>JAABUS010000684.1_pt1 | contig 83936 bp, 69 predicted proteins | sample 5560161 | NCBI WGS metagenome assembly JAABUS01 (sample SAMN10711885, study PRJNA513376) | rock metagenome | isolation source: Antarctica rocks | place: Antarctica: Victoria Land, Trio Nunatak nord | collected 2016-01-04
AAATAAAACACGCCAAACCTCCTCCAATAGTCCGCTAACCCGAGACGTCACCGCCTCCATAAAGCAATGCAAAGGACTCTTCACTGCCCCCCTGTGGAAACGATAACGATTATGGAAGCCATTGCAAGATACATTATACGCTACCAGCCCGCATCTCTCCCCGATCTATGCTACTACCCCCATCCAGTATCCACCTTTCCCAAGCCATTGAGTCTCATATGACGAACATCGATGTGGGAGTGGGAAAATACAATGGAGCTGATGATGGAGTTGTAGGTCGTGCAGCAATAGCTGTATGCGGGACGGATAATCTGGATACAATGGGGTCGGGGTATTGTATTTGCGTTAATGTGCGGTTGTTTGCGAACGAAGTGTGCGTCACATAAATGATCTTTACCAATTCGGATTCCTGCGATGCTAACGGGAGGTCGTATGGGCAGCAGAGATGTCAGATTAATAGTACTGCCAAAGGAAGGGCAGGTGGGTTTATTCAATTGGGGGATGGGACGGAAGATAATGACTATCCTATTGAGACTGTGAGTACGTAGAATGCGGGGGACGGGGTAAATTGTTAAGGCGGATGGCGTGCCTGATTGCGGTGGTGTTTAGTAAGATTGTCAGCTTTAGAAACAGTGGAAAAGGTTCTATTGCTAATAGATCCGGATGCTCGATCCGCAATCGTACTTCATTAAATCTCTGCTGAACTCACACCCATAATCACACATGCAAACATCGACGATTCTCCGCCCGAACACATCAGCTCAAGCGACACCAGCAACCCTCCTGATATTTCTCCGCGGTCCCTCTCCACCAACAACGACCTGGCCTTCCTGCTCGAGACTTCGCAAAGCCTCTGCGAATTCAGTACCCTCGACTTGGGCACTGCCCTGCTCACTGACCCTCCGATAAACCTCACTGTATCTCGCACTTCCTCCTTGCCTGGTCATCTCATCCAACAGATCCGTGATCGCCTTCTTCAAATCACTCTTCCTCCTCCTCTCCCCCGCACTCGTCCCCTCAGTCAACAACCCCATATCAATCAGTCCAGTTCTCGCATCCGTAGCCGCCTGCTTCAACGCACTCTTAATCAACCGCACCGCCTCGTTAACATCATTCGCCGTCACTTCCTCACTCAAGCGCATCTTGGCGTGAGCTTCTGCAAGGCGGATCATGGATTCCAGTTGTCGGGTTGTGGCAGTGATCCGACGTTCGGCGGAGCGTATGTCTTCCCCGAGTTTGCGCATGGTGACGTAGGCGTTTACGAGGGCGATGGAGGCGGCGGGGGTGAGGCGGGGTTGGATGTGAGTGCGGGCGTAGGAGATGTAGGAAGTTAGGAATTCGACGGGCTGGGGGGTGGTTAGTGTGATGGTCTTATGCTTGTGGGGGAGAGAGGCTTACGAGGATTTCTTGCGTGCTGGCGTTTTCGGGTGCATCTTCGAGGTACATGCCTACCAGATGTCTTGCCAGTCGTCGATCGTTTTGCTCGTCGATGCGGTCGAGGACGAGGTACACCAGATCAAAACGAGAGAGCAGTGTCGGTGGAAGGTCGATATTTTGTGGCACTGGAAGGTTGACGTTGTACTTGCTCCCAATTGGATTTGCAGACGCAAGAATACTAGTTCGAGCGTTGAGAGTTGTGATGATGCCTGCTTTGGCTATGGAGACAGTCTGCTGTTCCATCACTTCATGAAGCACAGACCTAGTCGAGTCAGACATCTTGTCGAATTCGTCGATGCAGCAGACACCCCCATCTGACAGCACCAATGCACCAGACTCGAGAACTACTTGACGTGTCTCCGGGTCTCGCGCAATATATGCTGTAAGACCAACCGCAGAAGATCCTTTACCGCTGGTGTATACACCCCGAGGTGCAATCTTATGCACATACATCAGGAGCTGCGACTTCGATGTTGACGGATCACCGCAGAGTAAGACATTGATATCTCCACGGTATTTCGGACTCCCTCCCTTTTCGAAGGATTTGTTTGTCCCTCCGAAAAGCTGAAGCAGGATACCCTTCTTCACGTCGTCCATCTCATACACACTAGGAGCCAATGATCTTGACAACAGCTCATATACATCACCACGAGCAGCTGTGGCTTTGATCTTTTCCTCTTCTTCTTCGGTGATTTTGCGAGTCTCCTCTACATCGCCAGCGACATGTTCAGAAAGCTCTTGCTCAATTGTTGAGACGTCAATGCCTAATCTTCTCTTGTCGACTTTTTGAATGTGCAAACAGTCAATGTATGTTTTGAATAAGGCTTTGATGGTTCGCTGCCTTGGATTGATGCGGACAGGGTTACTCCTGAAAATACCAGTGACCTCAATGCGGTCACCAGCCTTGCATACATCTACCAATTCCTCGTAAGCACACAAAGACACGGAATGCGGTGTCTGTCCATCTGGCACGCTGTCTGGCGTTTCTTGAAGTTTGATGACCTGCTTGTCGGCAAATTCGCAGCGATTGTGTACGATTTGCATGGAATTTTGAGACTGGCAAGCTTGTCGAGGGCATCTTGTGGGTTCGGCAATCTTTCCTCTGTCTAATGATACGTTTACTGCGTGGTTGCAGACTTGGCATCTGAAGAAGGCTACGATAATCGTTAGCCGAGTTTTCTTTTTGGCATCACAAGATATCTCATACCTGTCTTCATATCTGGTATGACAGGCGTCGTCCGAATCACTAGGCCTTTGATGCTGACCATCTTGTCCATGTCTATAATTACGTCAGCACTACTCATACCTTGAAAGACGGAATGGCGTTTACCGTTTGGATTCAGCTCCCTCATATTCACTGACTGGTCCAATCCGAATGGCTTGACCTTGTATGCCTTTGTCTCTGCTTCTAGTACCAGGTCCGGAACCGCCGATTGCTGGTCAACATGACCATTGGCCTCAGAGCTTGGTACAGCTGGCATCGAGCTACTGGGCTGAGCTTGAGCACGCTGAAGCTGCTGTTCGGAGCGCAATCTGTTCATTTCCTCCTCGGCTTGATCTACGATGATATCTTTGATTGACTGATCCATGAGCGGAATGATTTCATGGGGGTAGGCTTGCAATTGGTGCCAGAGCTTGACTGTTGAAGGGAAGGCTTTCAGGTTGCGCAAATCCAAGTTGAGGCCGGTGACCCCTAGATGGCGCATGTTGTTCATCATCTCTATATACTCTCTCTCATTGCCACCGCTGCCTGGCTCAGATGTCTCTTCTTCGGTGGCGCCGTCGGCCCACATTCGGTACTTCTTCTGATAGCCCAGTAGGAACTCTTTGAACGTGGACATAGTATCTTGGATTGAGATATTCGTTCCCCAGATAATCCTTGTAGAAGAGCCTCCAATGGCATCAGCTTCGGAGGTGTTGGGATCAAGGTTCGAAAAAGTAGCAGGGTCCGAAGGCCCATCGTGAACGGCGGCTCCATTCTCGTCGATGAAGAGCCGTCGTCGGCGGCTAGGCGTGGAACCAGAGCCAAAGATGTCTGAATGAATATCTCCTCGCCTTGAATTGTTAAGGGCAGAGGCGCCAGGTGCAGAAGCTCTGGAGGATCGCACAAATAGGCCACTACTGCTTGTCGGTATGTTGGGTTCTTGGGCGCCATTCAAGGCTCGTGTGGGGCTTGAGGAGGATGCATATCGGATTGGCGATGAATCTGGTGGAGTTAATAACGTAGTATATATCGAAGTCTTGAAGACTACATACCACCTGGCGGTGCTCGAGGAGTACTGTCTGCTACTGATGCTTGCTTCAACGGCGAGCTGATCTGCATAGTGGCATTGCCATTTGGCGCTGCAGCGGGCGACGAGCGGAAGAAGAGGGGAGAGGACGATGGAACATTCTGGCGGGCTGGTTGAGGTATTCCTTGTGGTTGCACTTGCTGCGACCGACGGGGAGCTGGCGAAGACATGGCTTCGAAGGTGGTGTCTGTTGCGATGTGCAGAGTTTCGGAAGGAGAGTTTTTTCAAAAGAACGCGTCTCGATTTTGGCGTTTTAGCGCGGAACGCGAAAACCCACTTTACTACGGGGTGCCATAAACGCAGTACTGTAGCTATGCGAGAAATCAATCAGTTTTGTTGCGTACTTCCATGGTACTGTAACAGGACGATCATAGAGCTGGAAGTATTTGTATGAAGAGCGACTTTAGCAATCTAGAGACACTTTTTTAACGCCCGAAATAATCACTGTACTTTTGGGAATCGAAGAATATCCATCATCCCTGCTATGCCATGCAAACAATGCAAGTCGGATATCATCGCTGTAATGCTGCACGCATGAATGGTAAACCAGAAAACAGCTGCTATGAGGTGCAGAGGATAGATCCGCGATTAAGGAAAAGACTGTACGCCGTTAAGAGACCATACAAAGCGCCGTCCAGTCCTAACTAATCTCAAGCAGCTTCAGGTCGAAGGTGAGCTCCGAATTGGCCGGTATCGAGCCTGTTTTCTTCTTTCCGTATGCAAGTTCTGAGGGAATGACGACTCGCCGCTCACCACCAGCGGCCATACCCGCAACACCAATGTCCCAGCCCTTGATGACAGAGCCATCGCCAATGGTGAAGCTGAAAGGCTTGCCCTTCTTGTTGGCTGTAAAGCGAGTCAGTCTCTGCATTCTCGGAAACGAAGGAACTCAATGTGACATACCATCGAAGACCTTGCCATCGCTGAACTTCCCGATGTACCTCATGCCAACCTTGTCACCCTTCTTCGCAGCAGGTCCGGTGCCCAATTTCTTGTCGTCCATCTTGACACCCTGAACGATCTTCACGACTAAGCTACCTTTAGACTTTCCCTCATCCTTCTTGGATTCCTTTTTGACTGTGTCCGCTTTGGTAGTCGATGGCGAAGCAGCAGGGCCTTGCTCCAGGTTTTTGGCGAATTGGACCTTCTTATCTGCTTTTGAGGCAGAGCTGTCTTTAGCTCCAGCTAAAGCGTCTTCCTTAACCACATCTTTTCGTTCTGCCGCTGCCTTTACCGCCTTGCCAGCGTTGTTCTTCAGTTTCTTAAGCTGCTTCTTACTGAGCTTTGGCTCTCCATTAGTGAATCCATTGATTGCTGGCTCTGCTGGCTTCAGGGACTTAGTCATGATGTCGTCAAGGCTCGCAGCGGGTGCCTCAACGTCAGAAGAGTCCTCGTGAGCACGCTTGTTCTTGCCCTTCTGAACAGGCTCCACCTTTTTAATGAGCCTTGGCGGCTCTTCCTCATCGTTGGATGCCACCTCGGTGATCCTTGGGTCCTCGAGAGCATCAAGCTCGTCACTCTCCTCATCGTCATCGAGCTCGTCCTCGTCAGGCGACATATCGTACTCATCTTCCTCGTCTTCATCGCCATAGAGCTCGTGGTCGTGGTTGTGGCTGCTGTCTTGGGGAACGACATAGTTGCCAGTCAAGTAAATAGCGTGTGTGCCGGATACCTTGAAGTACGCCCTTTGGTCCTCTGGGATGGTGATGTCGAGAGTCTGCTGGTAATTCTAGAACAACATTGTTAGTAACTTATCCGGATAGACCAGAGAGAAGATGGGTTTCTCGCTACCTTCTCGGGGTCCAGAGTGCACACGACCAGCTCCTCCATGCCGTCTAGAGAATCATCTGAGTCTTCCTCACTATCCTCTTCCTTTGAATCTCCAGGCAAAGCTTTAGCCTTGCCTTTGTCTGCTTTCGACTTTGTCGTGATCCCATTAGCACCGGCGGAAACGTCAACGTCCATCTCGTCATCGCTCTCGTTCTGTTCAGCGAGAGCGTCCATCAACTCCTTCATGGCAGCTTCCTTTCGTGCCCTTTTTGTCTTCGATGGGTCACTTGGACCACCGTTTTTCTCCTCATCATCGCTTGAGGACTCGTCATCGTCCTCTTCATCCTCTGAATCGCGACCCTCCAACAGTGCCTTGAGGTATGCATCTTCGTCATCAGACCCCTCCGAATCCTCCTCTTCGTCACCAGGCCCTGAAGGATCGTAGATCATCTTCAATGTTGCTCTTACAGGTGCATCGCCATCAGCTGTGCCAGTGTGTTCGGGCTTCGCGCTTGGGTCAATGGCAGCCATTGTGATGCGGAACTAAATTTTTTACGTTAGTCGAAATTTCCATTCAATTGCATATGTATGCGATGATCGTGCAGAGACCTTACTGTAGCTGGGAAGTCAACAACTGCTGGGATCATGACATCGCCAGCAGGGACCTTCAGTCCGTAGACTGCAACAGGTAACATGCTCGACATGGTGGGCAAGCAGTGAATGGCATGTAAGTAGAGGTGATTGGCGTCTTAACAAAGAAGCACTCAATTCTAGGATATGATCGAGTATTGAAGCAGACCTCTATGTCTTACGCGGCCTCTCGTGAATTAATTTGTGGCGTTGTGAAGCTGCTGTTGTTTTAGACATCGAAAAGTTCGAGCTCCAAACTTTTTTTCCGTCTTATCGATGGTGTATCTTAGCGCGTCACGCTTTACGCGACCACCTTCTCTATCCACTGCTGTGAAGACAAATCTCTTCCTACCTAGCTTCCCTTACGTCTAGCTACAGCGTCGTGCTAGTCCAGTATATCAGTCGGTGATGGTGTTACACTTCATACGCCCACCAAAACGGGTGCTCTATACAGCGCCAGAAGGTAAGAAGGAGGAAAGACAAAGTGAAACATGGGCTCAAGGCTGGAGGCAAACAGCTCTGCGGTGCGAAAGAGGATCGAGAAGCACAAATTCGATGATGAGGAAGGAGAGGAGTACGAGTCGTCCAAGTTTGGGGGTTTTACCGACTACTTCAGGAGAAAGAAGATCAAGCTACAGAACTTGGACGCGAACCTGCGGTCATCTACTGCTAACCATCCTCCCATCTTCAGAGGAGTCGTCGCGCATGTGAACGGCTACACGCAACCTTCACTCAATGATATACACAGCCTAGTCGTAAGCTATGGTGGCGGATTTATGCAATATCTGGATGGCAAAACTACCGTGACGCATATCATCGCGAGCAATCTCACGCCTAAGAAGAAAGTTGAATTTTCAAAGTACCGCATTGTCAAGCCTGCATGGGTGGTGGACAGTATTGAGGCTGGGAAGCTGTTGCCTTGGGATGCATACAGAGTGGTGGATGAAGGAATAGGTCAGCGAGTGCTGGGCTTTGACAATGGCAATGTCATAAGCCAGGTCAACAACCTGTCCGCCGGCTACAAGGATCAGACCGATACAAGTTGGTACACCGGACAAGTTAAAGATGTTGCAGAGGAGCTTAATACTCGCAATCCTGAGTATCTCTACCCAAGCACCCAGATACCTCCGATCAGCAGTGGCGAGAAGGAGCCAGATGATGGAATACAAGACTTTTCCGAAGATGAGGCCTCTTATAGATTAAAGGGTATTTCAGTATCTTCGTCTCCTGAAGGGGGTACATCAGAGTTTGACTTTGGCCCTGAGGCCTTGCCATCGATTGATCAGCCTCTTGTAGAGTCTCAGCCGGATGATGAGCATGGAATCTTCCCTCAAACCTCGCCGAAACAGATTTATGAGCGGTCTGCTATATCAGTTTTCGACCAATCAGAAGCTTTGGACGGGCAATTCGCCGCTGAGAAGAACATTCCGGCTAGTGGAAGCGGTACTGCATTTGTAGAGGAATGGCGACCTGATGTCTATGACTCAGGCGTGACAGCTTCCAAAGAACAAGAAGTTGAGCTCGCATCTGAGTTCCAAGTGGCGAGTTTCGAGGACGAGATTACTTCCGGCTTGCATGAACAGTCTCCAACCGACCTAGATGATGGTCGTCGGACACCCATGTTTGGAGCACAGGCCTCGCCCTCGAAGCATTCTGCAGAAGAACACAATGCCCAGCTACTGGCTGACCCGAGAGTGTGGAAGTCTACTGTAGTCAATCCAGGATTCCTAAAGCAATACTACGAGGAGTCGCGGTTGCACCATCTATCTGCTTGGAAGGCTGATCTCAAATCACAGCTTCAAAAGCTTGCTGCAGAAAAGTCATCGTCGCAGAGGACACGTGAAAAGCGTACGCCAGGGTCCAGGCGCTACATACTTCATGTCGACTTCGACAGCTTTTTTGCAGCAGTGTCTCTCAAGGAGTATCCGCAGTATGTTGACAAGCCAATCGTAATTGCTCACGGTGGCGGATCAGGTTCGGAAATAGCAAGCTGTAACTACCCAGCTCGCAAGTTTGGCATCAAGAATGGCATGTGGATGAAGCATGCTCAAAAGATGTGCCCGGAGCTAAAGGTGTTGCCCTACGACTTCAAGGCTTACGAGAATGCTAGCCGGGGTTTCTACGAGGCAGTCATGGACACTGGAGGGATTGTGCAGAGCGTCAGTGTGGACGAAGCACTGATCGATGTCAGCGCTCAATGTGTCGCTGCTGGTGGTCACAAGGGCAAAGGCGTTCATGAAGGAAGCATCTGGAGAGAGCAGGCCAGAGCTGATGAGATCGCAAATCATGTGCGCACGGCAGTCAAAGAGAAGACTGGCTGCGCGGTCTCTGTTGGCATAGGGGGCAACATTGTGCTTGCCAAAGTAGCTCTGCGAAAGGCCAAACCTGCAGGACAGTACCATATCAAGCCGGAGGAAATCTTAAATTTTCTTGGCGGTTTGACAGTACAGGAGCTTCCGGGTGTTGCTTATAGCATAGGTGGTAAGCTAGAAGAGATTGGAGTCAGATACGTGAAAGACGTACGGGAGCTCTCTAAGGAGAAGATGATCACCACTCTTGGTCCAAAGACCGGCGAAAAGATCTGGGACTACTCACGTGGCATTGATCGTACTGAAGTTGGAGAGCAAGTTATTCGCAAATCTGTCTCAGCAGAAGTCAATTGGGGCATACGATTTGTGACGCAAGAGCAGGCCGAGGAATTCATACAAAGCTTGTGCGAGGAATTGCACAAGCGACTGGTGACGGAGCAAGTCAAAGGAAAGCAGCTCACCATGAAGATCATGAGACGGGCGGCAGATGCCCCACTGGATCCTCCCAAACATCTGGGTCACGGCAAATGCGATACATTCAACAAGAGTCTCATCCTGGGCGTTGCGACCAACGACAAGGAGGTTTTAGGACGAGAAGCCATCTCCATACTTCGTGGATTTGGCTTCTCCCCAGGCGAGCTCAGAGGTCTCGGTGTCCAGATGCAAAGACTCGAGCCGTTGAAGGGTACGATAGAAAATCCACAGGATAGTAGTCAGAAACGTCTTCAGTTCAAGACATCCACTGCTCCCAGACCGAAGCCGGCACTACTTCGCGACGATACGATAGTAGACGATATCGAAAGTCCACAAAAGCCTAGACTTCCGCCACCAACCCATCCAGCAGCTGCATTCGCAAATGATACATCACCGAGTGGCAAGCCCCGGAGACCGCTGAATACGTTGGGCACGCAATTCGTTATGCCCACGCAGGTGGATCCAGAGGTACTTGCTGAGCTTCCATCAGACATTCGATCCAAACTGCTACGCCAGAGCACGGAGTCAAAGTCAGAAAAGTCTCCAGAAGTAATACCCGTAGCACGATCACGATCAGGCACTCCGAGCCTCCCCACCGATGCCATCCCATCTCACTCGCAGCTAGACCAAGAGACACTAAAAGCCCTTCCCGAAGACGTCCGCGCCGAAGTCCTAGCCTTCTATCACAAATCACCACACAAACCCTCAGCACAAGCAGCGCAGGCTCTCCTGCCGCAGTCGCCCCGTAAAGCCCGCACCATCAAACTACCAAAGAAGCTCACCACACCCACCAAGAAGCGCACTGGCCTACTTGGCCGTGGAGGCAAACACTCCACCTCGGCATTCTCCACCCTCACCCAATCCAACTTCGTCGCCAATGCTCGCCCTTCCACTTCTTCCAAAGCGGCTGGCGAGGATGTATCAGCAGAAATTGCAGATGACTTCCTCTCCGCCCTCCCCGAAGACATCCGCCGCGAAGTCCTCGCCCAAGCCCGGCGCGACCGTCTCCAGAAAAAAGGCGGCATCGACGTCACCAATTCCAGAAAGCGCCGACCCAGACCCGCCGCCAATCAACCAAAAGGCCAACACACACTCACTCTCCCGCCACTCCCTCCCAAACCCACATTCACGGCGCAGAAATTCAGCCAGTTGCCGGAGCTGAGAGAGGCGATTAGTGCGTGGTTTGAGGAATTTAGAGAGGAGGGGCCCTATAGGGAGGACGTGGATGCTTTGGTGGGGTATCTAGGCCGGGTGGTCGGGGAGGAGGGGAATATGGGGAAGGCGGTTGCGGTTGTGAGGTGGTTGGGGTGGGTTGTTGATGAGAGTGATGAGAGAGGGGTCTGGGGGGAGACTGTGGGGAGGGTGAGGGAGGGGGTGCAGAGGGCGTTGGGAGAGAGGGGGTTGGGGAGGGTGGAATTTTGAGGATGGGTAGGTAGTCGATTTTGAGGGCGCGATTATGTTGTGGAATTTTTGTGGTTGAGTTTAGATACCCTTAGCGTTGAATATGTGCAACATTTTGCATCCAGGGAGCATCATCGGACAACCATCTATCCATACATGCCTACCATACGCAAATGACTTCTAGCAACAATGAACCCGATTCAAGTTTTGCCACTCCACTATGTACATCCTAACCTAAGATCACCATCACTCCTTGAAGCCAACATCCCTACCCGCTCCCAACCGAATCCCAAAACTAACCGCCACAGCCACAAACAACCCCACACACAACCCCGTCGGCCCATACTTATCATGATACCTCACCGCCCTCCTCCCCCTAATCATCCTAACCCTCCACAAATATAAACCTATACTATAAAGCAGCGCAATGCACGCTACAATCGTGAACCCCCACGCCGAAGCCACGGAAAGCGAGTCGCCGAAGTTCAGCAGTGTGGCGGCGATAGAGCCGAGAATGATACAGAATTCGAGCCAGGAGAGGAAAGTACGCTCGGCTGCGAAGTAAACCTTTGGTTCGACGCGAACCGGGACGTGGATACGTTTTCCTTTCGGTGCTTTGAACTTGCGACCCTCAATGGGGCCGGAGTCTTGGGCCATTGTTTGGCCTGGTATAGGCGTGGGTTTTGGCGTGGGTTTAAGCTGTTTCAAGGCGGCGGCGAGGTAGGGGCCTACCAGGGAGAGGTGGTGGGATAGTAGTTTTCGGCGGTAGTGCCATCCGCCTACGTGCTTGGCTTCTTCGAAGTTCTCGAGGTCTTCGTCTTCGCTGTCGTAGATAGGATAGTCGTTTGGGTTAGCGATAGGCTGTGCGGCGATCCTCTCTTCGATATCGAGCTCGTTTGAAGGGTCGGCGCTGCGTTGGGCCATGTCGTATTGTTCCATTGCGTCGCGGGCTATGCGAAGGCGGCGGATATCTTGGTCGCTGTCTGCGGTATCGTCGCCGTGGAGGGTTGGACTGATCTGGCTATCTGGTCTGTCGGACTGCGCTTCTGTGTCGGATTCGTCTTCGCTTTCGTCATCAATATCGTCGCTTGTGGAGTAGTTTGTTGATTGGCCTGGCCGCTCAATTCCAAAGCGGTGGGTGACAGGTTTCCGGATGTCGATGTCCATTTGGGGCATCCAGAACGGGAGAAGGTTGATTCTTGTTGGGAACAACGTAGCAGTGCCGTGGATGAACTTACTGAACTTGGGGACAGCTTCGACGAGATGGCTACTTATTAGTTCGCGTACCCATTCTGGGGGCTCTTGGCCTGCTTGAGTCTGTAGCTTGACTTCGAGTACAGCGTACGGGAACCGCTCGACGTCCTCTGGTGGTAATTGCGAGAACGGGTAGTCGATACCAATGTCCATTCGGCGCCAATTCTTACCTGCTCTATCTCGTCCGTCAAGATTGTCTTCCCTCGTCATGGTCAACTCTGTGTCCAGCGATATCCGTACTCGGGCATCTCCTGGCAATTGGAAGGCAGTTCGATTGTAAAATGATCTCGTCACGGGAACTAGTCTTCTTGTGATGACTCGGTACTGTATTTCCCGAGCAAGCTGTTCAAGGTCTGCAATCTCCTTCTCGCTTTTCTTGCCTTCTTTCCTCGCTTTTTCGAACACACTCTCAACTTTCATTTTGCCGCTGAGGAAAGCATTCACATTCTTCTCCTTTAATGAGAAGCGTGCCTTAACTGACTTCTCGCCTGTCCAGTCCTCTCGATGTGTTTTCCTTTCCACGAAGATGGTCTCGGTGTCCATACCGCCATACCACCGTAGCCGAATGGCTTCTGCACCTTCGGTCTTTTTTAGTCTTCCCGCGTACAGCTCCCACGTCTCAGGATTATCAAAGTAGATCGACGAGATGGCCGAGTCCTTAGCCTCGAACTCCTTGCTTGCGTTGAAGACCAATACAGGAAGATGCTTCACAGCGTTAATATAGGCATAGCTTCTTCGGGAATTAAGGTCCCACCTTCAGGATTATGAGTTTCAACTCTGTAATATTGTCTGGGTGCACCCAGTATTTCGTGGTCTGCCGCACGAAGTTCTGTTGACCTCCTCCAGCAGAGCTGTCCCCCTTGATAGGGTTACCTCTCGTCCTGACTAGGTCGTAGAGCTTCGACAGCTTGACAATAAAGGTATCGTAATTGTCTTTGAAGAAAGGCTTCGCCTTCAACCTCGCAGCGAACACAGGCCTCAAGTGCCATTCGGTTTGTTTCTGCATATCGTCAGCATCGCCCTCTCCTTTCATCCCATGTCTGAGCAGCTTACATCATGCTTTTTAATAATCTTCTGAAATCCTGTATAGTTCAATTGCGTAAACTTCGCCAAATCATGCACATCAGCAATGATATCACTCAGATCCTCCTCCAACAGCATAAACTCTTCTTCCGTAGGGACATCCTCCTCTTCCGCATGTCCTGCATTGCCATTCTGTGCAGGCTTCGGGCCGCTCTTATCCAAGCGCCCAATCACTTCACTGACTTCCCTCTCGCTGGCTTTTATCCGTCTGACGATCTCCCCGGACTTCACTCGCTGGAATGTGAAGACTTTATCGAGTTCTCCCTCCAATTCCGCAACGAACTTTTGCTCGTCGTCTGCAGTCCATGGCCTTCTTTTTGGGTGGGGATTTTGCGGAGTGGGATCAGTCTCGTAGGGTGTCTCAAGGGCGTCTTTGAGGTCGTCGTAGGCTATGTAGTAATAGTAGTAATCTTTAAGGAGCGAGGTCCGTAATTGTTGGCCGAAACTAGACAATTGTTAGTAGGAGAGGGCATTGGTTGAAGGTGGGGCAGTACTGCATCTCTCCCGCCGAAATCCTCCTGTTCTAGAACAATTCCATTAGATGTGCTCAGGATGGCATCAATGTGCGGTTTCAGGTGAATATAATGCTGTGGGATGATAGACAGCCTTACAAGAGGTGAGGGTGGGGGCTTCAATTAGAGGAAGCAAAGCACATTTTGCGGAGAGCGTTTCTGACCCATCTGCTTTTGCATTGGAGGCGTTCCGAGCCGTTTGATTGGTCAATTAAAGCACGTGGGTTTGGCGTTCGAGAGCCTTTGCATTCAAGCACATTGTCTACTATACTGAGCGCCTTCTGTAGGAATTGTATTTAATTTTGGAATCACTGTTCATACACCCTATACTTTCACAAGACCCTCATGAAGGTTTCGCTATGCTAATGTCCAATCTGCCAATAGCCCATGCTGTCGCAAATACAGCCATAACGCCAACAAAAATGGTGATGGGTTTACGATATGCAGCAGTGAATGGGTAGTCGTATGTGACGACCAAATCCTTGTCTCGTGACTCATCCACAACATTCATCGCTGTCAGCTCCAAAGTCGTCCTGCCCAAAGTATCCATGAAGGTCTTGTGTAGTGAGATGGTGCTAGTAACCACAGGCACAGGGCTCTCGTACAGCACGTTTCTGAGTTGTTGTTGTTAGAACTTGTAGTCTTTGAAAGGAGAGTATGATTCTGGACTTACGTAGCACCTTCTGGCAAGATGACCCTCAAATGGACCTTCTCGTATGCCATTCCTTCGCCCATCTTTGGACCTTCTAAGAAAGGGACCTTGAGGACGTGACTGTCGCCTTTCGCCAACTTTCGGAGGGAGTTGCGAAGATTGGCGTCCCAACCAATTCGAAAGCTGTACTTCCAGCCACCAAAGACAGGGTATCTTGGCCTAAGCTCCAGAACGGCCTCTCGTATATTGCTTCTATAGCGACTTGTAGAGACATTGCCAATATCGTCCGTAAAGTATGGATTCAAGCTTCCGATCTGCAGCGGTACAGTAAGCATCTTCAATGCGCTCGTTGGTGGATTGTAGTATTGCGTTGCCGCCCAGGTTACTCTTGAGAAGTGGCCAGCCAGGTTGGCGCCCTTGTTTGTGAGCCAGTACCGCTCTTCTGATGCCAAGTTACCACCCCATTGGCTGACTTCAATGTCTCTTTCGAGCAAGGTAGCATGGATGAGGGGTTTAGTGAACTCATATCGCACGCTCGCTTCTTGCTCAGCGCCAGCGGGAGTGTTTTCGTACGGTCCATAAGTGAAACTCGTCCCTTGACGCTCCGGCTTCTCTGTATAGTCTGGAATGTCTGCGCTTGGAAACTTGATCTTGGTCTTCTGCTTCTGCGTAAGGTAGGCGGATGGGCAATATGTTGAGAATGAGTGTAGAAGATACTGTTTATCTTGCTGATTGATGGTAGCTGGAAGTGGGACGAGACTAGAGAGTATGTAGTAGCTTATGACAAGGGTCTGTTGGGCAGATGAAGCGAGAGGAGCTGGTAATGTGACGCGGTAGAATTGGGTTGGACTGTAGGATTCAACTTTAGTCTTGGTTCTCACTTGGTTCATCCATCTCAGGTTATCCCACCTGTAAGTGTCATATTCGACGACGTCACTCCTGAAAGCAGGTATCTCGTGATTCTTTTTGTCCCTGACTTCAAGCCCTCCTACATGCCCAATTGTTTCCGCCTTGAATGGTATATAGTATGTATCCTGCTCTTTTGCATCTATGTTCTCAATGACAACATTCACGGTCTCCCTCACGTAGCCTTTCTCGAGGTTAATGTTCCGCAGTAGATTGGTATTCTTAAATACTTGTGGTGGCTTGAAGTTGTTCGGGAGGATTTGATGTGACGAGAGAGGTGTTGTCAGGTTTTCCGTAGCCAAAGAAATAGACACAAAACAAAAACAAGCTGTGATCAATGCAGAGAACCACATCTTCGAAAGCTCTGGGAAACGATTGTCTAAGGCTCGAAGCTACTGACTAAATGGCAATTTCGCAACAGGCCACGCAGAGCTCAAGTTCTCAGCCCTACACAAATTAGGAGGGCTCTTATCTCCGAAAACCCTAACATAAGCTAAGGTACCTTACGGTAGTTGATATTGGGTCCTGATGCAGAGACACCCCCTTTCCTTAGAAAGACACCCCCTAATTCCTTAGATAGACACCCCCCCTATATCCGGTTAATGCCCGTAGTTATCGTAGTACTTAATATATCTACCGTAGGCCAGTAATAAATATCGCGACCCTCGCGTCGCTATTTTTTATATTTAAAATAGATACTTCCCTAATTTAACTTACCCTATCGTAATAATAATTATAAACTTATTATTATTATAGAATAATTTATTAAATAACTCCCTTAGCCTTTTTATTAAAGTTATATAAAAATATATAAAAAAATAGAGTTATATAGTTATTTAACTATTACGGCTATATTATATTTACTATACTAGGTTAGTTCCTTAATAACGAAAACTACTAACTATTTTTATTCGTTCAAGACGAATACTTAGTTAATTGATTAATTATTACTACTAAATATATACTATAATTTTATTAATTAATAGTAACGGTATTAACGTCCTATTAAATACTATATTCTATTAAATAAACGTCTCGATCTACTAGTTACTACGTTATAATAATACTAGTTCGTCGAACTAGAACTATTCGATAGCGTTTATTATCCGTACTCTATCTCTTCTACTAGTTTATTTCGGTAGAATAGAATCTATTTTTTCGTTAGGATAGAATATTACCTCTTTTTTCTTTACCGAAATATCTAGCCTAATAACCTCGTTATACCGAGGTCTACTACGCTAGTACTTAGGATAAAAATATTATACTTTAAGATATTATACCTAGTTATTTAATACGGTTATTAAAGGCTTCCGTTACGAGGTATTAACCTACGAAAGTAGGTATTACTATAATTACGTCTTCGGCTTTAGCGAATCTATTATATAATTCGCCTAAAACTATATTATACCTTTAATAAAATCGGTTAAATATCGATTTTTCTTAAAGAGGAGAAGCGTTATTAAGATAACCTAAAGTCGTACTAGGTTTAACTTTATTTAAGTCTTTATATATTACTATTTCTTATATAAATTTTATATATAGTTATTCGTTACGTTTTATTTATTTATAAAAGTACTAAGCTTCTATTTTTAAAGTCGAAAAAGTAAATTATAAAGAATTATTAATCTATTAACCTTTAATTTTCTTATTTTTATAAAATTATTATTATAGTATCTAGTAATATCGCTAGCCGTAATACCGTGGTCTTAATATTCTAGCTCGACGAATTTATATAGTCGGGCTATACTTTCGCCGGCGAGGTCGACGATATTATTTATTATATTATTAGTTATTTTATTCGGCGGAATTTCCGGCCTATTTAACCCTTTCGTAGTTTTAATCCTCGAGAGTAACGAGTATAATTAAAATTTATAAAGGTACAGAGCTAGCTAAGCGATTAGGCTATTAATATTATTATTTTTTATACTATTATAATATATTTTTAAGTTAGTATTTAAGCGACTCGATAATCTTTTAAAATATCGGTGTTAATTAGGAATATACCTCCTTCGTCCCCGCCGAGCTTTAAATAAACACCTTCTTCGTTATTATTATATTCGATATCGTTATTAGAATATTTTATTAAATAGATCTCTATAGAAGAAATAATTTATTAGAGACCCTTCGGACCTAATTAATAACTTTAATAGTCCTCGACTATAACGAACGCGGGCTTTAATAAAATATAGTTTATAAAACTTCGTAATCTTATTGTAAATTTTATAATAGTACCTTTAATAGGCTTTTTTAAACTATTAAGACCGTAGGGCCTATAAGGCCCCTAAAGCGATAATATTATTTTTATTATATCGAAATAAAATACGGCTAAACTCGGATTCTTCGACTTTATATATAATAATAAATCTACTAGTATAGGGTCTAGCCTCGAGTATACTAGTAAATATATTTATTTCTACGATATATATTTCTTTATCGAGCGAGTTAAGGACCTAATAATTATTAAAGGTATTATTATATATAAAAATCTTTAAACTTACCTCCGCGGTATTATTTTAAAATAGTATACCGTTAAGTTTTTAGATATTAAGAAGAGACTATCGAAATATAGTATTACCGATATTAATATTACGGAATAAACTTAGTTATTAACGGGAAGGTTTAAGGAGTTATCGAATATAATTATCGATACTATCTTTAAAGAATATTATTTTATAAGAGATACTAATAGCTATTATAAACTACGTAAATATATATAAAAGATTTTAAGGTCTATTAAAGATATAGGAATATTATTATTATAGAATTAACTTAATATTATTTATAACGGAATTAATTTTAAATTACGGCGTAATATTAAGAGGCCTAATAATAATATTATTATTAATAACTTTCTAACGAGCCTCGATAATTATAAATATAAGTAATAGGCTCTAGTATCCCGAAAATTAAATAAATATAATCGATCGGTTCCGCCGAACCGTAATAGTAATAATAATAACTACGGATAGCGTTAACCTTAATATTATAATTAGTATTAAAACTTTTAGAACTTTCGTTAACTTTTTATTTCTTATTATTTTACCGAAGGCTTTAGACTTTTATATAGCGGTATACCTCTTTATAGAAGTAATAATACTTCCTACGGAAATAACTTATATAGGCCTTTTTCGTTATCTTCTTCTTAGAATAATATTAATTTATAATAATAGTAGAACTCTAACCGTTTACCGCCTCTTAGAAGGTAATTATAAATAATAAACGAAAATTTAAGTCCGTTACTTAATTAAAAGATATTCTCTTTTAAGAATTAAAACTAAGACTCCGGAGTAAAAAAAGGCTTTAATAAAAATTCTTTTAAAAAGCCCTTTTTAACCTAAAGGGCCTACTATATTAAAGATTAAGAAATTATTAAGAATATCGGCTACGACGAAGATTAGTTTATAAAAGCCTTCCGCTAGACTAAAAGCCTTTATAACGAAAGTTAAGGTAGTTATTATAATAATTAAAAAGATATTTTCTACTAAGATACGACGTAGGCTAGTAAATATATTAATAACGCCGTCGATTTAAAAAAATATTATAATAAGATAATTAATAGTTTTTTTATCGGCTAAGATCTTATTATTAAAATAACCGATATTATTAATAAAGTAGTTTACTGTTTATATAACTAGCCCTTCTCTTCTAATAATAAATTATATAAATATATTCGATAATATCGATCTTCGATTATAGTAATTTATCCCGTTTCCGCCTTAGTGAATTCCGCTTTACTAGATTCCTTTTTATTAAACTCCGCTCCGTTAAATATTACTTTCTCGGCGAAATAGGTTATTAAATCTACCTCTACTAATAAACCTACCCGCGGTTATATATTCCGTAGTTATCGCTATATTACTATCGAGGTCTCCGTAGAACTAAATAATTAACTCTACGAATTCTACTTCGATACTAGATATATTATAAACCTTATAAACCGGTAGTTCCTTACGAAGTTTATAGAACTAGGTTTATAAATTAAGGTTTATAAAATACCTACGACTATAAAAGTCCGTGGTTTAAGATCGAATAACTACGATATTAATAAATTCGTTATTATTCTTATATATATTCCCGGTAAGGATAATAAGATCGCCTTAATTATTAGGGAACTATATATTATCGATAACCTATCTATTAAGGTTTTAATAAATATCGATATTATAAAGCCGGAAGGAATTATAATTAATACCGGTAGAGATCTCGTTATTATTATATCTTATAATAACCTCGAGATCCTTATTTCTATAATTACGAAAGGCGTTAGAATAAATACTACTATAGTTAATAAATTCCGCTATACCGTACTAGTATATTTAGATATAACTATTATAATTAAATCTATAAAATCGGATTTACCCTATAATTATAATTTATTATTTAAACTATCTTAACTTAATATATTAATAATAACCGCGTATATCGTTAATTATAATATAAATAGGATTATAGTCTAGAATAATACCGATCTTCTTATAATTATTAGCCGATATATTAGGTTAAGGAAAATAGTTAAATACGAAGTAACTAGATACTTTTAAATAAATATTTTATATATTAACTTAACTATAAAGTTACTTAAGACTTTAGTATCGAAGTTTTTAATTAAGTCCTACTTTAAGGCCGGTCTTATTATAATAATAATCTTTAATATAATAATAACTCCCCGTATATTTAATTCGATAATATCGAATATTATTTATCTAGGCCTTATAACTTCTAATTTAATATTTACTCTATTAAATTCATTAAAGTATTATTCGTCTTTACCGAAATAGACTTTACGAGAGGCTTCCGCGGTACCGAAGTTTTCCGCGGTACCGAATATTTATTTATTTAAATTAGAAACTTTATACCCTATAGATATTACGATTTATAGAGACGATACTTCCGCCTTTATTATTACCGACGTCGTCGATTCGTTTCTAGATTTATAGAAAAATACTAGAAATATAACGAATATCCCGGAATCCGAATAAATAAAGATTCCTCTTATCGATAACTAGAAAGAGATCTATAAAGCCGGTTAAGCTCGTATTTATCCACTAGGAAAATATAATAAGAATATTATTAACGGCGCTTTTAATAAACTATATTAATAAGGCCGAATAAAATAAATAATTATAACAATATCGTTTTCTTTCCCTTATTTCGTTATATAGAAAGATACTACCTCCGGTCTTAAAGGACGCGTAGTTATCGATATTAAAACTCTTAATAAAATAATAATATTTAATATTTATCTAGTCTTTATTTAAACTAAGATCCTAGTACTTCTATTAAATACTATATATATTTTAATTATCGACGCGGTAGCTTTCTTCTACTAATAGTAGGTAAAGCGATATTATCGATACCGTTTTACGGTAACTACGTATAGAGGGTAAGAGATATTTAACGTCCCCGTTATAAACTACCGGAACTCGCCTATTTATATTTAACGAATAATCGACCGTATACTACGTCTATACCGAAAATTCTATCGAGTATATATAAATAATATTATTATCTTCTCTAAATCTTTACTAGAATACGTCGAGTATTTAATATTAATATTCTAAACACTATCGGATATAAACGTTTATATTTTTATTAAAAAGTCTTTCTTTAACTATCCGTCCGCCTAGTTACTAGGTTAATATATTAATACTCTAGGCTTTACTATAACTAAAAATAAATTAATAATTATACGGAATCTTTAGTTTCCCCGAAAACTATAGGCGCTAGAGTATTACCTCGGAATAATAAATTACCTAAAATAATATATTCCGTACTACGCGGTAATAATTAAATCTTTATAAGACCGTAAGATATTACTAAATTAATATTATCGAAATTTATAGAGTGAAAGTATACGGGGTAATACTCGTAAATCTATAATAAAGAGATCTCTCGTCGATACGCCTACGCCGGCGGAGTTTAACACCTATAAATATTTATAAAAACTCTTCGCGAGTTCTATTATACTATATTATACTAATCCGAAGAGACTATTATTTATTAATCTAGATACTAGTAAAGAATAGGGATTCGGGGTATATATATATTATATTAAAAATAACGATATTACTAAAATACCGAAGTAGAAATTATTATAACCTATTCTTTTTTTATCGAGATAATTAACCTCGGTTAAGATAAAGTACTAATTAACCGAATTTAAAATAACTAATATCGTTTAAATTATAAAGAAGATTCGCTACTTTATAAAAACTACTAGTATTATTATAATTATCTATACCGACTATACTTCTACTATAAGTATAATAAGATAGATATTTATAAATACTACCTCTATTAAGAAACTAAACCTTAAGTTAATCCGCGCGTCGGAATATTTATAAAGATTCCGAATTAAATTAAGGTATAAACCTAGTAAAGCGAATATCGTTTTAGATACTTTATTATACTTTACTAGTCGATTATATCGTCTTAAAATAAACGAATTAATTTTAAACGTATTTACTACTTTCCTAATTAATATTATCACTATTAACGAAGACTTTAAAAGTAGTGTACGTAATAGTTACGAAATAGAAGGACGATAGGTTAAGATTATAATTATAATAATAAGAAACGCCGCACTCGGTAAGAATACGGCTAAACTACTATATAAACTTATTAACGGGTTACTTTATTTCGACGATATCGAATATAGTTATAATCTTCGTCTATACCTACTAGCGGCGCTAGAGTATAAGGTTTTTTAGAAAATTTATAATAAAATAGGATATCCTAGCTATACTAGAATTTATAAGAAACTTATACGTAGTATCTATATATTTAATATATCGACGAAGTTATACGAGTACCTTAGATACTACTTTTATTATTAATTATATTAAACGCCTAGGTATTAACTTTATAACTCGTTATAGCCGATTTACTCGCCGTATAAACCTTTTAAAACTATTATTATTAACTTTATCCTCGCTCTACTAGAAACTTCCACCGGCGAGGATTACGTAATATCGGTTATATATAAATTTAGTAAAGTAGTAACGTTAATTACGGGTAAAGTAGCCTAAGGCGGACCTTAATAGGCTTACCGCCTATTAATAAAACTTCTACTATTAAATTAGGGTCTTCCGTTAATAATTATTAACGACCGAGATACTCGATTTATCGGGTAGTTATAGAAGTAGATTATAACGGAGTTAAACGTCAATATACTTTATTCGACTACGGAAGCGATAACGTCGATTTGGGAAAACTAAGAATGTAACTATATAATACCTCGTTCGTTGGAAGGGATGTGGGCCCGAGGATAATAAATAAATATCTATAAAGTAACTATAGTATATACCTAATATTATTAAGAATTATAAAGACGCTTATAGCCAGTTTACTAGAATAATATAAATAGATATTTAGCGTGAACGAAGTTTCCTACTATAGTAATTTCGGTTTAATAGAATTCTCTCTATACTAGCGCTACCGTTTTATAGAGATACCCTTTATACTACCGCTTCTTTAAATATTCAATCTACTTATACTATCGGGGCGATGACTTTTATTTATTTAACGATAATTATTACGGCTATACCGTATTTATTATACTAGGTTAGTTCCTTAGTAACGAAAGCTACTAACTATCTTTATTCGTTCAAGACGAACACTTAGTTAATTAATTAATTATTACTACTAAATATATATCATGACCTTATTATTAACGAAAGTCGAAAATAAATAAAAAAGGAGTAAAACGTAAAGCCTAGTTAATATATAATAAAGATAGAAAAGAAGCTCTTCTTAGGGGTAAGAAGTATATATATATAATCTCTCGTTATATTAATTATTCGTTCCTTTACGCCGTTATAAAGGATTCTTTAAACGACTAGTATTTAGAAATATTAAATAATTCTTATAATTATAACTTAACTCTCTTAATTTTATACTTTTTTTATCGAGTTACGACGATAATAATAACGGTTAAATAAACTATTAAAGAACGGACGAAGATATATACTATACCGGCGTAAATTATTAACGGGCTCGAAATTAAAGTAGGCGATTTATTTAATCCGACGTTTCTAATAAAAGATATTTATAACGCGAAGTTTAAAATAAGGCGAAAGACTTTAAGAAATTTTACTCCTATATAAATATTAATAAAAGATTTATATACGGGCGATTAATAAATTAAATACTTTAAAGATTATTAAAATCGAGTATTTTATCTCTTCTTTTTAAAGACGTTATATTATATTATTCTAAAATAGAATTAAGAAATCGTTATTATAAATTATATTTATAAAACGAATAAATATAAACTTTCTTTATTTATTATTACCGAGACGATTATTTTAAATATATTATTTTATATTACTTTCTACTTCTTAATATAGGAAGAGATTAAGGACTATATCTAGGCCCTTTAATAATACCGCGATATAATTCTAGAACTCGATATTCTAGATCCGCTCGTTAATATTACCGACCGCGAGAAGACTTTAATAATAATTTATTTTCGTATCTTCCTAGAAGTCCTTAATTTATTATATATTTAATATATTAATAAGAACGTTATTATTAATTATAAAAATAAATTTAAGACGAAAGAGGATTAGGAAAAGTTTTATACTACTTAATTTATTATTATTTATACTTATATAAAAGAGGATTTCGAAAATAAATAATAATAACTATATAAAAATTATCTCTTTAAAAACGCCTTTATTTACTAGTATTTAATAAAAACGTAAATTAACTTTTATAAAAGAAAGTTTATTAAGGTCTTTATTAATTAAATTCTTTATTTCTAGAATAATATTAATTCTAAAAATAAAAGCGGTTATTAGGGTTTAAAGAGAGAGTTAGAATTTTCGATAAATAAAACGCGTTATTATTTTCTTATAAATATACCGGCTAATTTATATAGGGGATTTTAAAATAATAGTCGATAAAATTAATAACCTCCTAATTCGTTAATTTAGAATATATATTAATAAGTTAAAAGTAAATAAAATACGTCTTTTTTATAAATATCGGGTTCCTTTATTTAAAGATATAAAAACTCTAGTAATATTATTTATATTTAGAAAAATAGTCGCGTAGTTAGTTAAAATAAATAATAATCTCGAGGCTTATACCGACACGTATACTAGATATTCTAGACTATTATATATTTATAAAGTAAAGATAAGAATAAAAAATAATACTAACGTTTTTAAAATCGAAGATATTTATCTTTACTAGCGATATATTAAACTAGCTTCTTTATTAATATAAGAGTTAATTATTAAAATAGAGGATAACTAGAATATCCCCCTTTTAATAAGGGTATAAAAGCTAGTAATCGTATATTTTAAAAATAAACCTACTAGTTTATAAGAGTTTCCGACGAGAGCTAAGTTTATAATTAAATAAATTACTCGACGACACTCTTTCTATTTCGAATAAGTAGATAAATATCTTTTATAATATAGTATTTTATCCTCCCGAATCTCTATATCGAGATCGCCCGTATTTATACCTCGAGTAAAAGGAGGAGTTATATTAAAAGGGGGAGTTATATTAAAAAGAGGAGTTATATTAAAAAAGAGAGTTATATTAAAAGAGGGAGTTATACTAAAAGAGGGAGTTATATCGAGACGGAGTTAAATAATTATAACGAGTTAAATCGAGTATAAAGAGACCGACCTTATTATTAATATTTACTTTATAATAATTAATTTAGATTTAAGAATTTAACGCGGAAGACTTCTCTTTTAATTAATATATCGACTAGAGGCTAGGCTAGTTACCTTTATTATATCGGCGCTAACTCTAACTTTAACTTTAATTAAAACAATAATATTACTAGGCTTTTAAGATTATAGATATTATAATTACTAGTATTTTAATATAAGAGCTAGTGCCTTAATATAAAATAGTAGTTTATTCGTATTACTAGATAGAAAAGGAATATATAATATACTAAGACTAAATCTTAATTACTATTTTATTTCGTTGATACTATAAGTCTTACGTATTTTATTTCGTTAATACTATATTCTTACTATTTAATAGTAACGGCGTAATCGAATTCTATTTATAAATAAAAAGAGACCGGCTACTAGCCCTTAAAGTACTAATTATAAAATATTAAATTCTCTATTAATATCTCGAAGATATAATTATTATCCGTACTACTATTCTCTTATATAGGTCGAATTATTCTATAGGATTATAAATTAACTATAATTCGTCCTCGTATCTACTACTAGTTATAATATTAGTATTAACCCTTTAACCGTTAGTATTCTATAACGATAAACGAAACGAGCCGCTTCGTTTTTGTCTTAATTTTTATATATAATAACGGTATTTCTTTACGCTAGCTACGCCTACCCTAAATCTTAATAATCGAGTTATTATACTAGGTTTCTATAGTTATATAAATTGGTTTATAAACGCGCTTTATAAGCCTAAAGGAATATCTATACCCCGGTTATAAAGAGTACTCCGTATTTCGGCCGTAGGCGTAGGGAATAATCTATATTAAATTAAAACGTCGCCGCCGTCTATACTATATACTATTATCTTTATTTATATAGAAAATCCTTAACCTTTCTTAAAGATCTCGGTCTAACTATAATTAATTATTAAGAAAGTTAAATCGCGCCGAAATTACGGAGTTAAAAACGGAGTTTACTTTTTTTATAATCTAAAGTTTATATTTACCCGAAAACGGAGAAGCGGTATTTACCCTATTAAGAATTATAATATTATTATAATGAAATCGATAGGTTTTCCCCGCGCTAAAATAGGAACCCTAAAAATTTTCTTTTAATCCCTTACTTTTTACCTTTTACTTCGCTATTTCTAATTTACGTAATTAAGATTTGAATCTTTAATACTATATAAATAAACTTTCGAACTATATACTAGTAGAAGATCTTTATAAATATACGTAACTTATTCTATTTTCTCTATTTATAAACTACGCGGAGGTAAAGAAGTCGTTTTTATTAAACCTTACTATCTCTCTAGTATTTTAATTACTTATATTTTTAAAAAAATATTTCGAGTAGTATAGTAAGAATATTAATAAATTAATTTAAGAAATAATTCTTTTTATTATCGACTAGTACGATCCTTTATTAAACGTACTAAAAGGTAGCGAGTTATTCGTAAGAAAAGAATATTCTACCTCTATTAATATTTAAGAAGAAGAAAGTTCTATAAAAGAAAACTCTTTTATATTTCCGATTTCTTAGACACACCCTCTTTTAATTACGGAAATATTAGCGACTTTCGTTAAAAATATTAAATATTATATTAATTCGGCGTACTTTAATAATTAGAAAGAAAAAAACGAGGAGATTTTAAATTCTTAATTACCTCGTTTTTAGAAAAGGGTTAAAGACCGGATTTTAATTACTCCTATTTATTCTCTTCTAGCTATATCCTTTTCTTTAATTTTTAATCTAATTAAATTTATAATTTAATTAACTCCGAGAAAATTAATACTTTAATTCCTCCTATAAGAATTAATTTTCACTATAAACGACGTTATATAAAGAATTCTTTTTAATTAGACCGAGAATATAATTAATAATAATAAGGGTTAATCCAATTTCTTAGGATAAAACTAAGGAGGTTTTAGTAACTTTAAAAGAAATTAATTTACTTTATTTAATTCTTAATCTTAATAGGAATAAGAAACCGTAGGTTAATTATAAATACCGCCTCCGCCGGTAGAGATCGATTTAAATCTATATAATACTATAATTTAAATTATACGATCTATTATACTAGATACTATTAAAGTTACTTTATAAAATTAGAGTTAAATTTTTAAACGGTCTCCGGGACCTATTAAACTATAAAGGCCAATTAATAAAAACGGGTATATTTAATAAATATAATAATAGGCTAGGTATTTCTATACCGGCGAATTAAATTTCTTTTATTTAAATTACCCAAAATTATAAGGCGCCGGTAATATCGTCTCTAACTCTAGGAAACTAATATTTAGAGAGGTTTATATTTTCTATAATAAAATTTAAGATTTCGTTATAATAAAAAGTAAAGATATAGTAAAAAGAAATTTAAATAATTACTTCCGCGGTACCGCTATAAATTAATAACTCAAAATCCTTTCCTAAGATAAGAAAGATATAATAATATAACTACCGAATAATTTATAGCGCTAAATTACTAGACTATAAAATTACTTTAAAATTATAATATCTATAGCTCTAGAAGAGTTTAGTCGCTAATTATATATATCGAAAAATACGACCGAACGAAATAATTTATTTATCTACGTCTAGAACGTAGCTAAATATACTATTTAAACCGGTATTACCGAAGAGTATATATAGGTTATATAGGTATAGAATTACCTTAATATTAATTTCTAGGCTACTATCCCTCCTCTAACGAATAATATTTCGATTAAATAATTTATCGAATAGTTTAAAAATAGGAAGGAGATATAATATAAAATATAAACTTAAAAGAATAAAGAAGATTATAAAAATTATCGAAAAGAAATTAAAAAGCGAGAAAAGAATCGCGATATAAAAAAGGATAAATAATTACTTAGGGATTAATAGTCGTTATAGCGGTAAAATAAATATTATAATTTAATACTTTATCGGCCTTAATAGTAATATCGATCTTTTTAATTTTAAGGTTTTTAAATACCCTAAAATCCTTAGTCTTAAGGTTTTTAAAAGTAAAGACTATTTACTATAAAACCGAATCTTTATAATTCTCGTTTTTTTCTATACTAATAAATAACTAGACCTTCTTTCTCTTATATTAATATTTATAATTAACCGGTTTATTTTTAAAATCGGTAGATTATACTTCAAATATAGTAATAATAATAATTATAATAAACTTAAAAACCTCCCCCGTAAAAATCTCTAAAAAATACTCTACTACTATTAAAATAACTATTTATAATTACCGCCGGAAACGCTTAACCTAATTAAAATCTATTCGTTAAGAATCGGGGCTACGGGAACTAGAGTTATAATAACTAAAATTATAAAAACTATAGGATATATTTATACTACCTACCGAGACCGTATAATACTTTTAGTAATTAAATATAGATATAGCCTATTTACTTTAATAAACTATATAATAATCTTAATAACGAGAATATAAATTACGATACTTTCTTTAGATTCACCGATAATTATTTCGGCTCTCCCGAAACTCCGCCGATAAATTATTATAGTTATTATATAAACGCCGATAAGAGTTATTATAATATTAAAAAGAGTATTATAAACGAAGAATAAAGTATTAATAAAGATATTAATATTAAATTCGTTTTAATTACGTATTATATTTCTATAGAGAAAATAAGTTAATATTCTATTTATAAAAACTATAAATTTAACTTCCCGTCGAATAATCTATTATATATATACCTAAAAGAAAAGAAAATATATATACTCGATTAATATTTAGAAAGTAATTAGTCCTACCTTTATAAAATTTAAAAACACCGAGTTAAATATTACTCCGAAGATTTTAGTCCTAGAGATTATAATAATACCGAAATCGATAGTTCCTAAATCTTCCCCTTAATAAAAGAGTAGATTAATAATCGAATCTACTACTCCGCCTTTATTAATTAACGGGATAATATTTCGTATATAATATTATTTTACCGGCTAAATAGGCCTTGCCCTAAATATTATTCGAGAATTAAAATATTTAAATACTAGGTATCCGATAAATATAATTAATAAAGTATTTATTATATAACGAATCCCCGGCCTTAAGTTATAGACTTATAATAAAATTATTATTTTAAGAAATATCGGCTCGAACTATTATTTAACTATAAAGTAGATTTTAATTATATTTTATATAGACGGAAAAACGAAGGATAATATAAAAATAATAGTTAAAATTACTAGAGACTTCTATATTATCGATAACTTTAAAGTTAATATATTTATCGGTATAAATATCCTAGGTTAAGAGAAGACCGTTATCGATCTCTTTAATAATTAAATGATTTTAAATAACTACGAAGATATTACGATCTTTATTTAATTTATAACTAGGGATAATATAAAGATCCGATATATTATACGGTTAAAGCGCCGCTAAATAGTTCTAGTACGAATTATATTAACGGTAGTAATCTCGTTAAAAGGGAAATTAAAATTATTAGACCGAGACTTCCTATTCGAATTATAAATAAAAGGGGTCTATATTTACTTTATGAATTTAATAATTAACTTTATTAATATTTATAACGAGGGGAATATACCTTTTATTATTCCTCGCCGCTAACGAATAGGATTAATTATAGAATACGAGGTAAAAGAAGCGTACTCTATCGATTTAAATAACTATTCTTTTACGGCGAAAACTTATAAGGATAATATAATCGTATTACGTTTTATTAACCTTTATAATCCGAGGTTAATTTTAAGACTTAAGGTCGATCCTTCTATAGAAACGAAACTACCGAATAAAATCACGATCTACGATAACGATTCCGATATTACCGCGATTAAAGAGATTATAGAGTAATACCCTCGTATTTAAGAAAATATAGGAGATATAATCGACCTACCCGAATTCGAGTAATTATCGATTCCGTTTACTACGGGCTAGTAATTATTTAATACGAAACTTAATTATAAGATTTATTTATTAAACCCCGATATAAAAGCTTTAATAAACGAGAAATTCGATAAAATATATTAATAAAGGAAAATATTATAGTTTACCGAGTCTTCCCTATTCGTTTTTCTTATTTTCGTTATATAACGGATAGTATATAAAGGCCCCGAGAGAACGCCGATACGGAAGGGTAAAGTTATAATCGATATTTATAGTTTAAATAAAATTATTATCTTTAATAACTACCCTCTTCCGCTTTAAAGCGATATTATTTCGTTAATATAAAAGTATATTTATATAAGTATTATTAATTATAGTAGATAATTCTATTTATTTTTAATTAAAAGAGATAATCGTTATAAGTTTATAATAATTTCTTACCGTAGTTCGGAGTATTATAATATTATAGTAATAAGATAGAAAGGTTTAATTCCGTATATTTAGTATAAAATAAATACTTTTCTTCGCCCGTATAGAGTATTCGCGAGATACTATATCGATAATATCGTAATTTTCTTACGGTCCTATTCCGAGTATATTAAATATCTTATAATTATTTTCGCTTTATTCGTAGGCCTTAAGATTTTATTTAAATTTAAGAAATCCTTTTTAATTTACCCCTCGGTTACGTTTCTAAACTAGAAAATAAATAGGTTAGATTTAATTATTACTAAAGAAAGAATTATAATAATTAAGAAACTTCGTTTCCTAGATATACTATAGGCTTTAGAAATATATATCGGAATAATAAATTAATTACGAAATAATATTAAATATTTCGCCTAGATTATTAAACTATTTTAATACCGAAAAACTTAATTTTTAAAGAGCTCGCCGTTTTAGGGCGGGAATATATAAAAGATTTATTCTAAAAAAACCTACTTCGTATTTATAAAAGAGGAATTAATTTCTTTTAAATTACTCTAAAAGGTATTTACTTTTAAAACCTATTTATATTATCGGGATCTAGCTCGTTAATTATATATTAATATAAATATATTAAAGTCGTACGGAATTAATACTATAGTATACTATATTAAGGGAGATCTTTAGGGTAATAATTTCCCCCGTATTAATATATAACTAATTCTATTCTTATCTAAATTATTTAATCCTACCGAGTCGCGTTATTAGTCTACGGAATTAAAAGTAGTAGGCTTAATTTAGACGTTAAAAAAGATCCTATATCTACTTATATAAATCCCAATAAAGAAGGTTATTATCTTTATTAATTACTCGGTAACTATTAATATTACCCGATAAATAATATTATTATCGTCCTCTTTTAATAGGATAAACCTACGGTTAATATAAACTTCTTAATATATATTATAATACGATCTCGATATTCGTTAATATCCTAGAAAGTAAAATATTATACTAGATACTTTATCTCGCCTTCTCGGTAAAAAAGAATATCTTGATATTAAAGGTCTTGGTATTTTAAATAACGTCTTCGCTTTTTATTTTATTTTAGTTAAAATATTTAAAAAATACCGCCTTAAATTATAAAAAGCGTATTTTAAAAATAAGAAATAATTAAGAGTAATAACTTTCTTTATAAATAAAAAGGATAAATTTAAGAAGGAAGCCCTAAAGTCTATGAATAATATCGATAGAATTAATACTAATATTCCTTTCCTTTTTAAAGACTTACTAGTATAATATAAAAATAATTATATTAATAAAAAACGCCTATATATCCTAAAATTAATAAAATAGAATATTTTCGAACTCGTATATAATAAGCGAAATTATATAGGATTTTATAAAACGTACGAGAATATCGCCGATAATTATTATATACGGTATTTAACTCGAAGATTTAAATACTATATTTTATACTACCCTTAATATTAATTTAATTAGATAAAAAGATATATATTATATAGTATTTTAAAACCAATCCTAATAGAGCCAAAAATCTATTATTATATTATTATCGATTTCGTTATAGCGCTCCCTATATTTATAAACGGATATAATTATTTAATAATTATTACTTATAAATTCTCGAAAATAGTTACTACGATTTTAAAGAAAGATACGTTTAGCGCCGAAAAATAAATAAATATATTACTTCTCGCCCTTACCGATTAAGAAATTCTAAAAGCGATTATTTTTAATAAAGACCTTAAGTTTCTTTTAAGTTTATAAAAAATAATCTTTAAAATATTAAAAATTAAATTAATAGTCTCTACTACCTATTACCCTTAGTTTAATAGCTAGTCGGAACGGATAAATTAGACTATAAAAATAATACTACGATTTTATTTAATATACTACTCTAATAATTTATAGGACAAATTTATAACTACTTTATAATTTATTATAAATAATTCTTTAAACTTAGCGACGACGCTTTTATTAAACGAGATTATTTATAATATAAAGTTTAATAATAGAATTTTAGTTTAAAATATAATAAGAAGAATAAATTTTATTAATATTAAAATAATTAACCGGAAGGAAGCCGTTAACGCGATTTTATTCATAATAATTAATATTAAATTTTAATATAATAATAAGTATATACCCTTAATAATATAAAAAGGGGATATAACTTTTTTAAAACTATATAAAGATTATAAGATCCCGGGTTTAGAGAATTATAAACTTTTAAACTAAAGAACTAACCCGTTTAAAATTCTAAAACGAATTAACGATTTAGTTTATAAATTAGAGTTAACGCCGATAATAAATATTTACCCCGTTATTTTAATCGTCGTCTTAGAATTTACTCCGTTAGGAAAGAATTTATATAATCGTTTTTAAAAGATTAGGTAGGCTACTATTCTCGATAATAATAATAAAAATATAAATAATTACTTTAAAATAAAACGTATTTTAGATAAAAGGATAAAAAAGTTTTTAAAATAAGAGAAGAGGTTAGTAATATAATATCTAATTAAATAAAAGGGCTAGAGGCCCTATTAGAATATATAATATAATAAATAAAATCTTAAAAACGTAGAAGGCGTAATTAATAACTATAATAAAAAATCGTTATAAACTACGTAAATGGTTTAAGGGACGGTATTACTCTATTTATTTATTAATTTTAATTTTATTTTCGTTTCTTTATACGACGATAACTTTATTATTTAATAATAACGAATTTCTTAGTAGCCCCGTTACGTTAATATAATATTTCTAGTTAATTTAAATAATAATAAATCGTTTTCCTCGCTCGAATTAATAAATACTACTATTATTATAATATTTAGCTATAGTATCTTAGGCGCTAAATAATATTAATATATCTTTTCTCTTTTAATTTAAATATTAATAATTTATTTATATCGCTCGCCCCGATCGGGTATAATACGATATCTTTATTTTAATAAATCTTTAATTATAATATAACTAAATTATATTTAGGAAAGATTTTAAAGATATTAATTAAAATAACCTTAAAAAATAATAAAATAAAGATAAAGAAAATAACGAAAATAACGAAAACTAAAATAACTAATATAATGAATAAAAATAATAATAAAAACTCCGGCGCTTCTACTTCTAAATAAAGTGATAAGGTTAATAACGAGTAAATTATTAAAGCCGAAGTCGACGGTCGAGTCGATAACGAAGAGGTTAAGGATTTATTATACGATAAACCCGTATATAACGTAATAGAAGATAAAGATATTTAGTTATTAACGGGTAGAAATCTTTCTTTATTATAAATCGGGCTAGTTATTTAATACGATAAAATTTCCTTAAATACGCGATTTAAAAATTAGTTAAAGGTATTTAACTCGAGAAATAACCTATAACCTAAATAAATAAATAACGGGTAATTAACTACGATACGATTAATAAAGGATAATAATATAAAATACGCGGTTATTTTTAATTACGCGTAATTATACGGGGATAAAAGGAATTTATTATAAAAACTAGATTAATTAGTTTTAATAAAAGGGGGGAAATATAACTAATATATCTTTATAAAAGGATATAGTTATCTCTCGGCGGACGAGATAATAAGAGTAAAAGATCTCTCGATACCGTCGAAAAAATTATATAAAAAGGGCCCGAAAGTAACGAAGATTACGACTTTAAAGAAACTCTTAATATAGGAGAAATTAATATCTAGGAAACTTAATAAAGATAATAAAAATAACGAAAATAAATCCGAATTAAAAAAGGAGTTTTCGGTTTTAAAGAAATCTTTAAAGAAATCGATAACGAAACTATTCCTACCGAAGAAATCGACTTTAAAAATAATCTCTTTTATAATCGATAATAATAATTCTTAATTAATTAATATAAAATTAATTTAATATCGAGGTGTAGGAATATTAAAAAAAGTATACCGGAACTACGTAGACGTCTAACGACCTAATTATATAACTAGAAAAATTAGGTAAAACTAGAGAGATATTTAAAATAAAAGTCGCTACCGAAATTAAAATCGTAAATTCTTAAAAAAAAAAGATTACGGTTACTTTATCTACGCCCGCGAAGAAGTGAGTAAATAAAAAAGTAACGATACCTATAATTATAAAATAATAAATTAAAATCGGTAATAAAGATTTTTTAATTATACTTTAAATTACGTTTTAAACTTCGCCTTTCCTTATAACCGAGATTTCTTAATAAATTACTTTTTCTTTTACTATATTTAAAAGCTCTAAATAAAAAAGAGTAAAGTATATAACTAAAAAACTTAAACGAGATAAAATATTAATTAATTTAAATATAAAAAAAAAACCCTTTAGTATAAATAATAACGGATATTTTTATAATAATTAATAAATCTAAGCCGGCTATATTAACGACTATAAGTACCGCCTTTAGCGAAGGATAATTCTATATTATTATAAACTTAAAGGTATACTAGCCCTACTATAAACGAAAAAAATAAAATAAAATAAATTTTCTCGTTTAATACTACGGGAGTAAATATAACTAGTTTAAGAATAAAGCGCTCGAAGAAAATAAAATCTAATAAATAAACGAAGCTATTAAAAATAGAAGGGGAGATTAAAGATATTTTTATATCGTTAAAGAATTTAAGCGATGATTCTAAAGGGGAGTCCTTAATTAAAATTATTAAAGAAATATTCGTTAAGTCCGAAACTTATATAAACGAGCTAGAAACTAGAAATAAGATCCTAATAAATAATAATACTATTTTATATAACAACGTAGATTTCTTAGAAGAATTTATTATTAAAGTTAATAGTAAGATAATCCGTGTTTTATCGGTCCTAGAAATCTTTTATATTATTTTTATTTAATATCGGGACCGCCTATTAAATTAATATAAAATCGATTATTTATTATAGAGTTTTTTCGATTCCGTAGAAATCGAAATACCTAAAGACTAATTAGCCGATAATAGGTAGACGAAATTAATTAAAAAAGTTAAAGATATAAATAGTATTAGAGACTTTATTAATAATCTTTTAACTAATATTAATATAAATATAAACGCGTTAATTAAGAGATATCCGACTTTAGAACGAGTACGTAATCGAGAGAAATTTAAATAATAAATAACTACCGATATTATACTAGGCGGTAAATTTATTAAAGATAACGATAAATTATATAATTAATTCGGTATAGCCGCGTAGACTACCTTAGATTATAACGATCGCGTCGTTATCGAAGTTATTACCGATAATAAGGCCGCGTAAATTATTATAATTACTATCGGTTATAATAAATACTCTATTACCGAGGTTTTAATTACCGATAAATAGGAACCCTAACTAGGTACTATAATAAATATATTAAAAACTACGGATATTTCTTTATTTAATATTTATAATTTAACGGTTAATCTCCGTCTCGACGATTTTAGATAAAAACGTCGTTATCTTCCTATTAATACGATACGTTTATAGTAGTTCTAAGTCGAGGTAATAAAGAATAAACTATATTAACGATTATAATATTTATTCTTATTTATATTTTTACTTCGAGGCCTCGAGGACGTAAAGTCTTTATTTATAAAGATAATTATTATAATTACTAATATTTTAATATAAAAGCTAGTACCTTAATATAAAATAATAATTTATTCGTACCGCTAGATAGAAAAGAAATATATAATATACTAAAACTAAATCTTAACTACTATTTTATTTCGTTAATACTATAAATTTTACGTATTTTATTTCGTTAATACTATATTCTTACTAGTAGATATAATATATTAATATCGAGGATAAATTTTAATAAGTTAACTTAATAGCTAAATTAATTTAACGATATTAAAACAGTTTTTTTTTTTTTCAAAGACGTCGGATTTAAATAATTTAAGGTCTTTCTATTATAAACGCGTTTTTCGGCGAGGATAAAAACGAAAATAACGAAAACCCTATTTATATTTACTTTATAACGATTTTATTATTAAATACTAGTTATATTACCTAGTTATATATTATATTTAAAGGTCTACTTATTTAGAATCTAAATAAATATAACATCGTCGTCGCTAACGGTATTAGGGATAAGGTAGCAGCCTTACTACTATACGCCCGCGTCGCCCGAATAATACGCGGCCGCAGTACTGCGGTAACTACGGGCACTAACCGGATATAGGGGGGGTGTCTATCTAAGGAATTAAGGGGTGTCTTTCTAAGGAAAGGGGGTGTCTCTACATCAGGACCCATGATGTTCTGTCCACTTTTCTTCTTGACTTCCCATTCCTCATTTTATTGATCCTCTAACTCGCGCAATGGCTGGGCTATTAGTCCATCGGTTTTCAGCAAGGCTTGAGCCTCTCATACGTTCTGGCTTCCGTTCTAAAGTCATTAATTACCATCAGCAACGGTCCGCTACCAGCGTCAGGAACCGCTACATAAAGGTCTCTGAGGAAGTCAGAGATGCTCTCAAAACTCAGAAGCCAGTGGTCGCGTTAGAAACTACGATTTATACCCACGGTCGATAGATACTTGGTTACCATATGGTTTTACTTTTACTGACCTGAACAGGTTTCCCCTATCCCGAAAACACGGCTTTGGCTTCGCATTTGGAGTCAGTGGTACGCGTCAACGGAGGCGTTCCTGCTTCCATAGGGATACTCAATGGCATTGCTCGTGTTGGCTTCTCAGCCGAAGAGTTGATCGAGCTTACCTCGGCAGCTGGCAAACCAGAGACCCGGAAGATCTCAAGGTAAGTCTTTTCGGAGTTTTGCCTTACCCTTTTTTTTATGTTCCTTGAGTCACAAGACATGACTTAGGAAGATCTGCTCCCGACAAATACTGAAAACGTTTCAAATTACTCGCTAGACATTAAGGCAGTGCTGACTCCGGATCGACGAATAGACGGGATCTGGCCCCTATATTAGGACTGGTATTGAACTTATCTCCCAGTCATGTGATGCCAGTCTTGGATAAACTCTGACTTAGTGTGCTAGGGACGCATGGACCGGAAACTCAATGGAGGCACGACAGTTGCAGGGACCATGATACTTGCCAGTTTGGTAGGAATCAAAGTCTTCGCCACCGGCGGCCTAGGGGGCGTCCATCGGGGAGGGGAGGATTCAATGGATATCAGTGCAGACCTCACTGAGCTAGGGCGCACTAGGATAGCCGTAATTGCGAGCGGTTGTAAAAGCTTTCTAGATGTCCCTCGCACACTAGAGTATCTTGAGACTCAGGGGGTAACAGTGGGTACCTTTGCTGATGGTCGCGACGGCAACGTCGATTTTCCGGCTTTTTGGACAAGGGAAAGTGGCATCCCAGCTCCCTTCACCATAGAAGGCGAAAAAGAAGCCGCTCTAATGATCAGTAAGTCAATCTCACAGTACATTGCCAATCTTATCGCATAACGTTGCCTATAATTGACCCAATTCTTTCTTTCAGTCGCTCAGCATAAGATTCCTCTTGATTCCGGCCTACTCTTTGCGAATCCGGTCCCTGCAGAACATTCTATTCCAAAGAGTGAAATGGATGCTATCATGGCTCAAGCCATTCATGATGCACAAGCTTCGGGATCCACTGGGAGCAATAACACCCCCTTCATACTAAAACGGATACGCGAACTCACGAATGGAGCATCGGTCACCGCAAACCGAGCCTTGATCGAAGCGAATGTTGCTCGCGGAACAAAGGTGGCTGTCGAACTGCAGAGGTTGAAACTTCATTTCCAGAGACTGGATTTGCAACAACTAGACAAGGCTCAAGAAGATCAGTACATGTGAGAGCTTGACGTGACATGTACGGAGATCTCTCGGCTAAAGTCTGGGATGGTAGACACGCGCGGGCCCCTGCTCATGATAAGACGAGCATCTTGAAGCCAGGTCTGGAAAGCTCACAGACTTCTGATAAGGCGCTTATTCTTCCCCACTTAGACACGAGTATGTCGCCATCTGACAAAACGGCTGATATTGTAGTCGCTGGTTCTTTTGCTATAGATCTTTCATGCGATTTTGTTCAACCAGATGGCCCAGCTACGTCGGTCCAACCACAAGCTCAAACATCTAATCCAGCTTCGATAAAGCAAAGCCTCGGTGGTGTAGGACAAAACCTTGCTACTGCTATACATTACGTGGGTACTTCGGTGCGGTTGTGCAGTGCTGTCGCAAACGACGTAGCGGGCTCTTGCGCGCTACAGATGCTTGGACAGAGAGGGTTGGACACTGCTGGTGTTCTAAAAGTTGAGGGATCGCACACTGCGCAGTACGTTGCAATCAATGACGTGAATAAAAACCTCATACTAGCAATGGCGGACATGGACATTTTGGAAGACACGACTCATGATTTTGATACTTCCTGGAGACCCCATCTGGAAAGTTGCAAGCCAAGATGGCTTGTGGTGGACTCGAATTGGGATGCAACCGCACTCCATAAATGGCTGGGCGCTGCCAAAGCCCTGGGAGCAAAAGTCGCATATGAGCCAGTTTCTGCAGCAAAATCGAAAAGATTGTTCGCCAAATCACACGGGATTCTAGCTGTCATCCCAGACCACACAGTCGACCTGGCAACGCCTAATGCTTTGGAGCTTGCCTCAATGCATGATGCCGCTCACGACGCTGGGCTTTTCGAACGAGAAGACTGGTGGCGCGTGATCAATGCTATCGATTTATCAGGATCGGGCTCTCGAGACAAGTTTGTGTATATGACAAACAACGCGTTGGTTGACGAAGGTGTTCCACAGCAGAGTATTCGGCTTTTGCCTTCCATACCCTGCATCTTAACTACGATGGGGGAGCATGGGGTCCTCATGACTCAACTGCTTCGACCTGGAGACGATCGTCTGACGTCCCCGGACTCTGCTCCGTACATCCTCTCTCGCTCGACTGATGGAAACGAAGTCGTTGGTGGAGTCTACATGCGCTTGTTTCCTCCTGTCGAGCAGGTAAAGCAGAATGACATAGTTAGTGTCAATGGCGTTGGCGACACCTTCTTGGGTGTGCTGATTGCGGGTCTTGCAAGGGAAAAGCCTAGAGACATTGCAAACCTGATTGATGTTGCTCAGAGAGGAAGTGTATTGACTCTGAGGAGCAGCGAAGCCGTCAGCCCACAGTTATCAATCTTAAAGAACCTGCTGTGAAAACGGACCGGTTCAAAGCCAAGCGATGATTCGAAGACTACCAATTACTTATGAGCTCGTTGCTTTTAACACTAGACTCATCCATTGCTTTCCTAGCTCCAGATCCATCCACCACTGGTAAGCGACCTTTCCCATTTCCCCCAGACACCAAGCTCGGATCCAGAAGATTTAATTGGACAAGCACACTAGCTTGATCCCAATATATATGCTCGTGATAAAGTTTCCCTCCCCGAATACACACAATTGCTACTAGTGCAACTTCGACTTCCTTATTGGTGGGCTCAACATCGGGAAGCATCCAGGGGATGACTTGAGTATGTCTAAACGAGACATGCATCTCATCAACAACGCGATCTGTCCCGACGGTCCGTGAGAGGAGCTTCATCTTCAAAGATGGCGGGTTCCCGGGGATGAAGTAATCGCGATAAAATCGATGGAGATCTCTGTATCCAATGCCGCCTGTCAATGTTGGGATATGGTTTACGTACGGCTCAGCAACCATAGTGGCCATTGTCGCATCAGCGTCTTTCGTTGCAAATTCAAGTCCAACATGATCCTCCCAAATCTTCTCCAAATCCACCTCGATCTCGAAGCCTTTTCTGAGTGTTGCCAGTGTTCTCGACCAGGCAAGATTCGCTGCTACCTTATCATACGTTTCGAGATGTTTCTCTGCAAAACCCGACTCGACGTCATGATACGCATGATGGCGGCACTTTGGGATTGTCTCTTGAGGACCGGCAAGGTGAACGAGGGCATTGCTGCTCGGTGGAAATCCAGCACTAGGAGAGGAAAAGACCGTGGGATAGTATGCTACCAGCGCGCACATATTATGCATGGGTTTCTGGGCCATATCGAGAACTACGGACGCCGCCTCTCCAAAAGCTACAGCGGGAGTTGTCAACAAGTCAATTCTAATACCAGATTCTCACAAGCGCACACGCGGGGAAGACTGACCTACTATGGCATAAGTCTCCCCGAATTCGAATGCATCGGCAAGATATTGCAAGCCATGCCCATCACCGTGTCTCGGGCCGTTAAGAGCTAGATAGGAGACATCAAACCCTTCGTCCTTCCACTTTTGTAAGGTATTTGCGTCAAAGTCTTGGCCTTGGGCCGTAACGACGAGCTTGGGGGCCATGCTAGAAGTGGTTGAAGTTCAGGAGATATTCAATGCAGATATATTTTTGAAGAGGTTTCGAATCGCCAAAAAATGTTGAAACTCTCTACAAATCGTTCTTCGATGGCGAAGACGTCATGGCACGGCAAAGATAACACTCGAGGAACGCGCCGTTGCCAAGACGCATCAGAGATCCCTCCATAAGCAGATAATGAGCTAGTTGAACTTGTGCCCAATGGTTATATCCTATATCATCAGGTTCATTTAGGGGGCTCAGATCTGGACTGTGCATATGGCTGGGTAGTATGATCCCAATAATACCAGATCTGTTCCTTCTGCTTCCATGTCTGAAGATATAAATTGGGGCGAGGGGGGAGGTGTAGGTAGACGACACTAAGGTGCGGCCAGTCTACGGCTAGCTTCGAAGCTGGCCCGAGGCCCCGTACGCCTCTAGAATCAAACATGTCAGAGCGTGAGCACTACCGGATTTTAAACACTGCAAACTATCTTGTCTACCAAAAGAGCTAAGATATCCTGTCGTGCGTTCCATCATCACCAGCATGGCCCAGCTCTTCGATCTTCCCGATGAATTAATCATTGATATCACCTCTCACATCAGTAAATCATCAGATATGCTCCAGCTCGCTCTGGTCAGCAAGCTTTCGCACAGCAGGATCTTACCACTTTTGTACGAAAATGTCACGTTCGACTATAGAGACTATCCTGTGAAGCTTGAGGCAGAGCCCGAGACGCCTACGTTCGACCGCGAGACGTTTGAATCTTCGCGTCCGGTGCCTTGGGAGAGTATGCGATCTGACCCACCTGATCCTGAACCGCCTTTCACAAACATCGTGCGCTTGGCCCGTATGCTGGAGTCCAACAGCCTTCCATATGGCCAGACCGTCAGCGGCCTAACTCTCATTCTCATTCACGAGAACGATTGCAATTTTTGCCAGACGGCACTTTTGAAACTCCTGCCGCACCTGCCTTCTCTCAGGCATCTCAATTTGACGTCCACATCCACGGGCCCCGCCTATCGCCGTGATTTCTTCTCATTTGCACCCCTGGCTGGAGCTTTACGACATGTAAGCAGAACCATTCGCGGTCTGGATATTTATGTGTCCAATAGTCGGGGCGACGGATGGACCATCGGTAGCTTGCGCCATTTCTCTGCTCTGGAGGAATTGTCCATCCAAGTCGAAGGGCTGCTGGGAAGGTCCGAGAAGGAAATCGAGGACTCTGATTTGAGCGATTTGCTACCTCCTAGGCTAAAGCATCTACAGCTGTACTGGGATTGCTTACACAAGCTCTCGTATGTTGTTGCAAGATACCTGAACACATTGTTAACAGTACCACACAAACTCGAAACTCTTACAATTCATGTGGACGATTCAGATGTTCCTAGAAATAAACGAGGCGCATCGCCTTTCGAATTCATGCAGGCGGATCTGGCCAAGGCCAATGAGCGAGCTATGCAACGGGGTGTGAAGATCAATATAGAGGTCGTGGTCAGTAAAAGCTTGTCCTTCCTGCTGTGATAGCTGTTTCATGCATATTGGGGACGACCGTGATGGTTCAAAGAGCAGTGGAGCCTTCAAGTTGGACGGCCTCTGGATGTAATGTTGGACAAAGTCGTAAGCAAATGAGCAAAGAGCCTCGCTTGTCAGGATACCCGTCTTCTACTGAACTGTAACTATCACATCTGCTATCTGCCAACTTCCACACCTCTGTGTATCTCAGCGATGCATTCTCCCCCAATGTCTTCTCTCTATCAAGATCATTTTTTTCAGCGCATTTGACGCAACAGCACCTTAAGCACCCCATCTTCCATCCTCTTAGTATCGACCAACGGGAAGAATCGCCCCTCCTGTCTCGTGTGTTGGCGCAGAGCAACATGAGATTTGAACGTCCGGACTTCCGTGCCCTGCCGTCGACTGTCGATTAGGTCGATGAGATTGACGTGGACCTCTTTCAAAGCCTGCCCATCCAAGACTAAGCGTTAGCACACTGGTGAAACCCGTTTTTATGAGCCTGACTATACCTTCTTGCATTGTGTGATCGTTGTTGGGACGGGATTGACCCTGAGCTCCTCGCATAGCATCTGCAGCCTCGTCAGCTGATTATGCTGTCCAGCTGCTCCAGTATCACCAAGATGCACGTTGAGCTGCGCAATGAGACACCTCCTTTTTTCCTGTGCATGTGTACGTTTGTCCCTGATCGTTGTTTCGGAGTCAGCATTGCCATATCGAGATGAGCGGATCACAAGGAGATAAATCTGGGGTTGGGCTGGAGCAGCAGCTCTTGAGCTATATCTCATGACTCCAACTATGGTTTCAAAGGGAAAGGAAGGGCCCTCAAAAGATTTACCAGTCGTGATCGAGGGCTAGTCGACTGAACTCTGTCAGTAAGGAGGCTTGTGGATCTTCCTCGAAGCCCTGGAAGCGGGAGAAGTAATTGTTGACCGAGCCGCCATCTTTGTGTATTTCGATGGTCTGCAGATGGACTGGACATTTTGCTTTTGAGAGGAGGAAGAGACTGGTTGTGCAGTTTTTTATTCAAGGGGTACATAGAAAACTCTGGCCATGTCGACTATCCGAGACATCGCGGACGCCTGCATTGTGCGAAGCAATAGAACAAACAATCTGAAGACACTACAGCATGGTATCATATCACAATAGTAGTGGCTTACTGTGATCAGAAACTACAATTAACCGCTTAGACTTATAGAGCAATGTTGCTAGCAAAGAGGTCATGACATGGCGTACACCTATATTGGACGATACGGGATCATACTTGCGCTGTAATCAAAATCATCATCACAGCTCCACGTTTATAATGGGAGACAGTCTGTACAAAACAGAACTCAAATGTTTTGGGCTGGAGACCAGCCTGAAGTCTCAGGGCCCTACCCTAGCACACTATGATCAAAATAATTTGCAAGGTGGGCCCTAAAGGTGCCCCGGAAGCTCCCCCAGAAGATCGTTATTTCTAGCGCCTAAAATCACGCCTAAAAATACTATTTATATACTACCAGCCTGTACGCTCCCCATCACCCTCTATACAATCATCTAGCCTTTGGGGCATACTACGGCACTGTTCGTTAATATAGGGTATAGAGACCTGCTCCCAGCCATCCCTAAACAGCTCCATTAGGGAGTTCTTATCATAATAGGGCCGCTTCCGTATATAGAGCGCTGTTTAACCCCGAAATGATTAAATATCTCGCGTAGGTCCATAGGGATACCTTTAGCGGCAAGGAATTCGTAGGCCCCCTGGATTTTGGCCTTTTGGGGGGTTTCGTATGTGTTTTGGGGCTGTTTGGGAGGCATTCTAATAGGTTTAGGGGGGGGCGCTAGGAGGTAGGAGTGGTGGTAAGAAGGAAAGAATGGACGTGTTATGGGAGGCTAGCTTAGGGCCTTCTAGGGGGCTCACTTAGGGGCTAGTTTAGGGGCCCCACCTTGCAAATTATTTTGATCATAGTGTGCCTAGACCGTGCCTAATGCCTGAGACTTAGGCTGGCGGACCCTCGTTAGGCTGGATTGGTACCCGGTATGGAGATGTTTACTCGTGGACGACGTTGCACTGTCAACGATCCTCAAAACCTACTTTACATTCGCGACTTCACTAGATCATGGAGGAAGAATCAACAAAGGACGCTGACACTGACCTACAAACCCAATTGATCCTCCTCGCAGCATCCCACCACAACCTCGAGTCCCTGCGAACGCTTCTACACACAGGCTCCGCGAGTGTACAAGACCTAGAAACTGGATTCACGCCCCTCCACGCTGCGATTTCTGCTTGCGAAGACTCCTCGACGGCCTCTTCGGAAGCCCAGGATGGCTCTACACATGCGTCGTTGCCGGATGGCCTTACCAATGGTGCTGTAAATGGGGAAAGCAAGGATGCTGGGGAGACCGATGTGGAGGCCGCAGCGAAGACGGTGAAACTACTGCTACAGAATGGGGCTATCTGGAACGATGTAGATAATGATAATGAGACGCCTGGCTGTTTGGCTTTGAGACTAGACTTGAAAGTGCTGTATGAGATCATGGTGGATGCTGGAGTGAGGGCAGAAATGCTGCTTAACCGCTTGGATGAATATGAGCAACTGGCGGATGACGTCGAAAGCGAGGAAGAAGCCGAGGCCGAGCCAGAAAGAACCGGTGAAGAGGAGCGAGATCATGAGGCCGCTATGCAACAAATCAATGGCCACTCAGAGACGGAACCCGTCGAGCAAGAGGGAGCCGCTCCGAATGTTCCCACGGAACCCAAGAATGAAGACTATCTCCAATCACAGCTGCGCTTTCAAGATGGTAGAATCTTGGACGACTCGAACAACGGCGTAATGATGGCATGGGAGACCTATATCATGAAACGTACAGCAGATCTGCTGGCCCCTAAGCAAGGTTTACGTATCCTCAATATCGGCCATGGAATGGGCATTGTCGATACCTTTTTCCAAGAAAAGGAACCAATTGCACACCACATCGTCGAAGCCCATCCAGCCGTCCTCGCACGCATGAAGAAGGACGGCTGGTACGAAAGGCCCGATGTTACTATTCACGAAGGCAGGTGGCAAGATATTGTCCCACGAATTATGGAGCAGGGCATCCTGTTCGATGCTATATACTTCGACACTTTTGCCGAAGACTACAAAGTCTTACGCGACTTCTTCAGTGACTCTATCATTGGCTTACTTGATGATGGCGGCAAGTGGGGATTCTTCAATGGGCTGGGTGCTGATCGACAGATCTGCTATGATGTATACGGCAAGGTTGTTGAGATGGACCTCTTTGAGGCAGGCTTCGATACAGAGTGGGAAACTATTGAAGTGCTGAAGATGGACGAAACTGAGTGGGAGGGGATAAAGAGGAGGTATTGGACGCCAAAGGAATACAAGCTGCCTGTCTGCGAATTCATTGGTTGATCAGACACACTGGGTTTCTGACACCGATGCGAGTCGCTGGATTCAGACGGCCTCTACCTGGCAGGGATCATGTAATCAAGTCACACATTGCTGACAGGAGATGTACAGGTCAACCGCTTTAGACTAATGCAATCGCAAGGCTCAGCACTTAAGCGCAGCGCAATTCAGTCTCGGCCGCCCACTGAGCATAAGATCTACTCTGGCCTATCGAAGATTATCGAGCATCTACTCGCCTGTAACGCTACTCTACTGTTGCTAAGAGCTCCAGATATCAAATGACGTGCCGTCTTCGTCAAGTCCATTTTCAATATATTTCTCAAGCAGCTCCAAGATGCCTAGCAGTCAACAGAACTGTCCCTTAAGAAAGCGCAGAAAACTGACAAGTCTGCCGTTCCGGGCGTGACAAAATGGAACTGGGATGCTATCATGTATGAAGTATTTCGCTGAGAAGCGTTTATTGGCGACACAAGGTGACAAGGTGTTCGAAGTCCTGGAATTTTTGCAAACACCCCCACCAATAAATCTTTCTCGCTTCTAGGCGCTTCTTCACCACGCTACTTTCCATGGAACACAGCCTTGCCTCTGTGCAGATGTGGCTGACTGCAAATGGAGGGGATCTAGCCACTGGGTGTATCGCACCCCCGCACAGACTGTATATATCCGACAAGGAGCTCAACGCGAAGGCAACAATTCGGCTTCTGACCAAGCGTCTCGGCCCATTCGTGTTTGCATACACGTCTCAGCTCTGCGTGGTCCTAATCTTTTCATGCACGGTGCACACTTTTCTTAGCATGAGATGCACAGCCTGAGCCTGGCACAAGGCTCAAGAATGGATTCCGAGGCGGATAAGGCCCGACCAAGTGCTCTACAATCTCCCTACATGACTCTCATCTTTTTCATCAATTGTGTGTGAAGTTGTTCTGACAGGCCGACGCCTATGTTTCGCACGCCCTCTTCTGACAAGGCTTCCTCGTCAACATTGCCCACCTCATTCCAAACACCCACACCTTTTTACTGATGGTATCGCATGTCCCAAGCAGTGATGAAGCTCTCTAGCGTATTAAAGGCATCTCGGCAAACACTTCAGGATAGCGTCAAGGTTCTCTTCAGAGCTCTTGGAATGAACATGATGGTCGGCGTATACAGTTCATTACACAACACGACAGTGCGAAATCCATGCGAAGAGCCAACTAAGGTCGCCTTCCGCAAGAGCCGGACAATAGCTCTGCTCCGAGCAGCCATCCACATCTTTCCCACAAGCGTAGCGCTCTGGGAAATCAGTCTGAACCTTAATACATACTACGTTGGAGCAACTATACAAAGCCAGGCATATTACCAATTTGCTGCCAAAGTCCATGAGATGAGTGCACAGGCATCGCTGGCTGCTATAGTGTTCTCCTACGTGAGGTACGAAATGTCACTTGGGCAAGGCTTACCATTTGGAGCGCTCTTCTCGGGTCTCCAACTATCTCAGCCTAGTTACCTTTGGTCTATGGAGCATTGGGGGTCAATCTGCTCAAAGTATATCCCGCTAAAACGGAGAGCCGTCATGATTGCGGTAATCTCTTTCTCGATCACCTTGACTGCAACTGTTGGGCCGTCAAGCGCAATCCTTCTGATACCAAGACTGGGCTACTGGCCCGCAGGAAGCACGAATATCTGGATCAATACAACATTAGAAGAACTGTGGCCGGATCGGTCAGTATACTCATGCTCTTGAAAATTCCGCCAAGAATCTCACTGATTATGAGCCAGGACGGATGGCTCCATTGTCCCAGCTAGCTGCCTGGTTTCGGACGCAATGCCTGTTGCCAACATTTGCCCCTCCAGCCAATGGCAGGCTATTCTAACCTACCTTCACTTCACGAACGAATTAGCGCCACTAATATCCCAAGACTATTCGCCGTCCTCTGTTGAGGTGACAGCGATGCACTCATTTCGGCGGCTTGTGATAAGTCGTCAGAGTCCTGTTAACCATGTCCCCGGCTATGATCCGTTGACAGCCATCGCGACATCTCAGCAAGCTGCTGTAGCAGATGCTTTGACCGCTACAGGGACTTGGTGGCAATTGGGATTGCCCAACATTACTACTGGCAGACATGGTAACGTCGATGAACAGCTCGACGTGGAACATAGCATCATATCGGGCTACTATCAACCGTACACCATTGCGTCTTGTGAACAGGATGTAATCAGGGGTTTCGAGGACCATAGTCCTGTGGGTTTCCCTCCGCCTCCTGGAACGACCGCCCGAATGTTGAATACCTCTGCCTTCAACGATTCAATACTCACAGCCAATATGCTTCCAGTGCATGCATTCGTATTCCCAGGGATGACAAAACGTCAATTGCTCGATACACCCGGTCCACCGGACCAGAGTCGTCTCATTTGGGTCGAATTACCACAAGAACCTTTCAACGGAACAGCGATCGGAGCCGTGGTCTTGTTACCCCGGTCTTCAGAGAACACGACACAGGAAATCCTAACGTGCAATATTGGCGCTGGATGGGGAAGCTCTACTCTAAACACCTCCACTCTCCCGGGAGTCACAGGTACCGTTCTAAGTCAGGTCAATCAACATGATACTGAGGCGAATCGACTGCCACGCAAACTTTCGGAAGCTGAATCCCTCGTTGTAGGCAACATTGGCGGGCACTTCTTGCTTCCATACTTTCCCCAGCGTCCAATCACCCTGACCGAAGAGTGGGCTAAGTTTCTCAATCCGTCGCTAACATACGCGAATACGACCGTCTTCAACAGTCTCATGGAGTCGAACTTCACTGGACTAGACCCATCGGTGAGTGCGAGAGTCATACTTGCCGGTCTAGTAGCGAATGGACTCTCCAGGATTGGATCTAAGGGCCAATTGCAAGGGAGTATAAACTTTACCCAAGAACCTGATGGATCTGTCGCGCCAGTCGACATGGACTACTGGTATTCAGGGAAGGGCAACGTGTTCAAGGTCGATCCCGATGAAAGCAAAGACTGGGTGGAGCTTCGAGTCTTCTCCACCGTCGAAGGATATGCCTACAATACTGCGGGTTCCACTCCAAAAATAGCGATCTGCATCCTTCTCACTTACTGCCTGTTCGCCATCCTTCACACCATATACGCCGGTGTCTCAGGCATCTCGTCCACCTGCTGGGATTCAATTGCTGAAGTCACTGCACTAGCAGTCAATTCGACCCCGACGACTGCCCTCCGCAACACTTGTGCTGGTATAACGGAGCTTAGCATCTTTAAACTCCCTGTCCGGGTCCTGGCAACGCGAGATGCAGAGGGCCACGGTGAACATCTGGAGTTGGTTTTCGGAAGCGTGGATGAGAAGACAGTGGAGTATAGGGCTATCAAGGCCAACCAATTGTACGGAAGTATGCCATCAATGTAGGCTCAAGCGAAAACCTCGTGAGGATGAAACGGGAAACAACGCCACTAGTGCACAATGTTTCCAACGCTCTGTTTATTATGCTTTCCTGAATGAGAATTAAGATCAAAGCCCCAAACTGCGACTACTCTATTTCCCGAAAGCGGAATCTCTATATCAAACAAGAGCCCATCATTGCACGCTGCCAAACGGTTCTCAGTACTAAAGGTCAACTTGCTCAATCACCGCCGACATGGATATCGTGAAAGCTCCGATACGGAATTCTACTGCCAGTGACATTGAGAGCGGCAGCAGACCTCGATTCACTGCCTTGTGACGCTAAAAATAGCAGTCTGACCTCTGAGATGGCATGGCTCAGTCATATTGTCTGCATTACAACAGCAGATCGCATGCACGGCATCTCATTTCGCTTTTCCTGACAACCGCTGTAAGCCAAATTCTTCTAAGACATAAATATACCGTGCGCCGCTCTAAGATTTGAGCAACCTGGAAGTAGAAGGCCAGACACTCGTGGCTCGGAGGTTTCACAGGAGTGCCTCGGCACGCGTGGGGGGCGTCTTCGAGCACAGCCTTGTTCAGATCACCGCAACCGTATCAGCGTCGCATAATATGATAATAACAAAACTAAGTCTCTAGAGAGACGGCCAAAAAGCCCGTGCTGCGAGTATCAATTCGTGTCTCGACCCGTAATTGTTCTTCTTGCGCCATCGTAGGAGGTTTCATGCAACGCACGTCACCTTTACCGATTACCGCGGCGCATCAACATCTCAAGAGGAATAAGGCTACGGCTCTAGGGGATAAAACACACAGCCCCCTTTTTCAAGGCGCAAAAAAAAAATGAATATGGACGTATAAATACTGGTTGTCGCTGCTGCAGAATTGGTTTGGTAATCCCAGCCAGAGAGACGGAATTGTGCGACTTCGACTTCTACATCCAACTGCACGAGTTTACCACCGCCCATTCCTCAAACAATCCAGCACCACCGCAATGATCTTTTACATCTGGCTCCTCGCCGCTCTTCCCACCTTCGCGCTGGCTCGCCCTAGACCGCAAGCCACGGAAGACGTTAACGGCCCTGGGAATTCCGCGTTCGACCCTTCAGTCAAGTCAGTTCTTCCAATTGGTACTGAAGTCGACGGTACAACAGTTGTGAAGATTCCATCTGACACGGTCGGTACTCCAACATTTCCGGACTCACCGAGTACTCTCACTCCGACTGCTTGTGCTCCTACTGGAGGCTCGAAAGGGTGCGCTTACGGCTGGAGCTGGGCCTTTGCGGTGAAACCAGGCCCGAGATCTTAAAACCTCATTGATAGCCAGCTACTGCTGCGGATATCGAGAGCATTCTCTTCATGTCTGCTCTGGCTATGGATCGTGCAAGGCTTTGTTTCGATGTGGTGGATTTTAGGTTCTGGACAGCCTAAGGTTTTGGGGACGGAATTTTCTACGATCGAAACAGGTTATATAAGGAATGAGTCTCGCAGAAGAAATCATGATATAGCCCGGCCGCGTCAATGAATCTTATATCTAAGCTTCCTGCCCACATACTAGCTCTGCGTGAAGGGGAGGACGATGGTCAGTATATACACTCCCCAACGTAGATGAGACGAAATTGGAGTATAGGACTGTAAAGACCAATAGAGTGTACGATACCTTCATTATAGTTTAAAATGAAGGCCTCATCTACAACAGGGGTTACTAGTGCATTGTGCTTTCTGCACATTGTGCGCTACCAGCTCCCACCGAGCCCGTCGATCCGGTGAGCATCTTCTACTACTACCGGCGCTCCTTCCGGTACCCCCTCCGGGGGGGATAGGTGCCTGGAAATGGATACAACATGACTGGATTCCTTGGAGACTGGTTGAGGGCCCAGTACTGCAATGGGAATGAGGGCAATCGCTTCAACTCAATTCTGGAAGTCCGTTTTCGCGAGTCCCCTGTGTGATGCGGTGGATAATGGATTGGTGCATTGGAGAAGAATTTTGAGCTTATGATGTCCTGCATTTGTGTGAAAGGGACAGCTCCCAGGACTTTACGTACATTATCTGAACGATTTCTGTTATAAGCTTAACAGAGGGAGCATGATACATTAGTTGGCTGTGTAGTGGCAAATCGGAATACTGTTATCCATATCTTACTAAACGACATGATCGATCAGTCAATTCAGTCCGTTCAATCTGTGCTCGATGATCACTTTGAGAAGCATCCATCTAGGAGTGTGACTTTCAATGACATGTCCTAGAATCTCCAGTACTCTCTAGTCAACGACAGAAAGATATAATAGCGGTAAAACTCTGTCTCCCCAAAGCTTGAAGGCTAATAGTGCTGTTGTCGATTGTTGTAGATCTTGTTAGTATTGTAAACTTTGGTATCATCCAGGCGATTCTACTGTGTTAGTCTGGGCGCTTGGTCTTTTGGATGCTCATGCGATGGTTTATTTCTGTAGATCATGTGTGACAATAGTGAATTGGGAGATTGAGTGTCCCAGAAAGAACAAATGGATATAGATAAGACTACGTATAGAACACAACTTCGTAGCCGATAATTTCCATCACTAGACCGTCTGGCTGAAATCGAGGATTCAAAATCAACGCAGGACAGGTCCTATTACAATGACCAGTCGGAGTCTTCCTCTGACCATTCGTCTAGCGAGGTCCTTTCATGGGGAGGAACATGGGGGGCACCAAAACGTCTTCTCAGCACGAACCGTGGCTTCCTGCCGTCCCATAAGAGTTCATTGAAAATAACCAAAGGCATTTCCTCTAACGCGAGACAGTGTTCGTAATACTCTTTGAAACCATCGTAGAGATCATCGCAGACGACGTACAGGTCGTGCAATTTCCAGTCGCCCCCAATGTTAGATGGCCCAATTGCTACGGGCAAAAATTTCCAGCATGGGTCCTCCATTGTAACTCGAAAAGCCGGATGGGTCAAGCTTGGGCTTTTAGGTCTTAGTAGGCCGTCTCCGACTTCAAGAAGCTCTGCAAAGGGTACTCCGCCCATATAGCCACGCTTTCTAAGCTCCACTACATTCTCGCCGCCGTGTTCCTTACTCTCGTCTCGAGGACCCGGAGGTATGAAGGATTCGTCCCGTTGTCTCAATTGGAGATCCATGGTATTTGTAGATTCTTGAACTTCACCTGAAGGCTCCGGCCTATCCGTTGCCGACTCTTGTAGATACAGTTGGGAGGCCTTTGTTTCCCACCCTCCGTGGCAAGTGCGGCCTGGAGAATGTGTGACTGTATGTTCTTGGACGTCATGCATCGTCTCTGGGCTAACAAGAGGCGCCTTGTGGTAATGATCCCGACCATGGTGGACAGTGCTATAACGTTCTCCATCCATTGTAGTCTGATCCGTTCTAGCAGAGGCGCAGGGGTTCCACAAAATGTGCGAATGGTCCTCGCTCTCGGACAATGATCTAGGATCTATATGCTCTTCAATAAACCTCGACACTCTAGCTTCATCGAGCTGTCTCTCAACAGTAAAAGTGGAGTCTCCTCCAAGGCGATCCACAATGTTTTCAGAGTATGATTGATGCCCACACAGACTGAGGATAGAGTCTCTTATTGATCGTGCGTCGAAGGCTGCGTCAACCGATCTTATCGAAACCTGGCCAATGGCTGTGTCGCATTCGCTGCTATTCGAGAGAAGACTCTGCTCTTTTAAAGCTTCCAATTCCTTCACACAGGTATCGCTGTACAGCTCGAGTGAGCGAAGTTGCAGCGAATCCTCTTCGGAAGCCGTGTTGCTTTCGAGTCTAGTCATCACATGATCAGCTTTTGGTTTGAGACCGTGCAAATAGTCACAATACCTTTCCGATGCACTCTGCATGCATTGAATAGTCATCATGAACTGCATATTCGCCTTATTGCTCTCCACCCTCGCTTTTAGATTCTTCAGCTCGGTCGATCTAAAAACCCATTTACTCTTCTCACGGAAGGTCGGAGTTCGAGCTGATCCAAGCCTGCCATACAGATTCTCCTTGTAAACGACAAGTTCGTTCAACAGTGTGCTGCATTGGCCTGCAATGCTGTTGGTGACCGAATAGGCTTTAGAATCAAACCTCGAGGACTCCTTGAGACATAGGCGTTGGAACTGGTCTATGAAATGGCCTAAGATACCAATTTCCACCCCAAAAGACTCAATTTCCTTTCTAGCATCCTTGTATCTGGCAGAAATTTCGATGACTGCGCTAGAAAGTTTGACAGCTATTGCAGCGAGGCCAACAATCGCAGATACTTCGCCAATGCACGCCATCTCAAAAGCTGGTGAGTACCTTGTCGTGAAGAAAGGTAAACAAGAGACGAACGTCTTTTCGAAAGGCCTCAGCCTTACTGAATGATAGAGTTGCAGCTCCTGCAGGTCTGCCCAATCACCTTCGGGCGGTGCTGTCACAGCTCCAGCAACGGTTCTCCCTTCGATTGGACAGCATTCCTCCTGATCAATTCCACCCCCTCCATGATAAACACGACTCTTGATTGGCAGTCACCCATTTTCAGATGTACAGAGCTCAGCCAAATCCTTACTGGCTTCCGGCAAAAACCCACATGAGCTTTCGTGTTCCCTGGTTGATAAGGGCATGCTTGGAATCTGTGTCGCTCCTGGCTGGGATGCTTTTCGCACTCTGCGCATTTCTATTGTAGGATTTGCTATTATTCCGAGCAGGCGAAAGAAAGACGACGTGTCGTCGTTATCTGTCGACAACTCTCGCACGCGTTCTCAAATATCAACGCTCATAGTCGCTCAAAACTCCATGGCTGAACATAACGGTCCTCGATCCTCGACTCCTCTCCATTTGGCCTTTTCAAACCACTGCATCAACAGTTTCAAGGCTCCGATTGATCAGTATCGACTAGCGCAATCAGACGAGGTGTCCATTGGCAAGAGCCAGACAATCGCCCGTCGACCAGAATACGAGTAGTTGAAAGATTATTGGAAATAATGCATGAAAATGACTTGCCTCTCGGTACATCTCCGACTTGAGATCTGGAAATGGTTACACCCTTTTGGAGTATCGGATTGGGCTTCCCAACCTTCTCAGAATCGGCTTATCCCAATTGACTTCTTACTCTACGGGTCCCAGATATATTGGGGAGGACTGCATGACATAAAGGCCCATCGCGAGCAGGAGTTGATCTTCGAAGATCCGTACCAAAAATTCATGTGGACAGGACTGCTATTCTTACATCAGCTTTACAGATCTTACGGATTAGGTCGTGATGCAGAGACACCCACTTTCCTTAGAAAGACACCCCCTATTTCCTTAGATAGACACCCCCCCCATTTTCCGTTAGTGGCCGCAGGCACCGCAGTAAGGCAGCCACGAATTGTTCAGGCAACGCGGGCGTATAGTTATGATGGGGCGCCAGCGATGGGGCATCTATGGGGGCAGCGATGGGGCAGCGATGGGGGCATCTATATTGGCATCTATGCGGGCATCTATGCGGGCAGCAACGGCCATGTATATATAGGGGCAGTAATAGCCATATATACGCACATGTATGAGGGCAACAATGGAGTATACATAGCTCATGGCTGCGCCTACATAAAGCCTATATATGCGCGCATACATGGCCATTACTGCTCTTATATATGGCCCACTCCTACATATACCTATATATACATGGTCGTTGCTGCCCCCATAGATACCCCCATAAATGCCCTATCGCTGCCCCCCCTTTGCTACGCCTGACTACGATGCGCCCGCGTCGCCCGAACAATTCGTGGCTGCCTTGCTGCGGTGCCTGCGGCCACTAACCGAATATGGGGGGGGTGTCTATCTAAGGAAATAGGGGGTGTCTTTCTAAGGAAAGTGGGTGTCTCTGCATCAGGACCCTACGGATTTCCAACTACGAAACCCCTAAATACGCTAGCAATCGAGGAATTATCCTTTGAACTTCCACTATATCTGGGCCTACATCAATGAAGTTTAAGAAGTACAAGTCCCTGAGAGAGCTATAGATCGATGTCTACTCTACATATTAGCCTCACCAAAACCAACGTTTTTCAAGGCTTGGCCGACGGGTGCCGCTTCTATCCGCTGAGCTCCAACGCGCGATTGAACAACCACGATTGTGTACAGGCGAGTCGTACAGACAGACCAATTCATGATTCCGCTACGTATCCTCTTCTAGATGGATGATTGATGTTGTATTGACTACCTGGTAGATCAGGATTGGAGGAAAGACTTCGATGACGGCCCTCGAATGTGAGGTAGTAGAGAAAGATTTAGATTAGTGGATTGTTCGGATCTAGATCTCATGCACGCGGGACAAATCACAGCGAAGCGGGCCAAATGCAGCTCAGATCTGCAGCAGCTGTTCCAGTTGCGATGCAACCTCAATCATTTGGTTCAGTGGAAAAGATCTGTCTTTTTGAAGGCTTTTGCATTATTATCAATTATTCAATCACACAGCTCATAGCATTTGGTATCATTCTTATCATCATCACGGCATACGTCATCTACCCCCTCCTAATTACTTCCACCCCACCCCACCTATCCCGGTCAATCAGCAATCATTGTTGCGAAATATTAAAGTACGGACTTGGCGGCGTAACCTCAACAACAGTCGGCCCAAACAGCACCATATCATCCGTGACAGACATATTCGTCGCCGCGTTAGTGATGAACGCGTAGCTCTGACCAGCAATGGTGTTGGGAATAGTAGCCGTGATAGTATCCCCACTCATTGTACCCTTGACAGAGGTAATATTCAGTCCGCTCACAAAGGTAACGAAGAAGGTAGCCGGTACAGCGCCTGCAGCCATGAATGTGAAAGAGATACCCTGCATCGTCGGCTCGCCTTGAATAGCTTTGAGAGCTGGGAATGCCTTGACAGGGAGAGGTGGGTTGCTGGCGGGACACGAGACGATGAAAGCTGCAGCCATCGTGTAAACATCGTTAAGGCCGAGAGGAGTGCCATAGGCGTTTGCGGGTGCGATTTGGCCCAGGTTGAAGCGCTGTAGGGATGTGTGGATCGACTCGGTGACTAGGATAGAGCCAGCAACGCCGAGATATTCTTTGCTGGTGATGAGACCTGCGCCACCGAGGTAGGCGGATGTGCCGACGCCTTCGAGGATGGAGGAGAGGCCGACGAAAGATTTGGGGTCCGTGAAGGGGAAGTCGTAGGTGCATGCTGCGACTGGGGTCGCGCCGGCGCCTGCGATGGAGCTGCTGAGGAGCTGGACGTGTTGTTCTTCGTCCATGGCAACGTAGAGGAGGTTGTTGTAGTATGCGGACGAGAAGCCAGCGGCGAGGAACATGGATTCGGGCATTGTGCTGATGGCTTTCTTGTAGAAGACATTTTCGAGGTGCTCGAGGGTAAGGGCGTATTGGAGGATGTCGAGATCAGTGACTGCAGCTTGACGCTTCTCTACTGGGTGGGCAGTGATGGTGGAGACGAGCAGCAGGGTAGCTGCTGACCTGGTTGAGAATTTCATAGCTGAAGTTTAGGGTGGAGTAAGTCGAGGATTGGGTAATATTTTCAGCTCTGATTCTATCCGAGTGATTGCTGAAAGATAAATCGAGTCTTCGCTCATAACTGGGACAACCCTCCATTTTGTACTTTCTCTACTCGTTGTTTGCCCTCGATCGCCTGGCGCGCATCCTATAGCTGTTACCCTGTGAGGCACTCTCCACGCAGCAAGCTAAAGCAGTGCGGGTCATCATCATGATGGCAAAGGCCAGGTAAAATGGTCTGTGGGCGCAGCGACGATGTCATTGCTAGCCAATCCGATGCTTTTCCCTGCAGCTGTCTGGCAACTAGCTCAGCATATTTGAACTTTTTCGTACGGGTCAGATCTGCATCAGCCATAGGCTATGCCTTGTTGAGGTGATGAACGAAGAAATGTTCATCGCTTCATACCCCGCTTGAGCGACTTTTCGAGCGGGGTCATGGAGACTAGAGCGAATGCGGTGACGACCAAGCCAGATCTTCGTAAGCTGACTTCGCAAGAGGTAAAGCGTAAAGACTAGAGAATTAAAGTTATCAAACGCTCATGCGAGTGGATAGGATGGTGGTAATGGAATCCTGAGAAATCGATCTCTTCGGTCGCTGGACTTTCCGTGTGGCTTGTTTCGCCGCTTATCCGACCCCAGCGGCCACGAACCATCTTACCGCGTGAAGCAAGGCCAGGCTGCCAAGTCACCACCTTTTGGTTAAAGTATGGTAGTCCCTCATGCAAGCGAGGGGTTCGCTGCTGTCATCGAGGCTACTCGTCATGCCTGAGCTCGGGTATCTCACCGGTGTGCGCTTTTCCCGTCTTCACTTCTGCTTTTGGTAATTGATAGACACCTTGCCTGCCCGTGGTTCGCAGCAAACGCTTGGTCTTACTAGCCAATCCTTTCACTAGGTCTGCTAGGTACAAAGTACATGGGTTCATTGGCTTCGGCGATTTAGCAATCGATAGAGCAATTTGGCGTCGATATTTAGGCAGTGAAGTTGCTCGCTTGTGGTCAGCCACCAGCACATGGCTTGTCAGGCTCCTTGAGTCCAAAAGCTCCGTCACTCGGTGGCCACGAGCTCCGAGACCTAGGAACGTGATGCCCGTGCGTTAGCCTTCAATATAGCAGTGACAAAATCCGCGATCGGCTGTAACGACAGATCAGCTGAATGAATGCGAGTTGGAGTAGTAGATTTGGCATGGCAAACCCTGCATGGGTAGATAGAATATCGATGTGCGGAAAAAACTCTCCTCGGCCAATCATTGCTGCCTAAAAAGGGCATCGGACGTTACCCCGTAGAACTAGGCTGATGGAAGGTTCGAGAGAACTGAGAGCCACGAAGTCTATGTCCATAAAGCGAAATCTGATCTGTCTGCCTCACTCGTGAATCATCACCTTGAGAGGGAGGTAGGCTCGAGGGGAAGGGTATGTTGAGGACAGGCTACGTACACATACCCACAGGATTGAAGCCTCTGTCTCACAACATAAAACATGACTCGTACTCTACGAAGTCATTGCAACAGCTGCTATCTTTTCCTCCGTATACTCGTAAAAGTGTGATGTCTGGTGATGTGATGGGGTTTTCTCGTCGACTCAGCCTTACCAGGCCACAAAGGCTTGGCAGAAAATAATGGTCATCGCCAACAGCCCTCTCGATTTTCCACCTCACCTCAGGACACCTTCCTTTTAGATTCTTAGCTTTTTAGGGATGAGAATAATTTGCTAGTGTGTATTGGTAATGGCATGAAACACGCTGCGGCATGTGTTTGGTTTCACTTTTTGAGACGAAAACTTCTATCATTCAGGCTTGAACTCGAAGCCCTTTGGAATGTGAGGAACGACTTATTGATGATCTATGGAAGGATGCTGCCACTTATGGTACATGCCAAGCATAGTAGGGCTGAGGCTGATATCCAACGAAGCCATATAATAACAGTATTTTACTCGCGTCTTGCTAACGGAAATCAAGCGAGCAAGTCATCACGGAGCTGATCTAAATTTAAGTGTGCACTATATAACAACAATCCCATTCTACAGCTATCTTCACTCATTCCGCGCTGTAGTTGATACATACTACGCCGTAGGATCAGAAGGAGGCCTTCTTACCTCTCTTCTTTGCTGTAATACGAATTTCTTGCCCGTCTTTTCCGCATGGAAGGTTCCTATTCCTTCCCGCTCGAATGTATCTACCCGCCGAAACACAACCCGCTATATATACCCGAGCGACTTATTCAGCTTCGGCCAACGACTCCGCCACCTAGCTATTTAGCAGCCCGGGACAGCATAGAGTTCTGGGTATTAAGTGGATGTTACTTCTATTCTTGGAAACACAATCTTCCTCCATGGGACAGCCCATGTTTGTGAGCCGTTATACAGGTGCCTGTGGTTCATCGACCCACTTCTTTCTATCATGAAACGGATATCGTGGCGTTTCGTCGACGTCGAAAAGACGTTTTAAGAGAACCCTCTCTCTATCAGCAACAGCGACCTTGCCCTTCGTTTCCTTTCTCTATGTATCTCGTTCTCCGCTACTACTCTCCATTCTTCTACTCTCTCGTTACTGTCCTTACTCTCCGTCACTCAAGAGTTGCTTCCCAGCATGCATCGCTTCCTTCTCTTGATAGTGACACTTATTGCGGTGGCCGCCCAAGCAGATCTTGTTTGTCTGGGCTGGAGTCTCATCAGCCCCGTCGTCGGCTTAATATGCCATTTCAGACCGGAAGCGTTCCATGCAGCTGAGAACGCCACCGTTGCTGCGGTTCATAAGGCCGTCGAGAGCGCCAAAGATCTTGTCGAATTCGATTTGACCCACAATCCAGCCTCGGTCACATACAATTTCCTTGCTCAAACAAACAAAGGCGGACTCGCGCAAGGGAGCCAGTACCTCAAAAACATAACGACAGACTACCAAGGCGTTACCATTGGATTTGCCAAAGGATCTGCCAATCAAATTGTGCAGATATACGACCTGACACGCTGGAACGATGTCTCGTTCTGCCTCATTAGGGGCGCTGGCCGTTTGGCGACCCAGGCGAAGCGGAGATCGCGGAAGCGAGCAGGTGTGCCCTCTGGAGGTAACGCCGTAGCTATGGCGCAGAACTGTGTCTCCGACAAGCTCAAGCAACTCTCCAAACCAGCAGTCTTCACCATTACCGGTCAGAAGTAGCCTGTCCTCTTCCTGCATAGATACTGACAAGTTGCCCTAGATCGGAATCAAAAGGTCGGCTCAACTATTTCGGATATTGCAGCTTTATTGGTACCAGTCAGCGTCGAGGCTGAGGTGGCCGCCGACCTCACACAAGGGGCTTTCGACCTTCAAGGGGCCGTCGACCTTGTTATTCCCGGTAGTGAGGACACGACTCGCATCGTGAAGAAGGTCAGTGACAATGGTGTTGCCCAACATTTCGCGAATGAGGCAGAGGCGCAGGCAGTAGCGGACAATATGAAGGACCAGAACTGGGTGGACAAGAACTGCGGCGTGTGCGGACTTTTAACATCTCCACAAAACATCGCAAGACACCGCCTGAATAGTCGTGGCAATATTTTGACTTCCTGCTGTAGTGTTCCTGCCACAATCCCTAATCCGGTGATAGATTTGGACACTACGTTCGACGAAGGGGAATCAGCCGATGTGACACCCCAGGAAGACCAGGAAGACAAGACAGATCAGCTGGATGATCCAGTCTATGACCCAAATAGCTACAACGCAGTAAGGGAGGCCGATCTAGTACCGGCTCCAGAATATACGATCAGGGACGTGAGCATTGCAGCTGACGTACAAGAACTTCAAAAGGACCTGGATAGCCTAAGCACAGGAGTGGTCATTTGGTCCCCAGAGCTCAAGGCGGTCACATCCTCTGACGAGGTATTCAGTACGCTTCGCAAAGTCTTCACAGGGCCAGTGACAGATCCACTTTACTCATCGTTGCAAGTCGCAGAGAGGGACGGCACGCTACGCATGCAAACCTTCAGCAACTGGTGGATATCGAAAAGCGACCCGGCCCTAAAACCCCTACAAGACTTCGTCAACAGAGCGGTCCAGCAAGGCGCCGACATCGTAGGGAAGCTCAAAGGCATGGACGAGGCCCACATTGAGGATCTCGGGGGAAGCATTGAGTTCTTCTGGACCGGACCGTCACAAGAAGCTCTCCACGGTGTCGATCCTCGCGGCTTCCATGTCGACGGTGGCTTGATGCAGTTCGTTGCCGCAGATACGCCTGGTCTGGTCGTCAGGGGCACAGTCCTAGGAACTGCATCACGCGTTCCAGTCGAAAACAACGCCTTTCAGTTGATCAAGGCAATGTTTTGGGATATGATGGCGTACATTGATGGGGAACCGAATGGGCCGACCTGGCATTCGGTGTTTGGGTCGGAGATGGCCCAGAACGGTCGCGTCAGCATGGTGATGAGCATTTTCACCAAGGGTTCCCTCACGAACTTTTAATGATCGTCACAGCTGTACTCGTCTAATGATATCATCAGTCGGTTCTTGGCCTCTGCGACAAGTGCGCGCGTTTCTCTAGCTTTTACGTTTGATCGCTTCTAGGAGAGCAGTCCTTCCCAGGAGAGAGCTCTTTGGAAACAGCCTATCATGGGATTTTATCGTTTGGAACCCACGTCTCACCTTTTTGCGTGACAAAGAATGGAAGCAATGTTCAGATATCAAGCAAGACCTTCGCGATGGGTCTGCAGTGGATGCCTGGCCTTCCCTGGTTTGAAGCAGGTCAGGTGGTCTTCGTGGAAACTGACACGGATGGCGTCCAATTTGAAAATGTCGCTTTCGATAACGTCGTGCCGGCTCTCGACAGCTACACAAGTTTAGTCGTGGCGAATGCGAACAGTTCTGGATGGTCTATGACTATGTGACGGTCGATGCTAGCAGTATGTCATCAGACACACGCTCTCGTTGGTTAGCAGGCGTCGAGTCTAACAAGCGCGATACGAAGTCCCTGCGCCCACACTCACTTGGACAGCAACTGCTGCGTCTGCAGTCTCAGCCTACAATCTACTCATGACAGTAAGCTGGAAATGCGCGGATGACAAATACGCTCCATTGACTACATCCCCTGTTACTGCGGAAATTCCACTGCCGAATCCAATAATACAGCTGCCGGCTCTTACAGGATGTGATGCAAACGCAACTTCGACGACCACGTTCACTTCTGCATTCCCTGTCAGGACCGGTTTCATTTCGTTCGAGGAATACCAGGGATTGGGACAAGGAGACTTTTGGAATCAGACGGATTCATATTGGACTATATCGATCGCCAACGACACTGACAACGACGTCCAATTTGTTATCCAACAATTCATGAATGGTGACCCTGGTTCAACAATAATATTCACCATGAATCCCGCCTCGAAAGCCTTCAATCTCACGGTTCCTTCGTGGTTCGGCACTCGTAAGTCAGTCGCTCTATTCTTATTACTCGTGGCTGACAGACTAGCGACTGAACCTGGCTTTTCAGTCTCTGCGACAATCACATCCGGCGCTCTGCTTGCGATCCAGAGCTACACCATGGTCATCAGTGGCGAGTGGCCATGCCAGTCGGATCCAATTGCCAACGGTCCATACCAAGGGGCGACACCTTGCGTGACTGGTGATCTTCATTTTGCGACAGATACTTACAACTGGCTATAACGCGAGGTCAATTTATCGTTGTCGAATTATTGGCACAACGGGCCCACACCTACCACACCAAACCAGCCTCAGGTCGCTGCCGCTACAAACGGACCGAGCGTCGCTGCTCTTCCGGCACAACTAGCTTTCAAGGCTGCCAATATTCAAGTCGATTGCCATATGGCTTCTTCCTGTTTTGTCCCTGCAGATCTAGACTTTTGCCAGGCGGACATCAGTAAATTCTCCCTCCGCCGGCTTGTGGCAGAGCTAATTTCAATAGACCCCACCCTCCCTATCTGGGCCTACTTAGCTCTTGTATCTATCTCTAATCTGCACCAACAATTCAATAACACATATGTAAGCCGCACACAGCCCCTCCGGAACGGCCGTCTAGTGAGTGGATAGAATGCCTTAACCATGGCTGCCGTCGAATTTGGCGACTGGCGCCTCAGCTTTGTCGCGGAATTTACGAATGACGTCTCACTCCATACTCGGCTCACTGAATCTCAGGTAGCTTTGGCTTTAGCTTGGGACCATCACAAGTGTCTTTGCGGCTTTTCTTCGCATGCCAAACACCGCACGAGTCGAGGCCAACGTAGCGTATGTCAATTCGCTTGCAGGGAGAAAGGGCGCCGGAGGAGTTGCCACACCACCAAAAGTTCCACCAGTCAGCCCGAACCCGAAGGCACCAGAACAACCAGTTGACCCTCAGGACGACGTTCCTCCGCCCCCAAATTGGGACTACGTAAGTTTCCTTTAGCCTTAGATCGCTTTGTTTGAATAACTGTGTTTGGGATCCTCATACTCCACGTTACTTCGGTTTCCGTCCGAAACAAGTACCTAACGCTAATGTGATCATCATCAGTCCATCCTCGATCCGAATTTAAAGGCCCAAATTCCGTCAATCTTCGAAAAAGGGTTGCCGCATGAACCCCCACCTGCAGGGACATTCAAGATCGGAGAACTTGTAGGGAAGACTCCCCAGCCTGGCAGAGCAGGCACAGCTGCTCTTCTGGGTACCATTCCTGGTATGTTGCCTCTAAGCTTCCTCGAGAGACTTGACTGACGCGTCGTACAGGCAACATTTTGACAGGCAGTCAAACTGTTTGGGCTAAGTATGATCCAAACTCAATAGACGTCGCCTACCAAGGCGGAGTTTGGCAATCTTTTGTGGGAAACGTGACAATGGATATACAAGCTAGTCTGGAGACTTATGCCAACGCTATGCTGGCCGATCCCGCCTTCACCGATACCCTGCTGTTTGTCACCCTGCCCTTGCGCCCACTGAAGCTGACAAATTTAGGAACTACCTGTATGGCGGTCAGTACATCAACGGAGGTATCAATATGACCTCTCTACAATGGTACCTTCGAACCGATCTCACTTCGCGCGCGATCAACAATGTGTGGAGCAGTTACATGACATACGTTGCCTCCACAAACCTTAACGATCCGCCGTATGGAAACTGGACTCCAGCGTGTAATGCTCACACAGTCGGTCCCCAGGAGACCAAATTCTGCGGAAACGGAGGAGGTTTCTATCTTTACAACTTGTGCACGACTGACTACAAGAGAGACGGCCGGAAACCTCCAGGCATGCAGCAGTACGTTACCTTTTCTGAGCCCTTGTATCCTTTTTCAAGTGACAAAGAATACTCTGAAATTCTTTCTATCTTCAAGGAGCAATGCTGACTCCAAAACCGTTCAGAGGTCTGGCGGAAACCACACAGGTGTCTTACCCAGGCCAATGCTCACCATTCGGTCTTGACAAATTCGAGGCCGAGGGCCGTCTGAACATAACCTCGAGTGTAAGCCAACCAATCCCACTCTCAGGTCCCATCCAACTAACACCAATAACCAGGGCACCACCGAAGGCTCCGCCCGGGCCTGGAACGCCACCGGCTCCGTCTCCATCAGCACCTCAGATGACGAAGCCATGACCGCCTCCACAGTCGGCCTCTTCAGCAACAGCGCCATCGAAGACCTCCCCAGCATGGTGGGCCGCCTCCCAGGCGAATGGTCCCTCCCCGTCTGCGACCAAGGCAAAAACACCTGGGGCGGTGACTACACCAACAACGGCGACCCAGGGCAAGGGACCTCCATCGGCTATCTGCCCTGCGCGTGCGGGTGGCAGGGGAATACGACGGCGGCGAATATCATTAATGAGGACTTATATGAATTGGCGTTTAATTCTTGTGAGGGGGCCTTGTTGTTTCCGAAAGCGGGGAGTGTGACTCCCAAAACTGGCAATGGGGCGCATGATCTCAATGGGGGGATATGGAAGGGGAATTCATATTATGGGAAGTTCACAGCGGAGACTTGGCACAATCAGGATCTGTACTGTTCGGATAAAGGGAAGTTGTTTATGCCCTGAGTTGGGGTCATAGTACAGGGACGTAGAGAGATGCGATGGTATGGGTGAGTGTTATCACTCTGGCCTTGCGTGAGAAAGTTGGGATTAGGATTTCTGGGCTTTGAAACCATTGTCTGTTGAGATGGAAGCCCTCACAAACTTGTCAATATTGATCATTCGCCATGCCGTATCTCTCTGTGATTGAGCATAACACATGATCTAAGAAACTTTTCTTTGAATGCTGTCCTTATTGGACTACTCGTAGGAGTCCATCGTGTCTCCCTATAGAACATAGATCTGATCGTTGAAGAAAAAGCTCAGTCAATCATCTTCTCGCTCTCGATATCTGCCTGCAGCCCTACAACACTTGGCACATCACAAAAGTCCTGGCTAGCGTGGAGATTTGCCCTAGCCCTAAGCGCTAGTGGCCGCCTAAAGAGTCTCCATGTTTTTGGGGTGGAAGTGCCTCGGACTAGTAATTCGGATGATCTGCTATAAGGGCCTGCCTAGGTACATGTCTAGGGTATAACCCCTATGCTCTGACCCTGGAACTCGATTCTTAGGCTTCCCTCAAGTATTTCCCGAAAGGGTTGCGGGGGGCACAGTAAGCCAATCGTCCAGGCAACCCTTATCGGGACCATATATTTGCCAAGCTACTATTATCCTTAGCGCTTGCCAGGACTTTTGGCGGTCTAACATCATTTTCAGGGTCCAGGATTTACCCGCACAACTCAATGTTGGATCCATAAAATGCAGTCCTGAATAGGTTAGTATATCTATTTTGATAAATATCTAACAGTATTTTTCAGGGTCCAAATTCTACCCGCTCGATTCAATGTTGGATCCATAAAACGCAGTCCTGAATAAGGTTAGTATATCTATTTTGATAAGTATCTAACATCACTTCCTCCTCATGAAACCGCCAGCTCTCAGCCCCTCCGCTTGCATCAATTATACGCTGCAACATCCACCAAACCTTCCACCAACCAAATACCCTCACAACTAAACACACCTCCAAAACAACCATGAACATCAAGTCCGGCCCCCGCCCCCCCTCTATTCCCACCCCCAAGCTAACGAGTGTTTTATTGACAGAGTACGTACCTTGACGGGCAAGGAAATCGAACTCGATATCGAGCCTGAATACAAGGTACATTCCACCCTACGACCTCCCTCCCATTGCCCAACAGATCGATGGCGGGGGCAATGTTACACAAGACCTTGGCCTGGCCTGACTATATTGTTACGTATAGCTTGGGGGATAGTGAGCTAATGTGACTGTGAATACAGGTCTCTCGCATAAAGGAGCGCGTAGAGGAGAAGGAGGGAATCCCACCTGTGCAGCAGCGGTTGATTTTTGGGGGGAAGCAGATGTGAGTGTGGTGTTGAGCTTATTACACACCGCGATCGGATACAAGCATGGGGAGGCAAGCTTGGGAAAGGGGAAGGAGTATGATATTTGGTGGATATCGCTAATGCGGTGGGAACTTGATAGGGCGGATGATAAGATGGCGTCCGAATACAACCTGGAGGGTGGAGCTACGTTGCATTTGGTGTTGGCGCTGAGGGGCGGATGTTAGATGGCGTTGGCGATGAAAAGAGATATGATACTCGGTTCTGCGGCATGACGATTTGTGACGACGATATGAATGCTGCCTACGAAGAGATGCGCGGCAAGATGAAGGGCAAATTCGTTGAATGCAAGCGTTTCTAGGAGCTATAGGCTATTTAGGTACGCCCAAAGAATCACTCGTGCAGTCGTACCATACAATTCAGACATTTCGTCAAACGTTATATGTAATGCGCAAAAATTAGCACCAAGGAAGAACTCCCATATAACTGCATTCCCATATCCTTAGACTTCGTCGCTGAAAAGCATCAAATCGAGGACATCAGTCCAGAAGCGGAAAATCGATCTGTATTAGTAGACGTCCACTTCGCAAATGCTCGCATGGTCTTTGTTTCCCCATTCCTCCTTCGCTATAATTCGAATGATGCAGGCGTTCCATTTTCAAATATTTGCATGCCGATGTGTCCCCTCAACTCCTTCGCTAAAATTCGGACATTGCAAACTTTGTACTCCAGTACAGTATTCAAGACACTCTTGGTCGTTTCGGACGCATGAAGATATCCACAGGTGCCTTACGTCTCATGACCTTCTGTGGAGGGCCTTCTCCGCTGCTAGGGCTCGAGGTAGCCGCTCTCGACATCGTGGAGCCAGTCCCCCGCGAGGGTCGGCTTGTAGGTTTCTGTGGTGAGAATGTGTTCGTGATGGCAAGAGCCTCCGAGATGACTTCGCTGGGTATGGCAGTCTCCTGTTTGGAGGGTCGAGGTTGAGAGGCTGATGCAGTAGGAGCCGATTTCGAGGGGGTCCCAGTCCTCGAGGTCGCTACTGTAGTAGGAGCCGAGCTTGGGGTAGATCCAGTCCCCAATGTAGTTGCTGATTTGGTCGTGATTGATGGATTGGTGAAGGCTTTCAGTCTCTTTTCTCTCTCCTCAATGTCAGAAGTCTTCGCCTTCTTTACCTGGGGAGTATCATCATGTTCTATCCTTCGCTTCCTAGGAGCAAATATCGTAGGGGGTTTGATTGTTGGATCGTGAGGTTTCCAGTCTGCTGGTCGTCGATAGTCTTCTATCATACTGCTTGGTGCGGTAACAAATGTCTTATTGATTGGTGCAAGTTTCGACTTCATCTCCTGAGGGGTCCAAACAGCCTTCCCACTTGGTTTTGGTTGCTGTTGGAAATGGGCGGCAGCTCTGGCCTCCTTCCTAAATTTGTCTAACTTTCCTTTGGGAGGCTTGGTCTCTCTTCTCGAAATGCTCGGAGCGCCCAGGTTTGACCCCTTTCGGACCTCGTTGGGATTGTGTATTGTTCTTACTCTCTCACGCAAATCGCATTTTGCATAAATCGTTGGACCAAGTCTCGTCACCCCTGGTGGTACCCTGACTTGGGCTAATTCGACTTGCCGGGCTTTGTGCTTGTCTGCCTCGCTCTTGATACCAGCCATCGTGGCTCTTAACAGCTCGGCATCTCTCTCTATCTCTCTCTCGCTCTCTTGTACAAGTTTTCGGTAGACCTTGTACCAATTCTGTGGATTCTTCGGCTCGTGTGGTTTCTTGTCCCAGTTGGGGACATCTCTTTTGATGAATCCCAGCCAGAGTTCCCCGTCAGGTCCGCAGATTTGTGGCGATAAAATTTCGATTTCCCTCTGTGAGGGGTTGTTAACATGCTCAAACGACGTTACATAATGGATTTGTCCTCACCAGTTTCTTTGGATCCTCGACCTTGAGAAGTATGTCCCGTACTAGATGATATGGAACCTCGCCGACATCTGCAAGCTGCATGATTGCTGTTTTGAATGGCATGGTTAGTTGTGTTAAGGGTTCGAAGTTCGGAATTGAACAAGCAGTAGATCAGGGAGGATTTTCGACGGTGAAATAACGAGCAATCAGAAGAGTGTCGCGTACCTTTGTAATTTTTGAGGCATTCCTTGCCCGCTAATACGGAAAGTGACGGAGCAGGCATTGTGATGAGATGTGTTGAGCAAAAAATAAAGTAACGAAGAAAAATTCTCAACACATAGGCGATTATAGGTACATTGTACAGATCGAAAAGAGTGAATGAATGAATGACACGGAGATGTGGGGCTCGAAGCCCTAAATAGACGGCGCTAAACATGACGCCCGGTCGATCACCCGTACGTGAAGACGCTAAGTTTCGGCCTCAGGTTCTCCTTCCGCCGTGTCCTATTGTCCGAATTCTTTCACTTTCCAACGTAATAAGCCCATCGAAATCAACGCATCAACGCGACTCACACTACTGATACAGCCAATCCAATGGATACTTACGCCTTGCTCGATCAGGCTGAAGAGGGTACGTCTCCAGCAGCTACTCACGTAGTTCATAAGGTCCAAGCTCACATCGCTCAGACGCCCTCCATAAATCGCGCCTCCTCAACGTTGAAGAAAAACCCTTCAAGCGCATCACCAAACGCCTCCTAGCCCCCAGTTCCCTCGTTGTAACTCCTACAACCCTCCCGCCTACACCACCACCAGATGCCTCCGCAGCAGACGAAGCAGCCGCAGCCCACGAAATTGAGAAGCAGCAACAGCTAGAAGAGCGCCGACAGTGGCGGGAAGACGCTTTTCTGGATTTTGCCGCTTTTGAGAGCAGCATCATACGCATACAGTTCCTCCTCACTAGTAACCATAAAGAGCGCGAGCGGTATAAGGCGGAGAAGTTGAAGATTGAAGCTACGGCGCAAGCAGTCAGGGACAATACTGCGGACCTGAGGGTTCAATTGGAAGAAGCACAGAGAACGCTCGCGTTACGGAAGGAATACGATGAGCTAGCCGAGAAGATCACCAGCAAGCCCATCTTGCAGTCTCAAGTGGATCAGCACGCTAATCTCGCCAAGCTGAATGCTGAGATCGGCGATCTACAGAGGGAGAGCGAGGAATATGCAGAGACGTGGGTGCAGCGAAGAGAGCAGTTTGGCAGAATTATCGAAGAAGGCATCCAGCTAAGGCGGTTGATCAGAGACGAGAAAGAAGAAGTGGAGCGGAGGGAAGGCATGGAGGAGGGCGAGGATGGCGAAGACGAGGGCAGGGGGAGGAGTGGTGGTGTTGATACGCCTAGGTCTAATGTGGGTGGAACAACGCCAATGCACCCTACGAGTCAGGAACAGGACGTGGGGACACCCGGGGGCTTGGGCGCTGAACTGCACCGTTCGTCACGGGGGAGGTCGCCGTTGAGCAATACGCAGACTACGAGTGATGCCGAAGAGAAGAAAGCTTTGACGCAGGAGATGGAGGATGAAGACATGGCTGAGGATGGCGAACTGGCTGCTGAGCCAGAGCACGCTGCTGCAGCGGCGCCTGTCGAGGGACTAGTCGCTCGCGATGGGGAGCAGGTAGATGTGAAGACCGATGAAGAAAAGGTAGCCGACCTGATGGATACTACCTGATGAACCTCGGGGATGTATCATGAATATTAGGGCATTTAGAAGCATTTGATACCCATCAAAGTCATGTTACACATAGTCCTGATCCATTTGTCTCACCTTGCATCAAATGGTCTCGTAACTACCTACAACACTCTCGTCCTTGCATCTCCTCCAATACCCTTAGACCTCTCCACAGCATCTTTGGCAGCCTCAATCTCCTTTGCATCACTCGAACCGCCCGTTTGCTGCTCAGCACACCCTCCATTAGCGCCGCTCTCCTCGATATAATGCATAAATCATGTGATCTATAGCACGCATTCCTGGAAAGCAGCAAGTATTAGACCAGAAACATACCAACATCCCCTCCAACTTCTCCACCGCAGCCGTAATCCTCTCCCACAACGGCCCAAAAACCGCCTGCGTTTCTGCAATACCTTGTTTCTATATTCCCAAAAAAATCAGCCCCCAAAAATGCCACTACACCTCCATCAACTCCTCATAGCACTGTCATCGCAGCAAAGATAGCAACAAACAACACCAACAAAAGATGCACAAAAAGAGAAATCTAAACAGCTTAGGGGATCTCACCTCCTGCCTCAACTGAAACTCCGAGTTTCCCACATCTTCTTCATCTCCACCATCACCAGCTTGTAGCTGCTCGACGCGCTTCCGCTGGTTGGTGAGTTCGGTGCCGTAGGAGGATTCTTCTTTGATGAGGCGGTTGAGCGACGATGTGGCTATGGCGAGTTGGGAGGGTGGTGGCATTTTGGACGTTGAGGAGTCGGTGGGATTGATTGGAGTTGGAAAGTTGTGCTAGTATGTTTTTGGTGAGCTAAGTGGAGGTCAAATACCTTACCCGAGATGGGGATTTGGAGTATTTACGTTTTGCTTCAAGGAGTCTAGTGCAGCATTTACATTTGTGATTTTCATTGGTGCATCTATGTACGTAATGGTCTATAGCAACAATCTCGCGGACTCTGAGTTATTTCGTTGTATTCCCAAGAAGGGATTGATGGCGATTCCCAGTCCTTCGCCATACAATTGACCGACTGTAAAGCATAATGAGAATTTTCCCTCCATTTTTCCATGCCCTTAGCGTCTGTGATTGTTCATTCTATTTTCAGACGATACCGTATACCCTCTTCGCAATGAAGAAGCAGGAGACACCGAAAACGAGGAGGCCGGCGGTGACTGGGAATCGTAGTGAGCAAAGCAGGCAATTATTGGAGCTTTTTAGGCCAGGACTTACTTGACCAAAACCAATACAGATTATCCGCGTCCTGCCCCGGCACTAGCACGTTCATCCCCCACATGCCAGTAATAATGTTCATCGGCAGAACTATCGTACCCAACACAGTCAACTTCCCCAACACATCAGCCGTCTGCTCCTGTCGCTCATTCATGCGGATGTTGATCTGAGCTAGATAATTCGAGTGGGCTCGAGAAAGTAAAGTCTCGTAATGGCTGAGGTTACTGGTCATGGTCACGACATGGTCCTGGATATCGCCGAGGAAGAGCCCAATATCGCTTCTCGGTGCAATCTCCCAGCGTTCGTTGCAGCGTTTGGCGAAGCCTTTGATCACGTCTGCTTTGTTGCCTAGGAGTCGCTGTACACGCATAACGGTCTTTCTGCCCTGACCAACGCGTCGGAGCATGTCGCTTCCTGGCGAGACTGGCCCCCCCGTCTCGGACTTCTCGTCATTCCCTTTCTCTTTCGCGGCCTTCATTTTCTCCTGCTCCGTTTCAACGTCCTTGTTGACATTGTGTAGCTGGAGAATGGAGTCATCGATATCGTCAACTTCCTCTTCAATCTCTTGAATAGTGGGTTGGAACACGTCCGTGATATCGTCGATGATGGCATAGGATATCCAGTCAGCGCTAAGTATTAGAGACTTGTTGAGTTGACGAATTCGCCGCCGGACATTGGCAGGATGAGGTGTCATCGCGAAATGGAAGCTGATGACTCCCTCCCTGAATACGACCACATACATGTTCACTGGTTGGAGATAGTCTTCGCTGTTCCGGTCTTGCTCAAAGCTCCGATAGTTGACGAGGTAGTAATGTCTGAATAATTCGACTTTTTCGCGATCTTCTTGCATCATAATATCCTCTGCCGTAAGCGGATGGATTCCAAAAGTCTTCGATATAACTTTCATCTCGGAATCTGTAGGAGACAGCACATCGAGCCAAAATGTTGGCCGTTCGCCGTACCGCTTACGATTCTCCGGCGGCCCTTGGGGATTGGGCTGCGAAGGGGTGGCTTCACCCGAATTTTCTTGCGACTGCGATTTGACATCGCCGATTATTGATGAATGCCTAGTCCCTAGCCTAGATTGGTTTTTGGGGCTTAATTCGTTCCTGGGGTTTGCAGGACCCTGCATGCTCATAATGTCCTCCTCATCTGACGATTCATCGCTCAACTCAGCAGGATCGGGTACGAACAGCTCTCGGAAATCTTGACCAGGCTGCAGGAGCTCGGATATAGTCTGGCTGTGGAGCGTGCTGGGAATCTCTTCATTGAAGTAAGTGAACCTGTAAGGTGCATCTTCCTCCGCTCGATGCCAACCATATTTCTGCGGCCTTAACCTGCCATTCACAAGGACCGGCTCACTGATCTTCTTTGCTCGAATGCCTTCACTTCGGTATTCCTTCTCTTCTCGGATCCATTCATCTAACACTGACAGGTCAGGCCATTGTTTGTATCTTCTCCTATGTTGCCCTGGCTGCTCAGTAGGTGCTTGATCATGGTTCATATAGTCATCTTCTCCAATAGTGGACATCCCTTCTATCGGAAAGCAGACATCCTCCTCTGCTGGCACAGCAATTGTATGCCGTCTGTGGTCGTAAGGATTGTCCGGTGGCGATTTGCCAAAAGCCTTATCGTTCATATCATTATCAATATCGATGAGCTTGTCACCCGTTCGCCTGTCCTCTGGGGATCTCCCAAAAGAGCTCGGAGCCATTACATCGCCGTATGTGTCATCAGGTCCCATCCTTGGGCTGTTTGGGACTGATGGCGGGTTGTTAACATCGTGAGAGGGCTGGCGACTCGGGGCTCTTCTTCGATGCCTGCTGGAGGTAGAGGTGGCTTGGGAATTGCGCCGACCATAGAGCTGTGAGTCTCTGCGATGACCCTGTTGTTGGACAGCAAAAAAGCCGTAGTTCGATCTGTGTGGCGGTGAGGTTCCAGTATTGCCATTGGAACTTATCAGTGGTGTGCGATCGTTCGCAACATCATCCGCTTCGCTCTCATCTCCAGACGAGGCATGAGCGTGATTGTATCGCGGGCGGCGGTGCATGCCTTCATTTGACGCATTCCGGCTCGAACGTGGTCGATTTTGAGAGCTCACGTCGTGAGTCGATTGCCCAGCTCTTGAAAAACCGCTTGGGGCGAGCCGGCTGTCTCTTCTTTGACGCATGGGCTGATGATCTCTATGTTGGGAGTTAACATGAATGATTCTATGGAGAGACAAGTAATCATATGGACTTGCCTGTGGTCCAGAAGTGCATTGCTGTCCAGACTGGTTTCGCTCAGGTTCCTACCACCAGACTGGCCCAACCTGTAGAATGGTGGTCTTGCAGATCCAGGTGTTTGGGCTTCATTCGGAGCTTGACTCGATTCTCCTTCTCCAGTAGTTGGAAGAAACGATTGTCTGCGGCCCTTCTTCTTCTTCCCACCTCGGTGATTCCGCCTTCTCTTGCCTGCCGCACTTGGGTCTCCTGCAGCAAGCGCATCTGAAGTAGATTGGGTGTTCATCAAGCCTTCGGTTGGTCGGCGAGGAGCTGCTTGGCTCGCTGTCGAATCCTCACGGCTCGAAGGCCCACGACCTCCAGGAGCCCGCGCAGCCATGCTCGGCGTAGAATGTATTCACTGAAAGTTGGATACGACGTGGGCTTCCATCAATTAAGTAAAAGGTTAGAAACGACGTGTTGGTCAAAAGTCGATCCAATGCTTGGGTCAAGGTCCCTGAAATCGCATGAGTAAATGGGAGGTGGGGTTGTGGAAGATGGGATTCGTCTGCGGGCAAAAGATTTTCGTCATGTTCAGAATCTTGGCTGGCGTTCCTGGCGTTCCTGGCGCCAAGAGATGCAGCTCCGCGAATTTTCAGCCTCATCGAACATGGTTGAGGTTTATTGTCACGGAACTTGAAGCAGCTTCTGACATGCCCCTCAACCTATCAAGCCTCGTTCGTGATGCAAAAGTTCCAAATGTCACTGGTCACGAGACCAATTCCCTTTTTTGGACTAGCTTCGTACTCTGAATCTACAGCTACCCTAGATTCAGTGTTTCCAAGTATCGTCCGAGGCAAAATACTTCTGATTGGCGATAGTAAATGGTTATGGAGAAGTTGGTCAGCAGGAAGAGGATTACTTGTGATGAAGACTTTGCAATCGCATCCCACGATAATTTGAAGCACTAAAGCAAATGGCATCTTCGTGGTAGAAATGGTTCGAAGTGCAAACTCAGCGCTCAAGTATTGGAGGAGATTGGCACATCCAGCGGTAAATGGCCCAAAGAACGAAGTGCTCGGCGCTCGACATTTGAGCAAAGTTCCATGTCCAGCAATACAACGTCCCAGGAAAGTAGGACATCGGCGCTTAAGTGCTCATAGGTTTCAACATATTCAATAGTAAATGACCCAAACCCAGACTTCAAAGCCTGCCGCAAGTCTTTGGCGAGTTCTTTCCCAGCGGTCCAGGGCTCCAAGGACTTTCTCATAGACTACCTCCTTCTTCACAGCTCATGCCCTCTGATAATTACTGCGTATTCAACCTTGGCTCTCTCCCATGAGGATTTGCGTAATTGGCCAACGGCAAAGCCAGGCTTCCTGACGCGGCCATACATCCGCGGACAGGAATGCAGGTTCGGCGTCCGGGCACTCTGTGTTCGATTCTGTCAGGGTCCCTCTGAAACTTCGATTGATTTCTCGTGATGAAGTCGATAGCTGAAATAGTAGAGCTTGGTGTGCAGCGGAATGTAGCCAATGCTAAAAAGCGATCAGCTCAAATTCAGGCCTTGAGAATTCATGGATGAAAACACACAAATGCTACAGCCGTCAATACATACAACCCGATTGAACATCTTGGAAACTTCTTTTCCACAGTGAAACCCCGAGCCCGTCCCTGTCCTTAGCCAACTTCATTGTAACGTTTCATTTTTCGTGCATCAGCATCACCCCCTACCCTCATATCAACTCCGCGTCCCCGGCCAACACCACCACCCTAACAGCCCCCCACCTAACAACAACCACATCTCCCCTCCTCAACACAAATGCGGTATCCGTCCCCTCCACATACACCTCCCCCACATCCCTCAGCCCCCTCACAAAAACCGCCTTCTCCGTATCTGGGGCCTCCACCATACTGATATTCCCAGCCGTATCTTCCATCCTCTGCAAACTGCTTGGAAACTGGCTCAAAAAAGACGAATGATAATGCCTTTGCAGGAGCGAGCTGTGAGCTGTCGCATACTGCACTTCGGATGGGGAGAGGCGGGCTTTGGTGGGGGAATCGGTGAGGTGGTGGAGGGTGAAGGCGTCGATTTTCGCGATGCGAGCGCGGAGGTAGCTGCGGATGAGGAATTTGAAGCGTTCGAGTTCGGTTTGGAGGACTATGAGGCGGAAAGTGGATTTGGGGTCTGTGTTGCCGGTTTGTTCTTCTACGAGTTCGATCTGGGTGGGTTTCAGCATCTGCATTTGTATGCTGGTCGAAGGAAAAATTAGTCGCACCTGCTTCCGAACCCTCTCAAGCACACGCTCCATCAAGGTATCTGGCCATGGTAGAATTTCTGGGGCACTTCGCTCGGTAACCCAAGCTCTAGTGAGCTCCCGTAGGTCAAGGGTTTCCGGGGGTATTGTATTGCCATCTACCTCCGCGAGAACATCGTCGATATCCATGGGAAGAACCTAATCAGTAGCATTGGGTCAATGGCTTGAACAGCGGATATAAGGGGCATTTGGGTGAGGTGCTGAGAAGTCGTGATGTGAAGGGCCAATGGGATTACAGTACCGGAGTCGAAGCTAAACTGTACCCTAACGCTAATCTACTTTCGTGACAGTTCACTTGGGTTCAAGTTGGGCTGGCATAGGACAAAAACGGGCTGGCAGCATTTTCTACTAGTCTGCTCACGAAGTCACAAGCGTGAACATTTGTAAGGGTATCTTGTTTCAATTTTGGGTCTTGTTTATTAGACAAGTGTAGAAAGACCAGAGCCCATTCTGCAGACTTTGAGTCTTTTGACGAATCCAGCCACTATCCACTACCAGCCCTTATGGTTCAGCCCACTTCCTTCCATGAGGACACAGTGGACGACGCAAAGATCTGAGACTCCCATTGAAAATTTCCCGAAAATCACGCTGTAACCCTGGGTAATCGAAGGCGGCATGTTGAGTTAATGATTAGGATGTCATCTATGAGAGGATGAGACACGGACCATGATATGGAGCATCTTTGTGCCCATATTGGGGGTGTTCCGTCTTGATCCTAGTGTGATAGTACAAAGGAGTTGCAGCGCAGCTGTAGAGTGGCAGCTTAATGAGATCAGGACAGCCGTAGTATGGTTGATAATTTCTAGGATCGGAAGGTTTGGCCAGAGTGTCCGAAGACAATGGCTTATTCAGTATATTCGACGGTTGGTGCACGGTACGAGGGTAGTCGCATACTGAGAAAAAAGCTCCATGCCAGACCTTGCAAGGAAGCCGTGACAAACGTATCCACTCCAGGCGCGACAAGACAAGGCGGTAAAGAGAAAATCCGGATAGGTGGAGCCACCGGGGCCAAATGGCAGGAGGCCAACAGCATCGAAGCACAATGCTTGATGAAGGCGGAATGTAAGTAGGTCCAAATTGCCAAAAGATGGGGTTACGATCCCACGCTCCAGTATCTGAAAGACTCCAGTGCCTGCAAAGGGAATGCTGTCGAAGAGCGAGGAATAGGAAGATATGGAGCCCAAATTTGGTACGAGCAGCAGCAAGGTGGCATTCATTGTCAACATGACACCATGCGCCTGGATTGCATCCGTCTCGATATGCTTCCATCGTCGACAGCAATATCCATGCCACTCATGAGGGAGCTGCTTTGTCGGCCAGAAGCTGTAGGACTATCGTCCATCTGCTGTCCATGCTGTCCGAAAGCAAAGGTCTGTGCTCTACTGAGCTTCGCACGTTGTTGCTTGATGCGCCCGAGCCCACGTTCACATGCGTTCGCATGCTCTTTAGCATCCATCTCGACGTAGTTCTGGGGACAACATCGATACTTGTGGTCTCTGAAGAAAGAGCTATAACCCCCGTCTAAGATATAGACTTCTGGATAGGTGAGCTTTGGATATTGGTGAGCGTTGCATGCACGATCCTTTTGACGGAGATGTTTCGCCCTGTCACCCATTAGCAATGTCTTAGTCAACATATGGTGATAACGTACATGAGAGGCGCTCTGTGCGCTGAGTACTCGCAATGCAAGATTAGTAGTGTCTTCTCCAACGTTGTGTCCTCGAAAAGCTGTGTTGCCAGTCGATCCTTATCATTAACATTAATGGCTGCCTCGATATGACCTCCTTCGTATTCATATTCGAAACGACAGTCGATAATAATAGACCGATCGTAGCATTGTGAATATTTGCCATCGAGGACTTCAACCATGGTATCTTTCGTTATCCGAGGTAAGCTCTCTTCGTCTGAGTTGAAGTGCGGCAATTGCAAGCTAGGGGCGTCATCAATGTCCATTATCGAGTCTAAGCCTGTGGCTGCGAATGAGGTCGTCTCTTGCTTCAATATTTCCCTTGGGTGCTCAAACATGCTCAAGGAACGACGAAATTGTTTCCTTGGACGTTGCAGTGGGTTGGACGGCTTGCGGACGTGCCCAACAATAGGGGAACCACTGCCACGCAGGTTGGCACCAAGCCCCCAGAATGGTTGTCTGAACTTTGGCGGGCCCATTGGGAGCGGTGCTGGTGAGTGCGCTGATTGTGGCCGTTTCTCGCCCTGGGGAGAGGATGCAAAGCACTCTTCGGCAGACATCAATGACGGCTGGGGCAATGAGGGACTATTACCGAATCTGAAAGGCGGGCAGTCCACTCGAGCAGACCTTAGTGAAACAGCTGACGTCGTAAATCCCTTCGTGCGAGACAGCGATGGTCGCAGTAGAGAAGATCTTCGACGCCTGCAATGATGGATCAATTAGTATGCAATGCAATTCCACGTTCCCCGGTCTACTCACGCTTGCGGTACTGGCTGTTGTAAACCTTCCATCAGCGAATCCTGCATGTCTTCCATCAACGTTGGCTTGTCTTCTTCCATCGGGATTATCGGAGGCGTTGTGTCAACCAGGCTCGCCACAAGAAAGGGGGCTTTATGAGGAAGTGGGGACATGTCCATCGAGTCATTTCCTAAGCCAGGTGATGAGGAAGGTAGCGGCGGTGTAGTCGTACTTTCTGCTCTTTGTTAGCTGAGGCCCAAGCACTTTCTTCAGAAGCACCCTACCCCGGCCATTGAGTGTCCCAAAGAGGTTCGCAGAGAACAATGATCGACGAGGTGTGGGCAATTGGGGGCTGGCCTCGTTAGCAGTGCTTTCTGTGTGTTTGTAGTACTTTCAAAGAGGTTACCTATGGTCGATGTGGCAATTTTGGGACAAATCGGCCGCAAGGCTTGCTGTTGGGGATGAACCTCGTACAGGCTTAAGGCTGAAGTAGTCCGTGGAAGCCTTTGTCATGCTGAGGTCTTTGAAGTTGAAGGCCGACGGGTTGAAGTTGAGTCGTCCATAATTAGCATCGTAGTCCAAGTACGTTGGTTGTGCCTCTCCCCGACAGCCCCAGTGTCCAATGGGCAGAGCTGGTGGCTGCATAGCTGCTAATGGAGACGAACGCTCCATGGTAACTGCTTAAATGTGGGGGTTGGAGACGAGATAGCAAATGGAGCAATTGAACTCTTGGAGGTGGAGGTCTCCCTGGGCAGTTGACCGTGGCCGTAATCGATATAGTATGGATGCTCAAGCCCTAGCTCTTGAAGATGCAGGTCCCTAGTAGGCAATTGGTCGTAAAGTAGGTTGTTGTATTGAAAGCATGCTTCGAGAGGAATATCGAGGCAGGAGGGTCCGTTGGATACTGTGGATTAGTAAACTGGATACTGCCCACACCTCTTGCCTCGCCAGACTCCCTGGGTAGAGACAGAGAGAGAGGCTCGAGTGAGCGTGTATGACTTCGGAGTGGGAGGAATAGAGATTAATGACAGAAAGCGGTTATGTACTATCGTTGTCTGCTCAACCGACCCCACCGAGCGGCACGAGCAGGATTTAGTTACGAAAATTGAAAACTCTGGACAGCGAGAATCTTTACACTACAGTGCTAATTTGAGCCAATTGGGTTCGCCAATCTATCTATATCTATATAGGAACCGCTGAGGTCTACCATATTGATTCCTACAAGAGCTCTGTTTACTGTAATTTGGCAGCGGAGGCAAGCATGGCAAAGGACTCTTGCTGGCTCCAATAGATGGGCGTTCCCCTAGGGCGGCTATGAAGCGAGTCAATGCTTGCTTTCAGCGCTCCTATTGGCTCATGATTTCTTCCTGCTTATCCCAATGAAGCAAATCGAAAGGCCAGCATCCTGGCATCCAACAGCTCACTGCCCCTCAGGCCCCAAGTGTAGGATTCCTCGGGCACAGGTCCAACGTAAGGGACTCAAAGGTGAGACAAAGCACTACGGAGACTAAGCTCCGGTCAGCCAGCGCCAACGCATCATGGCTAGAGCTTATCTCTCGTCATTTGATATCACGCAATCTCACCGTTCCCGTCTATCAGCTCCGGAGACGGAACGGTGTGAAGCCTCAGCCTCGATCACTTGTCCATTCGGGGCGATTCCTCAAGACTCACATTCCTGTTGCTGGGTTACATACCCGCCTTTTCCTGATTCGCGTTGGCAAAGAAAGAAGTGGGGCATGGAACGGCTGTCCTCGGTTGAAGCGCCTGAAACTTCGAACATGCCGTTCTTTAGGAGAAGAATCCTGCGAAGCCTGTGACCTCTTAGAAGTAGGATAAGGGTGTGCAAAGCGTAATGACAGCTCAAAGGGAACTCCGAAGATATCCAAGCAAGCGTGCATAATGTAACGTTGGGAAACAGGATTTACTGCTATAAAGCCGGACGCGTCCTTAGCAACCGGAAAAATAAACAAACCGGACGCGATAACAGCCCGGTATCACCTGACTAGCTAATGCTACTAGTAGTCAGCTTGGTGGAGGATCGACTACATTCGTCATTATCTCAGTGCTCAACAGGTATAAAGAACAACCTTCCAGGTCCAACGGTATATTGCTTTGTTCTCTGTGTAATCACCACTACCAAAGTTTAAATTGGATACCAAGCCGCTCTTGATGCGAACACAGTATCTGCTACCATCTGTGATAAACCCTTCGACAAAGATCTCTCACTTTTCATTAAGTATAAACAGTTTAGAATCTATTCAGGCCTTTATGTTTTGTTCAATGCAATATTCTATCTCAAATTAGAGCCAGTCCACATTCCTCTTCTCTTATGAACACAGACTTGGCTCAGGTCTCGCAGACTCTGCTAGCAATTAGTCATGGAAATGTTAAAGCTGGAGAAAACTCTTGCACCATACCCCACTTCACAACCCACCCGCTCGACGAAATCAGAGAAATGTTCGGTGAAATTCCACTTTTTGAAAGCAACCATGGTGTTAGAAGGGTTCACTGCCTAGTAGGCCAAACCGCCCAGTCGGCCACCCTGCTCTAATTCCACCACTGTAGGTTTTGATACCATATTTTCGCAGGTAAAGTTATAAAAATTACTGATTACTACAGCTTTTTAAGTTATGGTGACTTGACTTTTATACCTAAGAGGCCCCTAGAACTGGACCCCGGAGTAGGAACATCAAAATCTCCGGGTACTTGTCCTAACAGGCTGGCCCAGTGAACCCTTCTATACCTTTTTCTGAGAGCAATAGGGTTCTCTATACTTCTCGTTGCGCTGTCGAGAATAGAATATGCCATCCTGTCTGCTTCACCAATTCTATTTGGCGACTTGCCGACACCATTTTGCGCTCGGTATCTTCGACCTTCCGCGTCCTTTCTCGCGCAGGCGCTGGACCGATGCGCGAACATAGAAAAGGCAAACATCTCTTTTATCCAATGTTAGCCGTTCCACTGCACGCCTTCCCCCAAGACTTTCACACCAGACTCCTTCCACCATGAAGAATCTCTGTGGCAACACCCTCTTTCTAATTTCGTTCTCGGTCTACTTGACCTCGACACTCGTAGCTTCCCTCAGCATTACCCCCTCTCAGAATATCGACCAAGCAAACACTAAAATACTAAACGCTACCGACCTCGATGGCTCTGTCTCGAATCTAACAATCCTCGGGGCCATTGACCCAGCTTTCGGTTTCTTACCGTTCTTTGGTGGAGACATGCTTGCACCCGTCTCATGCCTCATGAATTCCGTGAATGTCGCGCTTGAGCTAGCATTGGAAGATTTTGAGGGACTCATGCCGAGTACAGTCTACAGGCTTGACAGTAATCCTCAGGTTGAGATCTCAGTGGTCCCAGACCACCCACAAGGTTTCATTCCCCGGAAGTATGTCGTTTGGGGTTTGAATATCGGCGTCGACCTAATGATAAACAACAACAATTTCCAAACTGCGATATTTATTATCTTATACCGAGGCCGTGGTATTGGCGCTATTCATTACAGAGTGGCGGGAGCGCCTGACTATATGTCAGCCGGAACCTTGATCACGACACTGAGCGCCGCCCAAAACAGCGAGAATATTTCACTCTTGAACAAGACAATTGCTCTTATCGAAACCGCTTCAGCAGACAATAGAACCGACATAGACACTACCAGCGTCACGAATGACCCACGATTTAGAGTCGCCTTCACGCTGACTGGATCAATACTCATTATCTACGACATCTTCTACGCCGCGATTGATATGCTACGTGAACTAGCTGACTACAAGCGGACTGTTCGTCTTGTCAATGACTCCACTTTCATCCGTTCGGCAGGCATCGCCATCACCACAACGGATCCTAATGATCCATCTCGCACTGTGAGGAATCCTCCATACTTCCAAGCGGAATGGCTCATGAGGGCAATGGCAGAGACTCCCGCATATATGCTTGGACAGCGGAGCTTTAGGGAAGTTGATATGAATCTTTTTGTTGATGACATAAAGGTCGGCATGGTTTCACTAAGGAAAAGGCCTTTAGCGTCCGCCATGTTCTGATAGTAGACACGAGCTTTGAAATCCTATAGCAGCATCTTCGGAAGCAAACCAATTAACAATGCCAACACGATAACTTTACAAGCTAATTGGAGACCTATGAAAGGCTGTTATCTCGTAGATCGCCTCTAGTAGATCTTGCGCTAACGAATTAGAATGTAAGAAATCTTGCATACAGGATCGTCAAATATTACAATGGTATTAACGTGTTAATATTGACCAAAGATTGCCTCAGTCCCTTAGACCTGCCGAGCCACCGTTAAGCCCCTTCGGGTTAGCTCCCGTTTATTAAGCCCCTTCGGGTTAGAAATACTAACTTCGTAGTTAAACGGCGGTAGGTCTAAGCGTAAAACCCTATATTTTTATTAAATTCGTATTATTTTCGTAGGCCGCTTATATAAATTTTTCCGTTAATTTTTTTCTTTATTAATAACTAACTTTACGACGCGATCGTTATTTAATTATTTTAAAATAAAATTTAAATTAATCGCGTATTAATACTTTTATATATATTTTTTCGAATATAATTATTTATAATACTATTTATCGTATATATAACGAAATAAATATAAATTATTTAAAAATCCTTAATTATAACTTAAGTTTCGATTATTATTATAATTATTATTATTTATTACTAGTTTTTATTCTTTATTATCGGTAGGTCCCCTTCGTTATAAAACCCTCCGCGAAATATATTTAAAATTAAAATTAATATTTATTATAATAATATTATATATAATAGGCGATTTCCCGTCTATACCTATTATAGTAAAGATAAATAATTTATATAAGATTTTAGATCGAGAGTATATAAAAGACGTTATAATATATTATTTCGAAATCGAGTTTAAAGAGAAGTAGTATAATATTTTAAATATATTATTAAATTAGAGAACGGATTTAATCTTAATTACGAAAACTAGATTTAATAAAAATATCGTCTTTTAAATTTTATTATTAATATTTTTATTTATTAAAGCGGTATTAATTATTATATTTTTAAATATTTTATTAGAAGAGTAATATAAGAAATTAAATTATATTTTTAATTACCGACTCTTCGTTCTAAACGGTAATAGTAATAAATTTATTAATATTATAATAATACGCTCCGGCTACTTTACCTACGATATAATAATTAAATATAATTTATAAATAAATAGTTAATAATAATAATCTTTATAAATCCTAAAATTATTAGTTCGAGTAATTTTAATACCGACGTACTACGGTATATTAATTTTATATTATAGTTATATTTATTAATAATCGACGAGCTTTATTTAATAACCGAGTAGAAAGAGTTTCGACTAGTATATTTTAATTTAAATATCCTCCGAAAATAATTATTATTTAATATCCTTCTTTTAAAGGTCTCTATAACGCTCGATATCGAAATATTTAAAATTATACGAAAACGATATATTTTCTCGGAAAATATTATTATTATAAAGACTCCGTTTAATCGGTTAGAGATATATATTTAAATTAATACTACCTATAATCCTATTAACGGTATATTTAATTTATAGTATATTTTACCGTTATAAATTATTACCGCCTAGGATATTCCGAAGACGATTATTTTTATAAATTCCGTAATCTAAATTAAGGATATATATTAATTAATATATATATAAATAAGACGATTATTATATCCGATCGAGGGTACGAAGTTAATCGTATTTTTTTTCGCGGCGATAATTATTTAAGATAAATAAAATATCGTAATATATTTCGGTCTATTATCTATCTAAAGTTTATTTTTATATATTATTATTATAACCGATATTTATAGGCTAGGGGTTAATAATCTAGATATAAAAAAAATTATTTAATAATTACTCTCTTCGTTTATTTAGAAAGTATATTAATATATAAATCGCGCGATATATTATAATCGGGGGTAGGTATATTTTATTTTATTATATCTACTCTAGTATATAGGCTTTAGAAATAATATATCTTTAATAAAACTAACTTCGCTCGATAATATAATAATAAAATCTTTATCGGGGCCGAGAAGAGTTTATATAAATTATATAAATATTAACTAATAAACTCGAATAATATTTAGTTTATATAATTTCCTTAATATATTTAAGAGTAATTATATTCGCGATATCGGCCTCGCCTTTTTTAATAATACGGAATATAATATATTAAATTATACGAAGTTATTTCTTTATTACTCGGTTTATAATCTAGAATTATAAATATTTATTATTATTTACGCGGAGTTAAATAAATTAATAAACGAGAATTTATTTAAATATTTATAATATATATCTAAACTTCGAGTTTAGCGATATTAAAAATTAAATAAAAAATTCGTCGATTTATATTAATATTTCCCTATATCCTTAATAATATTTAATAAAATCTTAAGAGATTTAGCGATATAGGTAGAGAGTATTTATAATAAATAAACTATATATTAATAAATTAATAACGCGTAGTCTAGCCTTTATTTATATTATATTAAAATATTAAATATCTTAAAGTAGGGACGATAAAAAGAGTTAAAATAAAGTAAAATATTTAATATATAAATAATATATAACGATATTAAAAAAAAGCGGCGGCTAGATCCGTTATTTAATAAAGAATAAATTAAATTTAAAGAGTAAAGAGATAACTAGTTAATTAAAATAAAGTATAAATTAATAATTGAAAAAACGCGTATTAAGAGTAGAACCGTAATTAATAAAGTAAGAGTTAAATAACTAAATATACCTACTATAAAAAATAAATCCCGTATTAAAATTAACGCGGCGGAGAGTTAGTTTAATAAACCTCGGAATATAAAGCCGAAGACGATTTGATATAAAGATAGTATATCTACAAAAGTGTAAGCGACTCTGAGAATCTTAATTTGCTCGGAGCGCTCAGGCCCGCTCGCGAGCGCTAAAATAGCTCAGAGCTAACTAAGAATTCTCAGGCTCGCTCAGGATTATTTAGGATTATTTAGGATTCTCAGGGCCGCTCAAGGCCGCTCAGGGTCGCTCAGGATTATTTATTTACATGGCCATTACTGCTGCCATAGATACGCGCATACATGGCCTATAGATATGCGCATTCATG
>JAABUS010000685.1_pt1 | contig 83930 bp, 91 predicted proteins | sample 5560161 | NCBI WGS metagenome assembly JAABUS01 (sample SAMN10711885, study PRJNA513376) | rock metagenome | isolation source: Antarctica rocks | place: Antarctica: Victoria Land, Trio Nunatak nord | collected 2016-01-04
CGTGGGAATGTTCTCGAAGGCGTACTCTATCAACCTCAAGTACAAGTACCAGGTAACAATTTTGGCGACCGCGTTCAATATCATCGCTATTGGCGGCGAAGTAGGCTATCTTTTGTTCAGCTGATATGGCCAACGAAAGGTATGGTGCTATCACTTGAAGCCCTCAAATGCACATGATTGTTTGGGATGTTGACTGGTGGAATCTATCATGCCATAGACCTGAATGACGATATGACCAAGCAGCACAAGGACTGAGGCTGCTATTACGAGCAAAGGTTCAATCTGTCAAGCTTGTAGATCATGTTAGTTGACGAATCGACCAAAAGGTGAACGCACTTTGGAACAATCTGTTGGAAATAGAGGAGATGGTCATCTCCGCCTTCATAGGGCTGATAGGGCTGGGGCCCGCTAGTAGAGTTTTCACCTGCTCGCTCCTAGATAGACTCCTAACAGCAACAACCTACATACCAAAATGCCCCATTTGACCTCGAATTCCAACATGACTTCGGTCAATAAAAGCTAGGATGGCTTCGGTCAATACAAAGTCCTCAACAAAAGGCATTGACTGGATCAGGAAGGTTCATTCAATAGGAGCTAGGATGGCTTCGGTCAACGTCAACACCTATGGCAAATAGCAGGTTACATGGCTTCAGAGGGAGCTAATTGGTCAGAGGGAGTGTTTTTTCGGCTGCATTGGTTGCAGAAGAAGCTTTCTGGCAAAAAGGTCCAGCTTGACTGGAGGCTATCGGCAAGCGAAGGTGGCTAGCCGGCTTGGCTCGGCCAATGCCGGCCGCTAGAGAACAAGGAGATTAAGCAGGGAAAAAGGGGATAAATAGGCCGTTTACCCTTCTGTTTCCCCCATCATCTCTTCCTGTTTCTCCATCCCTTAGGATTCAGCCAGAAACGCGCTTTTGCCCCACCCACCCACTCCATAGACTCAGTCGCTTAGATAGAGGGAGTGCTTGGCACCTCAGGGCGGCTTCCGGGGCAAATTTTAGCCCTGGAGACCGCCAGGGGCCGCCGGGTTTGCCCAAACACATATAATATATATTCGTTCAAAACGGAGGCGATGCCCGATAGGGGAGCTTCTGAATAGCATCAAAATTGGCGGCAGCGAGGTCTAGGATAGGCCTGCGCAAGAGGGAGTGTTGATGCACGTGATGCTCAGGGCCTATCCTAATCGGGTTAGTCAGGGGTATCTGTTGGTTTAGTTAGCTGAACCTTCACCTCTATAGAATCTACACACTTACACCTATCGCTGCTTCAACAGTTTGCACATACGACGCGGCGCAGCCACTCACTCAGCAAGGCAAAGAAAGCCCCGCCTGATCTTTTCCGAACCCCTTTCCCCATCACTTTGGAGAAGCTCGCGCCAAGCCTGTACGCCTTCTTCGACACCATCGGTCTCTTCGGCCAAGGCAAACAGCCCCCTCCGGAATGGCTCCTGCCCCATTCCCTCGATACCCTCAACGTCTACAATGCCGTGCCCTCTCCTCTCGGCAGGGCGCCAAGACACACATGATCTGGACTACGGACAGCGTCTGTAACTCGTCTGACAGCCCGAGGCCGGCGTATCGAGATGATGATCCGAAAGAGTCAAGGTGGCTGCTGAATCACCGGATGCTGGGTGAAATCGGTTAATGGGCGGAGAGGAGAGCTTGATTGTTGAGAAGATTGAGGCGGCGGATCGTTGTAGTATTATGCAGGGGAAAATTGCGGGGGCGGTAAGTTGATTTGTTGGGAGGGCTTACACGTAGGTTTTGTATTTCTTCTCTCTTCTCCGCCTCTCATTCTGTCTCTTATGGACTTGCGAGGGCCGGGTTGGGCGCGTTTGGATGAACTTGACCTCAACGATATGTATCTTCTCATTGATCAAAATGCTTAGGTAATCGTGCTTCGTGACATCTTTCGTCAATGTTCCATTCTCGGCTCTGTCTCGGTCTGTCTCAGTCCTTGCAAAGCCTCATCGATTCAAGAAACAGCAAACCCTGCGTTATGTCGCATCTGCACCAGACCCACCCTCCCATCGCCAAACCCCTCCCCTCAAGTCCATTCTATTCACCCGCCTTTCCACATCTACCCTCACTCTCACAGTCAATACCCTCAGGGCCTGGGACATTGCAGATATCTGGCAGGGAGGACGGATCGCGGCGTGAAGTATCGCATTTGAGTTTCTGGGATGGGTTATGGGGGGACTGTCGTTGCTATATAAGGTGCTCGAAGCATCGCTTCTCAAGTAGGCTTGTCTGCCTTCAGTTTCATATATCAATATTTGCTGGCAGATAATGGCACAAGAATGGCATGTGTATAAGAAAATCAGATATTGACTCGCGTTGAAGTGATTCATAAGCTTGGATCGCGTTGTGGTGTCTAGTATATCTAACAATGTACTTCTCATGTCTGCGCTCGACGACCCTCGGAATAGAAGATACGAAGATGCGAGTAATAGTCGCAATATTGCAACATGTCTATAATGCTCTCTAAGATCTTCTTTATTCATGCGATCGTAACGGAAACTATAGACACAAAAGATAAAGGCTGTAGTCCGGTTTGTCGGAAAAAATACTCTTCGCGATAAAATGAATTTGGTCGAGCTCCTTGAGCTGCATGTCTTACCACTACCTTTTTTGGCCGCTCAGCATATTTAGACTATCCCGCAGCCTCATCTGCAAAAAAGATACCATATCCTCGTTAACCTTGGCCTCATATTGCGTTTTTGAACTGTTGCCAGCATATCTCTGCCCAAAGGCTTTTACTAGATCGCCGACTTTGGAAAGCTCAATCTTGAGAATGTTCATCTTCAGACTTTCCTCGTCCTCATGACCCAGTCTATGTGCGTCCAGCGTCAAGTGAAGAGGTTTTGTAGCTATCCTCCCCGTTTCCATGCTGGGCAGCGAGAGGGTGAAGGGGTATGGCGTGCTCCAGTGGGTTTTAAAGGTGCTCGGGTTGGCAGAGCTGCACAAGCTCTCACTATCGTCCATTTCCGAGGCAAAAATGGAAGCGCCGTCGTCGCCGCTCCAGGTATTGCTTCTTGAACGCATTGACGATTCTGAAGAAGGTGCGCTTTGGTGGTGTTTGGGATAGATGGATTCGTAGACGCTAATGATTCTGGCGATGAGGGCGGCAAAGGCCAGGACATAAGGCGCGTCATGTTGGGAACAGGTGTGGTCGTTGAGGATGTTTTGGCACAGAGTAATGACCTCCTTGTTTTGATTTAGAGTAACATCAAAAGAGGGCGATACGCTGAATCCTCTAGAGAGTTCGAAAAGCTGTTGCAATATCTTCTGGTTGCAAAAGCAGGACGAGAGAGCGGTGGCTTTGGACTGTGGTTGCACGGTTCTTGAAAGGATTGCTGATGGTGCTTCAGGAGTTATAGGGGTAACAAGAGGTATCGGTGGTGGTTGTTCGGTGGAGAATACGTTTTGCGGTATGCTCTGAGTATTGCTCCAGAATGGATGAGACTGATCTCCTTCGTACATATCTCCACCATAGGATTCAGAGTAGCTCTGGTGAGATTGGCCATCGACACTCATCAAGCTCTCGAGATTATACAAGCCGTTAATGTCTTGAAGGATATTTGGCCTGTTATCATGCAAGGGAATGGGTTCGACCAGTGACGGCGCTGTGTGCTCGAAAAAGACGCTTTTCTCCGCCAATATTGAAATAGCCGAACCTTCAAAGACTGCCCCTTGATGCGATGTAATTCTCGACCGCTGCGATACTGGTAGATGCTTTGGTACTTTGTTTCGACTTGCTGGATGTTTGCCAGACCGCATAGACACCCCATAGATACATTGCAATTGATGCGAGTGACAGCGGACACACGCGGGGCGGGCTTTACTGCACTTAACTTTGGCGATGTTGCAGGCGTCGCAGGAATGTCTTAATTTTGGCCCTCGAGTTGGTTGAGCATTGATAGGCATTGTGTGCGCTCAGGTTCAGGACTTGCGCGATTATGATAGAATTGCATACAATAAGAAATGTTACGCAGTAATGAATAATGTTTTGATTGAGTTGGAAATCTGTGACACGACGCGCAAGCAAAGCTATGGCCAGGTTTGAGGTTGTAAGCCTCTCCATGAATTGAATAGTCAGACATAACCATAGCAAAAACGCCAACGGTGAAGCATGTCAGATGTTTCAAGCACACTTCCAAGGTCAGGCTAAGAGGTGCAATAGTGAGCATACAAAGGTGTAAGGCGAGCATCAAGACTGATAAGAAAGGATCTTCCTGGGAATCCTAGATTAGCGGCTCCCTTTTTGGTATGATAGGCCACTTAGTCCGTACAAGTCAGTGCCTGCTCGTACCAGTTGCTCCCTCGTCTGATCAACATTAGGCATCAGGTAGTCAGCACATAAGCTGAGAAGGAGTGGTTGCCAAGGTCTCGGTATGGGAAGGCGAACCGAATCCGCAGCTATACAAGGAGTTTAGCCTATCAGAAGTCGTGAAGCAGGGTGGTGTGCTTCAAAAGATTGCGCAACGACAAGGTATGCCTTGCATACTGTGACAATCTTTGAGATCAGGTAAGAATCTCTCCGATACCTACGCATCCAGCATTCAAACCAAGCAGGGAGAGGAGAGTCAGGTCGAAAGGATTGTGGTATACAGATTATCCGTAACTGAACCCAGAACACCTGCGTATCCAGATGTGCGTCATCTCACGTCGTTGACTATCGAAGTAGAGGCACTCATGATTAATTGTATGCAGCCCTGAAGACTGCGCAGATCGTGGATTAGCTTCCATGCACTACGCTGCAGCCTTACATGTGTTACGCACACCGTCAATGCTATTGTATGCAAGTCTGACATTCCTGCTTACTATTGCACTCACTCTGTACCCAACTGGTCGTTTTGATCACCACCCCAGATGAACACGCAATGAAGGTTTCGAGAAGCTCGTGATTTGGTGTAATATACTCCAGTGGATAACCAAAACAGAAATCTCTGCTTGTTCAAAGTACCTTGATCTCAAAGGTATTTTGGACTTGTAGGGCTTGAAGGCTGCAGTATAGAACCGAGTGAAATATAGCGATTGACAGCTTTGTAAAGTCTTTCGATCGCCTTCAAGTACTGTAAGCTGACTCCGGGCTGACTGTAGGGCCCAGGGTAGCTCTCTCAGCCTGCAATCCAACTACTCCCGTAAATTATGTACCTTGTTAATCAAACAAGTTTAATAATTATTGTGGGTACAGATCGAAGGTGCGTTCTTCCACCATGATTTGTCTTTCCGAGATATCCTCAGCCAGAATTCGACAGTAGATATTGTTAGTTGACGAATCGACCAAAACGTGAACACATTTTGGAACAATCCTATTCAGGTATCTATAGCATATTTCAACAGATATCTGTCGCAATCAGGAATAGTAAGACAGGTGCACTTTAAGAGGTCGACCAGTCCGCTCAATAAGCAATAGAGACGTGACAATGTCCTGCTGCCTGTCGCCGACAGAATTGTTGCAGAACCAGAGCAACATACTATATATATTGCAAGCCCAAGACAAGAAGTGTCGCTGTTCAGGCCAACGTCAAAAGCAAGAGCGATCAAGGAAGTCTGATGTATACATCTGATCTGTCATTCCTGCGAAGCATTGGGAGAAGATAAGCTGTTATAAGTAACAATGTCTATTCAATGGCCATTTGCAGGCAATCTAAGCGTGCTAATTTCATAATATTAAAGCCGCATTGAGGTTCTAGGGAATCCAGGAATCCAGGAACCTCTATGAGAACTTGAACAACGGATTCGGTGGAATGTGTAAGGAAGTCCGTGTCTAGAATTCGCTGGCTGGGCTGCTTGATCGGTATGCTTCTTAATAACTATCCGAGTACCAAGCGAGAAGGCTACATACGCACGTCTTCAGGACTGCCTAGTCGATTATAAGTACCAAGTTGTACGAAAATTATTAGAAGGCAATCTCTCAGCTTGCTTACAATGGCAGCAATATTGTTGTAAGGTTTATAACAGCAACATTATTCTGTACTGTGGCTACATGTTGAAAGGCAACGCAGGCGAGGGAGCCTTTTTTCCTCATTGAAAGATTGAGCTAGAAAGGCTTATTTACATAAGGGCATATCAGGGAAGGAGCACCTGCCAATCGAAGAGAGCACTGACAAAAATTTTGCCCCCTTCGAGGGTTTTTGTCCCCAGCGTTGACCCTGGTAAGTTTGATATAGTGGTCAGACAAATATGTTCTGATGTTTGTCCAAAACCTCCAGCCAGTAAATAGAATCTGGCTCAAGCCTAGCAATAGCATGTCACCCGTTCCATCCGGCAGGCGTATCCTACGACCCGAGCCGTAGCTGAAGTAGAAGAAGCCACGCACGCCCCGTAACTAGTGGATTGTCACAACAGGCCATAGGAGTGAGCTGAGAAGATATGGAATCAAATGACACTGCGAGGGCGAGTGATACGGTCAAAGCGGAATGCCCGGGCCGATAACTCGAGGCTTTAAAATGGCGGTGAGGCCTAGGAATTGAGACCGTGCTCCTTGTGTAGGGCTAGAGAATAGGATTAGTAAATGGTAAAATACGCTTCATATGCGGCAAGTAATCGGCCACCATACCTGCTAAACGACTGAGTTGACATTGTTCGTTTCTTACCGCCTGTCGTTAGCTTTCCAATGAGCAAAAGTATGTTGGTTGTAGGCTCAAATTAGTGGACAGTGAATTTGATAGCATCCGAGTTGTCAACTGTCAGTTGAGAGGTTTCGACCACAGTATTTATCAGTTTTGTTTGATGAACTTCAGTATAACAGACCGTTGACTTCAGTCCCCAGGGAAGAGGCCCAGTTCCCAGTTTCATAGGACATCTCTGGGGTGAGTGATCCGTAACCTCACTCGTCCCGCTTCACTTGCTTAGATAAATACATACAAGACTAAACACGTCATCCAAGAAGCAGATGCGGCGCATTTCCCATTGTCGTCTCTACTCCCTCCGCTCGTCAATCAACTCCTATTTAACGTTCTGGTCAATGAGATACACACCTTTACCATTGTTGATGTATGAGCTCATAACCGGCTAGAGGCTGTGGCATGATCCAATAAATGCTGGCTCAAACATGAAGCCGAAGGAAGTCCCTGTGTTATCCGCGTTTATTAACAGTGCAAAGGAAACGGCCGCTGCCTTCTTCAACGTCTTTTCACTCGACCAGTGGGACACACAACCTCGGGTGCGTATGTTTCTAGAAGTTGTATTCGAAAAGTGGTAGCTTTTGTAAAGTAGTTGCCTATATTGCTCGAACTTCGCCAGCGTACTAGCATGTACCCGAAACACTGGTGTGTGCAGGTGTTCTTCTCAATATCTACAAGATGGTTCTGTGACTTCTGTGACTTCTGTGACTTCCTGCAAAGCCAATGGTTGATGCTCCAGTCTAGCTATCGTCGTAGACTGAATCAATTTTGCATCTCTATTAAACGGTACCATGAAAGCCGGATCTGAGGCTTTAGATTTTATGGTTGGGATACTGTTGGCTTGATGTTAAGCATGAAAGCCTTCGACACTAAAATTGACCTACCAGCTGGCATTGTGCATAACAGCTCTTTGGCGTAAGCTCCGGCAACAGCAGCGGCATAACAATGCCAAGACTTGTTTTCGTGCGAATCCGAATAATTAGAGATTCTGCCTATCACAAGGCACGGAAAGGTGTTCATTAGACCAGCTGCCTCCCTCTCAAAACATTTGACATTCTCTTTTTTCGTCAGCCGATCCCGAGTTTCTCCGTCTTTCATAACTTGGTTAGCAGAGGCCATTAGGCCATAATGGATTACAGGCTCCTCTTCAGCTCGAGGCGGTCGATGCACCAACTCGCTGGTATTACATTTTGTACGTGTGGGTTCTTTGAGGGGGTGTTGACATTCCGCGCTAAACAGTTGGTCGACTAGATTCTCGTGACGGGAACAATCTATTTGCATTCGTGGATTCTGTTCAAAGTTCAAACATGACGTCCAGGTGCTTTGTGATCTCGTGATTAGCCCTTCGGGCTTCGATCTCAGGCCCATTACCGCATTTAGGAGCATGGCTGGTGGGCGGTTCAGGTGACCAGTAATACGAAACTTGCCTTCTGCTTCTGTTTTCCCGAAGTCATACTGGATGACACCTCCAAAGCGTCCTACCGGCTCGCTTATAACAACATCACCAAGACGGATATCGTTTTCTGGGCTGGGAGCACCACCCCCAGTTCCCACCACCAAACCAAATCCAGAACGTCTAATCGATGGAAAGGTGTTGGCGGCAGATACAGAACCTGTTGACCTAGAGGGTAGGCTGACAAGGACAATGTTATGCGAGCCAATTCTGCCCAGAGTATAATGATTGTCATCGGCTGCATTTCGGGATAACAAGGTCGCGTCGATTTTGTAGATTTCATCCAGCATACTTTCGGCCACAGCTAGCTTAGTAAATAAGGCACATATCCATCCGACAGTATAGTCATCGACTGACAAGCGCGTCATGGTAGATCCTATCAAAAGAGCCACTCGAAGGCCTAGGTAGATGGCCACGAGCTATATTCTTCGAGCGTTCAATGATGTCGATGATTATATCATACAATCAGCGCCCGTTGGAGGAAACGATGCTGCCATTCCAAGTCACATCGCCTATCTCCACGGACCTTTGAGAAAGATAATGTTGTCCTTGAGACTTACCCTGCAATTTATGCATTCGCACTGCAGTAACAAGCCTTTTGGATGAACTTCGCAAACTTACGCAGTAAGCAAAGCAGCTAACCCAAAGGGGCTTGGCTGCCGGGGCTTACCCAAAGGGGCTTAGTTGCGAAAACACGTCTGAGAGGGTACCTTAGCCTCCTATCACCACTTAAGGTAAGCGCCAGTGCTTACTAAATTCGAGGCCAAACCTTGCAATGAAAATCCCCCCGGATCGTTATTCCGTCAGCTGGCAACCTAACTGCACATCCCATCTGGCAGTATTTCACGCTCTTTGAACGTTCTCCGATGTGTAGCACATTATGATTCGTCGACAGGAAGGTTGCGCATACTCTAGATGAACGCGGAGCACGATTGATAGTCCACCCAACCAACCGTCTGGCAAGACTGGGACACGAGGACAGAAACAGCACGATCAGGTACCTTGCTTTTTCCCGAGAGGGAAGAGAAAACCGATCCGTGATCAATTCAATATCAATGTGACTAATGAATATCAAGTCGTCGAATTGGACTTCTTTCGGCGTGGCCGATGTGACGATTAGAGTTCGTCTGACCAAGCCTCAATTCCCCTTTCGGCGAAGGATTTTCGTTCCATGCGGCTATGTTTTCCTAGCAAAGCTTAGGGAGCTGCTCGGTCACCAAAGTCCACCATACGAGGTTACTCCGTCAGTTGTGGGGTACATGAGCCTTGCTGTGCTTCCTGATGTCCAAGAACCCTCTTCGATGCGCATCCCCCACACATTAACGCCCACGTTGCCCCCTGGTCCAGTGAATTGCCTGGTGTACAGTATCTCATGTCCAAGAGCTGTGACGGTTGTCGGTGGGTTTCCGAACAGTCCCATCGGTCTGCCAAAACGTCACAAAATCTTCTTTTATTGATCCAATTCTTAGGGGCAAACTTTGTGCCCCTTCAGATCCCGTCATCGGCAACATTTAATCTGAGACCTAAACCTAAACCCACACAGAAAGAACCGCGGAAGACTTTAAAGCACAGAGCTGTTAGCTCGGCAGAGTGAGCATCTGGCGGACGGGGATACCCGTAGCTGCCGGAAGGAAGGGTCGCTCAGTCTCGATAACCCCAGTCCTGACACGGGCAAGGCTCTCCACGCCGAAGTCTGATCCAGCCACGAACACTTGGCAACTCTCATTCTCTTGCAGGATTTGGTATAGACGGCGATGCCTTCACAAGCTGTCCTTTGCCTACTAACCTCGTAATCTCGGTAACGTGTGGTCAGAAGATCCAATGAATCTCTTCTTCGTTCTCTGGCGTGTCAATTTCTGTTACTTCCCTTGGTCGATCACTCCTCTCAAGCCTCCCGAATGGCTTACTCAACCTTTTCTTCCTCGATGGAGAGGACGGCACAGCCGAAATGTAACTTTCTCAAGATGAGGGGTTCTTCCCAAATCAAGTTTCACGAGGCTGATCTCCCCACATGCACGGTCACAGCCTTGTCAGCCGCTACTATCTCTCCTCAAACTTTTACATCGAGATCTCCTTACCCTCCGCGGGACGCCGTCCAGCTTCGTATATGCAAACTCTATTGTTTCATGTCGTAGTCTTGCATTGTGGTCGCTCTTTCAAGAACTCAAAGCTCGACGACGCTGTCGAAAAGGGAATATGTCGAGAGGAGAAGCTGAATCTTAACCATCATGCGAACTTCTTTCTTCAGCCATTGGCTTGGCGTTTCTCCTGCCTCAACATTTCAGGATTCTGGCCCTTGAAACTCAGGAATTATTGTTGCTGGGAGGCATGCACGTATTATTGACCAGACTATTCCTGATCGAGGTTCCAAGATCGTGACATTCTCAACAAGTATAAGAGAAGGCTCCTTTCCCATCATTTCTCATCATCCTCACTCGCTCCACTACTCCAGGCAATCGGAAAACACCTTATCTACCAAAGCATCTGTCCATTTATTAATCCAAAACAAGCGATCATGAAGCTCCAAGCTCTCGCCAGCGTCGCCGTGCTCCTCTGCACCGGCTTCGTCTCTGCTATGCCCAACCAGCAGTGGGGTGACAATTGCTATAAGTGCGAGTACAAGTACGATGACTGTGGAAAAGAATACGGAGGGTATGATGTTTCTCTTCCATATATCCACCCCAGATCTCTTCCATCGATGCACATAGTAATCCCGCCATATCTTCCGTCACTACCATCATGTGGCATCACTACTAACCACCAATCTACACCCAATCTACCCTCCCCTCACTTCACCCCTACCCCACCCCAACTCCCAGAACCTTCCTTCCACCATCTCTTCAGACCAACCACGCCCACCAAACTAACAACCGCCATCCAAAGGTCCTACAACTCCTGCTACGAGTCCTTCGACCAATGCTACCCAAAACCCTACTGCAAGGAAGACGAGTGCCATAAATGCGAGTACAAGAACGATAACTGCGGCAAGAAATACGGCGGGTACGTCTTCCTCCAAACTCCCACTCCTGACCTCCTTACCTCCTTACCTGTCCTCGCTTCTCTAAACTTCCGCACCCACCAACCCAGAAGTGAAGCCATCTAATAGAAATCCAGATACTACAACTCTTGCGAGGGCGGCTTCGATTATTACTGGAAGAAGCCGCATTGCAAGAAGAACGACAAGTGGGGCTATGGCGGTGGTGAGGGTGAGGGTGATGATTAGAGGGGTGCAGCAGAGGGTTGCGGAGATGGTGATGGCGAGCGGATGGAGGTAGGAGTGGGAAATCGGGTGTGGATAGGGGGGTTGATGGATGCGAAGGGGGGGTGGGGTGCGGTGTGGCATGCATGCCAATACGCTCCTTAGTTGCTTAATGTAATATACGCTCATTCCTGCGATTTCGTAAATTACCTTCCACTCGAATGTGAAATTGGAGATGGGTTACAATAGCTCAATCGAATTCTAGCCAACGAATTCGGCCGGCATATTTGTTTCTTTCAGGCTGGCGGAGGCCTTCTACTGCAAGACTACTGTACCCTATCATTCCGCTTACTTACCGATGGCTGGTAATGTCAATACTCACTCGCCCCACGGAGAGTCCAGCCTTACGGCGGACTTTGCGTGTTCCGTTTTGGCTACCACACTGACTGACACCTCAGGAACATCAAAATTCTACTCGCTGCCAGGCGAATTGCGCTCCAAGGCTTCCATTTCTCGAACCGCACCCTCTGCCGCAATCCGCACCGCCTCGCATTGCTGAGCCAACTCCCCCAAGCGCTTCTTCCAGAATGCCCACCGCTCCAAGCTCATCGCGCTGCTTTCCTTTCCGAAATCACGCGGCCTTTTCAAAGCCCAGCTCTCCTCACCGCCAACTGCTCCGGCGTACATTTGATGGCCGACAATGGCAAGCCACCTGGCCGCGGCTGGGACCTCAAAGTCCAGCACGGCGCTTCGGTGCTCGAGCGCATCGGCCATGCACTCGTAGGCCCAGTCCATGGGAAATATACCGACGTCCGCGACGGTCAGGCGCGCTTCGATATCGGCTCGCTTGATATGCTCGGCTCGTAATTCTGCGCGGTTGGCCGGATCGCTGGCAGCCAGATCGGGGCGCCAGTTGTCGGACTTGTAGCAGTCGGCCCACATGTGGCCAAAGTTGACCAGATCCCGCCGGAAGCCATCCCAAGACCTCTCTGTGGTGCGTCTGGCCGTCATGTCTGGCTCGGGGAGATTTCGGATGGTATCGAGCAGTTGGATCAGGGCTGGGGTCTGCGTTGCGGGCAGTTCGACGAGAGCATCTTCGAGAAGGCCCCAGAGACCAGACAATTCGTCCTCGGGGTCATTGGAGTCTACTAGATACTGCGTGATGGCTTGAGCAGCTTCCTTTGCGCTTGTTTTCTTGTGGCAGTAGTCTTTCAGCGCCTGCGCTTCGGTCGGGTGGCAGCCGTCTCCTGGGTCGCCGTCGGGAGGTAATATTTTACTACTAAACCACGCGTCGGACATTATTGGAAAAGTTTTGCGTTGGTAGTAGGATGAGTTTTGCTCAGTAGACAATACCTACAAATTCGATGCAGAATGGCAAATGGTAGTGGGAGTTCTTTGATCGTATGACGGTGCTTAGCCCGTTGGTGGGATTGATTGATTGATTAGTTGATTGATGTCAGGGACTAGGCTAGGAACTATCAATTGAAAGATGATATTCCTTGGGTTACTAGGTAGAATCCAAGTACAGGACATATACTAGATAATGTACAAAACGAAAAAGACAAAGGGCGAAAGAGAAGGGCGAGCTTAAGCTTTTATATACGTGACTCAGGCAGAGCTTCTACTAGACTGCTATGTTAACGATTAAGATTGCAGAGGTTGCTGCGGCCGCGTTAGGATTGTGGTAGACTCGATCTTGACTGCGCCTCAGATCTAAGAATACGGGGTCATATGGGGGCATATTGATATTTTGGTTGTTGCTGTTAGGAGTCTATCTACGGAGTAGGAGCGAGCAGGTGAGAACTCTACTAGCGGGCCCCAGCCCTGTCAGCCCTATGAAGGCGGAGATTACCATCTCCCCTGTTTCCAACATTGTTACTCCTTCTTCTTCTCTTCGGCTGTCCGCCACCAACTCTTTGCCGGACAGCCCCCCTCCCGAATCAGGGAAAGTGAAGATTTCTATGCGACGACATTCAGCTTCTGATTGAAATCAGATGTAGCTACACGAAAAGAATACGTTTCATACGAGGCTGTGCAAACGCAAATCTCCACCTGCGTTTTCCCATATCGCGCGTTAATGATTGCTCCCCTATCGAGCAATAATTGAACGACAACCTGATTACCTATATAACATGCTGCAGTTCCAAGCTATTTCTTCCTGGGTGTTAATTTCGCTCCTCTATAAAGTAGTAGTTGAACGATGACTTTATAATACTCACAACGTATTGCCTGCAGCACATTAAAGTAATGTCCTCCCCTCACGTTGATATTCGCTCCCCTATCGAGTAATAGTCGAACGATGACTTCATTACCACTATAACATGCTGCCTGCAGCGCATTACCGTATTCTCCTCCCCTCGCGTTAATATTCGCTCCCCTATCGAGTAGCAATCGAACGATGACTTGGTTAATGTTACAACATGCTGCCTGCAGTGCGGTACCGTAGAGTCCTGCCTGCGCGTTGATGTTCGCTCCCCTATCGAGTAACAATCCACCGATAGCCTCGAAACTAGCTTCACATGGTGTCTGCAGCGCGATAGCGCCTTCAAAACTCCAGTCGCCATATTCTGTAACCAGACCAACGTCCGCACCTTTTTCCAGTAGGAGCGTAACAATATGGCAATGTCCATAAGAGATAGCAAGTATCAACGATGATTTATCATATAAATTCGTCTTATTCAGATTATCAGTCGTCATTGATGATTGAGATATCATATCAACCAATCCCATATAGATCCTGCGAAAAGAGGGTTTTGGGGTTTGGAGACAGCATCTTCCACACGCGAGAGTTGCCCGGAGCCGTCATTAAAGCGTTGTGATAAGATCTCTAACCAATCAACAGTGAGAGATCTTCCGTGTTTTTCGGACAGAAACTCGCTGTAGAGACGTTGCAGAAGTTTTGATCTGTTCTGAGGCACTACAGCAGCCAAATGATTAATCCAATACAGCAATGAATACTCAAGTACATCCCTTTCTGACCTTTTGCATCCCGTAATACGAGTTTGAGGATGACTGAGGTATGCTAGACATGTTACGGCTATTTGTGTATGTGCCTGCTCTGGCGAATACTCATGAACCTCGTCGATCTCCCGTGTCTCCAGATATTCTCGAACCGACTGGTGTGGGAATTGAGCGATTCCGCCGGAATCCGAGATAATGAAATTGCTGCAAAATAGGAGAAGTTCGTCCACTGTGATTACATCCTTAACGCCGTCGTCGCCAATCGATACAATCTCGACAAGCTCCTTGATCGATAAAGGTCGCATGGCGCATATCATCCATTTGAAAGCTCTGGAGGCAAACTTTCGACTGTCCAAGTTCTCCTCTGTATTATCTTCATAAACAGAATCATACACCTTGTACAGCATGTCATCTTTTGCATTTCCGTCCCATAGCTCCAACTTCTCAAGTCGCTTGATTATATCATTTCGAAGCTTCTTTCGAGCATGTGGACCAAAAAACAATTGAAGCTGAAGCTTCGTCCACATAAACCTGTGTTACAAACTCATATTAGGGATTGACCAGTAAGAGAGAATCAAACAGAAGCAACTTGCATTCCTTGAGCGTGTTTTACCAGCACTTCGATGAGCCTGTCTTTCCGGATGTTTACCCTCAAGAATGCGAGACCCTAAGCGTAAACTTTTCCCTTCTTTGACCTGTGCCTGCACAAACCTTATCATGTCCTCCTTATTTAAGGCAGCTACATGCTCGAGTCTTAACGTCTCACAACTTGGGAAGCATTCACTGACATCCACTTGGTTTCGACTCGATAAGAATAGTTTGACCGCTTTACCGGCTGCGTGAATCATCTTCAAAACCTCTTCTAGGTTGAGGAGAAGCGTGTCATGGTCCTGGCATTCGTCGAGCGCGTCGACAATGATAGTAGTATTTTGGTACTCACTTGCGAGATCTGCAAGAAGTTTTGAACATTCATGTATCTCAATCGGGTTTCTGTTACCATTTCCGTATCTCTTTTTGACTAAGGCTGAAACGAACACACCAGTGATGAATTCAGCAAGCTGGGCGATGAGAGTGTGAAGCACTTCGAGCGTCTTAGTTTTCGGACCTTTCTTGCCAGAACAGTAGAAAAAACGAGGCGCTCTTCTTCCCTTAACTGAATACGTTCGAAATGTCATTCGATACTTTGGAAGCTGTCTGCTGTCATACAACAATCAGCTATAATTAGTCACGCAATCAAAGGGGAAAGTATATCTACACCAACGAACTTTTGCCTGTATCAACTATAGAGGCGTCACTAACTGTTAGAATCTGGATTGTATCAGAGTTGTAAGAATGAAGCTTACGGACCTGAGCCAGCAAGCCAAAAAACTTGCTATTCGAAGAACACAATTCTTTCGTCATATTGTGGTCGAAGTCATTGTCCCGAGCCTCTATAATGCGGCCCAAGCGTTCTTCTTACCAGATTGTGATCGTTTTCAACGTCGGATTTCGATACCCATGAAATAATCTTCTTATTTTGTTTCTGATTTTGCACTTCTTCAGACACTATATCCTTTTTCTTGCGTACGAATTATCTTATTCTGATTTGCTGATCTGGACTAGCGTCATGTGGTTCATGGCAGGGCGAATTAGAGCAGAACAAAGCAGCTCAATACCTTCAAGCATCTCAAGGTTCAGCAATAAGATTTTGTCAGGTTCGCCATTCAGTTTCTTGTATATGATACCGTGTTCCAATGTGGACCAGGCCCACCTAAATGCGGACATTACTTGAATCTCAATAAGCAAGTCGCCGTATCGTTCGTCTCGGGAGTTTCGCCGTGTGACATGAAAATGGAGACCATCATAGCCACGAGACCGTGCTGACAAGGTGACTAGGTTTTCCTCTGCTTTCGGATGTTGACTTCGACCTTGGATATTAAAGTTCTTCTTTATCATCTCCTCAACAAGTCCGAAATCCTTCCGGCGTGTCACAATGACTCGTCCACCCACCAGATCCTTGACATCAGCGACATTATCAATTTCGTTTGCATATAGATTACCGCGATCTTCCAACTTCTTTTGAAGTGAAGCAGCTTTTTTCACGCGCGATTGCCATAAGAACTTGATATTGTGGTCCAATAGCTTCTCCTTGCAAAGCGTTTCCACCTCTTTCTCTATTCTCGCGAAAACCTCCCTATCGCGACGGAAGGTCTCAACGAACTTCAAAATCGTCCCCATCGGAGTAAGAACGGCACGTGAAAGCAATTAGAATGCCACTGGTAATCCGACAAGGGGACAGAGAGTTGAAAGATTAGAGACGGATAAGTCGTTGGGTCCTATATTATGATGTCTTGGAGACAGAGTGAAAAGGACAGTTGGCTGTTTGGCTGTTTTGGCTGCATAAAGCGGGGCAGCAGAAGTGAGGCTGCCACGCTGCAAGTCAGAAAGACGGTGTAGGGAGTGAAGCTTGAATGATTTACTCGATAGAAGCCTGAGACTCTACTTGAGCTCTGCATCGGTCTCAAAGATCTTTTGCTTGCCGCCTAGAAACTTATCACTGTACTATAGAGCCCAGTCGAACGCGCAATGAACAACGAATCAAATCCGTACCAATCATACGCCGCAGCACGGACTCGGCAAAATACGTGCCTCCAAAACCTTTCCAAATTTCTTACGAATGACCGTTCAAACCGAAATAGTTGTCAAATCGCCTGTCTGGAGTTCTCTACCTCTGGTGTTGTGAGCCACAAGAGACTTGACTTGAAAAATCCTGCATCCTTGCTACAGAGTCAGGCTGGGGAGATGAAAATCTCCGAGGCCGACTATTAGTCATAGGGGATGAGATGCTTGGCTGTGCCTTTTCGTCGCATATCGGTGTTTCTCAAACCGATATAGCAGCAGCAAGGCCCTACATGGCCACGCTACCATCTATGGCCAAGTCGCAAGATTTCTTGACAATCCAATATCACCGTGTGCTCCAGTTCGAATACCATGGCTCCAAAGAAACGCTGCTCCGAGACATGAATTTTCCACGGAAAGTTAGAATGTTACCACCGGTTAAGGGCGCTAATATTGGACTTGCACGGCACTGCTGTTCGATTTTAAAGACCGTTGGAAAGGACGGATTATGGCTAGGTAAGAAAAGCAGCACATTCATATAAATATGGAGAAGTTGGAACTCAAATAGACCAGGGCTTGTGCTTGTCGACGTTCTTTCGTCATCAATCCTCGAGACGAGAGTCGAATAATAACCGCCACACTACAGTCCCGCCCATTTCAAGGCTGCGTTGAAGACTTTCTGTCTGGCACATCGTTCCTTGAACATACCGTTCCCGAATGCGACCCAGGACGTGAATCCCTGCTTAAGAATCTGATCTTCTACTGCAGCAATGGACCGCCTGAAGGCTTTGATGCTAACGGCCCAACATTAGTTTCCCTAGCCTACTATCCTCTGAGAACCGTCGCCGCAGAGTGGATGACGTACTTGGAGGTAATGTACCATAGCACAAAGCACTATGAGTACACTCAAGACACTGTTCCTGCAGTGCTGGAACAAATTGCAACACTGAATACCGATCTTATTGCTCTTCAAAGATGGTCCCGTCGATCTATGGCAACACATCTGAAGATCCACTCCGTTATCAGTTTTCTTGAACACCATTGTCCTAAGAATCGAGACGGGGGAACCTGCCGCCTATTGATAGAGGATTATAAACATATTGCTTCAAGCCTTGATATTTATAGTCGCCGGTTAGAGGCTATGGTCCCAATTGTCACTTCGCTGATCCAGATCATTGATCACTATCGATCACTCATAGAGACAGCAAATCTCTCACGGTTGACTCATCTGGCTCTCGTGTTTGTACCCTTGACGTTCGTGTCAGGGCTCTTCAGCATGAATGAAACCGTTAAACCAGGGAGCAAAGCATTTTGGATTTACTTTACGGTAGCTATTCCGTTGTGTATGTTAGTATTCCTCATCGCTCATCCACCCAGGAAAGTCACTGGGTTGTTTGCAGCAGAGTTCTGGAAATCCAAGAGGAGGTGGGTGAGCTCATGGAGGGAAACCCCGAATAAATAAGGCACGCTACTGGTGGTCTCCCATCAAAGAAGTTGCAGAGTTAATAAGGAAATCAGTAAATTATCCGCTATCTTCCAGTAGTGACAAAGTTGTTGACTGGACAGGGACGATTCATATAAAGACATTAAATTTTTATCTTCCAAGGAGGCGGACAGGAAAGACTTTGTGACCCTCATCCGTTCTATCTGCTTACCTAGTACCATCTTGTGTCTCAGAGAAGCTAGTCCTTTCTTCGGAATATATAGAGTCGGCAAATGACGGTCTCGTTCTCGCAGAATGAAGCTGTTCATTGAGTTAAGTAAATTTGAGTCAACACGTCAAGGATTCACCTTTGGGATGAATATAAAGATTTCACACATGCTCAAGCACAAGGAGAAAATAAAAGCGCAAACCCACTCAGGACCTCAGACGTGCAATGGCTAAGCCCCTTCGGGTTAGCTCTACTTACTTCGCGAGCTCGAGACAGCACCAGCTTCCGTAGTAAGCAAAGCGCTAACCCGATAGAGTCTTAGCGCCACACGTCTAAGGTAGGGCAACTTGTTGCTACCTTTCCTTCTATTCTTTGCCAATTGTACCAAATATCCAAACGCAGATATTCAGATCAGGAAATCCGATGTCTCTCGATCTGGACCTGGACCTGAACGAAGAGCAAATAGCAGCTCTACAGTTCTTACCGGATGCTTTGCATCCCAGCCTGAAATGCCTGGTGCCGGTCCTAGATTCGATTCGGAAAGCTTACACTGATGTGATTCCACCTCATAGGAGAGCTCTGCCAGTAAACACTACCATGTTACATGATCAGAAGAGGATACTGACATTCTCGCAGACTCGTCAAGCAACGGATTTCAAGGGCACTACCGCTGCGGCACAAGCGTTGGCCATTGATTACAAGGAAGATGATATTTCGTACTATTTCAATCTCAAAACTGAGCATCTGCAAGACTCCGGGCAGCTGTCCGAACATCATGGCAAGTTTGCACGCCTGTGTTTAGGATATTTTGAAAGTTAATATTTATTAGCTGCCGTGATCAAAGATCTCAAGACCAGCGATTATGTCGGTGTGAGACAAGATGAATCATTCTGTCGAACGGTACTCGATCTTATTATCGTGGACCGTTTACGACACTTGGAGGACAGAGAGGACATCATCGTTTACAGGTATCTACGAAAGTCTCTATGTCAATTCTCGTCAAGGACATCTATGGTAATAGTGAGATAGTCAAGGGCAGAGCAGACTGGGCATTGGGATATGGTGCCAACAAGGATGATACGGGTGCTATTCTCCTTATTCTAGAGGCAAAACCTTACGAATCCGCTGCGGTAGGGATGCCTCAGCTACTGGTGTATATGGCTGCTGTGCACAAAGCACGACAGCACAAAGTCAACCAAAGTGTCTATGGAATGGTTTCTGACAGCAAAGAGTTTCGCTTCTGTTTCCTTGATGAAAAGAAGAAATTTTTTACCACAAAGCCTTTTATTTGGGTTATCGAGCGGCCAACAATTATAGCGTACATCGACATGATGTTGATCAACGCGATCGAATCCTCCCCACACACCACACCCCAAAATAGAAACAACCAAACCATCCTCAGATATCCCGAATCTTTGGAAAGGCAATGGAAATTCGGAACCGAATCAGATGATGAAGGGGCTGAGGAGAAGAAGGAGAAGGAGAAGGAGGAGGAGGAGGAGGAGGAGTACGGCATGATTGATATAGTTCGTCTTGGTGACCGTGTGGTGATGAGGAGCTCAATGCGTCATGGCAGGCCGAGCTCTACAGGCTAGCACAACGGGGATAGCAAAGTTCAATCCTGACATGGTTCTGAAAATTATCAATGAATACTAATAGCTCAATTGCATAATTCAGACGCTAGAAATAGGGAGTAAGAAGGTCTCGTAAACTGATATCAAGACCCTCTCAAATCCATGAGGAGATCAAGCCGTGATGTTGATTAGATTGTATGCGCGAGGTCATGCGTTGAGGTCACGAAGGAGTACCAAAAGTGAAAGATGTTAGCCCCACCAGCTGCAAAATGGAACAGCTGTGCTTTAAGTATGAAACAACTGAAAGATAGTCTAATGACTCAGGTAGTCTATTTGTTGTCGGTCGAGCTCTTTGCATATTTATGACCTATCAAGTATCATTTAGTAGAGCTTGACTGTTTGCTCTTTCACCTAATCTACCGTGCGTCTCTGGCATTAGACTCAAATGCGGTAATTCTGAGACAGTTATAAATACAATAGCAATGGAAGAAAAGCACACAGGATGCACGCATCTTGTGATTTCTCATAGTCCATGCTTGCCTTGTGGCTTTAAGAATTTTTTCAAGTGAGTGTGGCATGGCGAGAAGATGAATAGTAAAGTGATGAGGACAACCAGTATATGGCTTCTTGGATTGTATCATGACCAATTCCACAAGTCTTGTGCGCCTCTAAGTTGACCTGATCGACAACGGAATAAATTGCTTGCTGGGTAATGCGTTGGTGTAGTGACTCTGCTTCAGCGTATATTCTAGTAAGTTTTTCCATGCGGCTTATCTTGAAACTTGAAAAGAAATTGACTGTTAGATGCGATTTCTGCCGCTCAAAGCTATCGAATAAATGCCAGAGATATATGTTGGGCCCAAGAGGTATAAGTGCAGAGCAACGCGAGTGCCGCTCGCTAAACGCGTCTGCTACGAGATAGAACTAAATTTTTTCGGGCAGTAAACTACAACTCCTGTCTTCGGTGCTGTCCTTAAAGCAACCAAAGTAGATTGGGAAGCGATAGCAATCCTTTTCGCCGGTTTGAACTTGCTCTTTCTCTCTATTTTTTTGTTCAAATTGAGGATACTCTTGTTGTAGTTTCCAGGACTAAAACATTCTCACGTTATGCGTTACTCTAAGAATTATCTAATATAAAATAGCATTGTGAATTGGGAATCTTCAGTGACTTCCCATGATCCCATCCCGCGAACCCGCGATCGAACATCAATATTTTTAGATTCATCCAAATCTGCACACGTCTCTCCAGTTCTTTTATCTTTCCTTATATGAAGCACTGAGTGAAACACTGGGTGGAACACTGGATGGAGCACTGGGTGGAGCATATATGGAGCATTGAATGAAGCACTGAATGAAAGATCAACAGTGTGTGGTAATACTGATACTGGCTAGATATTTGGGGGATTTCCACTCAATTTTGACGTGCATCTCAACAGAATCTAGGTATGTTCAGGTAAATTATAAAGATTCGACTACATAATCGTTTATTACCTCATGCTGGGGTTGTTTCCCCCTTGTATGATATATCACTCAATAACCTGTACACTTTCCCATTCTACAGGACTTATTACGCTCTCAAAGGCTAACAGCGGCGTAGATAAGATCGCTCTAAGAGATCTGTCAACGGTTCTCCTGCTTAGTACTTCCTGTTTGGCTGTGCTTACTGGTCAGCTATGTGTTTGCTTAGATTAGTCTACTTATACTGTTACTACCTAAGTCCGTTTCTTGATTCCCTACTTGTCATGGATTGACTTCGGTCGCGTTGTCCTAACCGAGCCTTGAAAGACGAGCATTTTAGGAAGCATACTTTCCAACTCAGTATTGTCTGCCCAATCGGGGATGACCCTCGGTGCTGCATCTTCTCTCTGCTGCTGTCGTTTTCTGCCATACGAATATCACGTGTCTCGCAACTGTACCATCTTTAAAATTCTCATAATCACTCCCAGCTTCGTATTTACCCGTACGCTTCGACCTAACATTACTAGCCGTCTCGAGGATTGGCTCTCGATAGAGTACTCCAATCATGGAAAATGATCACCCTCTGTAATCTCCCCTCTTCTATAGCTGCTAGCTAGATTCTGGGATACCGTTCTTTTCTATGTCCTACCTATAGAAACAAACGGTAAGAGGATATAAAGCCACTGACATGCACGACTTTCCTGCCGAGCCCGTCAAACCTCCTGACATCTACTAAGACAATGATCCAGCTACTTCTACTTATGTGAACGAAGGGAATTATCCACCACGACTACGGCGAAACAAGACTAGATATCACCTTGCTACACTGAGAGCGAACGTCCCGAATGTTTAGAATCTCAGTAAGCGGCAACATGGTCTCATTTTCTCAAATGGAATTACCGATTAGTATACAAATTCCAGCTTTTGCATGCGGTAGAGCAAATATGGCTCAAATTAAGGTCGCCAACCCCTTGCGTATCGGCCTGTGGAACGATATCCCTTACTCTGTAGTCTTATGTAGATAATCTGATTGGCTTTGGCGAGCATTCGGACTACGCATAAAATTCAAGGCTTTATTGAAGAATGGAACAAACACTTTTTAGACGCAGAGATCGAAAACTCCTACGGATGCTAGGATTGAAACTCTCTAGGACCTTTAAGCTTCTGCGAAACTTCAAGATGTTCGAACCAGGCTTCAATCGGCCCTAAAAGATCACCCAGATATGACTTTTGTAGCAAAAGGCATATGAAAAAGCTAAGGAGGGAACGGACTGCTTCCTCTACGAGTCGGACATGGATGACGTGCACAAGTTCATGGTGGGCCGAATACCATGTTGAACGCCAAGATTTACATGGCAAACATCGAAATGTCTACCCAGATCACAAGGGTCCTAGGACTAGCCAAGATACTGTAAGATAAGATTTGGTAAACTGCTGGCTTCATGAGTTGTATTCTGCCTGCAGACCATGGCTTGTCAGTACTGTCTCCTTGCAATGTCCGATGTCTGCTAATGTCAAGAGTAGCCCTGGGTCTACATTGATTGTATGCTCGATCAAGGGAACCCGTGAGCGAAGTTCCAGCTAGGTTTTGCAGGCTTGCGACTTCATACTTGAAGGTTGTTTTCCGGCCAGTCTAGACACTATTAATCGAAGAGAGGGTGTGGTTTTTGATAGGTCTACAATGTTCGTAGAAACCAGTTTCCTTCTTCCGCCCATCTATATATTCTGTCGACAATTGGTAAAGACCATTGCATTTTGTTTTCTGTTTGTGGCCACGATTTCCTTCCTTAAGTACTAATCTTTCTACTCGACGACGTTTGTTCTTTGTAATGTGTATCTTACGTATGAAAGCATCCTCTATCTCAATCAAACCAATCAATCTCACGGTCTAATGTTAGATCCCGATCTGTCCATTTTCGAAACACCCAAGCTCAAACTCATATCAGCGTCATGTCTCCGAGCGATGGACCACCTTTCTTAGGACTCCCATGGAAATCAGCGACCAGATACTCGGATACCTTCTTCCGGACAGGGACGTGATCCAAGTAGACCAGGCCACGAAGCCCTCTTCTAATAATCTCACTTTTGACATGCGCTTCCGCTACGACAACGACGCATGTCACCCAAATATTCTACAAACCAGCCATCAGCTTTACGAGGGAGGCTCTCGATTAACCTACAATCGCGCCTTTCTTATTGAACTCGACTTATATTCCATCTACTTCAGCAGACAGGAGTATCCAACACCGTTTGGAAGAAATACTAAACACTTGTACGGACCATTGTTTGAACAACTCGAAATTCCCTTCGCCAAAGCAAGACAATTAGGGCTTCAACTTCGAGCTGAGGTGGATCCCAATATTTTGGATCTTCTGACGAATATAGCGATCTGTTGCAGGCGACTGGACAAGGAACCGAGTCTGAGAAGTCTTCAAATCGATTTCTCCGACAAGCCACATATAAATTAGCCCAGTAATAGAGAAAATTGTAACTGGCTGCTGAACAAAGACCGGAGCTTCAGTGGGAGACAAGATATTGAAGTCGTAGTGCGGCAGCTAGCCCTTTTGCGGAACGTTACGAAAGCCAGCATAACCCTTCCCGAGCATCTGAGAGAGGATCGCGAGCTATAGACGCTGATCCATGAATGCGAACAAACGATGGTGACAGCGAGGTCCTCGGAAGAACAAGCTATACATAACCAGCTCTCACAAGCGGATCCGGAGCCGGAACCTCGCGAGAAAACTTGCTGGAGCAAGCGGGCTTTAGTGCGAGTTTTTACCGGAGACAGAAACTCGATGATGTACGGGACAAGCAGTTGCTGAAAATCCTCCCTGATAATCGAAGCTTGCCTGGGAGAGCGAGCCCATGGTTGTATCATGCTCCAACCGAGGATGAGCTCCTCGAGATCGATTCCTAGGAGAGGGTGTTCCGGTGGTGAGCTTTCATATTCATACTATGAAAGCCAAAGTCAATTTTACCACAAACAGTTTATACATCACATTACCTCATACGAGATATCTCATTCCGCATAACTCTCTCGTGCATCATCATAAAATGCACGATGATGGTTGTGTCGTACTCCTCGAAGTCTCAAATACCTCAGTAGTACAAGCAGTGAATATACTCCTCTGAAATTTGCATTTGAAGGCGTACCTTATTAGTGATGCGAGTCTGGTGGTTGCTGCATAGAATCACATCCTCAGTGGTCATGAAAGACAGTAAATCACGAAAAGAGTCCCACCATAAAACCGCCCGTTCCCGCTACCACCTTTTCAGGACAAGCGTCAAGTCGGTCTACCATCCTGGCTTAGCCGTGGCTTAGCCGTGGCTTAGCCGTGGCTTAGCAAATAGAACGATGCGTCTTAGCTGGCATCATCTGTATGTGCTTCCAGTCTTCAGTGAAAGCATGATCTGGAGATAACGCCTACTTCCTGCGCATACTGTAGCTATATGCAAATATCACCTCTACTTCTTCCATCTCTAGGCGGAGGTGGGGCAAGTAAGCAGTTATGAAAAAACGACTGTTGCAGCTCTTATGGCGTACATCTTTCTCCCTTGTCTCCCGGATTTTGATCGCTTGCTGATGCTTCTTCCGTACATTAGTGTCACTTTCGATCTTCTGTGTCCTTATTAAGGCGCAGCATCAAGGAGTCCCTTTTGAGCAGGGTATCAAAGACACCGGCGATCAACCAGCAAAAGGCCAATCATCCGCCAAAGATAATCATGGCGCTCTCTCAAAATGGCCGCAAGAAGGGAACAAGAGCGGTGGTCAAGCCGCGCTTGCGGTCCAAGAAGCCCTCTCCTTGCTTCGAACGCTTCAACCACAGCGCAACCGCCTCATCAAATTCGATAAAGGCTCTGGCTTCGTTGGTACAACAATGTACTACGCCAAAGAGGCATTGTTCCTACTTTTCATGAACGGTCCACCGCAGGAGGATTATCTCAACCCCGAACCCGAAAAGCAAAAGCTCAGCAAGCCTTTGACTCAGGCGGTAGGTTTGCTAGAAGGCGCTGCAGCGGAGAGGGACCCAGATGCGATCTTTCTTCTAGCGGAGATGAATTTCTTTGGAAATTATACCCATCCTCGGAATTACAAGGAAGCGTTTCGAAGATATCAGGAGCTCTCCGCTCTTAATGGAAACGACTCGGCGCAAAATATGCTTGGATTTATGTACGCTACTGGGATAGGAGGAGCGATAGAAAGAGACCAGGCAAAGGCTTTGACATATCATACATTCTCAGCCATGGGTGGAAACACGAAGTCGCAGATGACCACCGCGTTCCGGCACCATACCGGAGTAGGAACACCGAGGAATTGTAATGAAGCTGCATATTGGTACAAGGAGGTTGCGGACAAGGCTATTGCATATTCAAGATCAGGTCCACCAGGTGGTGTGGCACTGCAACGAGATGCGTACAAGCTTGCAGATGAGGAGGGCGGCGTCTACGGAGAAGGTGCTAGTGTAGTCAGCTCTGGTGTCTACGCAAACAAAGCTGGGCCTAATTCTGATACACACGCGGCTTTCGACGATGTCCTGGAGTACTTGGATTTGATGTCTCGCAAAGGGGACTTGAAGGCCACATTCAGTCTAGGACGTCTACACTACGAGGGTTCTCGGACAATGAAGCGGAACCTAAGGACCGCTCGAGCTTACTTCATGACTGTTGCCCGGCAATACTGGGCAAAGGATGGGTCGATAAAATCAGAGGACAATGGCATTGGCAGGATTGCCTCGAAAGCGGCTGGATACGTTGGACGCATGTTCCTTCGTGGCGAGGGCATGGAGCAGAGCTATGAGAAGGCTTTGACTTGGTTCAGGCGCGGACTTGCTAACAGTGATGCGTTGTGCCAATATGAGCTTGGGCTGATGTATCTCCATGGTCTGGGTGTTCGGAAAGATGGGCTGGCTGCCGCGGACTACTTCAAGGAGGCTGCTAATCAGGATTTTGCAGCTGCTCAGGTCAATCTCGGCCAACTATATCTCGATCAAGGAGACACCGCCACGGCAACACGATACTTTGATATCGCCGCACGACACGGACATATCGAGGCCTTTTACCATCTTGCTGAGATTAGCAACAATGGAGTTGGCCGTGACCGGTCCTGTGGAATGGCTACAGCGTATTACAAGTTGGTAGCAGAAAAGGTTGAAACCATTCACTCCTCTTTCGACGAAGCCAATAAGGCCTACGAAGATGATGACATGGAGACTGCACTGGTCGCTTACATGATGGCGGCTGAGCAAGGCTATGAGTCTGCCCAAGCCAACGTTGCTTACATGCTAGACGAGTACAAGTCCATTCTCCCCTTGGATTCGGTGATTCCGTGGAAGAAGCGGCGATCATCGCTTCTCCGGAATGCGATGCTTGCTCTGATCTATTGGACCCGGTCAGCCAAGCAGTCGAACATTGACTCCGTGGTAAAGATGGGTGACTACTATCTAGGCGGGTACGGCGTCGAGGCCGACATGGAGAAGGCTGCGACTTGTTATCAAACCGCGGCCGAGACACACCAAAGCGCACAAGCGCTCTGGAACCTCGGCTGGATACATGAAAATGGCATCGGCGTTGAGCAAGACTTCCATCTAGCCAAGCGCTTCTACGATCAAGCACTAGAAACTAACCAAGAATCATATCTTCCCGTCAAGCTCAGTCTAACCAAGCTGCGCATCCGCAGTTTCTGGAACACCATCACAAACGGAAAAGTCAATTCCATCCAGCCCGAGCCAGGTAAGCCCATCCCTCACCCATACCACACCCCAACTAACCAACTCAGCAGACACCCCCATAAAGGACTGGTCCTTCAGCGAATGGATCTCCAACTTCCTCGAAGACCCTCACCCCTACTACCACTCCGCCGACGACGACGACCTCTCCGACCCCACATCCCCGGACCCCATGCCCGGCGCCGCAGATGACTACTATGACGACATTGATGAGAGCATTATCGAGTCGCTAGTTATCGTCGCTCTAGCAGCAGCGTTGGCGTTTTTGGTGTATTACAGGCAGCAGCGACAGACGAATCATCGAAGGGAGGTTGAAAGGCAGCAGCAGCAGGGGGCCGAAGGGGCTGGGGCCAGGGCGGAGGCCGGAGTGGTGGAAGGGCAGCAGCCGGATGGAGGTTTCTTCCCTGCGCCTGGGGATCCGAATTTCGGGCAGTGGGTTGCTGGGGGAGTGGGGCATTGAGAGGGGTGTTTGGCGTTGGGGTGTATAAAAACTGGAAGGTTAAGTTTGTAGGTATTTGTATCGTTAGCCACATCGAATATGAGTCTTCTCCTCCGTGGAGTATTTGTGCATCATATCGAAGTATGTGCTTCGGTCTATTAATGCGAAGCGACTGGGTAGATCTCCTTGCGTTAAAGCAAACCTGCGAAAGGGGGTATCTTTGAAGAAAGAAAGCGCCAACGCCCACGTACGGTAGAAGCAACCCCCAGAATCTCACAGTTCTTCGTATCTGGCATCCTACCTTTGAGGTGATACCTGTCCATAACCTCTAGTCAACCCACCTCTGCTCTTTCTTATCGAAGCCAATAACGTCCAGCTCGATATTCAAGCTCTTCAGCATCATATCCATCGTGAAACCCTCATCATCATCTCCTTCCTCTTCTTTCTCCTTCTCCCCATCCATACCCTCCATTTCCTCCTCCCCCCTCTCGTCCCCACTCCCCTCCTCCCCATCCCCATCCCCCCTTCTCCCCCCTTTCCCCCCTTCATCCCAGCCCCACGCACCCGACCCACCCCCAAACCCTTCCCTCCTCTCTCTCTCCCTCCCCCTCCACGCCCCCACACCACCCATCCTATTAACCCGATCCCTCACTCCCCTAAAAACCTCCTCCGCCGCCGCTCTGCTCGCCGCTCTCCACTTGGTGATCAGATCACGGAGTTCGGCGTCTGTGGAGGAGGTTTCAAGGGCGAGGGCTTGGCGGTGGGTGTCGAGGCCGGCGCGGGCGGCAGTGAGGGCGGTGTGGAGGTGGGTGGTGCGGGTGCGGAGGGCGAGGATATGGGGGGAGTGGGGGAGGGGGCGGCGGAGGGGGGTTGATGTTGTTGGGGGAGGTTTCGAGGTTGTTGGTGTGGTGGAGTCTTGGGGAGATGGAGGGAGAGTGGTGTGGGATTGAGGTGTGGTAGTTGGTTTTGAAGGTGTTTTGAAGGGCGATTTGAAGGGTTGGGAGAGGGTGTGGTTTACGGAGTCGAGGCGGCGGCGTTTGGAGGGTGGGGGTGGAGACATGTTGGGTAGGTCAATGCTGGTTGAATTGGAGTCTTTTAGAAGGGGTGTTTATTGAGGACGGTGGCATGGCTGGAGAATGTGGAGTATAAGAGAGCTGCTGATCTCGGAATACAACTTTCATTTCTTCTTCCTGCGATTAGGGTTCGCTTATATCTTATCTTAGCGGCTCCCCGCAGATCTGACGTCGTCTTTCATCACAAAACTATTTATCGTGTCTCCTTCCTCACCTGATCTTCTTTCAAAATTTCCAATCCTTCAATTTAAGCCTCAAATTACAACTCTCTCAATAAGCCCTCAATGTCCACTAGAATTCCGACCTCTACCTCCATAACCGAGTCCGCTGTGATCGCTGCCCCGCTCTCCCATGTCTGGCACCTAATCAAGCTCCAGGATTTCCACAATTTCTGGAGCAAGCTTGAGAAATCAGAACATGTGAAGGGTGCAAGTCCAGAGACGGATGTGGTAAAGTGGACGTTCAGGGATGGGACGGTATTAGATGTCAAGCAGGAGGAGCATTCGGTATGTGTTGCCATTCAGCTAAACAATCCTTTCGGGCCGCACCTTGAGCTCCCCCTTTGAAAGCTCAGCTGTCATTATTCCCTTCCAAACGTTTTATGAGAATACAAGCTAATCTTCGCTTTTATCAGACAATCGATCACTACATAACATACTCCGTCATTGCTTCCACCCCCGCCCTTTCCTACTCCAGCGTTATCTCTACCATAAGACTCTATCCAGTCACATCTGGGCCACATGAATCTTCAACATTCATTCAATGGTCGGCGCACTTCTCATCTGACGCTGATGCTGGGGTCATTGAGGATGCAAGATTCAAGAGGAAGGAGGCGTTGACGGATTTGGCAAACGCGGTGAAGAAGTGAGGGAGATTGTGCGGTTCCTGATGGTTTCGAAAACTAAAGCAAAAGGACACCTCCCAGAGTTTGTATCTGGTGGCTTCGAGCAGATTTTAGGGCGTCTTTCGGCTTCTCTACTGCCGAGCTATCATACAGGACCTTGTCGACATTTATGAGACCATGTTACAACGAAACCCAATGCATCCAATCGAAAGACTTTTGCTACCTTCTGTTACATCTCTTACCAATGGCACCAAACCTCCCTAATTTGTTGTCCCATTCCTGTTTCCTACACCTATAAATATATTTTCCTTTCAAAATATCACTCATATGAACCGTGGCTGTTGGTTCCGTTTCTCGGCTTGCTTGCCAGGCACCATTTAACTCCAGAAAACTTAGAGCCAGAGCACCACAACGGTACTTCGTAGAAGGGTGGCTATAGTCCGCATGATACAAGAAGTAACAGTCTGATCGCTCCGCTGCGGGTTACCATATATCTCCCCTTAAATGTCAAGTCAATGGTATTTTCGGTTTCAATAACTCGATTCCGATTGAAAGGACATGCGATTAGGAGATTGATAAAAGGCATGACATTGATCAAGCGTGACCTAGGCTGCTGCTACTTACGTGGCTACCAGCTTCCATGATTGGCTTCCGCCTCCCAAAGTAAGAATGTAGGTTTCTGTTGCCCGTGGCTGAAGTTCTAAGTTATCGAGACACCTCATACCCTCGTACCACTTAGATATCTATCAGGCCTGCAAAGAGGAAGCCTTACCTAAGGTATGGTTATGTCTCTTAGTCCTCCCGGCGGTTCGGGCGAATATCAGCCGACGACTCCAACCACTCAGTATTTGGTGGGGAGCATTGCCAGGTTTGGAATAGATGGGGTCACTTACAAGAGGGAGTGCTACTCCAACCTGCGTGCCGCCAATGACTGACAAAATTCCACAATGCTCACAATGCTCCGCTCTCACACTGCTCGCACCTGCAGGAGACCTTTGACCGCTAATGTCATACGCAGCGTGACCACTCAATCGAGTACGAGCTCCTCTTCTAAGGCTGCTGGAGATATATCATCTGTATTCCCGTCTCTCTCTGGTGTCGTTAGCGAGCCTTTACCAGCTCGCTTTGCAGACCTGAAAGCCCGCTTGATCCATGGCCACGAGGACCGGGTACGGGCCAGCTGGGAACGGCTGTTGTCCGACCTACAAGAGGAGACGGAAATCATAAGGGCTCTGGGCCCCAGTGTAGTACCAGAGATCGACTTCAAAGACGTGAACAATGTTGAGAAAAGGACGGCATTCAGGGATGCTTTGCGCAAGCGAGGCGTTGCTGTAGTAAGAGGGGTCGTTACAGAGAAAGAGGCTTTGGACTGGAAGGAATTGGTGAAAAGATATGTCAAGACTAATCCCTCGACTAAAGGCTTCCCAGCGGACAAGCCTGCTGTCTATGAATTATATTGGTCCCCGTCACAGATACTTGCTCGCGCTCATCCTAATCTCCTGAAAACTCAAGCTTTCCTCATGTCTCACTGGCATTCGGCCAACAAGTCTGCAACGATATCCACAAACCACCCTGTTTCGTATGCGGATAGGTTACGTATCCGGCAGCCTGGAGATGCTGGATTTGCATTGGGACCGCACTGCGACGCTGGAAGTGTCGAGAGATGGGAAGAAAATGGTTACGGGAAAGGTGGTGTATATGACAGCATCTTCAAGGGTAAATGGGAAGGTTACGATCCGTGGGAGAGTAGTTGTCGCTTACCCGTTGTCTCTGATCTATACAATGGACCTGGTGGGTGCTCGATGTTCCGGATGTTCCAAGGCTGGCTTTCTATGAGCGAAACAGGTCCGCGAGAAGGTACCTTGCTTGTAAATCCACTACTGTCCAAAGCGACAGCCTACTCTCTACTGCGTCCCTTTTTTAACGCAAAGAATCCTAACGCAACTGGTCCAACTTGGCTTGAGAGCAGCAATTGGATACTGGAAGGGCAAATGACATCTGATCTTCATGGTGCTGTCCCCGGTACTTGTCAGGAACTGAATGCTGCATTGCATCCGCATCTAAAGTTGGAAAGCTCAATGGTACATGTACCAACAGTGAGACCAGGAGACTATGTGGCATGGCATTGTGATAGTCAGTCCAGGTAACCTTTTTGTTGTGAGTATCGCCAGCTGACCTTGGCTAGCTATTCACGCGGTCGATAAGCTACATGCTGGCAGGTCGGATGCAAGTGTCATGTATATCCCCGCTTGCCCATTGACCGAGACCAATGCAGAGTACCTTGTACGGCAGAGGGAAACGTTCCTGGAAGGTAATGGTTTTCTGATCCAACAATCTAATAGTCTTTCTTGGGCTTACCCACCGAATGTCATTCGTTTGATGGGAACCTCAGTAAGAACTCTACTGACACGGCGAATCCTTAGGAACACCCGGGCCTGATTTTCCTTCGGGCGTGGGAGAGAGTGAACACATGGGTCGACTAACCACAGACTATGTGATGCAGAACATAAACCCGGAAGCTCAGCAAGCAATGGGCCTTGCCAAATTTCCAACTGATAGAAAGTGGGTTTCTGAGGGAGAGCACAAGATACTTGAGAAGGCCAACGAAATTCTTGGCTCTGCCTGAAGCGAAAGAGCTGAGAGAATCCAGCGATTGCTATTTCTTTGATAAATATTGATCTGCAAGATAGGCAACCACCTACAACCGGTTTTAGGAAGTGTCTCAAAGTTTCCGATAGTGTTTGTGCCACTTCCTCGGCGTTTAGCTCAGGTCTGGCTTAGAAGAGACCTGTTTTCCTGTCACAAATGATGGCGGTGCGGCGATCTTCCAAAAGACGCAAGTAAAGCGACGCTACGACTCCCGAGCTTCACCAACCAATGTGACTACTCGTATTATGCCCAGTTCCGATATCTATATCCAGTTCTTGGTATGAAGGAACTGCCGCCGAAGGCAGAGACGCTTCGCATATTGATTTGGAAGATCGATACTATAAAGTATGAATTACAGGCTAGTGAATACCATTTGTGTAAAAGCAAGTACTCATGGCACGAGGTGATCGTATTCTGTTGTCTTGTATCAGAAATATTGAGCTTAGGTGATGGATGAATGCTTTCTTGTTGTACAAGTCGCCAGTTCCACCACCCCGTACTTTAATATCAGATCATTCAAATTTAACAGCTCTTTTCCGCCTTTTTCCCTTCCTTCCGAACAAGAGGAAGGGTAAGGTATCGTCAGATTTTCCGAATAGCAATCTATTTCCATTGTTTTAACAAGTCATAAAGAAAAATCCATCTGCTTGTGTACCTATCTCCAATTCTACTCGTAGCTCGCTGAATGAAGCGAGCAGCAGCGTGTCATGTCTCCCCCATCTTCCTCTCCGCTCGCCCTACTACCGACAAATGCATCTCTCTAATCCACCAAGCATCCCGCTCTTCTGCTAATCTCGTCGTGTTTCCCGAGTCATATATTCCTGCTTTCCCCATCTGGAGTCCTCTATTTGCACCCACAAAGAATCATAGCTCTTTCCAACGTATGACCGACGAGTCCATCTATGCCGACAGTGAGGAAGTCAATGCAACCGAAAAAACGGCTGGAAAGAAGTTGTCAGTATCGGCATCTCCGAGAAAGTGAGATACAGCACCGCCACGCTTTTCAACTCAAACTTGATCATTGGCCCTGACGGCGAAGTACTTATTCATCGTCGCAAGCTGATGCCAGCATTTGTCGAAAAGCCAACCTGAAGCCCTGGTGACGGCTTCGGGCTTCGGTTGGCACAGACAGACAAAGTATGGCAAGATAAGGTCATTGATCTGCGGTAAATTTACGAACCCGCTGGCGCAGTATGCCCTGATGGCGAGCAGGGAGCAGGTACACATATCCTCGTAGTCTGCTATTTGGCTTACTAGAAAAACAAACCTTACAGGTGCTCTGGACGGTACTGAAGTTGCGCAAAATGCAAACTACGACAGTGTCGCTGCAAATAGGATCAGAGCCGCGGCGCACTGCTTCGAGGCGAAATACTTTGGCATATTGTGTGCGGGACATATCGATGCGATCGAAGAGATGTTAGGAGATTCCGAACCTAGCGGTGACCTTGTTTCTAGACCCGACAGGCGCATCCCATCCTTCATTCACCGTTCATCCAACGACTGGTGCAAAAGAATCCAAGGAAATGCTTCAGAAGGAAGAGGGTATTCTGTATCTGGGCCTTGATCTGGAGAATTGCATAGAAAAGAAACAGTATCAATGATGTTGTTGGCGGATACCAACGACTCGGTGTACTTGATCTGAAGGTTGATAGAAGACCTAGACACCTTGCTACGTTTGTGAATGAGGAGGATCCAAGATCGTCATAGTTCCACTCCTAACCGACGCGAGCCCACGCTTCAAGAAGTCGTGGCGGCCTAACCAGTTGGACATTGACACCCTTCTCGCCAGGCTTACCGCCATACGGCTCCAGGTCTATCGTCACCACATTCACCTCCGCCCACCCCAGCTTGCTATACAACCCCAGGCCCGCCGGGGTGGCATCAGTCGGACATTCTACCCCAAGTTCGTCTGCTTGTTTCAGACCCCCTCCAGCATCCTCTTCCCAACCCCTTGTCGTTGATACTCTGGCAACACAGCAAAAATGTGCATGAAGAAGTACGCTTTACCGCGCATATGAGAATCCCGGGGCTTGTACATCGCTTCCATGAAACGTCCCCCCAAAGCAAGATTCGCGCCGCGGGCCATTTAATAGGGTTTCTCCAAGGGGGATCGGTAGGGTCCATTTAAAAGTCCCACTTTGCCCATCCGCTCACCTGCTGAGATTCTGGCAAGAAAGCTCTGATTAAACGCACGCTCGAATCACTAACAGCCATGTCAACCATGCTAGCCGCAACTGATTCCCGTGGGGTCTTTCCGGGCAAGATCTATTAGGATTTGCGGACTGGGAGGTGGAGGCAACAACACTCTCACCAATGGAATCGTCCGGAACGCCGATCTCGGTAAAGTCCAGGATGGTCTGCGTTTGTCACGTATGGGGGCAATGGAGATTGACGAGAGTGGCGGAACTGGCGCTGCAAGGACGGATCAGATTTCGCAGCCCCCGGATCCTGCATGTCGCGCTCGCTTTGCTGGATGGAGTGTGCGATGTTGGCTGGGAGGTGTTGTGTGGGGGGGGGGGGGATGTGGATGTTAGGGGGGAGAATATTAGGGGGCGGGCTGAGAGGTAGAGGGTATGGAGGGTGGGGGAAGGGGGGAGGGGAAAGAGAGGTTCTTTCTGTCTTTCAAGGAAGTGTTTGCTATGCTGACGATGGACTAAGCTGTGCATGAACTACCTTGGGTGGGGCTGCTTATCTTATCGTAGAGGCCAGCGACTGCCGAGTAACATTTCTGGATCTTTATGCTGCCGAACCAAGGATCTAGACCGTGAGATAGATACAGTGAGAACATACGCCATGGCAATGACACCAAGAATCTCCGCCATCCCTCCCACTTCCCACAAATTCATATCCCCCTTTCAAGCTCTACCGAAAGACGTCAAAATGATGAGATTGCAGGCAGGAATACTTGCAATCGTCTTCTCATTCTCTACTTAGCGATCTAGCTATCAAGGTAGCCAACACTGATAGAGAAACGCCATTTCCTGACCACCACAACCCTGGCCCGAAACTCCAAGCAATGCCCCCCAAAACACCAGTCCATGCATATCTCCCCGTCATAACTTCGTTTCTCCCCCACCATCATAGAAATATCACCTTCGCATCCTTGGAATGACTCTCCCCTGGACAATATGGACACTTAAACCGGCTGCCCTTGCTCAGCTTGCTTAAGCTCTCCTGTGCGACTACGTGCCCGCACGGCATCATCATCGGCGGGTTCTCATCGGTGGCTTGTTCTTTGGAGACGGGGCAGACGAAGATGGAGTGGAAGTGGTAGGCGGGAGGGAGAGGGATCTCGACCTACGGGTACGGGTTTTGTTAGCGGAGTTGTGGCTAAGGACAGGGGCTAGAAATGGGGCTTACGGGAAGTTCGTGCTGGGTCGTCCATTCTGTCCGTTTTTCTTTCATGATTGTCTGCAATTTTAGGAGCGTGGGAAGCGCGATCGCACCCGCCGTTGCGGCGATGTAAAGAGGGGAGTCGGCGGAAAGCCCAAGGAGCGAACAGAATTCTCGAGTAAAGGAGTTGGCGAGATCGTCCCAGGAGTCAGTGTTGTGGAAGATGCGACGGTATGGGGACTGTGCTAGGTTGGGACAGAACGCCATCGCGCCGCTAAGCTGTTGGATTTCTCGGAGGTAGCGGCCTTGGAAATGGGTGAACTCCCGGCGGGCGTACTCAAGAGCTTGTTGCTGGCCTAAGAGAATGCTTCCGTGGTCGGAGGGGAAAGTGCCGCCTCCGGAAAAGAGGTAGACGAATTGGAGTTTTCCGAGCTCGAATTCTAGGTTGCTTCCTCGGGGTTCGAGGATGGCACTGTTCGCTTTTGCCCACTCGATTGCTGGTAGGAGGTTACGCTCGTTCTTGAGCTCGTGGAGGATATGGTACATGTTGGCGAACTGTTTTCGCAGGGGTTCTGATTTCAAGGAATCAATGCCCGGATCACGCTCAAGCGTAGCGTAGGGATTCGATATCCCAGGAGTGGACTCGGTACGTTGGGGATATGTAGTAGCGTCTGTAAGAAATGTGGAGGCGACGGAGAATTGGCCTTCCCGCAGGAGATGCATGGCTATTGCGCGGTTGATCAAGGGGTGATGGGAGGAGAGGGCATCGTAGTCTGTAGTGGGCAAGGGTTTGTCTTTGAACTTCTGTATTTGGAGAACGTCAGATGCAATTACAAAGCCAGCACACGTGGGATGTATAACCTTTTCCAACGCTTTGGTGTAATTCCCAATCCCCTTATAGATTGCCTTCAAATCTTCGTTAATATCTTCGAACGACTCCTTGACGGTGTTTTGGAGGTGCGCAAGACTTTTATTGGCAAAGTCGTTCGTAGGATCTAGATGAGGTCAGAGAAACTAGCACAAGCTACACCATGAGGAGAGAGCAATGATCCTAAACCTACTGGCTTTTATAGCATCCCTCGCTTCGATCAGAATTTCGATGGTACTCTGGACATCTTGCAAGCTATTTGAGAGGTTCGCACTCTCCACAAGCCGCTCATGCTCCTCCAAAAGTGACTCCATGTTTATAGGCTACGTAAGTCGGGCGGTATAGAGAACCGGATGAAGCTGGTATTGGTTTAAGTCGGGCTTCAGAAGGCCCAGAAGACTTCTTCAAGGGGTCATGGCTCTGTATTGTACTCTATACCGCAGTGTTGTACTTCCATGCTCTCCGGATAGGAGGTGCGAAGGACGGTAGTAAAGAAAGAAGCTATTCATCTTAAGAGGAGGCAAGGTAGGTAGGCAATGGAAAGGTAGGTCATAAGGCCCGCCTCGGCCTTTTACGGACCGACTTTGCCCCCGGCATCGACGACGACAACTTCAAGCCTAATAAGAACAAGTCCCTACAAAAAGGATATCACAAAAACACAGTAAGTGTTTACTAACCAGTCCCCTCAATTTCTAAGATCCCGAATGGAATAGGATCCGATGACGAGGGCATTTGAGAAAGCAAGGCATCCAGACTACAGAGGTCATGCCCATACAATGGACCAGCATACCGATCAGAACTCATTTCGAGCGATACGAATCTTACGATAGTACGGAATAACGAGAAAAGGCTTTCATTTGCTCCTCAACGGAATTGCGAGTTCTTGAAGCCTTGGTAAATTTGGCCTGAATGTCTCCAATAGACGGCGTGAGCGGCGAAGATGGTGGTGCCAATGCCCAGGATGATACATGGCATTCACCTGCTACCTCTCCTACAGCTGAAACACATGATAATGGAAATCGCCAACAACATCAGCGCCTCGTATTTACAGATCCGGCAGCTTTCAGGTATTTAGAAGAAGACCCTTCTACCATGGTCCTGGCTCGGCGGCGCCGGCTTCACGGATATGAACTCTACATAGTAGAACAGTGGGCATGTTCTAGAGTACATCCAACGTTCTTGATTACTACATACACTGGACTAGAACAGCACATTGTGCTTGTTGATGTATTGAGTGTTTCAACTGATGAAGCAGCTTGGTCACCGCGCCTGCGCGTATATTTCAAAGCAATTACCCAATATCATGCGCGAAGAAGACAGACCCCTCTTGGGATAATGATGGTGACAAACCTTAGCGGATTTCCATCATCACTAACAGTCATTGCGGTCCCCGATGGCGACGTTAGAAAGCACAGAGAGGATTTTATTGTCAATGAAAATTTGAAGCGCATGGGATGTTCAGGTCGAGCAGGCCTCAACTTAGCTCCACCGGTAGGGGCTACTCAAGCTAAATTCAATCAGCTTTACCGCACCAGCGAGAAGATCCCATTATACAGCGCAGTGATTGAGCTGGTCAAGCTTTGCCAGGTAGCTCTGTTGCTCTTCGGCAAGCTTGCTCCTGAGTATGTGGACGGCCTACTGTGTGATGTGACCGAGAAAGCAATTAATGACTGGTGGGCTGAGTTTGGGACTGAGTTCTTCAATATTGAGCCTAGTGACGGCATTCTTGGGCCTACTACAGTTGCGGCGCTGCTCGGTGTACTGTTGGGTGCACGCAATAGGCTCCATGCATACGGCACCCCTGTCGCAAAAGATGTTTTTGACTTAGTGAGCACAAAAAGAGGCATATCATATTTCCAAAAGTCGCAAAAGCTACCGAGAACACGCAGACTTGATCAAAAAACCGTTGACCGTCTACACAGGGTCACTGCAAAAGCCGCTAGTGGTGAAACATGGACTGTCCCCCGAGCAGTCAAATCGACCGTAGCCGAGTTGAGCGGTAAAGGTGAGGCCTTAGCACTTGGTATGGCTGGTTCACGGGACAAAGCTGGAATTGCAGAGATAGAGACGCTCGACATTGAAACCTTCATCCATCTGCTATCCGGTGAACGATCGAAATGGCTGTGGTATGGCAAGCCTCTGAAGCATCCGAATTCCGATGTTTTCAAGGATCTTGGTGGTGATGAAGGTATGGTTTTCAGCAATGATCAGCAAGGAGGTTATGTTTGGTCAAGTACAAAAAGGGGTTCTGTAGTCGATGACCATCCAAGGTACGGTCTGTCTGACCGCTTCTATACCCAGCCGTCGCATGGTTCTCAAGCAAGCATCGAACCCACAGACAAAGATCAAGCCCTGCGGCGGACTGTCTTGAAAAGTGTGACGGACAAAATGACTGATGCCCGAAGTGGGTTGGGTGGAATCATCAAAGATGCAGTGGGCAAATCTGGTTTACGGGGCCATCATCAAAGACCTTCGAAAGACGGTAATGTTGCGTCAGACGGCGAAAGCTTCAAGGAAAGGCATTTTCGAGATAGCGACGAAATTACTAGAGTCCCGGAGTCGGCCATATCGGCATCAATACCTGGATCACGTCGTGACAGTGGTCTTCTAGATGATCCAATGTATCTCAAGAGTATTCCCAGCAATACGATATATGGATCCGACTCTGGGGATGTATTTGGTCGATCGACCTCAAGTCTTGAAAGCCAAACCTTGGCTCAGCCAGAGAACGAGGATCTGCCTCGGACAATTCCACAGTCAGCAGGAACAGAAGTAAGTCGATTGAATATGGACGAGGAGAATTTAAGGACAGATCTAAATGATCTGAGGCCATTCGCTGTCGAGAAGCTGGCGGATGATAAAGAGCCTCGAGATGGCAAACCAAATATGGTTCCTTGCGGGACCCTTCCAGGAGCGTTACCCAAGTCACAACCGTTACTACAGAGGACAGCAAGTCTTCCAATGGACAAAATTGGGTCTACGAATAGCTACTCCGGATACCGCTTTCCTCGGCATCTCTCATTCAGTGCTGTTATTGAAACTCTAACACTCGGAGACGATGGATATCTGGCCAATTTCAGCGCGGTTAATACGAATAAGAACCCCGATAATGCTTTGAAATTGGAGAGCAGCTTAGCTTCCGATGCACAGATCATGAAACAGCGCCTGCAAAGACTAGAAATTCAGTGTGCGTCGTGGGTCAAAAACAGGGTGGATATGGTTGAGGGCCTTGACAAACAAGGTGACAGAGACCATGAAGAATTGGATATTGTGTACCATCAAAAACTAGAGGAGTACAACGCGCTTCGGGAAGCCTTGGATGGTCTTTTGGCGGAAGAACGAACGTCGTTGACCGAGACCGTCAAGGACATTGACGTTCAGGGTGCTAAACTTGAGTACGAGCTGGGTGCTCTACAATCGAAAGTAGAAGACGTGGAGATTGCAGTGGCTGAGTTCGAGCGTCAAGTCCTACAGATTGAGACCAGGGCGGAAGAGCTTAGCGAGGAGAATAATACGTCAGGGTGGTGGTGGTCATTGATTCCCAAGCTTCAGTGGTTCCAATAAGGCAGTGATAAGCTTTGGTGTTTGTCGGATCTTTTCCCTTCCGTTTATATTGATACCCAGGGGCGATTGCGTGTTGGCTTCTTCGGTATATAGCATTAGTATATTGTACAAACTCCAAAATGTTAGAGCCGTCAGAGACACCTCTTGAAGCTTATTACAAGTCCATTGGTGATGGACATGTAGACCTGCGGTCACGACGAAGACTATCCTAACATCGTACAAATCGCTCCCATGAAGCCGGGAGTTGCCACAACCAACACCTACAGGCTTTGTGATGCCGAGTACCACATAATGCGGGCATTGTGCCACATAGCCCATCACCGGCAATAATCTTTGCCGTGGAATCTTCCTTCCCTAATTGCCGCTTCCAAAGTTTCCACCCCTCACATCCCAAACCCCATACCCCCACCCCCCTGCTTCATCGCCGCCTCACCCTGCATTTTCTCGCTAACCTTCATGTTCACATCAAAGAACTTCGACACGCATCGATCCAGGCAAACTGATTCCCCCTTGTTGAGATCGGGTTCGCGGTAGTCGGGAGGTATACATTTCTTAGTGCAGGATTGGATGAGGCTGGATGGGGAGATGTTAGTTGAAATTGCAGGAGGAGGGTAGAAGAGGAAATCAGAGGGATTAGGGGCTTGTTGGAGTAAGGGAAGGTACCGGTTGAGCATGTCGGAGACCATCTCGACTTCTGTTTCTGCGGCGGCGAGTTTTTCCGCCGAGGTGGGTTGGGGGCGGCCGGCGCCAAAGAGATAGGACATGGTGACGGATAGGTGGGCTCCAATCGGTCTGCACTTCTGAACTTGGGCGTTTGTTGAGCAGTTTGTAGTTTCAATAAAGCCGATGTCTACATACAAGATTTCAATACGCAGGCATTGGGAGCTTGTACGGTGAGCTGTAGCACTTCATGCGCATTTGTCGGCGCTCCGGTGCTTCCTTGCCAGAAAAGTTTTACCTTTTTAGCTTATTCGTCCATAATTCTTCACTGCTCGATGAGGTTGGAGAACGAGACGTTGATGAGCTCAAGTAAGTCACGCGCTTTCTGTATTACATATCTCTATATGCTTTGCAGGAAGAATTACAACATTAGAACCGTTGCGAATGACGCTTGCTCTGCAAGCGAATGGTCATAATACTCATGTCTGAAATACATCATTGCATTTTCTCCATACAGCTGGTCCTTGAATTCCAGCAGTGGCTAATTCCATACAGTATGAGCACCAGCTTGCGATTCCTAAGCCCCTGCCTCCGGCCCCGTTTCCAGCCAGTCTCAACGGCAGCGCGTGCGGCTCATCTCCGCTTCTACAGCGCTCTCCAACCGCTGCTGGAAGATCATGAGATCCTTACGGTTCAGCAAAAAGCTGGAGATGTTGAAAGGCGTTTAAAGCAGCTCGACGCTATTCCCAGCCAGCTTTACCCTCGCGTGAAGCCTCACAATGGCGCTATAGATTGCAAAGCTTTCATAAAGCGCTATGATTCCCTGAAACCGGACGAGTCGCAGGAAGGAGAGGTAGCCATAATTCGTGGTATGTTATGAGAGGAGGGAACATTGATATGAAGCGACCTGCTCATGCTCTCAGGAAGGATTCAAGCGTTTCGGATGGCAGGCTCGAAGCTTGTATTTGTCAATTTTGCTCAGGAAGGACACTCTGTGCAGGGTGTCTGCGACTTTAGCAGAATCAAAAAGGAGAATTCAGATCCAGAAGACTTCAATAAGTTCGTTCGCTCCATGCGAAGGGGAGATGTTTTCAGTAAGATTTAGCAACCTCTCGGCTTAGGTCCTGGATTTCTCATTGTAGAATAGGCTTTAAAGGCATGCCGCATAAGACACGGAGAGGCGGACTCTCCGTACTAGTTACAGAGCTTCCTCAGCTCTTGTCGCCATGCCTACACCATCTTCCTGCGGATCTCCATAATGAAGAAACCAGGATTCGCAATCGACACGTCGATTTTCTGGTAAATCCAAAGTCCGCACATACTATTCGGTTACGCTCGGATATTATCCAATCCGTGCGCCAATTCCTGCAAGATGAAGGACACACGGAAGTGCAGACGCCCATACTTGCAGCCGCAGCTGGTGGCGCTATCGCGAAACCCTTTGAGACGTTTGGTCTAGAGTTTCCAGACCGTCATATAGTGATGCGGACTGCCCCTGAACTATGGCTCAAGCGAATGATATTAGGAGGATTCGACCGCGTGTTCGAAATTGGTTCTTGTTTCCGGAATGAAGGCGAGTCTCTCCTTTGGAGAGTCGTATTCGAATGCTGATAAGCCTAGGCGTTGACTTGAACCATAACCCAGAATTCACAACATGCGAGTTCTACCGGACTTACGCGGACGTAGAAGAGCTTATTGACATGACAGAAAAATTGGTCACCCAGCTATATGAATTTGCAAAAACCAGAGTCTCGCAGCAATACAGATCCTTGAAGCTTAGATCATGGGACCTAAGAACCCCCTTTAACCGTTTAGATTTCATCCCAGCGCTTGAGGCGGCCATAGCCTACGTACCGCCTACCCTCGATTCACCCGCTCAGACCGAAATCAAGCGAAGACTACCCGACCTTTCGTCCCCGGATGCTGAGCGCGGAATCCTTCAGCTCTTCCAAGATCTAAATATACTCCAACCAGCAAAACCAACACTGCCCCGCCTCCTGGACAGGCTAAGCTCCATTTATCTAGAGCGGGACATCCGCCGCCCCACATTCATAACCAACCACCCCGAATGCCTCTCCCCTCTCTCCAAATCCTTCATCCACCCCGCCAACGGCCAGCGCGTCGCCGCCCGAGCTGAACTCTTCGTGTATGGCATCGAAATCGCCAATATGTACGAAGAAGAAAACTCGCCTTTCGAGCAGCGCCGGAAATTCGTGCAGCAGCTGTCGTGGAAGGATGACGGGAACGCAGGCGACATCAATGAGAATTACCTCGAGGCGCTGGAGTGGGGATTGCCGCCCACGGGGGGGTGGGGGTGCGGTTTGGATCGGTTGTGCATGCTTTTGGCGGGGACGAGTAGGATTGCGGATGTACTCGCGTTTGGGACGTTGAGGAATGTGGTCGCTTTGGGGCGGGGTGGCGCTCAGGGCTCTCGAGACTATGAAGGCTCTCAGGTTTCTCACGGCTCTCAGGTCTCTCAGGTCTCTCAGGGCTCTCAGGTCTCTCAGGGCTCTCAGGTCTCTCAGGGCTCTCAGGTCTCTCAGGTCTTTCGAGTCTCTCACGGCTCTCACGGCTCCGGGCTCTCAAATCTCTCACGGCTCTCAGAGTTCTAAAGGCCAAAGCTAGGTAAATACTGTAGAACAGCTGTAGAACCGATGATGTTACCTCATTTCTGGCCTTCCAGATCTTTCCAATTCGTTTCGTTTCCCGATAAATCCCCAGCCTAGTATCATAAAGTTCCTAAATACTCCCACCACCAGTCCACCCCAAAAATCCCAAATCATCTCTCCCTCCCAGCACCATCACCAACTCCCTTCATAACCTCCACCACAGCCTTCCTGCCTTGGCCCCGCACCATGCACTCCGCGTGCAACGCCCCCGCCACCACCATCCCCACAGACTCACAAACCCCCTCTAATTCTTCCCCGTGGCTAACAGGTACAAGTTCATCTTTGCCGACTTGTATGATCAACACCCTCGGCAACCTTCTCTGCTCTAAGCCATGCAACGTCTCGCTTCGCTCACCGACATGCCGGAGCGCAGCCGCGCTATCCCACTGATTCCCCAGAAACGGCGAGAGATACCGATACGGCAGCCAGCGCTGCGGGTAAACGGTCTCAAGCATACGGCTAACACTCGCAAATAGCGTCTCTAGAATCAGTGCCTCAGTCTCGCCGATTTCGCGAAAAGTGCGCGTTGGCGGCATTAGCATGCACGGCCACGCTCGCGCCTAGGCTCTGACCCAGAGCATGATGCTGACGGGAGGGGGGGATGCGGTGGTGATGTGGTTGAGCAAGGATGCGGCGTGGTGTTCGAGGAAGGGTTGGGAGAAACGGCCGCGGGACGTCCAGTAGCCGCGGTAGGAGAGGGCGAGGAGGGCGTATGTGGGGCTGTGGGAGAGGGTCGTGGGGGAATTTGAGGATGGAGGAGAGGGCGGGGAAGCGGGGGGGAAGGGAGGAGCCGTTGTTTTATGTTTTTTGCTAGATGGGTTGTGAAAGGTCTAGAGGAGAAGAGAGGGGGTGAGTGCCCTTGGAAATAGAGAACGAGCACCCTCCTCCCTCCCGCTTCCGCTCCTCTCCTCTACTACCCCCATCCCCCATCCTCATCCACAACACTCCCAGCCGCAACCGCCACCTCGAACCCATCATCAGCCATAGTCGTCTTCTCGCGCCACACCACAGGCCGGCACAGCGCAGCGTAGTCGGTAATTTTCTCAAAGCGCGAAAACGGTGGTATCGAGGGCATGTAGAGGATTTTGGATTGGAAGAGGATGAGCATGAGGGACTTGAAGAGCCAGAGGGTGAGGAGGAGGGTGAAGAAGGTTAGAGGGGGAAGGAGGAGGATGGGGAATGTGGAGACAGAGAAGTGGCGCGGTTATTTAAGGGAAGTGGTTGATTCCCCCCTGGAGAGGTAGCTGTCCCGAGCGGGGCTGGCGGTGGAAGGGTGGATGGGGGAGTGGGCGTGATGAAAGTATAGATTTGTGATTCACATGGAATTTCCCGGCATTGTAGAGCCTTCTTCTTATTCATGAAGGACGAAAGCAATCGTGCAATTGCACGAGAAAGACAGGACAAAATTTGAAATGCCCCCGCTGGGAAAACCTTGTGAATATTAGTGTCATCATGAGAACGACAAGTGCATATATTCGCTGCTTTTTGACGAAATGAGATGGGAAGGTGGCGATGGTAGAAAGACAAGGGGAAGAGATGGGAAGAGGTTGGTCGGGATTCGGGGTTAAAAAGGCCTACGCCGTACTCTACGCAGATTTTGTTATCTGTTTGAACACGAGGTCATAAAGGGGCGTATTGATACATCGGTTGTTGCTGTTGTTTGTAGAAGGCTATCTACAGTAGGCGAAAACTCCAATAGCGGGAACCAGCCCTAGAATGTAAGGCGGACATACCCAATCCCTAATCCCAACATTATCTTTGAGATAAAGACTGCTGCTTAGGTGGAAGAAAACTCTACCCATGAAGAAGCATAGCTGTATAGATATCTCAGCATCAAAAGGCAGGATTGAAATATACATTGCGGTTGTAACTCACTATTCGTCTTCTAAGGGCCAAGTCTGATGCTCATCTTAACTTTCGTACAATGGATTTTAAGTATTCTAGGTGCTACTTCTTGTCTTTGACTAAATTTCTGCTATGGTTTCCAAGTTAGAAGGGATGATCGCACAAGGAAAATTGACTACTCTACTGCAACTGCAACGCCTTTACTGTGATAATGCTCTGAATCTCGTTCAGACCCTATTGTTGCTTTTCCATATACACAATCCCGCGTTGCTGATCGCTGCACAAGCTGCATGATCAGCCGCTGCCAACGATTCTGACCACATAATAGTCAATCGCGTTATCCATTGCTCTACCACCACCTCATCTCAACACCTAATATTCAAGCGGCCATTTCTCCATCTCGACAGGATCTGGGAACTAAAGCTCAGGCCGACAGGTCCTCCATGTGGTGCTCGAGGATATAATCGGTTTTCTCGAACTCTCGATCCGTCTGCTCAATTTTCGATTCTTCCCTATACGTCGAGAGTCTCCAGCATTTTATATGATCATGCTTTGGCTTCAAATTAGTATTATATAGTGAATCAGACATCTCCGTTCTTCAAAAGGAACTTCCAGAAAGAAAATATATCTGAGACATACAGCTATAACAAGAAGACTGCAACCTTAGTCTAGAGGTCGGCTTTTGGCGGCCATCATAGGGAGAAGAGTTCCAGTTCCATTCGGAACAGGCACCCACTCACCCACAGGAATTTTTGCCTGCCTCCGCCGACCGTGTGGCATATTCAAGCTTCCATCCTACTGATTTTATCAAATCGACTTATTTCAATGCCGTGTGGTTGAGGAACACTTTGTCTGGGTTTTTCAATTTTCACTAACTACTACTACTACTGTTTTTTTTTGAATCTAGTCCTTTCACGTCTGAGAGGCGACATCAATAATTTAAAGATTTCAATCAACTGCCAAATGTTTTTCTCGTTCTTTTTATCCTTCTTCTTTCTGAATCTTGCCGTCGACGAGACGAAAGCTGGCGGCTCTGAGATATCCTCTTCGATTATCTTCTGTGCTCAATTTTGCTTTATTTTCTCTTTACGCATACCTAACACTCGTCTTTCTCCACACGTCTGATCTGTGACTGCACTGCTGCTGAAGACTTGAATTCTCTGCGACTTGACATCTTGAACAGCACAGTCAATGAATCGAAGAAATATTGAATAAGAATTTCAGAATACGAGCAGTAACCTTGACTGACATACTGATCGTTACTGATGAATATTTACGAAACCAACATAGATAGACTTCAAATACAATAAATTAAATGTTCAGCTTAATACACGATAAGCGGTTGCTACGAGAGAATAGCTATCTGAAGCATTGAGGAGACCTCATACAAAAAGGCGGCGAAATCAGCAAATCTTCCTCAGACATGTTCTCAGCCACATGACGACTCAGAAAATCTCATAGTAGGCAGCTAGTATACGGCTTTAATGATTGTCCACGCGCAGGTCGATGACGGGCAAAAATGCCTGTGGTTGAGTGCGTGGCCCGAATGGAACTGAAATAGTCCCCAGGAAATTTATTCCGGAAAAATTACTTTCAGAAGGGGTTACAAACGGGAACATGTCATTTTGGGAAGAAGATCTCCAGGAACAGTACACGCATCCTCAGCTGAACGACTACTACGAGTAAAGAAGATCTTGACCCACACACAAGAGTATTTCCTAGAAGACTTTGCAGTTGGGAAACAAGCAAGCGGGAAGTTGTTTCGCAGGCAAGATCACCAGCTATAAAAGCTTTGGACGGAAATTCTCAGAGAAAAGAGAATATCCAGATGGGACAAAGGTACATTGAAAGGGCATCATGCTCGATGACAGTACACCGATGTATCAGACGCCATATCTATGTAATGGAAATCCTACCATGACAACATAGTAACGTAAATAGTAGGATGCTCTATATACACGACGCCCTCACGACGCCTCTATGCCTTCTTAGTTGTTAGCTCTATCTAATACATACGTTATAGTTCACACTGCCACGTTACCTAGTCCAAGACTTCTACGTATAAAAGACTATGAGCACTACAAAGAAATAAAAAAAACCATTTCACAGACAGAATCTTCAAGTGAAGAAAACCTCAGTAAGAAAATTCTTCAAAAGAATTCTTGTTTTACAAACAGCGTTTCCACATGGAGAAACCCTAGCAAGAATACCTCATAACTAAAGAAGCGACCAACCCAACTCCAAACAGCAAAACGCGCAATTTCCAGCAAGAACAGCGGAACTCTTCTCTCATCGACCGGCCAAAAGGAAGATATTCTTTTCCACATGCCATTCACAGCACACGAAAATCACTCATCGGAAAGTGTTCCGCCAGGTCGCGATGGGGTATGATGACAGATGTAGACACAAAGCTAATCTGCCATACCTGACCGTGTCATCACCTTGAGCTTCCAAGTGTAGAAGACCGTTCCGGATCAATCTCTACAGTATTACCCACCTATTAACCCAACCCATAAAATCCTCACTCCACTCGTCGCAATAGTCATGTAATCAAGTCAGTCACTACGGTGGTTCACAGCTTTTAATGTTCCAGCGAACAATAGGCCTCACATTGACCTCACTACCGCGATTGGCGCGGCGGGAACGGGACGGGCCGTGCCGCTGCCGACCCGCGACATGTGGTATCGATTAGGATTCATGAATGCATTGTTCGCGGGGCAATGGAAGAGGCTTGCCAGTAAAGGGTTTTTCTATCTAGGAATACTGTGGCTGGAGCTGGGGCGAGGAAGGCGAGTCCCAATCCTTTGCCTAGGGATCTATCTGAGGGTGGGGGATACCAGGGAAAAGGAATAGTAAAGCGTAGAAAATGCAGCGGGGGGGAACGTTTCCAGCCAAGTGAATCCTCGATGACCAGAGCGATTGATTCTACGATCGGGGGCGCGCTTACCCCGCTCTTGACACTCGAGCCTTTCCTATTCTGGAACGGACGCAACAGCCGAGCGTGACGCTTTTGTTTATCGCGTGCAGGCCTCACCGAACCACCTTCTTAACCCATCTACCACGTACAAGCACGCTTCCAGCTATGGCAGACAAGAACGTCTCTCCGTTCCAAGCTCGTATGGATGCTGCGAAGGCGGATGCCATCGTGCGTTGGACCGGTGGTGGCACGACGAAGCCTCAGATCAAGTCCGAGCCTGAGATCAACGCGGAATCGAATATTGTCTCAACACCTATCCCCGCCACGATCAGGATCAAGAAGGAAAAAGTAGCAGACGCTGCTGTCTCCCTTCTAGATCTTCCTGCCGTAGACGAGCCTGAGCCTGAGCCAAGTGGAACGAATAAAAATCCGTATGCTGGACTAACAGCAAGCCGAAAGAGGAAACATCCGAATCAAGCACCTTCATCACCAACGCAAGTCGAAGAGGACCTGTTTTCCTCTCAAGACGAAGATGACGAGCATGATTCCAGCCTTTCCGCACGTCGCATCAAGAGAAAGAATGTCTCTATGGGCATCGACGCTGCCGGGTCCTCTAGCTCTCAACAGCCAACAGCGCAGTCCCAGCCACGTCCGTTTGCGCCTGCAAAGAAAACTCCGCTAAAGAAATCAACCCCTCTTACCACGTAAGTCTTGATGCTTAGTTCTCAGTCACGCACAAGTATAAAATAGAAGCTGACGCCTATCAAGGCAACTGGTTGCAACGCGTACCACGAACAACACTGGCAGTTGGTATGATAGCATTAATATGCACGATTCATTCAGTCGCTCAGACTTGGGAACTCTCCAGTTTATCTCGATCCTCATCCAAAACTGCGAGACTGGTGCACGCATTGGGGAAAACCTAGAGCCGTTGTTCGAGAAACTGCGTAAGCGAATCCACGATATGGAGACTTATGACTTTGTGTCTGGCGTTCTCCTTCGCAAATCCAAGGTCCTAGAGGACAAGGGCCTCGATTCCATAATCGAGGACGAAACTGTCGGGTATCCTTGCGACATCCGTTCCGACGCTCTAGGACTCTATCGGAAATGGCGTAACGGAGTTCTGGACCCGCATCTCTTGCGCGGGATTGATACTAAAAAGGGCAAGAACGCCAAAGGCAACAACTTCACGTCCCGCAACTTTGAGGCAGGCTACCCTGGCAAAAAATCCTGTAATTACACCGGCGCGGGAAACCTCGTCAATGGGCAATGGTGGCCTTTGCAGATCTGTGCGATGAGGGACGGAGCTCACGGTGAGCTTGAAGGAGGAATTCATGGCCAGCCGGGCAAGTGGGCATACTCGATTGTCCTTGGCGGAGGCGGTTACTCTGACGTCGACGAGGGCAATATGGTCAAGTACTGTGGGACGTCGGGCGCGGGTGGAGAAGCTTCGGCGGGGACCAAGATGTTGAAGAAAGCCCACGAGGAGGCGAAGGACGTTCGTGTTCTGCGTTCGGCGACCTTGGCCAAAGACAACGCCTACCGCCCCTCCAAAGGCCTCCGATACGACGGCGTCTACAAGATCACCGGCTACGAGATCCTTGACGCCGGGTCGGCGATGCATCGATTTACCCTCCGTCGTCGTTCGCACCAAGATCCGATCCGTTGCTCCGGGGTGGCGGCTCGTCCTACCGAGGAGGAGCTTTCCGAGTACTCGAAGATCCGCGGCCTCACTGGCCTTTCCAACTGAGTCGGGGAGGCGTGTTGTCGGTCCCGGCGCTTTCGCGTTTGGAATGGCACGGAATGAAAAGTGATTTATGTACAGCATTATTTATCCAGCATCAGTTATAGAGCATTAGGTACCCCTGGCAATACAATTCCTTTTCGGTAGCATATGTTTTTCCGATCGTGACTCGTATCTAAAATAGCAGTTGTACAAGCCCATTACGAGTACAGTATCAAATGTTTGCCACTTGTTTATATTGAGGCTTACGCCCAGTGACTAGGTCGGTGGCCAATCACATGGCTGTAAATCGTTGCCGAGTCGATGGCACTTGTTTGGGCCATCGTTCGATTCGACGATCAAGTTCAAGCCAACAGAACGGAGGAAGACAATCAGACAATCAGACAAATCTCGAGTAGAGAAATTGCCGGTTCCTGACTAGCGAAATAGCGTGGAACTAGTGGAGGATGTGGAGAGTCTGCCGGTCACTTTTCGCACATGCAAAAGCTCTCGCGGTGTCGACCTAGTCAATTTGAAGTCTGGAAGAGATTTCTCTAAACTTTCACGACACCGTCTGTTCAAGATCACGAATGATCCATTGTTGAGACTCCGGTTGCCTCTCGTCGCATTCGCCGCCATCATCAACTGTTCCAGCGTACCACATCGACAAGTCTCCTCGTCCAGCTGCGCAGGTCAAAGCCAAAGCCAATCCCCAACCCCTGGAGCAAATTTGCCGGCAACCGTTCCCCGCAGACTCGGGCTTGCCAAAGCTGACACAAGTGAAACCGCGTTACAGCACAATCTTGCTTTCGGCCGTCTGATAGCAACTCTCCCAGGCCTGCTAGCAGTCCTCCCACGTTGCACAAAACCCCAGAACCCGGTGCGCCAATGACTTAGCCGTCCCAAAGAAGATTCGAGTTGAGCCATCATGTGACATCGGGTCGGACTCGTGTACCACTTTACGCGTTGCATCCCTGTCACCCCCCGAACAGTCACGTCTCCCCCGGATGCCTACGAGAATTTAGCGCAATGACTCTACGAGACGCATATATCATCATGCTCTTCCCTCCCTTTCTTTCTTTTCTTTCCTGTAGCCGTAATGCTCCAGATGCTCGATTGATGCCTGATTGTACTGAGGCATTCCAATTGCATTTGTAACGGTCAATGTTGCCTGCTCTTTGAATGCTACTGCTTTCCATCGCTCGCAGCGTGCTTGCAACTAATCCATCGCTCACGACGATTCCACCATGTTTGCACGACGCTCTCATCACAACGAGAGCTTCTCGAAGCATCGTGCCACAAAATCCACAGCTCCCAGCAAATCCAAGAGATCCTTCCGAGAGCAAACTGCCAGCAAGAAAACCGAGAAACCACGCAAACCCGACAATAGCCCTCCCACCGGAAGGTAAGCAACCCCTCTGCAAAGTCTTAATATTCGCTAACCCGTGCTCCAAAACAGCACCCTCACCTCCCCCATAATCACCCTCTGCGTTGGCCCCGAACAACGCCTCTTCGCCGCCCACGAATCCATCCTCTCCTCCTCGCCCTTCTTCGCCGCCATCTGCCGCGGCCAATTCCTCGAATCCGCCTCCAAACGGATCAACCTCCCCGACGAGCTCCCAGAGATCTTCTCCTCCGTGCTCGAATACCTCTACAAAGGCGACTACTACCCGCGCCTGCTGCACAACAAACGCCGCAACGCGTGGGAGCTCGAGGGCGCCGAGGGCAACAATGGCGGGAGGGGGGCGGTGGAAAGTACGGTCGTGCATGCGGGCACGGGATTGGCGCTGCTGAAGGACACGCTGCTGTATTGCACGGCGGAAAAGTACGGGCTTGACGAGCTGAAGCGGCTTGCTTTGAGAAAGCAAGGCTTGCAGTCTGGCATTCAATGCTCGACTATCCTGGCCAGTGCACGGTTTGCGTACGCCAATACGCCAGACAGCGATTCGAAACTACGAGCGCACTATTTGGCGCTGATTATACGCAGTCGGTCGACGTTTAAGCGGAGTGGGACGATGCAGATGGAGATGGAGGGGGGTGGGAGGTTGTGAGTTCTTGTATTGCTGGTGCCTTTCCAGGGAAGTTGGACTAACGGCGTTGATGGTAGGTTCTTTGACCTCTTCGTCGCCATGTGCAATCATATGGTAAGCTACTCTTTCCTTTCCCCTCATATCGAGGACTAGGCGACAGACTTGCTGACGTGGGTGTAGGACGATATCACCAACGTCACCAAGTCGCCTCGTTAGCCTTGCTGGCTTCCATGGTGCTCGAGTCCTCCAAGTGGAACCGTCACCGAGCACACAACACAACTCGTTCGGCACTATCCACCAGTCCTTGAACTTCTCTACTTTATCAGTCCACGCCACCAAGGTCTCGCTAATATCACCCATCTCCGTCTTCAACACCTCCACCGTCATCACCCACATACACCGACATCCCTCCACACTCCCTCGCCACTACAACCATCCATAACCTGCGGCATACGCCACTCCAGCCTCCTCTCCTTGGCTCATTACCTTTCCACCTTTCCTTGCACCCATCTACCATGTATATAACAACCTATTATCTACTGTGGGCTCGATACCAGGCGTCCGGCGTGCTTCCCTTTCCTATTCCCCTTCCTCCTGTCGCTGTTACTGCTACTGCTACTATTACTACTTCTACAAAAACTCATGTATATTACATCACTTCTTCTACACTGTCATTCCCAGCTCTATCAAAAGCAATTTTTCTCAGGGGGTGCAAAAAAGCTTCTTGTGATAGTATTTTCTCTCCCGGTTGCACGGAGATGGTTCCGGAATGGCTGCGCTGCTGAGGGATTAAAGCGTGCAATAAGACCCCCAGGACATGAGAGTGAAATAAAACAACTCCCTCTCGACAGGTGCAGATCGGGGAATCACTATAGATATCCCTAAGCAAGCGGATCAACAGGGTTCTGCTGTTCCAGATTGTCTACAAGCAAGGTTTGAGCGTGAGACCCGTTATCTGCTAGATAGTAAAATGCGAGTAATGCGAGTACGATTCTGCTGCATGCCCTATTTGCTGCTTGCTGCCTACCTTATTAAGGTAGCTACAGTAGCTGCCTGCAAAGCGCAGAGTCACATTGCCCCCCCCTCATTGCGCAGTATAAACCCGCCCGCTCGCTATCTTTCTTACTACCTTATCCCACGCATGCATCTATCCATCTACGCACTTACTATGTACCTATTGTCCCATGCCCCCACCATTCCATTCCAAGCCCGCATCCCACGCACGCACATATGCATATATGCAAAGACTCACAAAAACAGTCTACCGTATGTCCTTCCGTACCTGGCTGGCTTCCCCTAAACACGGGCACGGGAGATGAGTAATCGAATCGGTGAGTCATAATTTTTTGGGGGGTTTTGGGAGTATAGTAAGTAGCTGCGAGTATAGTACGGGATGGGATGGGATGGGATGGGATGGGGGAAAGGGGGAGGGGGTGTGGGTGTGGGTGGACCCTGCAGAACGTCGTCGTCCGCATCGCGCTCGCCTGGCATCATTAGTTTTGGCGCGGATGATGGTGGTGGTGCTATGGTTGAGATAGAGAGAGAGAGAGAGAGGGAGGGGGTTCCGCGGTGATATGTATGTATACCGGTGATGTGATGTTTTAAGTTTGAGAAAGATGATGGGGCTGGTCAGTGGTATGGATTGTTCCTTTCCTGTCCAGCGATGTGGAACCGTGCGAGTTCACGCAAGGCTTTGTTAAGTCGGTTAGCATACATACATACATACATACAGTAGTGCGGAAAAGAAAAGAAAAAAAGATAGAGCAGCTCTTGGCGTGGTGCGCTGATTGGTTGGGACGGGCATACGGGGTTTTTTTTCGTGGATAAGAGGCTAGAGCGGTGGGATTGACGGTTGGTTGGTTGGTTGGGTGAGCGGATGGGTGCCTGGGACGAGGTGGTTGGGGGCCTTGTGGTTCAGGCAAACTCGTAGGGGGGGCGGTTGGCTCTTTTCTGCCAGCGCAACTCGGTCACGGGTTGTTATTTTCTGGGGACTGGTGGATACAGTGGCTAGCGTAAATGGCGTGCCAGCATGTGTGGTGTGAGAGAGACCGAGAAGGGGTCAGATGCCGGTGCCGGGGAAGGCGTCGCCTCTTTTGCTGAAGACGACGAGGCCGCGGTCGCGGGCGATGTAGGCTTTCATCATGTTCTATGTCGTGTGCGGGTTAGTTTGGGTGAGTGGTGTCGAGGGGATGGGATTCGTGGGGGGGAAGTTATGATTGAGCACTTATGGCCGTTAGGCAGACGATGGAAATGGTAACGGGATAGCAAGGGGACGGAGCGGTTGGAAGAGATGAGAACGAAAAGACGGACCTTGTATATGATATTCGCAAGCAAACACTCGACCTCATCCCCCTCCACCCCCTCCACCCCCTCCTCGTTCCCTCCTACCCTCACGGCCGCCGTAAACATCCCCAACGGCACTCTCGACTCCTTCCCCCCAACCACATACACCTTCCTCAGCAAATTCCTCAGCGCCACATCCCTTCCCCTCTCCAGCGTCAGATAAATCCGTCTTTTAACAAATTCATCTTCGCCGGCGTTGAGAGTGGCGTCGAAGTCGGAGAGGTTGCCGGCGCGTATGGCGATGATGAGGGGGTAGAAGAGGGCGTGAAGGCGGGGGTATGGTCTAAGGATGGTGGAGGTTGGGAGGCGGCGGGTGGTGAGGAGGTGGGTGGGGATTAGGTAAGTCAGGATTAGTCTGCAAGGTTGATATGTCAGTAAAGGGGAAAACAGGGGAAGAGGGACTTGGGAAAAGTACTCTTTGTTACGAGTTGAGGATCTGTGACACATTAAGTAGGCCGCGGTGAGCGTTTCTTGTGCCTATTTCCATGTCAGTATTCGCAGAAAAAGTATAGAGACTAGCAAGTGGAGATGGCTGTTGAGACAAACAGGAGCATGCGTACCAGAGCGTAGCTTTCTTCAAGAAAGAGAGTGACGCCGACATAGTACTTGAAGGTGACGATATGGGATTTGGGAAACCCATCCAAAGGAGGCATATCCACCCTCGAAGCGTCAAGTGCTCGAATGATGTTCTTGGACAAGCTGATCGAGTTGAGCTGAAACAATGCTCTTAGTACTGTCTTCGATGAAATTTCGCGATTCAAGACATACCTTAAAGTACGTTTTGAATAAAAGATTGGTGATGTAGTAGAGGCCCCATTTTCTTGACTCTTCAAGTGGTGCCCTAGTTGACCCTTAGCCAAGCACTCGTGAAGATAATAACAGAACGTTCTTTTGATTCTACATCTACATACCTATCACTAATACACAGAGTAAACATCCGATTCAGAACCCTCGCTGCATCCTCCAATTTCTCATGTCCTCCATTCTGCCCTACAACATCATCCTCAAATGTAGCATTGCCGTTACTTCCACCTTCTTTAATACCATCATCCGCCTTGGTAGCGAAGATGCGCAGGTATTTCCCTGCCACATAAAGACACGGCATAGTCCAAGCTCCAAACCCAGCCGAACTGTACCCTCTTATCAGAGCGTTTGCTACATCTTTCCATGCGTCATACGCCTTCGTCCAATCAAAGTCGGGTCCACCATTTTCTGCTTCAAAAATTGCTCCCAATGCTTTCCAGTATGCCACGTACACGTCTACCCAGGCAGTTCCTTCTGCCTTTGAGAACCTGAGATCGGTTTGCTTATGATCCAGGAGGCCGTATCTTATATCACTGGCAATGGAAAACGAGTTGCTGTCATCATATAACTTACGTAGGCGATTCGGATCAACTGATGGCGCAATTGGAGTGATTGTTGTTGCGAGTAAAGGGCCCGATCCAACGGCTTGGGCTTGCTTGAAGTCTTGGAAAAGTGTGTCCATCTCACTGGTTCCCTACTTCGTGCTGGTTAACAGCATATATTAGCTGCAACGAAGTATAGACACATTACAAAGCGTAGAAGGGTATGTTTTCATCAAGGCGATGAGATTGAAAGACGGAATGGTGTTGACAATATTTTGCTCAGAGATAACGCTAAAGTCTCTAGTGCGTCGCTTATTTGTGAGGGCCACCAAACCCTACCACAATTGCCAAAATAACCATCAATCGACAATTGTGCGATCGGAAGTTGACCACCAGCAAACGCAACCGTAAGTCTATGGATATCCTTATGAACGGCCAATACTGACTTCTCCAGATGGGTAAGCAATTAGCGATCTCTCGTCTCTTCCTCGTGTTGGTGTAAGGAAGGTCGAGCACTTCCTAGTCCCAGTCCTCGCAACAAAAATTGCCCCTAGCTTTCTGCTGCTATGGAAATCAGAAAAAGCACATAGCAGTTCTAGGAGATCTCTCTCTGAAACGCTACACAGGGCATGTTGCCCTGTGGACCACGTAAAGAGAGGACTTGATAAAATTCTCAGAACCGGCAGAACTTGCGTTTTTGAACGGATAGGGCGTTAACGGAACATAAATTGGGTCCGGCTCAAATGCTGATGACAGTTTCTCCAGGGCGCCTCATTGAATATCAGGTGATTGGCCGTCATCTGCCAACAGAGACCAATCCCACACCCAAGCTTTACCGCATGCGCATATTCGCACCCAACACCGTTGTTGCTAAGTCAAGATTCTGGTACTTTTTGATGAAGCTACGAAAGGTCAAGAAGGCAAACGGAGAGATTGTTAGCCTGAACGTGGTACGTTGCCATAACTAAGAGTTCCATCATGGAAGGGAGGAGCATCCGTATTTCGATTTGGGAAAGTGCTGACGGATGTTGCAATGATCAGATGCACGAGAAGCGCCCACAAAAGGTAAAGAACTTTGGTATCTGGATTCGCTACGACTCAAGATCTGGAACCCACAACATGTACAAAGAGTACCGAGAGATGTCAAGGACGGAAGCGGTAGAGGCTCTTTATCAGGACATGGCGGCAAGACATCGAGCTCGTTTCAGGTCAATTCATGTAGGCCTACGAATTACCCGTTTCCGGGGCGTACAACCGCTGACAGATTGATTTTGCAGATCCTCAAAGTTGTCGAAATCGAAAAAACAGACGACGTCAAGCGTCCCTACATCAAGCAACTTCTTACCAAAGACCTCAAATTCCCTCTTCCTCATCGCGTTGCCAAGACTACCTCGAAGAAAATCTTCTCCGCCAACCGACCCTCGACCTTTGCTTAAGTTTGACTTGATATGTGGCAGGGTTGTGGTTTGGGACAGAGGAGACCTCCGCTGTGTCTAGATCTATTTAGGAGACGGCAAGGATTATGTGGCTTGCAGCAGAAACAACTACTTGCTTGATGCCAAAAGCTACCAAAAGCTACCTTTCCAACGTGTCTTATTGCCGGCAGATGGCAGTAAACGCTGTGACACACTACAAGATATGCTTATCCCAATCTGGCAAACCCCAGTCAGCCAATCCTTCGTAAGAACAATACGGTTCGAGCCTTGGAACCCTCAATTTCCTACACAATCAACCTATCCATTACTGATTTATCTATCCATGTTCAGACGACGCAAACAGCTATCCAGATAAAGTTAAATTGTAAGCTCATAGGATATGAATTAAGATAATGCTGTTTTTGGGATTGATAGGGAAGCCGTGACCACAGATGCTTGCCGCTTACTGTTCTATGACTTTTGTCCCCCACTGATGGCCCAAGACTTCAGCCTTGTAAGGCTCAACTAGCGTTGCCGCAACTCATCGCCAAAACTGTCGAGCGTGTCCTTTGAGCAACCAGCAAAATCACACCTGGCTTCAACTACCTTCCTTTCAACAGTAACAACGTTCCACAGAGTCTGAGAACTTCTCCCCGATACAGTTGCGCTCTTTCAATCGCAATGGTACGTTTGCCTCTCCCATTCCGGTTTCACGATTATCCATTGAGAACCTTTTCGCAACCCTTCTCAAGCTCCTCGCTCCTGCACCGCTTCATTATTCCCTCCTCCCCGTCTACTCCTCCTAGTCCTTAAAATCCCCCCATGCTCTCCGCTAACCACCCTCCCAGAGTTCCCCAGCCCCGTCCTCCCCTCCCATCTCCCCTTCCGCCGGCACCACAGCCCGCCCCTCCAGTCCTCCCGGTGGCGCAAAAACAGTCATTCGACGAAAAGCAGCCGCCGACCGCGCAGATAAAGTTGCAAATGCGCGGCCGACGTCGACGAGAGCGGCGGGCGCTGGGGGGAGCAGTAGTACGATGTTGCGTATGTATTTGAGTTTCTTGTCATCTCGGGAAGGGGTTAAGGTGGTGGGGAGGTTTTGCGTGAGCGGTTGCGAAATTGCTGGGGAAAGGTTGAATGGATGATTAGGAGGATTCTACGGGGCTTTGAAACAGCTTCGAGGAGAGGAGCCGAAAAGGGGACCCCAACTTCCAAGACCTTACAAACACATAATGGCAGAAAGCACCTCTCTTTATACCACTCGCTAACCCTTCACCCCCCCTCAACCAGGCCTCTACACCGACGAATCGCCCGGTCTGAAGGTTGACCCTGTGGTCGTGCTTGTGCTGAGTCTTGGGTTCATCTTCAGCGTTGTGGCGTTGCACAGTGAGTCTCTTTCCTTCTCCTTCCGTGTTCTCTCCTACACTCTCCCCCTTCCGTACCATCCGACACGAGACGGGGATGGAATGGGATGCGTAAATGGACGTAGCTAACGCGATCTCGCGGGATAGTTATCGCAAAGATTACGAGGAAATTTGCTTCGTAGGTGATAGTGGGGAGAGGGGGAAGTGGAGAGCAGAGTGTGTCATTTCAAGAGCGTTGTTTTCAGTATCCAATGCCTGCTGTGCGCGGATACTGGAGACACTCTTGACGGGGTTTTAGTAGGTGATTGGGTGGACATGCAGCAAACGGGAATGTTGGAGAAGGGACGAGGTGGGTCTGTAAGAATCTGTATAATATTTTCTTTCTCAGGGAAATGATACACCAAAGTCCCTCTTTCTCCCTCTCCCTCTCGCTCTAGATCTAGACCTCCACATCTACTCAATCCCTCAACGCCACCTCCTTCCTATCGAAATCCTCTTCCCAAGAAACCCCGTTCATCCCCTTGGTCAAACCTTCCACTCCACCCCCCCTCTTTCTCATCTCGCGTCCCACCGCAAACCACCCAATCACCATCCCTCCTCCCATTCTCCTCCCGAGCACTTCCCCCATCTCCATCTCCATCTCCATCCCCACCTCTCCCCCTCTCCCGCCTCAAAAACAACCACGTGTAACCTGCTGCCTATTCCCGTGTCCACGCAACCGCTTCGCCACTATGGCATCACCCATCCGAACAGAGAGGGAACCATATGGGAAGAGGAGAAAGGGGGCAGTTTAGTCAGCTGGTAGGGGGTATGAATCGTTTCCGTAGGGAGCTAGAAACACGGCGGGCGGCTACTAGTCGTTTGAGCAGGAGAGCGTGCGTTCGCGGTGTCCAATCCCCCCCCCCCTCCCCCGTATAATAAATTCCATCAAGGCTCCGAAAACCACCCCAACTGATATCCGTTTTAAAAAAAAAACCTTGGTCGACAACGGGATTAAATTCGCTGCATCACGCTATTCCATTCGTTCACGGCAGCGTAGTCGGTGGTAGTAGTAGTGATAGAGAACCCTAGCGCGGAAAACCTGGGGAGGCGCAGTGTCCGAGTGGGATTTGATGGGAGATGTTGGGGGGGGGGGTGGATTGAATGGGTGGGATGGTTGGGAGGGGGGTATGGTGGTAAGGTATGTAGCAGGGTCGTGGGGAAGGGGGGGAGGGGGGTTATGAGTGGAGAAGGAAGGTATGGAAGTGTGGGGGTGCGGAGTGGGGAGGTAAGGTAGTGGAGGTGGGTGGGTGTTGAGTTGTTGTTGTTGTTTCGAGGTTGTTCAGGATGCGGGGTTTGCGGTGAGGTCGCGCTGGGTTGGGGTGTTCGTGTGATGGGCGGTGGGGGCTTGGTAGGTAGGTAGGTAGGAGGGGATTTAATGGGGGGTTGGTTTGGGGTTGGTTATACATATGTTAGGGGTATTGTGGATGTATGGAGGGGAGCGGGTTGTAGTTTAGTCAAGGCGGATGTGCATGCGTGGAAAGAGCTGGGTTTGGGTGTATGGCTTTTGATATGTACGATAAAAATATGGCTAGCTGGGTCTTCCTATCCAGAACAGTTTGAGAAACGTTCTTATACGTAGATGGGTTGGTTGACGCCGTACTAATTCCCATATAGCCTATTAGCAGACACTCAATCATAGAGCGGCGAAGCGAAAACTGCAATGGAAGAGGAAGGATTGAAGGAAAACTCACATTCAACGGATCATTAAACCTCAGTCCCTTATTCAACCCTGAAATCTGCTCCAATTCCCCCTTCTCCAAGTCGAACCCCGTAACCTCTAGGTTCTGCTTCAGCCGCGCCTGGTTGTTGCTCTTCGGAATAACGGCCACGTCTCGCTGCGTCGCCCATCTCAGTAGCACCTGCGCGGGCGTCTTACCGTGCTTTTCCGCAATGGACTTGATGGTAGGGTTGTCGAACAACAGAGGCGTATCCTTGGCCTTTTGCATGTCGAGTTCCAGGAACGATTGCGGGCCGAAGGACGAGTATGCAGTAATGGCGAGTCCCTCGCTTTGGGCGAGGCGTAGGAGGCCTTCTTGGGTAAGGTAGGGGTGATGCTCGATCTGCAGGGTTGCAGGGCGGATTTTGGCGTACCGGAGAAGATCCATGATGAGCTGGCCGTTGAAGTTGCTGATGCCGATGCTCTTGGCCAGACCTTTCTTCTGGACTTCCTCCATCGCGGTCCATGTCTCTTGGATGCTAGCCTTTCCAGGAACAACGTTTTTGCCGTCATAGGTGAAGCCTGGGGGGTACCGCTCCGAAGGGTCGACATATTTGAGGGAGATGGGGAAGTGGACGATGTAGAGGTCGAAGTAGTCGAGGCCCCAGTCTTTGAGTTGCTTTTTGCAGATGGGCTCGACTTTGTCGCCGTCGTGGAAGGAGTTCCAAATTTTGGAGACGAGGAAGAGGTCTTCGCGCTTTACGATGCCCTCTTTGATTGCACGGGCAACACCTTGGCCGGACTCGACCTCATTGCCATAGTCTGAAGAAATCAGCAATCATTGGGCGATGGACAATCGGTAAAGACTCCACGTACCGCACGCGCCGTCAAATAGACGGTAGCCTGACTTGATTGCATTGTAGACTTGGTCGGCACATGTGTCGTTGTTGACTTTCCATAGCCTATCAAAATGTCAGTGTAGAATTGAAGCCCAGTTTTTCCGCTCAACATACCCAAAGCCCACCATGGGCATCTGGTGGCCGCTGTTCAACTTGACGCTTGGGGTAGTCATGCTGGCGTATGCTCTTGTAGTTCCTGGCTGGATTCGAATGGGAAATGTCAAGTTCTTATATACAATTGAAGATCGACGGGTAAAAACTGGAGAGGTGCTATTGGCGTTAATACAACTGCTCCTTTATGCTCTAGAATGAACAGTCCAACACCAACCGAAGAAAAGGCTTGACTATGTTCACTGGAAGATTTCTCATCGGAAAGAGATCAGTTGTTGTGTTTTGTGTTTTGTGTTTTGTGTTTTGTGATTTGTGTTTTGTGTTTTGTGATTTGTGTTTTGTGTTTTGCCCCGCCAAACCCCCACGATGACATAATGTAGGTACTTTCAGTAAACAGTGCATCTGAGGCTAAATACTGTCATGGGGGTACGGGGAATATCGGCAATCTCTTGCGGAAGATTCGGCGGCTGAATCATCAATGGATAAACCCAATGTAGGAAATAGGTCCGGCATTGGATCCAGGGGCACCTAAAATGCATCATTGATGTGACATTATTCAGAAAAGTATCTTATGGCCCAAACACACGAAGAGACAAAACATCACAGTCATGCATCGCTGCTGCTTTCCACCCGTATAAATTCCGATTGGGCCAGGAGAGTGTTATGATTCAGCGAGCTCAGCTACCGACGCCATTACTTCTAGAGACGTACTATGAACCGTCTTGAAGCTCTATCAGGATACTCGTACATAAGCTACAGAGGAGTCAGCTTGTAGCCATACGCGAGGCATGTGGCAAGGGCGGGGATTGCAGCATACTCGCGTCAATCTGCTTAATCTGCGGTAATGCCAAATGAACTTTATTCCTGTACAAGGCTGGACTCCTGGTCTGCAACGGATTCCCTTCAAAGTAAACCGTGCTCAGCTCCTTCTTGTCTGCTAGCTCTTTCTCTACCTCCTCAAATGAAGAGATTTGATTTGATGAGGCCCATACTTCCTCGAGATTTGTAAGTGGCTTAAGATTGGTCAGATGAGAGATCAGGTTGTTCGATATGTCAAGGACGCGGAGTTTAGAGTTGCTATGGAGACCAGAGATTTCCGGAAGAGCGTTATGGGATATGTAGAGTTCTTCGAGGTTAGATAGATCGGAAAGGCCCGAAATTCGAGTCAGGCGATTTGATTGTATAGACAGAATCTTGAGGTTGAGGAGAGATGACATGTTCTTCTGGACTATCAGCAACAAGTCTCAAATGAAAACCAGTCCTCCTTACCTTTATTTCGGTAATCTTGTTCTTGCCCAGCCATAGCTCTTCTAGTCCCGTCAGAGTATCCAGATTTTCCATCTCCTATAGCACAATCAATATCCAAACCCTGATATTGATACACCAACATACTCTTATCCGATTCGCGGCCAGCTCCAGGTTCCTCAGCTTGGCTAACCCATCAAGCCCTTCTATCTTCTGTATCCTGTTTTGCACAAAGTAGAGGTCCTTCAAATCCTTCAGGTGGTTTACATTCTTAATGTGCTTGATTTTGTTGAAGCTGAGATCTAAGCATGTGAGGCGTATGAGGCTGTCCAAGCCCTTGATATGTGATATAAGATTATCGTATAGGTCCAGGTCCTCAATTGACGAGCCAAGACTGCTGGGAACATCGATGTGGGATATCTGGTTCTGGCGGAGGCATATTTTCTGTCAACAGCTACTGTAAGCTTCAACTTTCATTCTCTTGATATTCCCTAGTTAGGATTGGGTACCTGAACTTGAGCGAAGCGTTCAAGACGTAGGGCAGGTATAGAGGATATGCGGCAATGGACGAGATCGATGTCCTAGCACGCATCTATCAGTACAATCTTCGATAAGCAAGTCCCGCCAGCACAGCATACATCAGTATCTAGCTCATAGTCTTCGAGCAGATCTGCCGCGGCAAGAAATTAGCGAACCTAATGAGACTGCCAAGCTGAACTTACCCTCGTCTGCACTTATCTGCTCTACCGGCGGCGCATCTTCATTTGAGTATTCAGGGTCTGAGAGCACTTCGGCGTTCGTGATGACCGCTTTTTTATCCAAACGTAGCTTGCCATCCCAACCCTTGCTGTCTCGCAGAGAGGAGCCATTAGTGGGGGAAGGGGCGTTGGGGGCGGTGGGGGGGTCCATCACGTTATAGGTATGAGATAAACGACGTTGTCGACTGCCTAAATAAGCTATCTTGTGAGTAGCAACCAGTCCCTATACAGCAGCCTAGAAATCATGGTGCTCGGAAAGTCGAGCAGAACTGTCGAATATGCGATATGACAACCGGGCGGAACCGGGTTCCGCCATATTCTCATGTGCCTAAAAGCTTAGGGGCTTGTTGATCACATGATATGTATGTCCTGATATGAATGACTGTTATCATGTTTCAATATCGCTGAGATTATCAAGGGCAACTTGGAGTACAACAAGCCCTATTGAAGTGTACTCGTGCTTCCACCAATGACCGAACAATGCATTGCTCTGAAGGAACATTTCCATATTTATCACATTTTTTTGCGTACCTTATGCAGGTCACGGGCATTGGAGGAGCACGAGACCTACATCACAAGTTCTAGTGCGTAACTGCAATGGAATAGGGCTCATAGGTGGCGGAGCCTTTCGGCGACCAAAGTAATACTTAGCTATGGATATGATTCCAGCTTTTACTTGATGCATCAAAGCTCTCCATATGCCTATAACAATGGCTGACGTCACCAAGAAAAACCATACACGAGAGCCAGCCCGCTAGAAATGAGTATCGGCACTCTACGCCGCCAGGAATGCAACAAAAGAAAAATGCTCGCGGGGAGCTATTTGGTCGAACGATGAGGGGAGGCAATAACAGTAAAAGCGCCCAACCGAGGGCCGACGAAGAACCAGAAAGGTATCCCAAAAAGCGTGTCCCAATGGTCTTTTGATATCTTGCCCCTTTCTCTCTTTTTACAAATTGTCAGGTCTTCTGCTCGACACTATGCTCCACGCAATAATGATCCCGGGCGATGAAGATATCAGACCCGGTGGTGCGGTGAAAGAAAAAATTAATCTTATTACAAAATTTACACGGCACAATCTATTACCGAGTTTATCGAGAACGCCGCTCGCTGATGATGTTGATGCGTCGATCGGATATGAGGACTTCGAGGCCAGGCTATAACGCTACATCGAGTACCATGCTGACGTCGCGGACTTGGGAACCCGCGAGGTCTTCCAGGACGGGGATAAGGTCCAAAAGTTCGTTGTCGTGTGCGTCGGAAAACCAGCTACTGATTGGCACGGCGTGTTGCGGATGGAAAATATATGAAGTCGGAGAATTGTCGATGATGATTGTCTCTCGCAGATCGCGGCCTACTTGTGAGAGATCCTTCACGTAGTTGCCTTGGTGGTTGTAGCAGCTTTCCCGGAATAATCGATGATGCACGACGCCATGAATGTCAAGTTGATCTAGTAGTGGATCACCATACTAATAGATGTTAGATGAGCAAGAGATTGGGCTAACGGGGATCTTACTTTTGAGACGGAAGCCGTAAATACTACGACTTCATACAGCTCGCCTACACGCTTCATGAATTGGTCAACCCCTGGTCTTTTGATCACATATACGTTGTGGTATTGACCCTCAATCTCGACCGGTATCGTGAAGTCGGCTTGGTGAAGTATCTGAATACGATTAGCTTATAGCATGATTCATTGAGTCTCGGAAACGAACTTTGAAGCTGCTATGGACAAGGGTCTCATCAAGATCGAGAACGAGGCACTTCTTACCCCTGAATCGAGGTTGTATCGGAGGAAGTAGCCACTTTTGATTTTCATTCGGTGTAACCCCGGTCGAAGCTGTCCGACCTACGCCAGCCGCCGGTCGATCTTGACTCCCTCTTGGTGGAGGAGGCGGTAAATTCAGTTGCGTCTGCGCGGCATCTCTGGTTGGTGGACTGCTCGCAGGCTCCTCTGGGACAGGCGCAATGGGAGGGGCATCCACCATTTGTACGTCACTATCTCTCTTCGTTTGTTGAGGTGTCCTGTCATCGATCGCCGGGGTTAGCTCTGATAAATTCTGTTCGTCTGTTGGCGAGGTGGATGGCTCTGCCGAGACAATGACACCCGAGGTTGTAGTCAAGTCCGGCTGCAAAGTTTCCTCTTCTACACTGGGATTGCTAGGGATTGGCAAAGGGGGTAGAGGCTGGTTTCGGGTTCCGCTTGGTAGATTCTCATTCTCTCTAAGCACCGGCTCTGCCTCATCGGGTATAGCTGGCTTTTCTGTTAATACAGAATCTCCCGCGTTTTGGTTCGACATCGTTGGCTTTGCCGCCGCAGTTAGCTCTGAGTAGGGCGGGCCTCCAATGTTCTCTGAGGCACCTTCTTTAGATTCCCCAGTACTAGATTCCGCTGCGCTGGCGTTCGCTTTGGTTGCCGGCGTCGCTTGCCTACCCTGATTTGCCTGTAACGGTTTTGACTTTTTTACTGGAACAGCCTGGTCTTCGAGTTCAACCGGATTTGCATTGTCTGGCGCACTGCAACAATTTAAGAAGGAGATGAGTTTCAATACGCCTCGCTTCTTCGGCTTTGTTGCAGCAGGTACAGGTTCCGGACTTTCCAATCCCGGTTTTTCCTCACCGCCAGCGATCGGCGCAACCAACCTCTCGTTTCTTGATCGCTTGCTACTCGCAATGCTGCCACTTCTTTTATTCGCCTTGATACTCCCTGTGGACCCAGACTGAGGGTATTGAACCTGATCATCAGCGGTTTGGCTATTCATTGGGTTTGCAGTTGACGGATTCAACTTGGGATTGGAGGACGAGCGTATTGGTACCCCTGGCCCAAGCCGTCCCTCTGATGTAGTGTCCTGGTTTGAGACTGACCCAATCAATGTAGTGGAGCCCCTGGTGTAATTAACTGGCTCGTCTGCGATAGGTAGACCTGGTGTTATCGTTGAGGTGGAGTGTTTGTATGCAGAGCCGGCAACAATAGGATTGGCTTCCGAGGGAGAGGAATTATCTGCTTTTACTGTCAGCGTATTTGATCTCCTAGTAGAAGAACGGAGATTCGGTGTTTGTCTCTGTTTGAGCGTACCGTAGGTCTCTGCGGAAGATGCAGACTGAGGGGGATGGGTATTTGGATTGGCATTGGCATTTGCACTCGATGGTAAAATATCCTCTCTAGGCGCTTGCGCAATGTCGTCGCTCATGTGGGGCTAATCTCACCCCTCCCTGAGGCCTTGAAACGCCTGTCGCACCGGTCCGTCGTTGATAACGCGATTGTGTGACTCCTGGTTCCACTGTCGGGATTTCGCCGTACCCCAAGCTCTTTCCAGCGATGACCGGCTTCACGCCTGAACGGACAGAGAGACTGCTTTCGAGTCTTTTCCCTTTTCATATATACCCGAGTGATTCCTGCTATCTCGTTGAGCTGTCGAGTTGAACCGTCAATAGTGTGTGCGGGCGTCTTGCTTGCGGAAGTTATGCGACCGTAGCGAGAGGAGAATGAGGGACTTTGCGCAGCCTTTTGACGAAGAGATGCCAGCCTTGATTGCTGGCGACGTTGTGCGACAAGCAGATGATTGTCAGAGGTGGAGGGTGGATGATTAGGCTTGGGGAGCAAACAGTGGAGGTTGCCAATACTGGAGTCGCGATGTCCGTCAGCCACACCTCGATTCCGCCAATGCAATTTCCAAGTTCCCACGACAGATCAGACAAATCACAAGCACTACAGTTCATTGTACCTCAAGCACCACGTTCTACGCGTGAAGACTACTCTACAGAACCTGTGATCCAACAGATTACCATAGCTATCGCTATTTACGCCTTTTGATGGACATGAGAGGTCAGCCAGAGCAAGCCTTGGGAGGTCGGTCGGGCAGTAGGTGGTGAGGCTTTGAGATATGAGGGGTGGCGCCACGCTGCGGGCGGCAAAGGGCACATCTTTTCAGAAGCAGGTTGTGCCTCTACCTACTGTGACGAACCCGAACCTATTGCGGTGCGTGCTGACCCTCCATGGTGCAGAGGGAAAATGGAGCTAGAACGCAAAGCATCACAAGGGGCCTTGGGATTGCCTATTGACGTTAGTGCGATATCATGACACTTCGTCGACCTCCTTCTCTCAAGCCGTATCCTTCTCAGTTATCTCCAGGAATCCTTTGTAGCCAGATGAAGAGCATGAAGAGACCAATAAATGGACGAGGACACATTATATGTCCACCCTTCGGATTACAATCAAAAGAGAGCCCCATAGCTGTCTACAGTACATCAACAGGGGATCGGCATCACAACCTTGAAGCTTTCCTGTTGTTAAAGGACCTCTAAAGCCAAGTCTTGACGTTTTCATATCATCAATGGCCCCTTCTGCTCCTGTAGCAACAAGACAGAGATATATGCTGGATGTATGCCTTGCTTACGACTGCTCACTCTACAGGGACCTTCGCAAGTGGAACAAAAATCAATAAAAAAAACAAGCGATAGCCAAGTAGGCCATCACTGCAAGACCAATCAGTAAATTGGTGTCAAGATCCCATAGTTTGAACGTTCTTTCTTCCACTCCTCCAAGTCGTACATCCTTTACAGATCAGCTCAAGTCAAAGTATATTCTTTCAACCTGTCAATAGGATGGAATCATCGTGTGGGTATGTTGAACCGAGATCTATGATTGCTTGCAACGAGTTGACAAGAGTGGTGTTTCTTCTGATATGCGGTCTGTGACGATTCTGGCTGGTTGTCATTTACTGAATTTCAAGTCCTGCCGGTACTCAAGTCTGCTTAGCCTGGCCCCGACATACCTTGAACATTCTGGCAATAACTCTTCATATCCTTTTCCATGCTGAGTCGAAGAACAGTTATCAGCACAACGCACAGTGGACATAACAAGAGAGCCTTGATGTAGCTCAAAGCGAACAAAGTCTACCATTAGTATGAATACGCATCAAGTGGTTATATGTTGTGATACATGGGCTCAAAGGGTGATGGCTTGGAAGACGTAGAGATTGCTGAAGTCTACAGTCATTGAGAATGGTTGATCTAAGTTTCGTTATGGGATAATTTACTTATCGGTCAAACCTCAATGGTCTTTGAGTGGTTACTGTAAAATCAAAGAAGATCTATACCTACGCACCGCATCTTCATATTAAAGCAGCATAGATAGCTCTAACCAAATTCAAATAAACACCGGAAAGGACTGTTAGGGCTACTAGCCTTATCGCTAAAACCACCCAATCCAGCATCCCAACCCCTAGCTCAGCCAAGGCACCTCCCCACCCCATGCCTCCCCTAATCTCACCCCCACCCCAGCCCCCGCCCCCGCCCGCACCCCAACCCGCCCGCATAGTCTGCTACCACCAAACCCACTACCACCACGGCACCTACATCTCCCTCCTCCCGCTCCTCACCGAAGCGACCTCCCACATCGGCCCCACCCACCTCATCATCGCCGCCATCCACCTCAACGCCCGCCCCGGCGACATCACCCTCAACGACGACCCGCCCGCACACCCCAAAAACGACCCGCTATGGGCCGAGCTCGCCATCTTCCAGGACATTGGCGTCAAAGTGCTCGGCATGCTGGGCGGGGCCGCCCCGGGCAGTTTCACGCGCTTGGACGGCAGCGACGAGGTGTTTGAGGCGTTTTATGCTCCGCTGCGGGATTTGGTCCGGGAGAGGAGGTTCGATGGGCTGGACCTGGACGTCGAGGAGGAGATGTCGCTGGCGGGGATGATGCGGTTGATCGACCGGCTGAAGGGCGATTTCGGCGCCGGGTTCCTCGTCACGCTGGCGCCTGTGGCGACGGCCTTGCTGGGGCTGCCGCATCTGTCGGGGTTCGACTATGAGGCGTTGGAGGTGATGCGGGGGGGCAGTATTGAGTGCTATCATACGCAGTTTTACAATAATTGGGGGGAGTTGGGGCAGTATCATGCTATTCTGGAGAGGGGGTGGAGGGCGGAGAAGGTGGTGGTTGGGGTGCTGACGAATCCGGGGAATGGGCAGGGGTGGGTTGGGTTTGAGGAGTTGAAGAGGGCGGTGGTGGGGTTGAGGGAGTGGTATCCGGGTTTTGGGGGGGTGATGGGGTGGGAGTATTTTAATAGCGTGGCGGGGGAGGAGGGGAGGCCGTGGGAGTGGGCGGAGGGGTTGAGGGAGTGTGTGAAGGGGGCCGAGTGAGTGGTGGTGAGGGTAGTCTGGGTGGGTGAGTTCTTCTTGGAAGCGACCAGGTGTACGTGGCGAAGGGCAAATGAAGCATTATGTACATACGGAACGTATAGAATATCTGGATATTAAAAATATTTTCGAGCTATGGGTTCCAAAGTAGATACCAGATCTTCTGATTGGAATCATAGCTTCATCATATGCGTCCCATCTCGATTCGATCTGCTGCAACTTGCCATTCTTCGAGTGAGCCTCGTCTAGTCGAACATACCCTGTGTCTTTCTATCCAACTTGAAAGCACATCCTGTCCTGGCCTCAGTAGGGAAAGCGGAAAGGGTACATATCGTAACTCTTGACCGCCCTATGCCCTCTTTATGATGAACATGCCCCTGCACTCGAGATTGTTTAGATCACAGTGAGTTTGGAAGTATCTTTCAGGAATGATCTTTAATATGGAAGAAGCCAGCCAAGGCTTATAAATTCTTCTTTTACCCTTTATCCGTCTCTACTGCCCCTGGTTGTGCTGAATCAGCATGTCTGATAGAGAAGAGTATATATTTCTTATTCCTGGCTGAAATATGATCGCGGCTGTCTTGTTCTGAAAGGCTTTGAGTATACCATAGTCATCGGAAATGATTAGCAACGGCTGCTGTCGGTTTGATAGAGTGTCTTGAACCAGAGAGACGGTGGCTTCATCACCGGAATGATCCCCTTAACTTCATGATATCCTTTTGACGATCTGTGCGTTTTCGAGGCTATCCGTTACGTTCAATACAACGATCATTGCCTGCAACAAAGCCTAAACAGCCACTGAATGGGAGACCCTTGTCCTGGGGCACGTGGGTTAATAGAACCTTATCAGTCGTGGGTTAGATAGGTTTAGCTGGCCGAAATAAGTCACAACAATCATCTATATGGCCGACCACTAGTGACCACACAGCTGTCCGGTTTTATAGGTCTGATAAGAAGAGGAGCTGGTTAATGCGTTGACCACCTCATTAATGCGCTGATTAATGTTACCCAATCTCATGTAATCCTGAGTATGCCCCCGTACTTCGCCTAGTCGTTTCCATTCATCGAGTGAAATGGATTGTAATCCTCGGTTAACATCCAGTCGATGATATATCCCAGGCACGTTTCTGTATCTTCTCAGCGGCCACTTTCTCGGAATCTGCAGCCATTCTTTTAATATTCTTCGTAAGAATATATGGAAGCCGCTTCCGGGAAGCGTCCGATCCAACGTGTCCTGCGCTTACACTGTGACCAGTTCCTATGCTTACAATGCAAGCAACTTGTGCGTTTTCTCCAAATACCTGTGCCGCTTCAGCAGTGACTGCTGACTGGACTATTCCAGCCATGTCCTGCGCCCAAATATTCACCTCTGGAGGAAGCATGTCCTGTATGTATACTTTTAAACAGGTATGGTATGGCTGACTTTGCCCGGGCGGCTTCCAATATGGCACAATTGTCGTCTTGGTTCTGGGACACATCATAAGCACGGAACAGGGTTGGGTTTGCGAGATATGTGGTATCTGATACTCGAAGAGCGCATGCAAAACTGAAGATATCAAGGTCAATTGGAGGAAGTAGTTCATATAGCGGCGTGATCCTATCAAGGGTAGATTGACTTACGCCGGGCAGTCATTTGAGAGCCCTTCTTCATACATTAGTGCATCCGCACGGCCCTGACCAAGACTCGACTCCACAACACTTTTGACCGCTTTCTCGAGCTTTGTGGCCTTCAACATGTCATCTTTCCATCTGAGAGAAGACTTCTCCGGCGAGGTTCTCAAATGCCTGAATAGCTTCGGCCGCTGAAAGCCCCAATCGCCCGAGAAGTATGGGGATGAGACTGAATAATTAGTAATAGGACCTTCGGACACGCAGCTCGTAAATTATATATACTCGTACCCTCCAGTATCTGTCCCGCGGATCAAGTCAAAGTATTCAGCAGGTACCGGAGCCTTTGGGAGTTTTTCTCTCCATTGGATACGCTCCATGAGTTCCTCGATAATGATTAACTCAGATAAACCTCGAATACCCCCGCCATCTGTGACTGAACGTTAGATTTGCAATGAGGCTATCGCTGTTCTTGGGCCTGACGATAGTATAGATACCCAGTGAAAGCAAGTATAGGTCCCGTTTCTTTCTATTCATGTTGCTACACTGCGGAGTCGTCATTGCAATCCTTTCTCTTAGAGAAAAAAGATTGGGAAATAGTTGCAACGTGTGATGATAACCGACAATTCAGCACACAAAACCGTTGTAGCCAACTAATTGGAAGCTCCAGACGTCTCACTTTTCCGAAGTTTCAGGTGCCAGTCTAATCCACAGACAGAATCCACCCTTCCGTGTTCCAGAAAATCCCAGTGGATCCATCGCGTACGCCACGTTCCTAGCCTTTATCATGGCTCCCATGGCCAAGGAATCTTCGTACATCGGTGGGTTCGATTTCGTCCAGCCTTTAGGTATGTTCCTATTAGAATCACGTTGCCAAGCCAGTAGGTAAACTTGACCGGTTGATACGTCCGGTTTTCTGCCGCTGCAACCTGGTCGCCCATGCTTACTGGTTATGTGGCTTCTACATATGTCTGGTGTGAGTACACTTCTCGAGAACGTCGAGCGTGCTATCACAAAGATTACTCTTCAACATTAGTCATAAGGTATGTCCACCAAGACTAACAAGGTCAGGTCATTGTGGGAGGATAAATACCATATCATAGGAAGGCCGCCAGCAGAGTTGGCTGGAATAATCGCTTCAAACTCGAATCATCCGGCTTCCATATGTCTTCAAATCCTAGTGTATAAGTCACCAGCGAGCTAGAAGCCAGTGCAGAACCAGCTGAGGAAGACGAAATATCAATCGGGGGCGCGAAAGAGAGAGCTGCTTATCCAGACCGTGCTGATTCAGACCTCTTACGTAAGTATCAGAGTCTTACTTGGAGAAGCCTTCAATCGTTATGGATAACTTTCACTTCGTTGTTGTCACGTTTCCGGGATCCTGAGTAATCAATCTCCAGTGTTTAGTGAACGATTTGCCACAATAGAGACTCCGCCATCCTTGAGTCGACTGGACGGGGTTGCTTTTCGCTTCCTCTAGACCTTGCAATCGTCTTTGTGGTGAAAATCCAGACATGCCCGAACACGGTTGAGCCCATCAACCCTCACCCTATCGTTCACCACGCCTCTCACCGTATTTGTCCGTGCCCGATTCGTATTGAAAGAAGCGAGAATTTCCAAAAAGGCAACTCTCACACGCTATCTGTGCAAGAGCCTTGATCCAACCATCTCCTTATCACGGGTTGTCCGATCCCCTCCGTAAGGGGAAATCCTCCAGCCAATGGACTAGGATTAATAGCGACTTTTCGTGCGTCACTGTCATCCTGGCGAAATTGCAGTCAACATCTATCTCCGACCGGCTTTCTGATCTGCACTCAGTATTTAGAGAGCCTAAGCTTGAAGGCTGCAAGGTACAGCGAGCATACGAACGCAGTGCTGGCAGCTTGAGATTTTGCTGAGAACAAAATGCTGACGGTCAACAGGGGGACAACCATTTCAGTACTCGAGCTAGCCGGAGCATACGCAAATCGATCGGCACTCCACTGCAATGTTACTCTGATAGTAATTTACCCCTAAGAGTGGAGCCAGTCCCGAGGGTATGAGGTGTCACCTGGAGCCATCCAATTTCCTAGCCCGTCCCAGCAGCCCTGTTTATTGGATGTTCTAGTCCTTACCATGACACGTCCTCCCCACGCTTCATGCGAAGCTGCAGCCACCGCGTAAGCATTGTTTCTTTCCATCCGCTCCAGAACACAACAAATGACAAGGCATCAGATTGTGCGAGAATGAGAATACGTTTTTGGCCCCGCCGCAGATCCCGTTCCCTTACAAACACATAGAGGTAGATTATCCTTCGCACAAGGCACGAAGTCCACAACCGCCAGTGGCGAGAAGCTCGATCTTGAGGCATCCTAGCGATTCTGGAGACAGTCGGAACGCAAAGCAGTCTGCAGCCGATCTATCCAGGAATCCGAGTCCGTTTGTGCATGAGTCAAGAGGAAACCACCAAGCCAAGGATGGACTAAACCTGACTCCAGTCGATGCTCCCCCCTGAAACTGACTTTGTGGCCTACCACTCGATGAATCGAATGGATGAACGATACTCCCAGTGGAGTTTGCACTGTGACATAAGAGCTGTTCATCGAGAATACAGTAAGGATCGCGGTCAAGTCTGACGGTTCATCCTCTTCCTGCGATGGTAAATGAGAGCGGCACCTACTTTGCATAGACGGTAACTTGAACCACCAGGACACAACTAATGCAGCATCTCATTGCTAGAACACCTTCCTCGTGTGGTGTCTATGTAGCGAAAAGCAAAAACAAAAAGAAAGAGATCTGACAAATTATGTTCCATCAGAGGGTTAAGCCATTTGTAACAATCGATTCTTCACTAATTAAGTGAAGACTATAGTAGCATCCCACGGAGGAAGGACCCACATGTGAGACTCCCTCGTTCAACAAACAGCTATTCTAACGCTTAAATCCCGACGCTTACGGGGGCGATTAGGATTAAGCCATTGATCTAGAGACCGGCAACATATGTCAGCTCTGCTAGAAACCAATGTGCATATGACTAACAAAATGACGAACCATACAACGGCCGAGCAGCAGATTCAGGAATCACCAGTGCCACCACATTCTACGTGGCGTTTCGTTTCATTTGTGGAAGCTCCTTGAACCGTTTATTCAACTCCTCCTGGGTACTTGACTCCCGCAGATTACTCCACCAACAGACGTGACAGGTTGCTCCTGTTGAAACCAGTCGGATTTGAGAGACCCATTAGCAGATCAACAGCCACCTCCATCCATGCCGACCTCTTTTCCCCAAACCATATGCCTTGCAGGCTGCAGGTGCCGCGAAGACCCTGACAGTATGCAACCATTCTTTCAAAGGGTCTGTCAGCGACGTTTCGCATCATTAGTGCAAGACCCTAAGGAAGCCAATATAAAGAAACAAGTCCGCAGCTCTGTAAGGAGCTCCCTGGAGCATGCTTGTCAAATGTCGTTGATCAAGCTCAGTGCCTCCATATCAACTGATTTTTGTATCTCTATGCAGAAACGCTAAAAGGACTTTCTGTATGTTTGTGGGGCGCACTTGGTAACCATCAATCACCTGGCCTGTTGTCTAAAAGGGACCAGGAGGGTGATAAGGTACGAGAAGCTTTCAAACGCATCTCGGCTATGTTCTATTTTGGTTTCAGAGCTGATTGGTCAACTCGCTATGACGTACGTATAGCCTAGGATTCATAAGCAGCCTCGTCGAAGAGAACCGCACATATGAAAATACTTCGCCCTCCATTCCCGACGACTTCACTCTCGGACCTCCACTGGACTATTTCGACTTTGGAAATCTAGTTCAGCCAAGCTACTATTACCCTGTACAATTCTCGCCGGATCCTGCTCTGAACACGCCTTTACCAGCACATGTCGCGCAGCTGTACGATTATACAGCTCTCTACAGCGGCCAACCGCCGATGAATTTGGACCTTCCTCCCTCCGAAGACTACCCAGAAACAACCTACGAGGGTACGGCTTTAATGGAAGCAGAGGGCGAAAATGCTCCCCTTTACGGAGGACTACTGCCTACCAGCCCTCAAAGCGACGATGAGAATAGTCTCGTTCGCCAAGGGAAAGCTACCAAGCCTATGAAGTCTCGGAACCCCAAGAAAAAGGAGGATACGCACAGCACAAGTCCAGATGAGTTGAACGCATCACGCCAACGAGGGAGGCCTCGACTTGACACGCGAGATCAAACCGCGGCAGAGGTATCGTCTCTAGGTACAAACTACCTGAGCCTCACAAGCTGATTCTCCCAAAGCGCCGTCGTACTCAAATTAGACTTGCACAGCGAGCATATCGACAGCGAAAGGAAACCACCATCTCCGGCCTTAACAAGCGGGTTTCGGAGCTCGAACGTACAATCGAAGATATGAATAATTCTTTCCTGGATTTCAATGACAAGGCAATCTCTTCCGGAATCCGCAGATGGGAGCCGAGCTTAGCGCAAGATTTGAAAACAACAATGGGACATTTCCTTGAGTCTGCGCGTCAGATTACAGGAGTGGATGAGGAAGAAGACGAGCAAGTTCCTAATTTGTCTGCACGTGTCTATGGAGGCGACGAAACACCTCCGCTGGACAGGTCTCGGACATCGCGAAGACCTAGACTGCCTCCCCGGTCTAAAGGATCATCCTCAGCTGGTGAGAAGGCTCGTGCAGCACCGTGGGGCTACGAAACAGTTGACCAAAAACAGACCGCGATAGGCGAGGCTCGCCCCTCTGGTATAGCATCGAGCGCGAACCGGCAGGTGGCAAGCCCAGATGAGGCGGGATGGAGCCCTGAGAAGTATACGCAGCAGTACCGAGTTGAAATCCCAGAAACAGCATTGGCAAAAGGATGGACCGGGTCATCTGTGGGGAAATCTCTACCTTTACCAAGAAGTTCTTCCACTTATGAGACATCCTTTGGACGGCGCTTACTACGACAAACTTTAGAATATGCGCTTCGGCTCATGACCAGTCCCAAGTCCCCAAGGGAAGACATCGAAAGAATCTGTAAATTCACTTTCCTTTTCAGCAACGCAAAACAAATTGTAGAGCACATGCAAAAGCTACTGCTGAGGTCTACTAGGGAGAGTCTGGAAGTTTGGGAGGCACCTCTACTGCATCTTGGGGGTGCAGGCCTCCATTATCCACGCATCGGAATCGATGGTACTGATAATCCACCACCGTCTTGGTGGGCGGCGGAAGCTTGTACAGGACCTATGTATCCAATCGCCGCTGAGACGCCGGTACCGGAGGGATTGACCATGACGCAGGTCATAAATCTTATTGAGTTTGACGGCGAATGGTTCGACTCCAACGATGTCGAACAATACCTTCGTTCCCGGGGGTTATACATGGATGCGCGGTCATCTTGGGTAGAGATTCCGGTGCCAGAACTATCGCTGTCCGAGACACAAAACCAGAACATAGGATCCCCTAGCGAATCTTCAATGGATAGCCAAAGCCCTCGGATCGCAGAGTCCTTCTTCCCACATGACCCTATTCTGGAAGGACAAGATTATTTCTGGAATGCGGACACCCTCGATGTGCCGGATTTCTCGGACGTGAACATAGACTACTCTTCGGGTTCCAAGGTTCCTGGTTTTGGTACTGTCTCTGACCCACACTTTTTCCTGGACCCGATACTTGCTGATACTCTACCTACCTTTAATACTTCCGCCAAGAAGTTCATCGACGTGGAGAAGTTTCTCAACAGTACGTCATTGTCTTGTCGCTCTCTCGCCATACTAACGAATCCTTCAGCACTCATTGACAGCGCTGTTTGTCTTGGTCGAACACCCGGGTTCCGCCGAAGCGCCATCGATTCAGCACTTATCGACGCCACACATGATGTCTGGTAAATGTGGTTGATATATGTGATTGGCTTGACGATTTACGATTGATGATGAAAATTGATTGTGCGATTGGAGTTATGGGATTGTGGTTTCTACTTTCTATATACCCCGGCCAGGAAACACTTTTCCAAAGTTGATCCGGTCTGCGATGGAAGATATGTGTTGAAGGTCTATTAACTCGGACGGAGTAATATGATGACCTACACTTTCGTACCAACAGTGGAGTGCTTTACTTGCAGATGCTGACCCCCTAAAGCTTGCTCCAACCACGCTAAGCCGTAACAATGATTGTATCCCTCAACATTGTTTGATATCAACCAGCGATAATGCTGTTGATTGAGCCTTTGACCCATGTAAACCTTTTGAAAGACGGATAAACTCTGGGCTAGCAAACCGTGGAGATTTATAGCCGTCGATGAGTGAGTGTCTTCCATTCATTGGGGATTTGATCCATCGATGGGGGGTTCTGTTCATGAATTAGGTCAACTCATCCATATATACACAACATACCTAGATGGATGATACCCCATGGTTCGCTTGCAACATAGGTGTAATAGATAATTGGCAGAGAATTAGTACTTTATTATCCCCGGTGTCCCCCTCCTTCAAGCGAGCCGGCCGATCATCTTCAGCGCAACATCATCCCTGTCGCTTCTGACGCATGGCGAAACTCCCTCGATGGAAGCTTAAGGAGCACCTCTGACCTGACATAGTGAGACGAACCTTCTCCCTTCGCAGCATCAACACTCGTTTCGGTGCCATTTTCTTTGCCATCTTTCGGGTTATCATCGCAAGTGGACGAAGAACACATTAGGGTTACTCCCCAGCTATGCCTGCTATCCCCGCTCGTTCTTTACGTGAAGATCAACCCACTCTCTTTCGCTGACGAGACGGCGAGGTAACACAAACCGTTCATATACAGAAGCTAACCGACACGACCATCCGGATGACTTCATGTCAATACCATGTACTGCCTGTACCAACGCTGGTGATCTTCAGTTCACTGCCTCTCCAATTTGGGCCGCAAGTTTCACAGGCCGAATAGAAATACCTGGCCAATCCTTCAATTCGCTCCACCGCAACTGAGAAACCCACGTGCATAGTTTCATCGTCCTTCGTACATATTTTGCCTTTTTGTTACCCCAATGTCTCTTGCCAGCTCGAAACCTGAGGCGTCACGAGCAAATCCAATGCTCCGCATGGTTCGTCTCGAGAAGCTAAGCAAGGTAGGAAACTCCATTTGTCTATGCACTTGTCCGCGACACAGGTCCTACTACTAGACGTTCAGTTGAAACTTGTGACGAAGCTGCGATCTGCGTCGTACCTCGTTGCGACAGCAATCGCACCTTGTGGGCAAGCAGCTTGATCTTCATTTAAACCTACGTCGCAGTACCTCGCACACTCTGAATGGCAAGCATACTGACAAGGGAAACTGCAGCAAAACCGCTCTTCGCCTCCAAACAAACAACATAATGTAATTGAGAATTCGGACTTGTCCGGCGGCTCAGTGACTCCAGCCGCGCCAATGCCTGCACCAAGAGCCCAAAAGCGTGTACCACCTCCTCTAACTCGTTCACAGACTGCTCCAGTTCCATCTCCCAACATACACCGTGCGAGCAATGACGCATTACGTGCCGGGGAATTAGGTTCAGACCAAGAGATGGATGATGACGAGAATAAGTCTATCCGTTCGTCGATCTGCAAGTCTCCGAGCTGGACCGATCATGGATGGAAAAATGAAAAGAAGGAGAGAAAGAGGTTGGAGAAGGAGAGGAAGGAGACCAAGGAATTAGAGAAGCGAAGAAAGAAAGACGAGGATAAGCGGAAAGCCGCAGAACCCAAGGCCGAAAAGCGCCAGAACAAGCAACCACCGCCTGCGGCCATGGATACGCAGAAGATGCCTACGGGGCTGAGGAGAAACTCGATTGTCTCGTTTATCTCGTCGCGTTCGACTTCCCAAGACAACTCCAGGCGGTCATCTGGAGACGAGAAGAGAGTTTCAGGCTACTCCTTTGGATCATTCAAGGAGAAGCGCTCGGATTCTACACCAGCAAGTAGTACTGAACTGGCGACAGACCTTCTAGAGCGATTCCGCTCCTCTGTGGGTTTGGGTCCACCTCAACTTCCCCCACTTCCGCATTACCAGGGTTTAGGTTTTCATTCCCGCAATGGATCATCGGAGACCGACCGATCAAAGTCCTGGGGCAGCGATGACGCATATCAAGAAGCCCTTGCCAGATATGCCCGGAAAATAGGGAATGAAGCAACCGCCAAGCTCAAGAAGCCAATAGATTTTAGCAAGCAGAAAGAGCTTGAGGCTTTCATTGCGCCTAATCAAACTGCACATCACAGCCTCCCGCTTCTGAGTAGAAGTCGAACAGACACTGACCTGATGATAATCGCACCTGAACTGAAAGCAGATCATAGGGGAAGACAACAATCGCCGCCGGTTAAAGAGAAGGACACCGAGGACACCAAGGCTGCGGTCAAACAGGAATCGGGGTATAACAGATGGCCACAAGCCCCCCCGGCCAAGCCACCGGTTAACGGAAGAGACAGTAGGGTTGAGTGCGCCGTGGATAGATTAAGCAGATTTCCAGCCACCACGTCCGCCGACGTGCCTCCGATGCCCGAAGTCCCACCAATCCACAAGCAGCCAGCACAGGCAAGTCAATATCCGGATGGTAGCAGCTATGTTCATAAGAGTCGGATGTACCATCAACAGGCCTCGATTGCTGGCTTTCAGGACGAGCAAGCTGTCAAAAAGGCGAATGAGCAAGCAGTGGAGGATAGACACCTGTGGTCAGAGGTCGCTCCTTCTCAGACAACTCCTGGCGGTTCTGCCGAGTTGGTCAAGCAGGGTTTGCGGACAGTATCCTTCCAGCCAGGGTCGTCGATTGCAAAGGAGGAATCTTTTGGCGAGAGACAGCCACACACACATGATTCTTCTCTCCATAACTCCCGAGACATAGTCACTCTAAACCGAACTCAAGAATCGTCTGTGTTGATACCAGATAAATACCGTGGGTTTAGTCGTCGCAAGAAGCCGACCGATCCACGACACAATGCAGGAGCTAACGAAGGCAACGCAAGCTCGCAAGATAACCCCCAATCGCCATCGCCAAAACCCAAGAGCTCTGGCAATCTAGTAACGAGATCTGCAAAGGACTCGAAATCAGAGGACACAGACAAAGTACGGCTAGAGCCTTCTAATGGCAAGACTAACTCGCAAAGGGAGTCTGCTCTGGAGGCTCCGAACGTATTCAGCCACTCAAGAACACGTACAGCTTCATCTCAACTGTTCAACGATGACTTACCGCCGTCGAGATCTTCAAGACCACTTCCTAGATCTTCGACTACCCCAGTCCTGATAACCACAAAGCATCTGCCAGCGCTACCGTCGGAGGAGAGGAATGCCACTCAGCCCGAGATTCGACGACCATTCGTTCCAACGGTGACAGAGAGCAGCGCCAGCCGTCCGTCATCAGATAGCCGAGTTCCAGCAAAAGCCGCTCTTGGAGTCGTCGTTGAAGGTGTTAATGGTGATACGATCGGCCATAAACCCTCCATCAAGCGTCACAGCTCAAACCCACTTCTCCAATCCGGCCTTCCACCACCCTCGTTCGACTTCCTCCCCCCACTCAAACACCAACCTCTCACCAAACCCAAACGCGCCTCCTTCATCCGCTCAAGCACCACAGGACCCGCCCCTGGCTCCACTTCATACTTCCCCAGCTCTGCTCCCCCAAAGTCTCCCAACGCCGATTCCTCCCTAACAATCCGCCCCAACTCCACCCTCCGCCCCACCTCCCCCGCGTTCCACGCTCTCCAACAGCAGCAGCGCCCATCCATCACCTCCCGCCGCCACACCAGCGCGCCCTCCCAGCCTCCCCCAATCGGCAGCCTCACCGCCGACCTCACCGCCGCCAAGGCCGTCCAAGCACCCGTGCGCAAGCTCTTCGTCATCTGCTGCAAGTGCAAGTACTGGCATGACCTGCCCAGCGAGCTATACGAGGCCATGATCATGCCGAAGAAGATGGTGCGGGACGATGGTGGCGGTGGGGAGGGGGTTCAGAAGGAGGGGGTGTTGGATGCGGCGGTCAAGTGTCCGTGGTGCGCGCATTATATGGCCAAGTGGTGTTGTGAAGGTTGGCTGACCGGGGTGTTGATGGGGCAGAAGATGCATCCGTGAGGGAAGGGGAGGCGGGGATCTGGTGGTTTTCGGTTGTGGAAGTTGGTGGAGGGGGCGTTTAGGGGGAAGTTTTTTCTTCATGTTGATATCTGAACTGTAATGTTGCGTAATTATGGCGTCAGCGTAATGGTATGGCGGAGGCTAGGATAGGCTGGGTGTATCATAGCCTTCATAGGATAGGAAGCTAGGAGGCAGGATATCGACTGTTCAGCGGGTGTTTATAAAAAAGTGTTTTTTCACGATGTAATTGTTCAACTATGGAGGAATATTTATCTGATGAAAGAAATTGCTCGTCACAGGTCACATGGTTTGTCTATCTCTCTAAATCACCTCCTCGCCACCACCCACACCAATCCACCCTCTCCATCTCACTCAAACATCAACCTCGCTCTGTATGATCACCTTGATGGCCCCCGTCTTCGGATCCGCCGCCGTCTCAAACGCCCTCACCGCATCCTCGATATCAAACCGATGCGTCACCAACCTCTTCAGATCAATCACGCCGCTCTCCACCAGCCGGATCGCGCGCGGCCACGTGTTGGCGTACCGGTACTGGAACTGCAGGTCGATTTCTTGCGTGCTGAGCCGCATGAACGGGATCTGCATCTCGGGCTTGCCGACGCCGATGACGAAGACTTTGCCGCCGAATTTGACCGACCAGATCGCCGACGCGATGGAGGATTCGACGCCGGTGCATTCGAGGGCGATGGACGGGCGCACGCCGCCACCCGCGGCGACGATGTCGGAGGCTGCGTTTTCGGTGCTAACTTCGCGGGTGACTTTGTAGGTACGCGCGCGAGGGCAGAGCTCTTTGGCGAAGTTGAGGCGGCCCTCGTCGATGTCGGTGATGACGATGGGTTCGGCGCCAGCGGCGGCGCAGCAGAGGAGGGTGATGAGGCCGATGGGGCCGGCGCCGCAGACGAGGACGGGGTCCCCGAGGCGGACGCCCCCGCGCTCCATGCCTGCTAGGGCGACGCTGAGGGGTTCGAGCAGCGCGCCGTTCTCGTAGCTCATGGTGCCGATTTTATGGCACCAGACGGCGGGGTGGGTGACGTAGCGGCGGAGCAGGCCGTCGACAGGTGGGGTGGAGAGGAATTGCATGCGTTCGCAGCCGTTGTACCGGCCGGTGAGGCAGGGTTCGCAGCCGTTGCAGATGAGGCCCGGTTCGATGGCCACGCGGTCGCCTACTTTCAGGTGAGTGACGGAGGGGTGGGCGGCGAGGATTATGCCCGCGGATTCATGGCCGAGGATATGGGTTTTCTCGACGACCATGGGGCCGATGCGGCCGGCGTGCCAGAAGTGGACGTCGGAACTGTAGAAAAGTCAAGATTTGGTGATTTGGTTATTGACGGAAGCATAGAGAATAGAAAGGAAGCAGAATTTGCAAATGGGCAGGGAAAGAGGACGAACCCGCAGATACCAGTGCTCTTGATAGCAATCGTGACTTGGCCATCCTTGAGATCTTCGCCTTTCTTGACGGTCTCGAGGCTTGGTTCTGACTCGGCAACCCAGAGTTCGTGGGCCGGGTTGGTGTAGACGCCGACGTTGGACTTGGTGATTGTGCTTGTAGTCGACATTATGAGGTTGGGGAGGAGGAGAAGAGGGGGAGAGAGCAGAGCTGGTAGGTCTTGTGAAGACCCTTCCTTATATGGCTATAGATGCTCTGGAGGATTGGTGGGGTACCAAGAGTCTCGAAGCGCTCAGGCGCACCAGTAGCAGAAGAGAGGCGGTTGTTGGCAGTGCAGCTGGATGGCGACGGGCAGGCCGGTGGTGGGTGTTGGGATTGGATCTCTTGCACTTTGAGCAATTAGGTTTGGGAGAAGGTAGAATATGTTGACATTGGACAGAAGCGAATCCACCGTGGGGGGGTTTGAACATACGAGAAAATGATGCTGATGCCTTGATGGAGACTACAGTAAGATACGGCATTGCAGGTGGTTAAACATCATCATAGCGGGGTAGTCAACAAAGTACTGTACTCGTACTCGTACTCGTACCCCGCCAGCCGTTATCAGGCCAGATAAATACACCGAGGAAACAGTGCGACATGTACTACTGCTGCCATACAAATAGGCCACGCTTTCCAGGACCATACCACATCTCTCGGATGAAGAGTGACAGACTCGATGACTCGCAAGATGATCAGCTGATTGATGATTCAGCTGTCGTTCAGTCTCACCATGTCGTGGTGTACGTGGTCGAGTGGTTGATCCTTGCAGCCGATGGTTTATGGGACCCAGAACATGGCACAATCAATCTTTGAACGGCGGAAAGGAGCAGCAACCATGGACTGCTGCATGTGTGTGGGCGGGTAGGATGGGTGCAAATGCGAAAACGAGGGGATTGCATGTTGAGACAAAGGGAAAAATGCATCCGTAATTCTCTTTGTTCACAAGTTGAGAGTCTCCCTTGTCTCAGCATCAGGTGAATTCAGAAAATATGAACCGACATTTCGCATCCAATTTAGTTCTTGCAAGGGTACAAGGAGGCCAAATAGCTGGATGCCGAAAAGAAAGATCGATTCGGTGGGTTTCCTTTCCTTCGGTTGTCGCAGAGCTTCATTACTGAATCATGATCTCAGCGGTCAGCGCCAATAGATGTGGCCCGGACTGCAGAGCCTCCAAGTGGAAGAGCGGGACACGTCAAGCAAGACACAAATCTAAACCGGAGTGTACTAACTGTGACTGAGGTGAGGACGAGATACAGCGGGGGTCAAGAGGAAGCCTCAATCACAACTAGTCGAGACCGTCTAATAGAAACCGACGAGGACGCCGAGAATGGAACCCTTACTCGTGTTCTGTCACGGTCAATACTCTTCAAGTCGGGTTCTAGGCCGAAGCAGGAGAGTGAATCACAGTTGAGAGTCAATGAGTCGACATTGCAGAATGACAGCCAGGCGTTCTGGAAAAGCTTCAACCAACGTCTTATCAAATTGACATCCAGTCTCTTCACTAGCCATCGACGGACACTTTCCGAAGGCTTTACGAATTTGAGGTCTGCAATAACCGGTAAGCAACGAGGGTTCCACAGAGCCCTACCAAAAGCTTGCCAAACTGTCTGGTTGCTTATCAAAACAACTATAGCCTACCCATGGACCTTCCTCCGTT
>JAABUS010000686.1_pt1 | contig 83896 bp, 3 predicted proteins | sample 5560161 | NCBI WGS metagenome assembly JAABUS01 (sample SAMN10711885, study PRJNA513376) | rock metagenome | isolation source: Antarctica rocks | place: Antarctica: Victoria Land, Trio Nunatak nord | collected 2016-01-04
ACTAATAAAGTTAATATATTTATAATTAATAAAGTTAAAGCGGAATAATCCCCCCCGAAATACTTAGTCTAACGGACGACTTGAATTTAACCGATCGGAAACGTATATAATATAGGGAAATCGATCGAATAATAGCGGGCGGACTAAATAAAGCGTTCGGTTAATTTTATTTAATAATACCTTAAATAATAAGAGAAGTCTATAAATAACTTTCTTTATTATATTATCCCGATAAATAGTCCGACGAGTATAAAGATAAGGTAACTCTAGCGATAATAAATAAATTATTAATATTAAGATAATTTATACTAAAATTAACTATAATATAATTTTAGGTTAAACTCGAGAAAAGTACCGAGTCTTAAAGATTATCCCGGACGATTATAATAAATTAATAAGATAATATTAACGACTATATAACGTTCTTATATTCAAGGGAGTAGTTCGCGCGCTTTAATTAAATATTTATAATCGGAACGGACTAGGAATTATAGTATTAAATAATAACGCACTCGGGAATTTAAATAATAGTTATAATTATAATTTAAATCTCGGAAAGTTTCCCCTCGCCTATTTCTAAAATAAGTACTAAATAACGTAAAACCTAAGGAAGGTATAGAAGGACGAGAATAATTTTATATAAAGAGATATATTAGCCGCTCTCTACGAGACTATTATTAAAAATTCATAAGAATTTTATCGAGAACACTAGTTTCCTAGTTTATAAATTTTAGAATCTTTAAGAATTAATAACGAGCCTAATTAAATATAGGTTAAGAGTAATAACGGAGGTAGAATATAAAATAGTAATAACGCCTCTAGTAATAGCGATCCCCTTAGCGGCTCTAAAATTAATTTAAATATTAATATAATAATAAGCGACCTTACTAAAATAGTAGATAATTTAATTATAGATAATGAACTTATTATACGAAAACGTAAAGTCTTTAAGAACGTTTAATTACTAGTCGAGGATAAATCTAGGTTATACGTCTAGAAGTCGGTAATATTATATAATATTACGGACTCTACTAGTATACTCTTTACGAAAAAACCGACCGAAGTATTTATCGCTTAAAGGAAGGGTAAATATAAGGGTATTAATTAAATCGCTTTAATAATAAATAATATTATTATATAGGGTGCGGGTCTATATCCTTATATTTCGATTATAATATAATAGTCGGATTTAGAAGATACTTTAATATAACGAAGTAATCTCATTAAAGTAATTAATTAGGCACGAGTTAAGTAAAATCTATAAAAACATTTATTATACTATAAAATAATTTAATTCGAAAGTAGATAAGTCTTTATTCTTTTACCTATAGAAGCGGGACTCTTGAATAGAGAAATAAAAGTTATAAAACGAATTAAGAATAATTAATTTAAAGTTATTAAAGCGACTTAAAGTTTAGTTATAATACTATATAGTATTTAATAAAACCTCGCTCAGCTAGTATTAATATAGTTAGTATTAATATTCGGCTAGTCAAGATAGCTAGTATATTAATAGTTATAATAAGAGTATCCGTAGTTAGGGTTCTTATAGTATATATCTATTTAGTTAGGGTACCCGTAATACGTATTTATTTAATAAATACCTACTTAGCTAGGGTACCCGTAATACGTATTTATTTAATAAATATCTACTTAACTAGGGTACCTTTAATACGTATTTATTTAATAAATACCTACTTAACTAGGGTACCCCTAATACGTATTCACTCAATAAATACCTATTTAACTAGGGTACCCCCAATATATATCTATTTAATAAATACTAGCTTAGTAAACACTAACTTAACTAGGGTACCCGCAATATATATTTATTTAATAAATATTTATTTAGTAAATACCTACTCAGTTAGGGTACCCCTAATATATATCCATTTAATAAATATTAATTTAGTAAATACCTATTTAGTTAAAGTACCCTTAATATATATTTACTTAATAAATACTAATTTAATAAATATTTATTTAGTTAGGGTACCCGCAATTTTTCGTATTCACTTAATAAATATTAATTTAGTAAATATTTATTTAGCTAGGGTACCCCTAATACGTATCTACTTAATAAATACCCGCTTAATAAATATTCATTTAGTAAACACCTACTCAGCCGGCTTAAGATATAGAATCGATAAAAATAATAATAAAAACCCGTTAGAAGTTTTATCTCTTAATATAATAAATAATATAGTAATAACCTACGCCGGGACTAGTAAGATAAAATCGCGCGAGGATATTATAAAGGCCCTTAGTAGGTTATATTAACGATAATTATTTTAATTTTAATCGATATTTTATTTATTTAAATTATATCTTTTTTAAGAATTATTTATCCCTTCTAGTAATAGTCTTTATATTCACGTATACTATATATTTTAAATTAGATAGAGATAATTAAATAATAATAGTTATTTTAACTCTATATATTAAACTATATAAACTAGCGACTCGAAAGTCTTATAAAGTTTTAATATTAATATACCTTATCTTCTAAAGAGTATATATAGGCTAAGAAAGAGTCTTAACTATTAACTTCTTTATTATAGGATAATAATAATCTGATACTAGTTTATACTAGATAAAGTATATTATATATAAAAAGAGTATAGGCCTAAGAGTAGGACTTTATATATAGGATATAAATTCCTAATAATTTCTTAACGATGGATATACTCTTTATAAAAAGTATAACTATAGTCTATTACTATATTAACCTCCGTAATATAATAAATCGGGTAGTTAGTAAGAGATCTTACGTTTTATTAAAGAGATTTACGGATTAAAGTTTTAACGACCCTCTTACGCGCTAGCGACTTAACGAGGTTTATATAATATAATAATTATAGTTATTACCGGCCTAACTCTTTACGAGTATTATCGAGTTTCTTTTAAAAGTTCCTTACTTTCTACCTCTAAAAATACGTAATCTTTTAATAAACTTTTATAAGATTAAACTTTTCGTCTTATATAAATTATAAAATATTTTAGGGGAAGGCGGGCTAGTTAGTACTTTACGGGGGAGATAAATAAATTTATAAATTTAAAAATTATTTACGGTTTATTAACGCGTTAGTAATATTATCTAGGGCGAGTTTTTTTATATTATTTATTATCTTTATCTCCTACGTCGTATAAATATTATTTAATATCTTTATCTTTTATATTATATAAGTATTAATATCGTAGTTAGAGTCCTCGTTACCGCTAGATTCGTTATCCTCGCTATTATAATAAGAGTCCTTATCGTCGTAAAAGTCGATAACGATTAACGAGTCTTTTTTAACGATTAATAATATCTAATATATTTAAGATATAGATTTAATTTACTTAATAACGTATTATAACTAGATAAAGAGTTTAATAATTTTAATAAATACCGGAAAACTAGTTCTTAGGAAGGTATAACTCTTAGATATTAAATTAAATTAAATTTAAAATAAGAAAATAAAAGATAAATAAACGCGGACGTAAAAGAGTTTTATATAGACGTTTAAGTCTAAACTCGGACTAAGGTAAACTAGTTAACGCGTAGTACCCTCGCGACAGCGTTTATTTAAAATTAATTAATTTTAAATACCGCCCCCCTAAACTAGTTTTATTTAATAAAACTGGCGCGAAATAAAGATTATCCTCGTAATAAAATTAGTCCCTCTCTATTACTTATTTACTTTTAATAGGGTACCTTTTTTTAAGAGTAAAATATAAATATAATTATTATAACCTCTTCTACTATTAAAGGGTAACGAGTATTAATCGTTTTTACGAGACCGCGCTAATCAATTATAAATAATTCTTATAAGAGAAAAGATTCTAGAATTCGTAATAACTAGTAATTATCTAGGATTAATTAATTTCGAATACCGCTCTTTTAAACTATCTTAGTTAATAAAGCTGGCGCGAATTAAAAATTATCCTTATAATAAAACTAGTCCCTTTCTACTACTCGTTAACTTTTAATAGGGCACCTTTTTTAGGGGTAAAATACGAGTATATTTATTATAACCTCTTCTACTATTAAAACCTAACGAGTATAAATTAATTTTACGAGAGCGCGTTACTCGGCTATAAATAATTCTTACGAAAGAAAGGATTATGAAATTTAAAGTAGCGACGGTAGTAATTAAAGAAGGTACGTTTATCCTAGGTTAATATATATATTAAAGTATTTATACGGGGAGCTAAAAGCGATAATAATAATATAACCGATATTATATAGTAAATATAGACCCGTTTTAAACGAAAACGTATAATTTATTATAACGATAGTATAGTTAGGGTAGTAGTTAATATTAATACCCGAGGACCTTATACGAGTGGATTCATATATTATAGATCGGGATATATAGGGGCTATAAATTAATAATATTATATAAATCGGCGAGGAAATTAGCTATTTTTATTATAATTAATTCGTATACTCTATTATGACCCCGAGTTAGTTAAGGTATTGAATTATCCTATTTTAATTTTTAAATAACTCTTTTATAATCGCTCGTAGTTTAATTATCCCACTCTTCGCGCAGCTTTACGTATCGATTAAGTATAGGATATAAGTATAATTTCGCCTAATATTTATAATTAAAAACTGAGTGGTAGTCGTAGGTTTATATAATATTAATAAAATATTTACTACCTAACGAGGAAGTAATTATATACGATATAATTACGGCGTATAACGAGGCTGTACTAGAGGAGCTTTAGATTATTATATATATATATTTATCTCCTATTACTTTCTTTACCGATCTAAGAAACTTTTTATTATTAAAATACTATTTTAACTCTTTTCTTCAAAAGTTATATCGTCCGCTTTATAGACTTCTATTCTTTAGGGTTACCGAATTCTCCAAATAATAATAATAATTAATAACTCTCTAAGTTATCTACCTAACCCTCTACGATCATTAGATACTATATAATTATTTATAATTTATTAAGTCTAAGTCCTCTAAAAGTAATAATAGCGGGTTATTAAATTTTAATATATATTAAACCGTTATACTATATCCGTAGAGGCTCCTTTTATTATCCAAAATCTAAACTTCGGGTTAAGCGTTTTATATAATTCCTCTTTAATATCTATATTTTAGCCCGTTTCATCTCAGCTCGCTAATACTACTATTTAATAAATCTTCGACTTATTTCGTTATAATAAAGAATATAATACTACCTTTATAGTAATAGATTATTATAATCCGATTATATATTACCCGACTCTAGTATACGCTAGTATAGGCTTTTAATATATTAATAATATAATAAATACTAAATTAACTACCGTCTTCGATAATAAATTATTTTAATATAACTAGATATATATACTAGGCGACGCAGGTATAAGTATTTTATTCTAGGATTCTAATATTCCCTTTCCGTCTCTTTCTAAGATTTGGTTTAATATTTTAAATATTGATTTAATATTAAATTCGTCTTCGTCCTTCCTTAGTATCTTTAATTAATTAGAATCTTATAATAACTTAAACGAAGCTACCGCCGCGCCTTATTTTTTAAATATTAACGAAGAAATTCACGATATAAATATCGAGGATTTAATAAGATTTATATTCTCCTTTTACTTATCTTACTTTTTATTAACTAAATTAATATCTTTATATTTAGTTAAACCTTTCAACTATTATTACCTAATCTTAACTACGTGAAATTAAATAGAATTAATACTACTTCGAATACCCGTAAATACCCGTTATATAAAGTTATATTTAATTTTAACGGTTTCTACTACTACCCCTCTAATAATAGTTATAATTATAAACTAGTAAAGCTTAAATACGATTATTAATAAGATTTAAGATATTACTTAACTAGTTTAATATTAATACTTTATAATTAATAAATAATTTAACTCTTATATTAAACCCTACTAATATAAGCGGTCTAAATATATACGGCTTCGTTTTTCATTTACTATATACCTCCTCCGATATAAAAAAGAACTTTATAGATTATACGGGCACAGCGAGAGACTTTGGCTATATAAATTTAAAAACTATAAAAAGTCTTATCTTAATAAAGAATTTCCTCGCCGTCTTAACTTTATAAACTATATATATAGGATTTATAATTATCGGCCGAAGGAAGACGTCTCGAATAAAAGTATTATATTAAATAGTGGTAGGAAACGGACCTAAGGGACGTCTAAGGGATTTCTATACTACTCTAGAAAATAACCGTCCGCTAGGTATAAATAATAATAGATATATTATAATTATTCTTTCGCTCTTCTTTCATATATACTTTTATTCCCCCCAGATATTATAATAAAGAGATATCGATACGGATATAAAATAGGAGCTATTTACTCTTTTAATCGAGAGGTTACGGGAAAATCATTTTCGGAAAAACGTTTAATCAACCGAAGATATCGTTTATACGGAACTTACGTATCTTTAAATATTAATTTTTATTATACTTTAAAATACAGGCCTATAGATAGGTATTCGTAGAGATTGAATATATATTATTCTATTTATAGTATTACTGCTACTATAGGGCTATAGAAAGAAATATAAATTATTATATAATTTAATATTTTATACCTAACTATAGTAGTATAAAAGAATTTAAATTATTTTTTACTTTAATTTCTTAGACCTACCGAATTATTATTAAACCCCTTCGGGTTAGCTCCCGTTTATTAAACCCCTTCGAGTTAGAAATACTAACTTCGTAATATTTATTAAAGAATATAACTTCGAATATATTTTAATTTAATATATCCGGCGCCGTAGTATAAAAGTTTATTAATAAATAGAAGACGTTAACCCGAAGGGGTTTAGCGGAGTTTAGGATATATAAAGAATTTAAGTAAATTATTTTCATTTTTATTAACTAATTTATTAAACTACTTTAAATCTATTTAAATTAGACTATAACGGAGATTCTACCTAAATACTAACACTATATCGGGCTTTATTTAAGAGATTAGTCGGTACTTCCGTATTTAAAGAGTATTAGAAATACGTAGATTTTTTAAACTATTAGTACTCGCCCGAGGCTAGACGATAAAAGGTATATATTATTATATTATTTATTATACTTTATAGGACCTTGATCTAGTCTCTTACGTTTATAAACGGCCTATATATTATATAGACCGTTAAACTTTCTCTTTTTATTAATTTTAAAAATTACGCGAGTAGGACTAATACTCGGAGAGTTTAATAAATCGTTAAGATTTCGCTTTACCCCCGCCTTTAAATTAGTATTACTTAGGTTGAATATACCGTAAATACGATACCGGTAAAATTCTAGGACACTATAAACTTTATTTCTAAATAAAGTATCCAACTACTATTAACTAATAAATTATATTATATTATAAGAAAACCCGTTAATCTTTCGTTATTCTAACCTATAGACTTTAAGATTAATATATATTATATCGTCGAGGTAACGAATATAAAGTTATATTTTCTTATAATATAAATAATACCGGGAGTAAATATCTTTAAGGGTTAATATTCCTAGACTTTCGAATCCGGTAATAAATTCGAGTTTATTATAAATCTTACCTAGAGATTCTAGGACCCTTTTAGGGTTATTATAATATCGAATAAAACCGCGATAATAATATTAATTCGTTTTAAAGACGGGACCCGGGGTATTAAACTCGAAAAAGAAATTTAATATTAAAAAAACGAAAATAATATTAATTATATCCCGTAGGTTATCCGGCTAAAGTTATATATTTTTTTTAAACTCGTCTATATATCTTATATCGTCTAGACGAGGCTCGTCTCCTTCGAATAATATATTAAATCGGAAATAGTCGGCCTTAGTCTTATTATCCAAACGATTTATAAGATTTCTCTAAGTACGTTTATTATTAAAAAACGATATAAATTATCGACCTAGTCGTGGTATATAATTATTATTAAAGATATATCGGAAAATAATAACTTTAGGAGATTTTAGGTCCTCTTTATCCATTCTTATATTTAATAAAAGAACTACGTCCGGGTTTATACTCGACGCCTATAATTTTAGATATTCTTATAACGTAAAATCTATCGGGTTATTATAACGTAATCCTCTATTTTAGAAAAAGTTAAAAGATACGATAAATATAAACTATAATAACCTATATAATATTAACGACGTATTAGAAAATATATTTAAAAATATATACCTAAAGGCGGTAAAGGTAACCCGATTATTATTAAGATTTAATACTATTTTATTTTTTGGGTTATATCTCGATTCACGCTTCCTAAATAAATAACTTATACTCGATCTTTTCGGGGCGTACGTATTTATATTCTTTCTTATATTAACTCGTTACTTAAAGGGGTATAAAAGTATTTACCGTAATTTTATTCTTTAACCCTACTATTATAATTCGAAAATATATATATAAAGATATTAGATAAAATAGTAATAATAATAATTACCTTTTATCCGGAGAAGCCGGTTTTATTAATATTAAATAACCTTCGATCGTCCTTAAAGATCTCTTTTAGTGAATTCTTTAAAGAATTAATATCGTAATATCTATCTTTTAACTAGTAGCGAAAATAACCTCGGAGTCTCGTTAATAAACCGATACCTCTAATCGGGTATATACCGAAGAAATCGCGGATAAATATATTAAAAGTTCTAGAATAATAAGTAATATCCTAATATTTAATAAAGAGTTCAAGGATTATAAGGCCGCCTACGTCTCGTTAAAGGCTAATTTTATTTATATAAAAAAAAACTTTCACGTACTTAAATTAATCCCTAATATTTATTTAAAAAGATCCTATAAATAGAGGCTAGATCCTAGATATCTTTATAAAGATTTAAAATATACTAAAGAAACTACCCCGCGAACTCCTCTATTATTAATACTTAATATACGGGCTTTAGTTATAGGAGGTTTTAATTTAATTAATAATTTTCCCCGAGTAATATAAAGAATATAGTTATTTATATTAAAGTAATACTCTTTACCTATAACTAGCTCTCTAAACCTTTCGACGTAGATATCGTAAATCGCGTACTCGTAGGTAAGAATATACTTAGGCCTACGGCGAAGATAATATAAATAAATACCGTAATTTTTAAATCGGCCTTATTATAAAGGGAACGATCTAAGGTTATTAATATATAATTATACCGACGTCTCGAAGTCTAGATCGATAGATAGGAATAAACGGTCTATATAATCCTCTATATAAATATAAAGATCCTCGGCGAATATCGGAGAATCTAGGACCTACGTTAATATTAATATAATATATATCCTATATAAACCCTTAAATATATCTCGAGGATAAAATATTATATAATATAAATATTCTTACGAGTAGGCGAGTTCAGGTATTTATTATATATTCTCGGCGGGTAAATATTTATTAAAATATTTAAAGCGATAAAAGATATAAGGCTTTTATAAAATCTAAAGTATTCATAATTTAAAAATATAAAAACGGCGATATAGTCTTTATAATCGTCTTCGATATAATTATATACGCGAGTATTTACGATAAAGTCGAATAATACGTCGATCGAGGTCGCTACGTACTATATAATATAACGAAAGAAGGTTTTAAAATAAATCGCCGAGAAAAATAATCGATACTCGATACGGTTTATCCGTAATATTTTTACTTCGGTTAAAAGGACCTCCTTTAATCGCCGATATCGAATTAAAGACGATATATAGTCTCTAGTAAAGTATATTAAGGATATAAATAAAAATACTTAAATATATAACTCCGGATACTCTCTTTAAAGGTATATTTCGAGGTTATAAATTTAAAGTATATAATAGGTCACGGCTGCGTCTTCTTTATATACGATAATAATAATACGTAATCGGATTTTAATAAGGAGGTAAAAAGGACTTTTTATTTATATTTATTTTATTAGAAAATCTACTACTCCGTCTAAATCTCTTAAATCGTCGGCGAAGATATAAATAATATCGCTAAATAATACTACTAACCGAGTATATATAATTTATAAAATACTTTACTCGTAATCCCGGCTTTAGGCGAGTAGAATTATCGTTTACCTATAATATATTATCGTTTTTAATTAATAAAGTATAAGAGTTAAAGGGTCTTTATCCGTAAAAAGAAATAATAAATTAAAACTAAATATAAAAGAGTCGAGGCGAAGGTTAATAATACCGCTTTTATTTCTACGTCGAATATTATTATTTAGGAATAGTTTACGTAGAGTAGTATCCTTAAATCTTTTCCCGATAAAGAAGATTATTAAAGGGTATTAAATATCTAAACTAGTTATCTCCTAAATAATAATTAATATACGATTATAATAATAAAAATAAATACCTTCTTTATTAAAGAGGTGGAACTATTTAAAATAATAATATAAATTTATTATAATAAATAGATATAGTAGCGAAAGTAGGATTTAATAAACCTAGCGAGTTATTAATTCTTATATAATTCGAGACTACGGTGTTAAGTTAAAAATAGATTAGAATATAAGGGGGCCCTATACTCTAAGAATAATAAAAAAGCGGTTAATTTACCCGGACTCGAAAATGGCTTAAGTAAAACCTAAGGGCTCTTATTTTAATTATAAAGACGTATTTTATAAATAACGAATACGAAAGTGGCCTAAATAAAATACGAGGGCTCTCGTCTTAATTATAAGGGCGTATTTTATGAATAACGAATACGAAAATTAACGATTCGCCGAAAGATAATCGAATTTTCGGGGAAGTACGAAGGTCCCCCTTAAATTCTTAAATTTTAAAGAAATACTCATTTCTAGCTACCTCGACCCTAAAAATATTATAGGTTTAATTCAGATTTTTAAATTTAAAAACTATATTAAATTAGATTTAGAGAACTATATCTTAATTATTATTAATAATAATCTTTTAAATTAAAGTCTTTATTACTTTTAAATTACCGGTAATTTATTTAATTATCGAATACCTCTAATACTTAAACTACCGCCGAACTATATATTATATTACTTATATAGTAAATATAGGATCGTTATTATAAAAATATTTCTCTTATTAAATAATAAATAATAGACCGTAGACTTATACTTAAATAATATATAATATTATACTCTATAATAATAGCCCTAACTTAATTAATTATAGGGTTTAGTGAATCTTTACGTCGAGATATCCGAGAGGAATATACTAACTTAAGAAATTTCTATAACGACGATATATTCTAGTAGATTAAATATTATTAAAGAGTTTAAAATATCGAGGGCGAAGGATATTAATTCGTTAGGCTCTTTAAAGATAAATATAAAAATATAAAATAATTATAACGGAGGAAGGATTTATAAATAATTAAATAGGCGCTCGATAATCTCTTATTATATATAGGCTTCTAGCCGAGCCTTCCGATCGAGACTCTTTACGAAATTATAAATTTGAAATATCTAAAGGTTAATTACGTTTATTTCGTTAACTCGGTTTAATAATCGCGGTCTAAAGTTTTATAAAAGATAGAGTATTACCTAAACTATATACATATATATTAAGATAAAGTCATCGATAGTAACTAAAATTTATAATTATTAATCGACTTTCGGATAATATAACTCCTTTAAACACGAAATCCCTAGGCGTCGAAAAGTGATTACGATTTTATTATTAATTTAATAAATCATTAATAGTTATTCCTAATAATATAAAACTTAACTACGCGATAGCGTATTTTTAATAATTTTTAAAATATTAATTATATAATCCCGTCTCTTTATATATTCTTCGAGGATATTAAATGGCTCGCGTTATATTTTAAATTATTCGCGTTTTTCTACCCGACGGTTATAGAGAGTCTACCCGTCGAGTATTTTCCCGGTACTATATAAGCGTTAACTAGAAAACCGGTATACTACGAATTAAATATAATAATCCGAAATTTATTAAAATACCCGGCTCGGAGGTATAAACCGTGGATAACGGATACTAGTAACTTTTTCTATTTATATAGTATTACTTTTCCGAGCTATTAGTTATTTTATCTTAGAAGGATATAAATAGACCTAAACCTTTTATTATAACTTCGAATAAATAGTATTAATACTATTTAGCCTAGCTAGCTAGTTTATTTAATTTTAAATTTAAAAAAATTATATTTCTCTAAAACCAAGATCCCGACCTAAAGATAATTTACGAATTCCTTCGTTAAATACGCCCCGACGTATTTTATTAAATATTTAATAAGGCCCGTATAACCCTAGTTTTAAAGATCTACCGAGTATTAAAATTTATCCGCGAACCGGTATTTACGTTTTCTCTACGGGTTTTACTAGAGGCTCTAATATCGTTATTAATTAAATATTAATACGGAAGATCTTTTAAATAATCTTTTAAAGAGTTAAAAGCGTTTTTTTATTTATTTAATATATATCGAGCGAGGCAGAAAACTTTATTCTATTTTATAATTAATCGAGATATTTTCTTTATTTTCTTTAGGTTTTAATACTTTATTAGTTTTTCCGGTATAACGGTAGTACCTAGAATAATAGATATCCGAGTTAAAAATACGAGCGATATTTTAATAATTGAGCCCGTTACGTAGAATTAATAAATAACGTAGTTATAACCTTATTTAGAAGCGTCTAGCCTTATATAAAACTTCGGAAATATTAATAATTACGTCGCTCGCGAAGAATTATTTAACCGGAGTATATAAGAGGTATAAATAAAGATTATAAATAACTCGAACTTAAATATAATATATAATAAGGATATATATATTAAAGATATATTAAATAAAACCACGGAGGTTATAACGGTCGCGAATATAATATTTAATAAAGATATATTTATCGAAGATATACTAGATAGAGCTACGGAGGTTATAATAGTCGCGAATATAATATTTAATAAAGATATACTCATCGAAGACGTATTAGATAAAGCTTTAAATATAACTCTATAATTTATAATTATATTATTAGTTAAGAGGGTATTTAAAAATATATTTAATTAGAGTACCCCAAAGTTCCTTAAAAAGCCACGGCTCTTTTAGTAATAAAAACGATAATATAAAAACGAAGATATCTTTCTCGTCGACGTTAAGATATTCGAAGGTATTAATTATAATCTTTAGGTTTCCGGACTCGATAAACTTCTAAATATTATTATTGTTACTATAAATTACTCTTTCTTTATTATATATAAGAAAAATATTTTATCCACTAAATATTTAGTACCGATTAATTCGAGACGTATATATAATTACGGTAAAAGTCCACGGACTAATAGGGTAGTATATAAATATATAAAGAACTATAATATTCCTTCCTTTTTAGAGACTCTCTAGAAAAGTTTAGAATTAATAAATATCACGACCTTTATTAAAGAGTTTACTAGTTTTAATATTAAAAGTTCCGAAGGATCGAGTACGGAGAGCCGATTACGTAATTTAAAAGAAATTCACGTTAAGAAAAAACGAACCATTTACTTTCCTCCGGATAATTTATTATATAAAAAGTAATTTAATATTTTTTTTAAAGGACCGCTCGTTAGATATATACCTTATACTCCTTAATAGTAATATAAGGATAAATATAAATCGAGTAGTTCTAAGAAATTATAAAGATTTCGTTTTAATTTCGGCCTTTTATCGCTCGATAATAACTTCCCTCTTTAATAATATACTACGAGATAGTCCCCGTATAGTATAATTAATACTGCGAGAATATACTCTCTTATTACTATATAATATATAAGCCTAATAAGAATTCGTAAAATTATATTAATATTATTATTTATAGCTCGTCCTTACCCACTCCGATTAATATACGAAAATTAGATAATCTTATCGTAACCCGTTATCGGTTAACCTCGATATAATTCTATTTAATTATTTCGCCGCGGAGGTTATTAGTCCGGCGGACACTATTAAACCTCTTCTAAACTCAAACTAATATTAATTATAAAAATACTTTATTATTTTAAAGTCAAAACCTAGTAAAGTCTTTATTATCTATATTTCTAGAAACTAAATATACGATTATAATAGTTTTATACTACTAGATATATATTATTATAAAGTAAAACCAAGTACCTCGAGGAGCTAGGAGGGTAAAAATATTAAATATTAGAATATTAACGACGCCTAGAGAATAGGAAATTATATAATTATCTTCGGAAAGTTAAATAATTTATATATATATTTAAGAGTCTAGATTTGCCCGCCACGATATCCGGCTAGTATTTTATTAAACCTAATTATACCGATTAAACCGACTCGTTTTTAATTAAGGAGATACGACTAATTAGATTACCATATAAAAGCGCGGTTATATTCTACTTCTTTATTAATTTTTATATAAAGTTATTAATATCCTCCGTCTACGATTATAATTATTTTATATAATCGTATAGGGTATCGAGCTTCCTAATATATTATTTAATATTATCTCATATTTGTAATAAAATAGTAAAATCTTAATTTTTCTTTTAGTCTATAATTCTCCGTTAATTAATACTCCTCTTTAGATTATTTATTATATTTACTTAATTTATAACGTCCGTATTAAATCTTTTAACTCGTTTTCGGGCGCTACGGGATACCCGGGAGGTTAATTCATTTTTAGAATAAATATATTACTCCCGCCGGCTTTCTAGTCGAAAAAGTTAATATATAAAAAGAGCGATAAAACCTAACTATAATCCTTCCTAAAATTAATACTATTAGTCGTAAAGTAGTCTAGATTAATTTATTAATCTAAATCGAAGTCGAGACTCTAATCGTTAGACGTGTCGTAATTAAGATTTAGGGTCGATATTTTATATAAAGTTTTATACTACCCTACGTCTTAACCTAGGTTTACTGCGTTTACTATTTTAATCCGTTCTTTACGTTTATAAAGACGACGGATTATATTAGTCTTTATATATTTATATCGCTCTTATCTCGTAAACGTAGTTAGATTAAATAAATATATTAATAAGGTCCTAGCGCCTATTTAATTTAATTTTAACTATATAGACGCTCGGGCTACTCGTCCGAAAATAAATATAATTAAAATTAATCGGATTTAACTTTCTATAAAGTAATCGGATAAAATAAAAATTATAATAAATTTACTCTAATAGTATAAATACCGATGATTTATTAATATAAGTAAATAAAGTATAATAATAATTAACTCGTAGTTCCGAAGGCTAATTATATCTTAACTAGATTATTATTAACTAATTATTCGTTTATACGGGTTATATTTTAGTATTATTTAATATCCCGTTTCCGCTAACGCCTAAAGGCTCGTTTATAACTTTAGTCGAGTTCCACTAATAAATACTATAGATAATTCGACCTATCGAGTTAATAATACCTAATTATTAATAATATTCTTTTTTTAGTTGAACTAGCGTATAAATATAATATATTACGCTCGTTATAATATCTATTTTTATATCTTAATCGAGTTATTATATAGATAACTAGTCGTATTTTTAGACCTATATAAATTTATCGGTACCCGCTACCTAGTATATATACCGCTTTAATAATAATTAACCGTTTTCGCCTCGTATAATTCTCCTTCCCTTAAGGTATTAATAGGAACTCTAAATCCGTTATTCGTTTTTTAATTTATTACCGTCCTATTAACTTTACTAGTTCTATTTCTTAATTTATTTATCGTAGTATTAACTATATTTATACTACTTTCTTTATACTACTCTATATATCCTTAATACTACGCTTTCGCGGGATTTATAATAGTATTCTAATTTATAATATAAAATTATCCGTCTAGGTCCCTTAATCTTTAAAGAGTAATAAAAGTCGTTACTCGTTTTTTATCTCTTTATATTAAACGAATTAAACGAACTTCTCTTATATTCAGGTCTTTAAAGGTCCAAATTTATTATAATAAAACTTAATCTCTACTTTATTATTAATATTATCGATATAACCTTCGAATTAAAAAATATAATTACGTCCACTAGTCTAGGGGAGAGTCTTATATATATATATACTTTATAATAAACTCCCGACTACGACGATAAAGCGACGCTCGAAGAAATCCTCGCCTAAAATTTTAATATTAAATAATATCGTATCCGTATTATCTTTAACGATTTAGTCCCTATTTCTCGACGTAGATTTATTAATAATATTTACTTTAAAGGAAAAAGACTAATGAGAGCCTATAATAAAATATATAATCTCTCGGATATAGTATAATCTACTAAAGTCGAGGCTGCGAGCCTCCGTAATAAAGTATATTTATAAAAACTCTACTCGCTTTATTTCTAAATATTTTTAGCTACTTATAATAATACTTTATATATTAACCGAAGACCCCGTAACTTATATAGAGACGCTTTATAACTCTTAGGATAATACGTTAGGCGATTAAAGATATATAAATATAATTATAAAGAATTTAAAGACGCTAGAAATTAAGAAGAGGATTACTATAAAAATTATAGTAGGTTTTTATAGGTTATAAAGATACTTTAAAGATATCTTAATAAATTAACCTTTTATTAGACTAGATATATAGTTAATATCGATCCTATATTCTTTAACCTAGTATACTAGGTAGGCTTTAAGACTTTAATCTTTATTTAATATATAAATTTTAATTACTATCCTCGATTAAATTAATATTAAAATTCGAACTCGATAATTTTAGGTATTAATTAGGTAGGGAAACACTTTAATATTTAAAGCCAGCTATATTTTATTCTTATATATAATATATTTACGTATTTACTAAATATACCGAAATAGATTAACGCGCGCTTTAGGTCAATAGTTATATTTACTAAAGAATATTTAATTATATATCGGTATAACTCTTATTTAGTATAGATTAAATACCCGTATACTCGATTAAACTTTATAGTCTTCTTTTAATTATTTCTTAATTATTTATTAAGGAATTAATTACTTATTACTTAACTTTATTCTAAAAACTTCATAAATCTTCCCTACTTATTATAAAAATACCTGGCGAGAATAGTATGAATCGATAAATAAGATTTCTAGATTATTTTATTTCGCTAGCTAGTTTTAACTCTTAATAAGATAATTAAATAAAGTATCGAGTCTGCGCTCGACGATCCGACTAAAACTTCCTAAGGGAATTTTATTAACGGGAAGAGATTATAAAGTAATAAATTTAAAACTTTAATAGTTATATTATCTAGCTACGCGCAGTTTTATAATATATTAATTAAATTTTTTAAGAAAATCGTATCGCTCTTAATAAATTATACGACTATATAATATATCTATAAATAGATTTTAACGAATCGGAGGCTGTACGAGTTAGATTTAAGAATAAACTATATAAAGAGCGTTAGGAAAATTAAACGTACTAGAAGCTTCTAAATTATAAATATACTCGTTATTCCGAAACGGAGAAGAACTTAAATAGTGTCTAGACTACGTATACGAGGCTCCGAGATACGATACTATAAATTAATTATTACGTCGAGGAGGGTATAGTTAATAATCTTTATAAAAACTACGATATTATAAATTTAATACTTAAGCTTTCCGCTAAATCCTAAAGAATTTCCGACCTCGAAGTATACTCGGATTAAATTTAGGATTATTATTATACTAAAGTCGTTTAGTTAAAAGAGAAACTCGACTCCGAGTTTATATAATATACGGAAGAGTTTATAGGGTAAATATAATAAATTTACGAGTTTAAAATTACCTTATAAAATATAAATATAAGATAGAATAAAGTAAAAGATATATTAGAGTTAAGAAAGAATTTTAAGTCTTTTAAAAAACGTATATATTTCCGTATAAAAGGAAAGGTTAGTAAGAATACGGAGCCCGAGGAGGTAATTATCCTAAATCTAGCGCTTAACTAAAGATAACTTCGATAAAAGATTTATATTTTCGTTATTAAAAAGGAAAGACTTTAGAGTTTATTAAAATACCGGGTATCCGTTATAAGATCGTAGAGAAAGTTTATAAATTTATAATATTATTTAAATTACTATAATATATTTATACTATTAAATTATCCGCTTTATTAATATTTAATTATTATTTATTACTACTTATCCTAAATAAAGTACGAATACTATCGATTATTATACTATTTAATAATCGTAGCCTAATTTTCCGAGACGAGTTAAATTCTTTACTTCGAGATAAACTCTTTAAAGTTATTAAGGGACTAGATCGGCCTTATTATTAATTTCTTTAATAATAATAAGGTTTTTATATTATTACCTTAAAGACGTAGGATTTCTTAATTATAAATTTTTTAGTAATAAATTAGTCGTTCCCCTCTTTATAATTTATTATAATACGAAGGACGAAGGAGTAAATACTAAATCGATTAATATTAAAATAAAGAGAATTTATTCGAGGCTAAATTTATTATTTAGGATTAAATAAAGATAATTTAGGATGACCCTAGGCGTTAACTATATCGTTTATATTAATATTTGGCCGGGATAGTTTTTTAAAAGTTTTTTAAATCGTTTTAAATACCCCTAAAAAGTATTATAAATTATAATAAACTTTATTCTAGTATTTATAACTCTTTAGGGGCCTAAACTTAACTCGTTATAAAAGTTAACGAGTTCTATCCGATTATCCTTATCTAGATAAATTCGAAGAATTAGTTTAGTCGTGGCCGATATCGAATAGTATATCCTAGGAAGCGTTAAATTAATTAACGCCGAAAATTTTTAATAAAGACTCGGATCTTAGCCGATAAATATAATATTAATTTAATTTTATATTATTAAAATATCGTAGTTATATTAAGATACCGTAGATCTCTTTAAATAATATTTTTAAATTTCCTTTTAAACCGATATAAACTAATCTTTTATTTTAAATAATATATAATATAATTATTAAGGACTAAGATCGACTCTATTATTTAATCCCTTCGTTATAATAAGGGTATCTATATTACTTCCTTAAAAGCGAAGGATCTCTCGGTTTATAAAAATATTAATTATATCTTCGATATTTATTATAATATTAGGTCGAGGATATCTAGACTAGTAACTAATTAATTAATATTAATAGTCGACCGTATCGTATATATTTAGGAGTACGAGGTAGTTAGACGCCCTAATAGTAACTATTAACGGCGAAAAAGGTAGAAGATATATAATAAAACTTATATACGGGTTTATACGAGTAGGTAGAGGAGAAGGGGAAGGAGCTTTAATAATTTTATTCTATATTAATCGTTAATCGTGAATTTATTTTATATATTTATAAAGCTATATTAACCGATCTATAAATACTCGAGTGAAATTATTATTTATAACGCGGATAATATATTTAAATTTCCTTATAAAGTAATTACGTAGGTTAGCGATTAACTTTTAAACGGCGTTTTTATTAAAGTTATCGATTATAATTACTTTAGATTTATTTGGGTACTTTAGTCGAATCTCTAAAAACTCGTTTAAAATAATTAAATACTATATAATAAATAGTCGAGGTAACGAGAGTATCGTATATCTCGCCGTTAACTCGATCGAATTAATTATTATTAAATTATAAACGGAGTTAGTAGTTATTATAATAGTAGACGTAAATATAATAATTAAGATAGTAGTTAAAATAGTAATTAAAGTAGTAGGTAGGTTTACGGCTAGTTTTAGAAATAAAATACGATATAATAAACCGAGCGATAGTGGACTTGGTTCTAATATAGGCTATATTATAGAAAAGTCCTAAAGAAGTATATAATACTTTATATTTATAAATAATAAGATTTAGTAAATATCTAAATATAATAATATACTCGGACTCGCTCGGTACTAAGATATTATATAAATAAAAAGAAAGTATAAAGGTATTTTAACTCCTAAATAATCGAGGTCGAGGTTATACTAGTCGTGGATTCACTATAATTAACTTTCGGGGCAAGGAAATACTTTTAGAGTAAAGAAAAATTACCGCTAATATAAATAAATAATAAAGATAACTCGCGTAGTATAACGCTAGTCTAAACCCTCTACTAATGGGTACGACTAAAGTGTTATTGTTATTCTAGGATAAAATTAACACTAGCTAGTAATCTCTATTAAAAAGTAAATTTAATATAAATAGAAACTCTTCCCCTTTAATAATTATATATAAACGGGGGGAAACCCGATAAGAGAAATATATAATTCGGTAATCCTTATAGTTATCGTTGGCTTGATTTAACCCTATTAGATAAAAGAGGTAGAGTTTATAAATATATATAAACGCGGACTTATATATAGATAAATATAGTAACGTCGCTACGCCTTTATATATTAAGAATTAAACGATATATATAATTATACTCTACTAATTATAAGTTTCTAAGTCCGCTCTTTATAATTAAAATTAACTAAAGCTCTCGGACCTTCGACGGGCGAACTAAAATAACGGGAATTTAGTTATAAATCTATAAATAAAGAGTAATAGACGGGATTTACCTTTATAGTTTAAAAGAGCTCACGGGTCTCGTAATATAGGGTAAAGGTCTATACTAGATTAAATAATAATCTAGCCGTTCTATTATAGAGCGAAGAAAGATATAAAGTATCTTCGGTACCCTAAATATACTCTACGTTTAGCGCGATTATTATTAACGTATAAAGTACTATTATAAATCCTAATTTAATAATAAAGAGAAAATTACCTACTCTTTAAAGTCTCTTAATTTTAATATAGGTTTATATTACGGCTAAAGTTTTAAATAATAAAGTACCTAGTACCTTAATAACGACGCCGTTACTTTCTTTATATTTTTTTATTCTATTTACTCCTCGCCGGGTTCTTAGTAGTAATAAGAAAAATATTAAAACTACTACTTTTTTATAAATTAAAGTAAATTTTATCCGAAATTCTCTAACGCGACGGCTTAGGAAAGTTCCTTTAAGTATAAATTATATCGAATATAATTTATACTCGTCTAAAGTCTAGCGATATTATTAAGGGAGTTTAAATTATATAAACTTTCCTAGATATTTAGTCCCTAACCCTTTAAGGTTATCGACTCCGTTATATTATTATCGAAGCTCGAGGTAGGATCTTTAATAACTTTAAGAAAATCGATTCTTTTAGAGACCCGATCATACTATTTATTTAAATATACACTCGGGTTATCGTAGATATTTAATATAATTAATTTAATAATATAGAGCCTTCTCGTAAATAGTCCGATAAAATAATATTCTATTAATAAATTATAATTATAAAGATAGGACGGTTAATACCGTTTAATACGATTTAAATTATTATACTAGTACTTTATAAAACCGAAAAATAGCGCGAGTTAAAAATATCGTATTTATAAATTTCTATTAAATTCGTCGGACTAATAAATGGCCCTAGTATATAAAACGAGATTATTATAGAAAGTCTTTTATTAATTACTAGAACGAAATTTAGTTATTTAAATATTACGGGACTATTAAAGCCTCGTTTATTTAAAGATATTTTTATACTTCTTATCGATATTTTAAGAATATAGTCGGGTTACTCCCAGTTAAAAAGATCTTAAAAATCGGGTTAAATTAATAAACTAATTTTATATAATATCCTTCGCGGCTAATAATCTTATATTATAGATATAATTTAATAGATAAAGTTATAAAGAAATAAAGTAGTAATTAAGAGACTCGGGTAGGGTATTAAAATATTAATTATATTATATAAATCTTTATCTCGGCAGAGCGAATTAAGACTCGATATAAGATATTATTAAAATAATCCTATAAACTATTCGCCTACCCGTTATATATAAAGAGATTTAGACCGATTTAATAGTTTCGGTACTTATTTACTTATTTATATTAAGTAATAAAATATAGTTATTAGGTATTACTAGTAGGCCTAACTAACTTATTACACTATATATATTAAAAGTAAAGAAAATATAGTTATTATAATTATATATTAATTTAAGTTAGTTTCTAGCGTTATTACTAGTTAGTATATAAACTCCGGTTTACGTAGATCTCTTAGGAGGTCGGTTAAGTTATAATTTTAAACTATACCGTCGTTATAATCGGTAATATACTCTCGTTTAAATTACTTCGCCGAAGATACCCCCCCTAGTATTTACTATAAAAGATTTATTTTATTATACTTATACCCTTTAGGTGCCTTAGGTACCTCCTTTTTAATTTTATTTATATATATTTTATCTTAAGCCCTTTTAATTTATATTTATTTTCTTTTACTTTTATCGTTTCTTTAGGCGTTATTTCCTCCTTTAGTTTAAAAGCCTCTAAAGTCTCGAGATTCTTTAAAAAGGCTTCGGAATCCTTTTTTAATTATAATAACTACTCGGAGGTTTTATTAATTAATTCTTAAATCGTTTAGGTTATAAACTTTAGAAAAGTTTCAATATCCTCTTTTAATTATAATAATTACTCGGGCGTTCTTTCCTCTTTTAGTTTATAAATTTTTAAAGTTTTAAGGCTCTTTAATAAGGCTTCGTAATACTTTTTTATTTATAATAATTCCTCGCGCGTTATTTCTTCCTCTAGCTTAGAAACTTTTAAAGTCTCGAGGTTCTTTAAAGAGATTTCGGAATCCTCTATTAACTATAATAATTATTTAGAGGTTTTATCGAGTATTCCCTAGACCTCTTAGGCCATAAACTTTAAAAAGACTTCGGTATTCTTTTTTTATTATAAAAACTACTCGGGCGTCTCTTCCTCCTTTAATAGATAAATATCTAAAGTCTCGAGGCTCTCTAATAAAGCTTTATAATACTTTTTTATTTATAATAACTCCTCGCGCGTCGCTTTTTCCTTTAATTTAGAAGTTTTTAAAGTCTCGAGGTTTATTAATAAACCTTCGGGATTCTTTTTTAATTATAATAATTACTCGGAGTAAATTTAGAGCTCCTAGATATTTTAGGCTTCGACCTTTATTTCGTACTATAATAATATAAGGGTTAAGTATAAGGGGAAAAGGAAAAACGTTAATATATATAAAGGTAGAGAGTTAAATTTAACGATTTAATAAAAATTAAAAAGGCCTATAATATTATATAATAAACCACTACTTTAAAATTAATTTAATATTATTTATACGATAACTAGGGCCTTACGGTTCTATATAATAAATATTAAAACCTATTTATTATATAAACTTAAAGGTACCTCCCTTATATTTATTATACTAAAATTATTTATAAAGGAAGTCGTTTATTTCTATAAGTATTTTTGGATATTTTGAATTATTTATATATTTAAGGGTATAGTTATACTTATATATTAGAAAGTTAATAATAAGATATATAATAATAAAGATCCGTGATCTACGAGAGTTAAGGAAGTATAAAAGGTCTTATATATAATACTAGATAAAACCTAGACGCAGAATTATTTATATATATAATAAGAATATATAGTTTATAATTAACTAAATTCAACTCTCTTAACTATTATGAAATATTAAGAAATTTCCGTGGAGATATAACTAGATTTGGTTTTATATAATATTATTTTAAAAGACGCCTTTACTTTAGTAAATCGTACTTTTAATTTATAACCTTTAAAATAACGGGTTTATATTAAGATACTAGAGCTTCGCCCCGGTTAAAATAAAAAAAGGAGGAAGTAGGTTAAGAATAGATAGAAAAATATATAAAAAATAATATAATACCGGACTACGCTAGTTTCGATCGAAGTTAGGTAGAAATATCTAGATTTAAATTATTTAATTCGTTTATACTCGAATACTTTAAGGATTATAAGAGTAACTTGAATTATAGTATAAATTATCTATTATTAACGAAGATACCTACGAGTAACCGATTATTTTATAAATTATAAACCGCTAGGAGTATTTTATTATTCTTTATTAAGATCCTCTTAATATAGTACCCGAACGAAAGTTTCTTTAATAAATAATTTAAATCTAATTTAATCGTACTACCGGTCTCTTACGTAATCGAGGATATAATCGCACGAAGTCTTTAAAGGGGAATTTTACGATAAAATTTATTAATAAATAACGACTTAAAAGGGAGTTTAATAGTCTATATAACGATATAGTATAAAATAAAAACGAAGTGTATCTTTATTAGGTCCAGCCTATTTTTTTTATATATAAATCCTTATATATTAAGAATATAAGGGCTATAATAAAACCTATCGCCTAAATATCTTTTAAGACTTATCGCTTCTCTAAAAGTATTTGGATATTAAGGGAGAGTACCGAAGCGAATATTTCGTCGGTATTAAACCCGAACCAAAAGTTTAAAAGTATATTATTATCTCGGAATATTTCTTAAATAAAGTCGTGGGCTATAGAAGGATTATTTATATATAAAATAATTTAAAGCTTTAAGAGAAGGGCTATTTTAAATTTCGTACTCGTATTAATTATTTTAATCTAAACTATATAATAATTAACTACGATTAAATATAGGTAATAAAATATCTAGTACCTTTATAATTAAAAGAGTCCTTAATAGGTCGAGGTAGAAAAAATAGAGTAAATATAAATAAAAGGGGTAGTACTTCCGATATCTCGTCGAAAGACTTTATTATTTTAAATATAAAATTATAATTATTATTAAAAATAACTAGATTTACTTAAGAGGGGTAGAGTAAAATAAGAATATTATAAAGAAAGATATAAATAGCGCGTTAAATAGTAAGAGCGTTTATAATAGGCTAAGACCGTTTACTATAAATATATAAAATAAGATATAATATGAAAAAGCGAGATCCTCCTTCGAATAATTTTATCCTTTTATAAACGGCGGGGAAACTATACTAGCGGGTAATAAAAATATTATTAAAGTCGTTAAAACTATTTAAAACGTTATTATTAAATTTATCTAGTTATTTATAAATTACTTATAATTAATTTCGAGGGCCAAGTTAAAACGAGAGGTTAAACTATATCTTTACGTTTATTAACCCGCTTTTTATTCTTTATCGACTTAAATTATATTTATAGAGCCTTCGTTACCTCTTCCCGATAAGACCCTATATAATCGGCTACGTCGTTATATTGATTTTCCCGTAATCTCTCGATTAGTAGAGTAAGTAGCTCCTATTTTATATCCGTACCGATATTACTCTATATCGGAAAGTTATTTAGAAAATATATAAATATAACGTCGCCGTTATAAAGTAAAACTTTACTCTTTTAGTCCTTCGATAGTATTATTACTATAATATACCTCGTAAAAGATTAATAAATATAAAGTACGGCTCGTATAGGGGGGTTTGAATAATAATTATAAAAGTTAAAATATATTATATAGTTATATTAATATACGGCCGTTAGTTAACGCTTTTTTAAGGCTTTCGATATTTTATACCCCGTTATAGCGGTCTTATTAATTATAAATTATTTTTTAGGGTAAAGAGGCTAGAGCGCTAGCTCTTACGTAAGGGATTTCTACAGGCCCTATAAGTTTATTATATACTCTAACGGGCTATCGGGTACGGTATTATTATATTTTAAATTTTAATTATTATAAGTTATTATCCCTTAATAACCCCTCTTTAACGCGTACCTCTATTATCCGTAATTATTTTTAATAAGTATTAATAACCTTACGCCGCTAGTAGTATATTAAATATATTAAGTAATACTATTACGAGTATATTTAATCGAGATTTAGAGAGTACTTTATTTCAGAATTATAAATCGAAGTATGGGTATAGTTTAAATTTTATAATATCGGGCCTATATCTATAAATAAATATTTATTCGATAAAGAATAACCCTACTTTAGACGACCTATATATACTACTTCTTTCAAATTTATCGCACCCATAACGTTTATATAATAATTAATATATCTACGAACTCCTTTAATAAACTATATTTAAAACTATTTAAAATCCCTAAAATAATATTTATAACGTAGAGGTTATACTATCTATAAATTATATAAAATATAGTATAGTGCGACGAATTATATAGAGACCGGTCAACTAGATACTCCTATTTAATTATTTATTATTTTAATTAAAAATTTATATTATTAGGTTCTCGTTAATCGCTATATTATTTAACGACCTTAGTCTCCTCTTTTTAATTCTTTATTTTTACGCCTCTTTAATTAAATAAGAGCCCGTCCGCCTTTATATTATTTTTAATTATCTAACGAGCTTTATAAGTAATTAATAGTATAAAAATATAAAATTTTAATAATAATAGAGGGGTAGTAATACTAGCCTCGTTTTAATTATTCGGGATCGTAAAACCTTTTTCTTTAATAATATCGCTAATCTTTACTAATCTAATAGGGACGTTAAATTAATTATTTTCGGAGAAATAAATAATACTAGCCTCGCCTTAACCGCTCGGGATTATAAGGCCTTATTTTTTTATAATATCGTTAATCTTTACCGATCCGATAGGGACGTTAAATTAATCCTCTTCGAAATAAATAATTTCTTCGATAATTTTTTCGATAGCTTTTAGTTTCCTAGAAAAGATATATATAATCTTATTATTCTTTAGATTAAAAGGGTATAAACTAAATTAAAACACTACTAAATCGTAGGAAATATAAAAGAACGAGGTATATTTTTTATATATAAATATTAACTTACCCTAGAGAATTTTATCCGTATATTAATATAAAGATATATTCTTTTATATTATAGGGCGGGTTCGATTAGTCGTTTATAAAGACTTTATACGAATACGAGTAACGAAGCTAGTATTTACGAGGTAGGGAGACGAGGCGAAGAGGGGTTAATAATAATTTAATAAAGTTTCCGCTCTTAATACCCTCTCTAAATTATCGCGTTACGAAGTATTATTAATTATATTTATTTATTTATTAAACGAGGTCTTAACCTTATATCTCGTATCGAATTTCGATTATTTTAAATTATACTACTTATTATACGTATTTATATTAAAAGAAATTACTACTTCCCCTCCCTAATTATTTTTATTTTAAAATTCGATTTTTTATATTCGAGTATTAATTATATCCCGAATCTTTTAAGCCTTAGAACCAATCGTACTCGAATCTTTAATATTAATCGATAATAATAGTTTATTCGTCGCTATCATTCCCTTATAATATTTAGCGTGAAATTCTAGAAGAATTTTAAAAAATTAATAACCGAAAAAGTTTATCCTAGCTTTAGTCGGACGTTTATTATATTTCGAGAATATTTAAAAAGACGATAAAAGATATTTTTAAAACTAAATATCTCCCGAAAACTAAACTCGGTTTACTAGTAAATAAATTTACCCTTAAATAAAGTTAAGATCCCGATATATTATATTAATATTTTTAATAAATAGCCGTCCTTAATCGAAAAACCGAGTATTTTTATTTTTATAATATTATAAACTACGGAACTAAAGCCCTCTTCACGTATAAATTATATATTATAAATCTACGACGTATTTATTATATAAAGGTACCTTTCGAAGTACTTTTATTTAAAAATCTTTACGAATTAAGGCTTCTCGATAACTTACTTTATATAATTTATATTAATTTAATCGTAAACGATACTAGGTTTCTAAATCTTCAAATCTATATTAAATAATAAAAGATTTCGTATAATTAAAGAGGTATATTTAATCGATTATTTAAAGAGGAGAAAGCCGCTATAAAAGTTAAAGAGAAATATCCGAGTAATATATTCGATAAAAAGCTAATAACACCGCGTAGATAAATATAAACGGAGACGGAATTAAAGTTTATACCTTATTATTATTTAAATCGAATAAATATTTATCTTTTTATCGCTCGACGCGGTCGCGACCGGCGTAGATATATAACGGAGACCGAAACGATTATCGCTAAAGACTTTATTATAAAGGATACCGTATATCTATCTAACTTTATCTCGGCGCGATATAAACGAGAGAGCCGAACGAACTATTTATTAGACTAGTTAAAAACCGATACCGAATAAAGAAATCAAAGCGGGGGAAACGGATTAAGAAATTAATTAAATAATACGACTAAAGATAACCCGAATAACGCGAGACTATTAATATAATACGAGGTAAAGATAGAAGAAATAATAATATTCCTAATAAATAAAGATTAAATTAGGAGGATTTAATATATCGGTAACTTTTAACTCTTAAATTTAAAAATAACGGGAATAAAAACGAAACTTTTAATAAAGGAACTAGTAGGAGAGATATAAATAAAGAGGCTATAAAAAAAGTATAATAATATAATTACGTCTCTACTTCTTCTAACGGAAAAGACTTATTTAAAGAAAGAATAAAATATTAAAGTAAATATAATAATTTCGATTTAATAATATATCGAGGTTAATAATATCCCTTAAAGGAGTTACTTTATTATTTCTTTCGCACGAGTAAGAGTAGGGTTTTAGAAATAATATTAAATAAATATACGAAGTATAACGAGCCTGAAATTAGGATAATTAAGAGAGTCGAAATAATATAAAGAAATATAAAGTTTATTTATATCTCGTAGTTATCTATTAACGTCGTATTTTTTTTAAACTATTTAAACCGTAAGTTTCTTATTAAAACCTAGGCTCGATACTATTTCTATTAGTTATAATAAAAATATAACGAAGTTATATTAAGTATTCAAGGAGTTCTAACTATAATACCCATATCCGTTATAATAGTATTAAGGTCTACGGATACTAACGCGGCTTTTATTTAAATATTAAATTTATTCATTACGTAATTTATAATTATAAAGGATTTCGTCTTTATATTAAATCGTATCTATCGTTTTATCTAAATAGAAATTTTAGTTAAAAATATTAATTAATCTTATAATAATATAATAAATAAATACTATATAATAACTAAGTTATAAAATCCGTTTTACTCGAATCTAGGCCAAAGAGAATAACTAAAGTTTATTATCGTCGACTAAGATTTCCGTAAAATAAGTATAAGGAAAATATTATTACGAATATATTTACCCTTAAAGTGCGAAGTCCTTAAATAATAGTTAAGTTTTCTCTTTATTACTTTTATCGTTATTTAATTATAGAAACTCCTCCTCGAAGATTTTAAACGAGCGATATTCCCCTACGATAATATTAAGAAAAAAGTAAATAGTATATTAAGGGATATCTCTTTTAATAATTCTCTAAATAATATCTTTATCGAAAGACTTTTAATATTCTTAAGTAATAATAAGACTCCGGATAAATATAAAGTAAATATATACTAAAGGATAAGTATTTTTATTTATTTCGCGATTTAACGTTATTCCTAAGGTAATTAAGGTAAATATAAAAAATCGTATAATAAAAATAAACGAGATTTTACTATCCGATAATATAAGTATATTAAAGTCTAAGTCGGTATCTTCTTTAATAATAAACGCGTCTTCGGGTTAATTTAGATTACGAGGTTTAGAATTCGCCGTTACGTCCTTTATTATCTAAACTTTTTTATATATAAAAAGTAGCCTCGCCTTTACGTTATATTTCGGAGTATTATATTCGAATAAGGTAGTAATATTAAAGATTATAACGAATATTCCAAACTCCCTAAACTTTAACGCAGTTTTATTAATATATTTATTAAATAGACTATCTCTTACGAGTTTATTAATAATTATATCGAAATTATCGTTAAGACCCGGCGTCTTACTAGTAAAAAGAATAATATAAACGCGTATAAAAGTTATCTTTAGAGATAACGCTCGTCTAGTCTTCCTCCTTTAAAGGACCGGATTAAATAAAGTTATAATACTTCTTTTAATATCTTTAAACGGAGTTATATAAATAAAAGACCTTATATAAAACGAGAGTTATTCTAAAGAATCAAGTCGTATTAAAATAACTAAATAATAATATAAGCGCCTAATATTTAGACTTTTATTAATAAACTTCTTATACTAAAAGCGAGTAATATTACTCTAGCGTTTACGGTTATTATTAATAATATTACTTTAGACTTCGCGATCCTTAGGCTCGTTAACTTCGATAGTTATTTAATATCTTCCGAGATTACCTAAAAACGGTATAAATTATTCTAATCTTTATTAAATACGAAGAAAATCCTACCGAGATACTTAATTTATATATCTTTAAATAAAAATACTATTTCGTATAAAAGGGCTATCGTAGAGTAGGTAAAATAAATAAATACTAATATATACTCTAATAACTTAGGTAATCTATATCGTAAGACTTCTAAAAAAATATAAATTCCGTGATACTATAATTGAGTAGGTATTAAATATTTAATAATTAATCGAGTTAATACTAAGTTTATATTAGGATACTAAAATACTAAAAAAAAATCTATATATTCGTAGAGTAGTTAATAGACGAGTGAATTAATTATTAATACTCGATACTTAGTTAAGATAAATATTATAAGGAAAGTATATACCCGTTTATAAAGAGTAAAAAGTAATTACTATTAATTATTTTATAATTGAATTCTTAGACTTAGATCCTTCTCTTAGGCTGTAATCTATTATCTTTCGTCGATATTAATATATTTGGCTTCTACTATAGCTAGCTTAATATATATCTATTTAATATTTACTACTAACTCTTTATAAGATATCGGTTTATTCTCCGGTTAGAGTAATATCTTTAACTCTACCTCGGGATCTCCTTTAAATCAATTTTCTAGAGGTAGAAATATCTTCGGTTTTAAATTACCGGTAATTAACTTAAATAGACTAAAAGTAACTCGAACTAGCTACTTCTAAAAAATATTTATTAATATAAATATAAATTACGGCTCGATAAGGTTATTTTATTTAAATACGAGATATTCAGCCTCCTTTATTTTAGGGCTAGAAATCTTATATTTTAAAACGAAGTAAAATCTACTTTAATTATATTATTCGATATCCTCTTTAATATTTATCTTTATTAAATCTATAAAGGGAGTTACCTTCGGCGAAGAATTACTTTTAATTTAATTAGTAATAATATAATACTACCTAATTATTTTAAATTAGCGATATATAAACTAGACTAATATAAGTTATTCTATCGAATAATAAATACTCACCCTCTTTATAAGAATTATTTCTTCTCCGCCTTAAGTTTATCCCTATTATTAGTTATTTCTATAGAGTCTTAATATATTATCTTTATATGGATTTATAGTTCTACTCCTACCTAAAAGGATTCATTATATAAAGGATATCCTCCGGTCGTACCTCGAAGAGTATTTTAAATTCTTAGAAACGAATCTACGATCGTAGGCCTTTAAATTATTTTAATTTAAATCCTCCGGTATAAGAACGCCTTTCCGAGAGATTATCGATAAACTAAATAATATAAGCGATAAATAGAATTACTAGAGAAGTAATAATATAGTAACGATAAACCTCGATATATCGCCTTTAATTACGGTCGTATAAATTAAATTTTAATATTTATTAGATAAAAAACCACGGTCTTATAACCCTTCTATAAAGTACTTTAGAAAGTTATAATAATCGTTGAAATTCTTAGAGTTAACGTAGAGCTATATAATTAGCGAGTTTAATAAGATAAAATTAAATAACTCTAGTCTCCCCTTCTTAACCTAACGAGCTATAGCCTCGCCCCTATATAATATAGTTTATATTTAATATTTACTTAATAGGCCGGTACTATCTCTATTTATTTATAGTAAGAAAAGGTTTAACTATAGGGGGCTAGTAGGTAAGACCTAGTATTATTAATCGAATTAATAAAATCACGAATTAGTATAATTACTTAACTACACTAATATCTTGGCCTATTAAATAAGAGCGAATAATTATTAAATCTTAATATAAGAAAACCGATACTACTAGATTTATTAGTTATTATAGAAACCGTATCTTAATATAGTATATAATGAAAAGACACTTTAAAAGGTTAGTTAATTAAACAATAAACTTTAACGGCCGCCCTAATCGTTAAATTTATAAATTATAAATAATTTATAAATTATTAATCTTTTAAGGGCTAAAAGATATACTTTATTATATATTCGCCCTACCTCCTACTTAACCACGATTCCTTCTATATAAAGAAAAAAAATTATTATTCGATTATTTTATACCCCCCGTAGAGTATACTTCTTCGAGCCTTAGAACTTAACGCCGATACGATTATATAAAATTTAACTAGTCCTTTTATTCTTAACCTAGTTATAAAATTATAACTCGAGTATTTTTATACTCTCGGCGACGTTAATAGTATCTTAACTAACGTATTTCATATAGTTATAATTAATAGAAAGTTATACGCGGTCTATAAAAAGTACTATTTAAAGATAAATTATTAAATTATCGTAAATATATATTTAAGTATTAATAGATATTTTACTAACTCTCGAAACCTTATAAAATTAAATTAGATATTTTTATCTACGATATCTTATTAATACGTTTATAAGCTCGATAACTAAAAATATTAATAAATTTATTTCTAGACTCCTAGGCTGAATCTCCGGACTTTAAGGCCGAATTATCGGAAGATCTATAAAATTTTAACGAAAGTATACTCCCTCGGAATATTATTTTAGACGATATTTATAAAGTTTAAAAATATTAAAAATCGTTCGCTAAATACTCGCGAGGTTATTTACGGTGGATAAAAATATATCGGTCCTTATCTTTCCCTTATAAATAAAGTTTTCCTACGAAGTTATTTATTATATTTTTTAAATTATTAAGGATCGTAAAAGCGAGATTTATTAAATTAAATTTATTATTTCCTTCGATCTTTAAAGTACGTTTTTATAAAATATTAATACGATCGGAGATACTAAAGTACCTTATAATTTTAAAGAAAATAAACGTTAAATCTAATCTTAATAAAATATATCGGGAGTGGTTTAATAAGATCTCGAATTATAATAAATATTAGTTCTTTCTAGAATACCTCGAAGGTCTAAAGATAACTAACTTCGGGGTAGGTTTCCTACTATAATTAATTAACCTTCCTCTTAATAAAGAACGAAGTAGGAAAACCTAGTATACGCGAGAGGAAACCGATTTATTATAGATTTATAAATAAAGAGGTTTATTTATATACTCTAATTTAACTAATTAGGCTATAGAACCCCTAAATAATTTAAAATAATTTATCTTAAGTAAAGGCCTCCTAAAGAACGTAGAGAACTTTTTAATATAAATATAACCTAGCTTTCGAAGGAATTAACTTTAAATAACTCGATATACGGTATTTATTTTAAATAATTTAAATAAGGTATTAACGAAGCTAAAGGAATAAATAAAAACTAGCTCGGGCGTAGTAATAATACTAAAGAAAGAAGGTTTTAATATATAATAATAAATTAAATTAAAGAAGCGGCGTCGAGGCTTTTTATTTATTAATTTCGTTTAAGAGTTCTTTAACTCGATAGTTAAATATTTTTTTTAATTTATATATTATTATATTAAGGGAGAGCTCGGAGGTACGTTTTTAAATCTAATAAAGAATTTAAAGATAAAGTTCTTAACGCCTAAATCCGAAAACGTATTTATTAAGAATACGTCCGATCTCCTTACGAATAATATAAACGTAGTATCGAGTTAAGAAGTAATATTCCCCTATAATAACTTTTTTAACCTATAGAATCTAATTTTAAAATAAGGAATTCGGGGGGCTAGAAGTACGATATTATTTAAAATATTTAAAATACTTTAACTAATAATTACGTTATAAACCGTGGAAGTCCTTAGGATTAAAAGTCTTAAGTTATTACTCTTAAATACCGTTTATATACCTTATAAACTCTATTTTCCCCCTTTTTAATTTTTATCCTTTTATCCGTTAGGTCCTTCCCTTATATAACGTTTTTCTACTTCTTCGGTTCTTTATCGCGTTAGAGTTTCACTCCTTATAAATAAACTTAATTAATAGGTAGTCTTTAAATTCATATTTAAATAAATTAGCGCTAAGGTTAGCCCTTTTATAATAACGAAATAAAACGTAACTAGGATCCTCGTTAATAACTCGAGGATTTCTCGCGCTTAATATATCTTTATTATATCTTTATTTATAAAGTTACCGCCCTTTAGTTTAATACTAGTACCGAGTATATAATTAAATCGATATTACTTTATCTAGCTAGCCTCTTTTTATAATTCTTTTTATAACTTTAAGCGGAGGGTCTAATTTTATATTAAAAACGAAAATAAATATTTTATTCCTCTTTAATAATTACTCTCCTCCTATTTTTAATTACCTAAGTAAATAAATAATTTCTTTTTAACTCCGTATTTAAAGAATTAATTCCTCTTTAACTCTCTTTATAAAAAACTAAGAATTCTTTACCCCCTTTATTTTAGTACTCTTTATTAAGAATTAAGATACCTCCGATTCTTTTATTATAACTCTCTCTCTCGAGAATATAGGCCCTTTAACTTTTCCGAATTTAGTTATTTTAATTAAGAAGAAAGGCCCCTCTAAACCTTTTATTATCGTTTTATATATCGAATCTAAAAAGTACGGCTACGTCGGTTATAATATACTTTTTCTTTATACTCCTAAAATACGACCGAAGGCCTTAAGTAATAAATTAAGAGAAAGAAATTAGTTAAATACCGAAGGGGCAGAATATTTAAACCGATAAAAATATTAAAAAATTAAAGATATAAAGATTAAAGAGTTATTTTTATTCTTAAATAAATAAGGTAGGGTTATAGCCCTTTATAGTACTACCCGGCTAAAATATTTAATAGGTAATTATTAAATATTAAAAGCTCGTAGAGTATCTAGGTATAAAAATTAAATAATTTAAGAAAATAAATTTCGCTCTTTAACTACGACGGTAATTATTTACCGTAATTTTCGGTAGGCGTAGAGGTAAGTTTTCTCTTAAGAAACCGAATATTAAATAAAAATCAAGTAATTATTTATAAAGAACGAGTCGCTTACTAAAGTAAGGCTTTTAATTTAAAATATAATATTTATTAATTATTAATTTAGTAGTTAATACACGAGTGTAGGTAATAATTAATAGTATATTCGTAAGAGATTAAATCTAGTAGCGATACTGAATCTCTAAGAATTTATTTATATAAATCGAAAATAGATTATAAAATATCGTTTTAAAACTAGTTTATATGGCGCCGGCTACTAAGAATATCGATTTAATTATAAAAGAGAGGGGCGGTAATACTCTTACTTTAATAAAAGACCTAAGAGTATATATATATAACTATCGAACTTTGTATTAAGAGTAGTTAGTTAGGTATTTATTTATTCCGTTAAATTTCTCTAATTTAATAATTAGGTAACCTTTTTTATCTATATAATTATTATATTAAGAGAGAGCTCGGACTATAATAATATATACGTTTTTAGGTGTAAGAATCTAATAGGACTATACTTATAATAAAGACCTTGAAATTCTAGTATAACGACGAATATTATATCGTATTATTTCCCGATTTTCGAGTTTTACGATACTTTAATTTATTTAACGAACTTAATTTTATACCTCTTTAAAAAATTTTACTATTATATATTACGGAATTATATAATATAGCGGGTTATATAAACCGCTATAAACGCCTAAAATATCTTTTTAATAAACTCGACTTTATAAACTTTCTTTATATTTTACTTTATTTTAGTCGATACTTTAGAGGGACTAAACTCTAATTTTAATATAAAGAAAGAATAATCTTTAATTAACCTACGTTTAGTTTATAACCCTAATAACTCGTAATTTATAAAAGAGCCTATAAAGTAACTAAAGGTAACGCTTTTAAATTTAAGAATTATTTAAAAAAAGATTTTATAATTAAATTAAACGAGGGAAGTAGGATTTAGAATTTTTAAAATTTATCTTTCTTTAAAGTTATACCCGTCGCGATTTAAAGGAGTTAATTTATTAGATATATAATAAGAAGACCTTAAGAGAAAGTTAAGTATAATATAAAAATTTATAATAGTTTTAATAGTTTTTATAATTTATAATCCTTAAAATAGCTTTTAATAATATATATAATTAATTAATACCGACGCCGACGCCCCCTAAATTAAGGTATTATATATAAAATATATTTATATTTATTATAAATAATATTATAGCCTAGTTCTTATATTATTTAAATATAACGTAATCAGCCCTAATTAAACCACGATATTTTATTTTAAATTACGTCTCTTCTCTATTATCTATATCCGTAGATTTATATTTCGGAGAGATATAGAGGTTTCTATTTATACGTCGGTCCTAATAACCTTCCGTAGTTATTATTAAATAATCTAACTTTTTCCCTCTATTATATACTACTTTCTTATAATTATAAGACCCGTTTATCTTTATTATAACCCTGAAAATAATTTTAGGTAACTTTTTTTAATAACTCTATTATATAAAGTACCTCTTAGATATTCGAATTATAAATATAATTATAATGAAAGCGCTCGCGTATAAAGAGATTATAGAAGATTTTATATAGGCTACTATCTTATATTTAGGAACGCGTACCTCGGGTATTTATATATATTAGCGAAACTCGTTTTAATATTTACGTTTAGGAATCTAGTAAATTTAAATCCGAGAACTATATTTAAAATATATTATCGATAATATTACTAGCGAATTTAGATTTATTCCCGTCGAAGCTTTAAAGGTATAAAGCTTTATTAATTTTATAATTTTATTATAATTACGGCGGGGTTAGGAGGTATAGAAACTTTTATTTTTAATTTATTATTAACGCGGCTCGCCTTCGTTAACCGTTACGGGCCTTTTATATACTTTACGGTTACGCCGTACTAACTTAACGACGGTATTAATATTTTATATTCTTTATTCTTTCGGCTTTTATAATAAGACTAGGTATTACTCGGGGAGAGTTTTCGTTCGAATAATACTTTATATTAAATTAATAGAATAGGTCTACTTTTTATATAATAAAAATAATAACTCGACCTTTTATTACGACTAGCCGCTTTTTCTTCGATATTTTCATTAAAATAATAATAACGTTAAACCTAGGTCGAAGTTTATCGCGTTAACTCGTTTAATTTTTAATTCTTAGTCGAAGCCTACCCCGCTAGAATATTTAATCCTTTATTATAATTATCTTCGTTCCGGGCTAAGGATATACTCCTTTAAATAATTTTTCTCGAAATTAACGCGTTTCTTTAGGTATTATTAAACTTTTTATTTTTTAAACCGGCTCTTCTAAGTTAATATTTAAATTAAATTATAACGATATATAGAGCCCCTTCTTTAGATATTATTAATATTTCGAGTTCCTTTATCGACGTATTCTAACGATTATTTCGTCCTCGGTATCGTTATAATCTAGTTAATTACGGTCCCGTTATACGATATCTAGTTTATCTAGTAATAAGGGTAAAAGGGGAGTATTAACTACCGTAGGATTAAAGTCCCTATTAATTATTAACTCTATTTAACGTAACGTTTCGATTATTCGTAACTTTTTCCCTTTATCGTCGAAATAATCGAACGCTGTTTTAATTATATCTAATCGATTATTTAAATATTATAACTTCGGGAGCCGCTCGACTTTAACTTTAAAATCTTATTATTAAAATAACGGTAGTATCCTTTATTTAATAATAAATTTATAGTTTTTCTAGAATATAACTAGTATTTATATCTTTTTCTCTACCTCTTTAAAAAGGGTTATATATTTTCTCCTTTTATATCGGATCGCCTCCCGGTTTAATTCGTTTAAATTATTTATTAAATCCGCGGGCTAAGTCTTATAAATAGAAAGTAAATCGTTTATTAATATCGAGTCGGGGTTTCTCTCTTTCTAGCGATTAATTACTCCCTCTCTTTTAATTATTATATTATTATACTCTTTATTATATACTTTATCCCCTTAATCGTCGGTATAATTACGTAATATAATAAGTCCTTTAATTAAATATTAAGGGAAGAGTATTCCGCCCGGACTACGCCCTATATTATTTAATAAATATAAATTAAGTAAAGGCGTTAATTTTATACCGGACTCGACTTCGGCCTACTAATCCTTAATTTCTCGACGATATTAATAATATTAATCGGTTAAATAACGGCTTAATCGACTTTCTATATAAATTATATTATATAATTAATCGAATAACTAGTACGGATAAAAAGATTTTATTTTAAGGCCTTCTTCTTCTAAGGGTATAAGGCTTTTCTACGATATAAAAGAATAACGGAATTTACGGAGTTTAAAATTATCGGACGGCTTTAATATACGTAGTCGCGCGATTAAATCCTCCGGCTTTATATAACTTTACTTTAACTTTTAAATTTTAAATATAATAACTACCCCTAGCTAGGCGGTTTTTAAAATAAATAAATATTACGATTTCCCCTCGTAGTATTACGGCGATCGTAGTTCGAATATTTTATAGTATATTACTTAATATTTTTCGAAAACGACGCGTCTCTACTCCGATATTAATACCGAATTATTATAGTCGAACTTTTTATTTAATATCTATATTTACTTTACTAGTATCTCGTCGCTAGACTTTTTCGCCTCTTTATAAAGTTTAAATAACGAGGTATCGAATATAATATTATTATAAATATAGTCGATCTTTATATCTTCTATATCTATTATATATAGTAGGGAGAGAAAGGAGTAGAATTTTATTACCTACGATAATTAATAAAGTTAATTCGTAGTTAAGGTAAAGGCGTAGGATTATTTATATTTTTAATAAACTAAAGGCTAATGGAAGGACGGGCGTAAAGAATTAAAGATTAATTTATATAAATTAAAGGCGGATAAATATTTACGCGATTTAATAATAAATAGTATATTAAATAATTAGGCCAAACTTATAATAGAATAAAAATCATATAAATAAACTCTACTAATATAAATTTTAATCGATTACGTAAGTCACGTTATTATATTATCGTTAAAATAGTTATTAATAAAGGGCCCCTAAAGTGGTTTTAGGCGCTAGAATAAAAATCGTCTAAAATAACTCCGGGGTAGCTTTAAGACCCTCGTTAATAATTATTCGTATTAAAGTATATTATACCGAATATTAAGGGATTACGATCCCCTATAAAAGGGATATATAAAACGTGTTTTCTTAACCCTATATTTAAATAAAGCTCTTTATTAGCCTATTATACTTCATATCTTAACGTAATATAAATACGACCGATAAGAATAATAAAATAATTCCCCGCTTTTATTCTCTCTCTTTTATTACGATTCTTTTTATACTCTCTTAAAGATAGTAAAGTTAAATAATTCCGTGGTTTAAATAATTCTATATTTTAGACTATAAATAAATATCTAGGTATTAAATATCCTCGCTAATAATCTTTATATATTCGGAGTAACTTTATCTCCCGAATTTATTAATATTCTCTTAAAAGTAATTCCCGATCTTTTCCCTATAATTTATCTTTCTCTCTACGATACTTTATACGATTATAGTAAAGAATCTCGCGAAAGTATACCTAGCCTATACTTTATTTCCTAAAGAGTTTTAAGATTTAGGTTCGGTTCTATTAATAAATTATTTACTCGAGGTTTCGAGTTCGGAATTTAATTTAACTCCGATATTAAAGTACCCTATTATAGCGGGAATCGGATAAAGACTTATATTTACTTTCGAATTTATTATAACTTTAATAATAACGCGCTTATAATTACGGCTTTAGATATAATAAAAATTAGATTTATTTATTTAAAAAAATAATAATCTCTATTTCTTATAACTAGTACGAGTATTTATTATAGAGGGGAGTTTAAATTTATAATCGAGTTTCTAGATATTAATAACTACGCCGAAGAGTATAAATAAAATTATTAAAATTATACTACGAAGGTCGGTTTCCCCGATACCTTATATTTAGTATTTTCTTTAAAGGAATTATTATTTATTAGCGCGGAATATAAAAATTAGGCCGTACTCGGTAAAAGGGCTTTTAAAGAGGTTTATAAAATATTAAATATTAAAAACGGGTTAATCTTTATTATTAAGGTCCTAAATAAAAGAGAAGAGAGTAAAATAAAAGAGGTTAATATAATAAATAAGCTTTATTATATAAATTAATTAATACTTATTCTATACTATATATTAATATATAAAAAGGAGAATATCGTTAAATACGAGCGCGCCTTTAGAATCCCTAATAGCTAGATATATATCGTAATAAAACTTATTATTAATAATTTTAAAATATATCGGAAAGCTAGGTAAAATAATAAATATAGATCCTATTTATCTCCGTTATATATTCGATCTATCGGCTAGTAAACCTTATTAGGCCTCGTTTACCTTCACGGTAAAGATTTTATATATCGGGACTTAAAACTATAAAATATATTAATAATAAAATAAGATACTAGAATAAATACTCTAATTATTAAACTCATAGACTTTAGTTTTATAAATATAGGCCCCGAGTATTAAACGTTTTATAAAACCGAAGGTTATATCGCCCCCGAGATAATTTAGGTTAATAAAAGGGCTAAAGCGCTTTAAAAATAAAGAGATAATTAAATTAAAATAATTATACCTAACTAGCTTCTTACGTATATTAATACTATTAATATTTAGGCGTTAAAGAAGATTTTATTAAAATTTATTTAAATTATTCCTTTATATCTTTCTTTACTCCGTAGAAAGAGAGTTTTAATTAATAAAGAACTAATATTTCGTCTTATTTATCGAATAATATAAAACGATCCTAGGAGGCGACTAATAACTACCGAATATTTAAAAGACTCTTAGATAGTTATAATTAATACTTCCGATAATCGGCTAGTTTAAAAACGGGGTAGATTATTTACTCTATTAATATCGAACCCTATTTTAAACACCGAATAATCTCTTTAGAAAATAATACGAAGCGCCTTTACTAATTTTATCGCTATCGACGAGGGCTTAATAAAAAGGATAATAAATATTATCGAGAGTTTATATTAAAATAATTTTACTTAAAGCCTACGTGGCGCGCCTACTCTTTTAAATATAAATATAAAAGACCACTCTTTAATTAAAGAAGACTAAATATAATATACCCACCTTTAAATAACTTAGCTGACTATATAACTTAAAGAGGATAATCGTTTATCGTTTATTATTAATAATTATAATAATGTACTAATAGGTCCGCTAGTTATTATTTAAGATAAAAATCTCTTTATAATTATTTTAGCCGATTATACTAGTCCTTAAAGAGCGTTATCTTTAATATAAGATATTATATATAGGTTATTTACAGCCCTTCGAGTAAAAGGCTACGATAATAATATAATAATTATAAATAATAATATAGATATAAGAGACGTCCGCGAGAAACTTTCACGGTTAAATATTTTAAATTTATAAATTCGAGAGGAGTTACAGAGCTTAATTATATTTAGATTTGAATTTAATAATAAAGAGTAGATTAATAACTTCCGGAATATAGTATTATCTTCGCTTAGTTATAATTAATAAATCTTATAAAGCGAAACGATACCGTCGTTACGGATAATAATCTTTAAAGTAATACTTAGTTAAGGCCCCGTATTATTATTCTTCGAACTTATTACGGATTTTAACTAGTTTTCTATACTAGCCATCGTACTTAATAATAGCCAAATATCGCGTCCGCTTATTCATAGAAATTCGGGCCTCGTTCGGGGGAATACTAGTAATATTTCCGACCTTACTAAATTAAGCGTCGGTAATTCGTCTTTATAATAATTCTTTCTTTCGCAGCTCGGAGTATAGTATTATATATATTTTTAAATATAATAAAGAATCTAATAATTAAGTTCTTAACGACTAAGTCCGAAAATATACTTATTATAAATATAGACTTTATGAATATATCCCCTCGGTTTAATCTCCTCGGGAATTATATAAGTTAAGGGGTCCATATCTTAATCATTTTAATTTAATATATTAATATAAGTAATTCTCGCTCGTTACGGCCTAGTATATATATTTAACCTAGGCTACTCTTCTAGAGCCTCGCGTCAAATTTATTATTAATTTTATAGAAGTTCGGGCCTCGATCGTAGGAATATTAATAATATTTCCGACTTTACTTAATTAGGTTTTAGAAGTAATTCGATTTAGGTTAATATAATTAATAAAAATATTATTTACCCTCGTTATATAATAACTTAATAACGGAAAGTAGACGACTTCATCGATTAAATTACCTAATAAATAAATATAACGAATAGTTAATATTAGAAGAGATTATTAGGCCCGCCCGTTTTTTAATGGATTACCTCCTCGTTTTTCGTTAACCCTAAGAAATACTATCGCTACCGAATTATTAATTAATATTTAAGGTCTTATACCTACTAATACCCGTTAACTCTAAAGAATAATATTTATTTAAATTAGGCTCTATATCTAAAAGTCCCGTATTAAAATCTTTAAAAGAATATCTCTAATAGTTAACCTCCTTCTTTCTATAAATATATTTATTATTTAGGTCCCGCCGGTAGAGATCCGAAAAGACTAGGGAATTAAATATAAGTAAAAACTCTTTAACTATAACTCGTAGATTTGGTTTCTCGTTAAAATATATCTTTATTAAATACCGATAATACTGCGGGACTTCCTCTCCCGTATTATTTAATAGTAACGGCCGTAGCGCTCGTTTAGACTCGTTTTACTTTATAATCAAAACTTATAAAACTATATTTAATTAATAAAAATTAGATTTTACCCCGATATATATCGAGAGCCTCTGCCCGCTTTCTAATAGAGGTATTATTTTAAATAATTCTTAACTCTTAGGATATCCCCTTCGATTTATATTAATAATTTAAACTTCGTTATTCTTATCGACTATAATATTCGAAAGTATAAAGTCTTTATATATAAAGTTAGTTTCGTAAAGATTAGATAGTCCCTAAATTATTTACTTCGCTTATCGTTCTCTTTTAATTTATAATAGGCGAGGTATATAGCTCTCTTTATTATTATAAAGAATATTAATAAAAGTACTTTACTCTACGTAGGTAAGTAGAAGGCTCTTAATTAATTTTTTATTATTATTAATTACGAATCTTTCGAGTTATATTACGTTCTTTAAGCTTATAAACTCATTAAGCGCGGTAATTTCGTATAAGAATTCGTCGATATTATTAGGATCTAGAATCTCTTTCTTAATCTATATATACTCGTTTATATAGACTCTATAAACGAGGCCCGATATATATTTATCGAGGTATAACTAACTTTCTAAATACTTATATATTTAAGGTAGATATTTTACCCGGTATATAAATAAATATAGAATAATCTCGTCCACGTCTTCTATAATATAGATTTATAATTAATTATCTTTTATCATAAACTTTAGATTAGTTACTATATTATAAAATTTAATATCTAATAATAATATACGTATCGACTCGAAAATTCGAGTACTCTTATTTTTTAAGTAATAAAGATATTATAAATCGAACTCTAAAGAATTAGTAGGAGCGTAGCGGTAGTTATAAAAAATTATTATTCGTCTTTATCGATTAAGTATTTCGGCGTAGGTTATAAAGAATTTCTCTCGTAAAGACTTATCCCTAAATTATATCCTAAGATTCGATATTTATTTTATCTTTAACTCTTTTATTAATTCCTCGTTAAAAACGTTATTATTAAAGGAAATATCCGAGACTATAGAATTATTATCCTATTATAAATTAGGACCTTACGGTAGAGGTTAAAATAAATACGGAGATAAAGATAAGATTTATTCCCCTTCGATTTATACGGCCGCGAGGTTTATAAAATTATTCTAGTTAATACGTCCGTCGATGAAATTAAATAGTACGGACTTAGAACGCGGTGGATCCGGCGAAGATTATTATATAAATAATAAATAACAAGATCTTAACTTTTTAAAAGCCATATTACCTCGTTATATTATTAATATTTAATAAGAAGATAGAGGTATAATACGCGTTATCGTTATTTAAATAATAGTCTAGGTATACTAGTATATACGCCGGAGGATAATAAAATTAATTATTATCCTTTTACCTCGTTTTTTTCAAGAGCTTTATTATCCGATTCCGATTTATAATAGTTATAAAGTATTTCTCCTAGCCTCCCGAGGAACCCCGTTTACCTAAAATAATAATTATTAGCTCTAATAACTACTTTAACTTTAATAAATAAAAATAAAACTTATATCCCCGTATATATTTATTAATCTAAATAAATAGCTTAGTTTAAAAGTTACTACGTTTAGTAGAAATAAATACTTTAGTAATAAATTTTATATTAATTATACGGCGTTGGCCTAGAAAACTCGAAAGCTAGATTAATAAAATATTAGAATCTACGATCGGACCGCGTTATTAGCCCTTATTTAACTACTTAAGATATATAATATAAATACGTACTACTAGTCCGTAGTATTATTTAACGGATTCCTCGGTTTAATAGAAGGAGTTATAATTTATTAAATTAAATAAAGAGAAGGTATTAACCTCTCTTTTACTTTATCTCCGTATTAACTTTCTCGCGGACGCCCTATTTTCTAGGAAACCTCGTCGAGAGATTATTAAAATTAGTTTAAATTATATACTAGACGTAAATACTATAATATCGTTTAAAATACACCGAGCGTTACGTTTATTTTATTAGTTAATAGGACGTTCTTATACCTAATTATACTACTTCCGAAGTAATTAAAATTAATATAGGTTAATAAAAGTTAATTTAAAGTAACCCCGTTAAGGTATAAATAATAGAAATACCGTATATACGTGGACTCCTATATTATTAAAGGATCGACGAGTAGCTCTAAAGATACTTTATAAGTTTTTAAATATAAGAGTTTATTCCCCTTCGCTTTACTCCTTTCCTTATTTATTTTAAATTATATTAATTTTGGATATTATTTCTTAATATTCTAATTAACTATTACTATTAATTATTCTATAGCGAATATATTTCTACTTTTTTATAGGTCGGTCTTTTAAAGGAATAAATCCGTAAATATAAATAATAATATTTCGGTATAGGTTTAAGAGGAAAGATTAGGAAATATTATTTAAATCTTTAAATTAAATCGGCTAGGAAAGTATTAATATCTAAAATAAATATACTACTCGGGACTATTTATAAAGTAACTCGCGCGAAAATCCTTATATAAAACGAGGCCTTAGATACTCCTAACGAACTCGAGGAATATTTAAATAAAATAAAGACCTCCCCTCGTTATTCTACGAATACTAAAGACCTTTCGGAAGAATTAATTATTTTTATCTTTAATTATTATTTATTAAACGCTTCCGAAATTAACTTTTACGAAGAAAACCCTTGTATTTTTAACCGAGCCGATTCGATCGCTTTTATCCCTACTAAATTATACGCTAAACTATTAAGAGGAGAAAAGCTCGATATTTTAACTATAGTTATTAAAGCGTTATTATACTATTAATATTTAATAAGAATATTTTTAGTAATTTATATACCGGTCCTCGTCTCGACCCCTCGTTTAATTATAATAATATTCGTTATATTTAACTCCCTAGTCCTTTAGTTAATAATTTATATTAAAGAGAAACTTCCGTAAAAGATCTAGTTTATGAGTTATAGTATATATCTTTATAACTAGTTAATCTTAACTCTTAAACTCTTTATAAGGTACTATAACTATTATTTTAAATTAAAGACGATAAAGCCTACCTCGGAGTTTATATAAATAATCGTACTCTTTACGGCGTTTCTAGGTCTTTATATCTTTATAATATTTAGGTTAATACTTTACCCCTTATTTCTAAAAGAGCTACTAGAAGGAGCCGATATCTTATATAATATTTTCTCGAAAAATTAAAATAAGAATTAATATCTAGATAATATCGTCCCTAGACTTCGATATCTTATATAGTATTTTCTCGAAAGACTGAAATAAGAATTAATATCTAAATAGTATCGTCCCTAGACTTTCCCTATTATTTATCTTTTATTTTAATAATATTAACGAGGTCTATTTATCCTACCTTAATAGTTATAATCCCGTAATATCTTAAACTAGGTCCCTTTAGTATATTATATATAATATATTATCTCTTTATCCCTAGTTCGAATATATAAATAAATAATATAATACCTATCGCGGCCTAAATAATTAAGGAGAGGTTTATATAAAGAAGCTCGACGAGGGAGATTATAATTTTAAAATATAAATTCTTAATAAGTTTAAAACGATACTAGAACGTACTTTAATAAAATTTAATACCGAAATACTAAATATAAATAATATTACAGATCTCTTTACGGTTTATAATAACGCGTTCGAAGATACTATATTTATTCGTAATCGTTTTAATAAATAGTATTTAATCTCGTTTATTACGACCTAGCGCGTGTATTTAACCCGGGTAAATAATTATATTTAGAAACTTTAATCCTAGGTTACTCTTCTAAAGTCTAATAATAAATTTATCGTCGATATCGTATATTTATAACGCGATATCGTAGTTCTTTATATCGGCCTAGGCCACGTTAACCCTTAAACCTACCGCGCGGTCTAATATAAATATATCCGGCTTTAAGACGATATTATATTTAACGAATATTATTAATATATTTAAGCCCTCGCTACCTAAACCTATCTCGTTATAATAGGTACTATACCGGTATAACTCCCCGCAGTTATTATTATACTCGATATATAAATTTATAACTCTCGTACTACTACCTTAACTAGTAGTTTAAATCGTTTTAAATATATTTAATTCCGCCGTCGCTACGCGTAAGACTCTAAGAATCGACTAAGGATATATTTTTATATTTAATTATTATACGATCGCTATTTATTTATTTTAAATAATATTATAAATTTAGAATACCCTCTAAAAGATTTAAAGTAATATAATAAGATAATCTTTTATAAACGTAGCGATAGAGATTTTAAATAGGCTCTTTACGTATTTTAATTTTATAACTATTTAATAACTCTTTTTAAAACGTTTATCCCCCTCGGCTTTACTTTACCCTCTCTCTTTTTTAATATTTAAATAATATTATTTTATATACCTAGCGGGATATAGTACTCTTTTTATATTAATTTAAGATTTTCTTCGAATTTACTCGTATATTTTTATTCTCTCGCCGCGACTTTAGCCCGCTTGATAACTTTCGAGGGAATACTATATATAAAGATATAATATATACCGAAGGAGCCTTCTACTACTCCGTCCTTAAGTTTATATAAAAAGATAATACGATTATTCCCGTTATCTACGCGGATATATATACGGCGGTTACGGATCTCGGGGTAAAACGAGAATTTAGTAGTAAAGAAATAATAATATATAATAAAGAAACCGATATAACCGATATAAATAGTTAAATAATAAAGGGAGGTTTATATAATTACTTCGCCGTTATAAAAAGAAGTACCGCGGCCGAGTTTATCGAGAATAATAAAAGAGCGTAGAGTTATTTCCGATAAAATCTTCTTTATTTCTACGAGTTTAACGAAGAAGGTAGATTAAGCCGCGAAGATATTATCGTATATCCCTATCTTTAATATTATACGATCGATAGGTATTAGGCGAGTAGTAAAGGTAAAAATAAAATATCTAATTTAAAATATTATAACTACGAGATAATTTATATAAAGAATCGTAGATTTACCGGATATATTAATACTAGTTAGGAGACTAATATTAATAATATCGCTACCGAGTTTAATATTATTAGGGATAAAGTCTAGGATATTTAGAAAGATATAAAAATATCGGAGATTTTAGAATTCGATAATAATTCGTAATTTATCTACGAAGGTAGGACGATAGGCTAGCTCGCCGAGAATAAAAAATACTCTAATAAAAGAGATAAAATAATTAAAATAAATAATAATTTAAATAATTATAAACTAGCTTTCGTAAATTTCGTCGAACTTTTCGAAGAAACGGCTCGAAACTTCTTTAATAATTCGTTTATAACTTTTATATATTCCTTAATATTAATAAACGAAGGTTTAAAGCTCCGGGTTATTATACCGTTTAATTTTTTAATTTACCTATATTTAATCCTAATCCTTTAGAATTTCTTTGACTTTAATCGGAACTTCGAATTAATAGATCGTTTTATAATAATTTATATATTTATATTTAATAGTAGTTAAACCAAACTCCTTCTTTATTCTCTTTAATAAAATATCTAGATCGGCGAGTATCTCTTTAATATAATTTTAGTTTTCGTTAAAGTCCTCCTCCTCGCCGCGCTTTAAAATTAATAGACCTACTTCTTTTACTTTCGCGTAATTAAAGATAATATTCTAGTATCTAATTAATTCAATTATCTCTAGTATATTAAAGATTAATTATTTAATAATATTAACTCTTAACCTAGTATCCCGTACTAGGTTTATTATATAATTAATCTATTTAAAATTATTAATTACGCGAATAAAATCTTAAACCTTATAACTACGAGTATAAATCCGGGATATTATCCGTTCGAGGTTAAAAATTTTAGTAAGATTTAAGATAAATTAATTACGGACGGTAGAGTCTATATTTAGGGATTCTACGACGTCGAGACGGGAATTAATCTTCGCGGTATTTATAAAAGGGTAATATACCTACTATTAGAATATATATTTACCGAAAGATATAATATAACGGTTAAATATAAAGAAGAGGGTACCGTCGGGACCGCGGCCGAAAGGGGTAATAAATACCCCTAAATTATTTAAAGTCTTATTATTAAATACTAGACTATTTATATTCTTAATAAGGTCGTACCACGATATATTCTTTAAAGTTATAAATTCGTATTTAATTTATAGTGTTTTAAGGTACCGTAGTAAAGTACCGTAAACGGATATTATAAACTCCTTTACTATAATTTCTTATAAGGCTATCGGCTAGGTTTCCGAGTTATCGTCTTCTTTATTAATAAAGTATTAACCCGTATCGATCTCTTTATTAATAATATTTATTATCCAAAATTCCTTACCCGACTTAAAGTAATTCTATAGTATAATTAACACCGAATTATTCTTTAAGATCCTTAGGACTTTATTTAAAATATACGACTTCTCTAATAATAATTTACGAGGTTTTATCTACGTAATAAAAATCTTAAATTTCGTAAATTTATTATTATCTACGAAGTCCGTTAAAGAAAACTATTTATTAGCGGTATTAACGAAAGTAATCCCGAAAGTAGATTAATTATCTCGCTCTAACTCTTTAATAACCGCGTAATAAATAAATATATCATTATTAATTATATTAATATCGATAGTGGTACTACTAGTAATAATCTTCGTAAATTTATATTAAATATTTTATTTAATTTTAATACCTCTTAGATTATCTCGTTTCCGTATCTCTTCCGTTAAAGTAGGCTCTACCCGGTTAATTATAACGACTTTATAACCTTCGGTTATAAGTTCCTTAATTTAATAAAATAAATAAAAGACCTTAACCGAGCGTATATAATCTCGATTAATAAATTAAAGATTATAGATCTAGTATTTAATCGTTATATTACTTTTAAATAACTTATAGTATTTCCTTATTTAAATAAAAATAATCGTATCCTAGATTTTCTATTTAATTCTTTAATATAGTTTTTCGAATAGTAAAAGTACGTTTATTACTACCTTCGGTATATATAGTATTCTTAAATCGTAGTTAGGATGATTTAAAGGATTATAATCTATATCGCGGATATTTATTAACTATGAATATCTCTAGTTTAATTCTATTTTACGAGTTTATCCCCTTATAATAATATTATCTATAAATACTAGGGAAATAATAGAAGATCTCTACTCTAATAATATAGGACTATCGGGGTTGTAGGCCTATTACTATACTATAAAAGTTAAATCTATAATATTATTTAACTCTAGAGGTTAGACGGCTAGCTCTTTCTACGACGTTAATTACTTCGGTATTAATTATTTCCTTTTCCTTAGCGTAGAGTTAGGAGTATTTAAATCGTTATTATTAATACTAAAGTTATTTAAGGTACCTATTAACTATAATAATTTATACTTTTAAGAAAAAACTAGAGATATTATACCCTCGTTAGTTATATTATCTTTAACGTTAATATCCCCGATAAATATATTATCCTCTTTATTATTCTCGACGTTAGTTTTTTTATACTTCGAAGCTCTTTCTTAAGGTTTAAGCCGGGTTATAATATTATCTTTATTTATATTCCGCTAAAATATCTAGCCTATACCACGTAATTCTATATAAGGTTTCTTCTTTTTTACGATTTATTTATAGAGCTACTTCCGCGTACCTTTAAAGTTATATATTTCCAAATAAATACATTTTATTAATAAAATTAATATTTAGTACCTACGCCTAATTTTATTATCTAACTCTTTTAAAAATTATAGATCCCCGTAACGATTATATTTATAATCGCGGAGGTCGTTAATATTTTTTTAATAATTTATCCCTTTACCCGTTATTATATACATATATATTTAATACGACCTGAGTTCCGTATCGAGATATTTTACGACGAAATTTATCGTATATTCTCCCCGAGAGTTAGACGTATAGAAGATTAATAACCGTATTTTTAGAAATAACCGTTCGAGTAGTTTATTAATCTTATATTATATAGTTTATAGTATCGCTACTAAGCCATATAACTTCTAGTATATTTATTATATAATTCTTCTTATAGTTTAGGTCTTTATATTTTCGTAATATATAAAACCTCTAGGCTTCCCCTTTAGTAGATAAAAATAAATATATAACGGGATATTTAAGACGCCGAGTTTTATATTAATATTATTTAACTTTATACCGATTTAGAAACGTTTCGGGATAAAGATAATAAATAATTAATTATCTTTAACGAAGTAATTAATATCTAATATATATTTACCTTATCCTAGTGTAACGGTTCTAAGATAAATCGTTACTAGGATCGATATTATCTCGATTATTAATTAAACCAAAGAATACCTTATGATTTTATTTTTAACTTTATTAAATAGTTAATATTCTAGGAGAGTAACGATATTTATCTTAATACGTATTACGTCCTCTTTATTTAAAGTATAATTAATTAGGAACTCTATAACCTTTTTAAATCTTAATATAAATAAAGTTAATCTATATATATTTTTAGATTTATCGCGGTATATTATCTTAATAATCTATTCCTGCTATATTTAGGTTTCGAAGATAAAGGTAAAGTAACGAAATAAACTATTTCGTAAATTATATATTTCGCGAATTTACTTTAGAGCCGTAAAGGCCGAACGATTAAGTTTTATAATATTAACTTCGTCGGTTATCGCCTCCTCTATAAAATATACCTTTTTATCTAAGACTTTAGGGAAAGAAAGAATTAATATTATTTATATTTAAAAATTAATTTTACTAGGTTACGATAAGGTTTAATTATTATATTCGTCGCTAATATTTAATTCGTCCGACGAAGTAACGTCGTCTAGGTGAAATTAATTATATAGTTATATTATTAATTACTTATATTTATTTTTAATAGTTATATAATTAATATTACCCTTAACCTCCGAGTCTTTAGTAGGATAAATATAGTTATTATCGTCTTTATTTACTTCGCTCGGACTCTAAGCTCTTTATGAATATAAAGTTATAATTAAAGGGTTTAAATCGCTTTATATTACTTTCTTTATATAATTAATATTCTCCTTTACCTACCTATTATTTATTAGTTAATTAAAGATATAAAAGGTTTTTTTCGCGCCCGAAGAGCTATAGCGGTAGAGAATAATATATACTTTACGGGATCGTTTATAGTAATTACCCGATTCTTTATTTATAATAGGACTATCTCTACCTTTTTCTAAAAAAGATTATAATAAAAATACCGTAATATTCTTTCTTTATAGAAACGATTTATAGAATAACTTCTACGAAAGTATATTAAACTAAATAAATATAGTACCGAGAGTATATAAATTAATAAATAATTTATTTAGGAAAGATCTCTACTTTTTAAAAAAATAATTCGATTAAATAAGAGCTTTCCCGGGTAGTTTAAGGCGTATTTTATTTAATAACTCGTAATAAATCCAACGATACGCGAAGGTATCGCGTTCGATCTAATAAATATACGTAAATTTATCGTCTCGTTTCTTTATATTCTAGAGCTCGGAGTCCTTTCTCGTTTAATAATTAGATACCGTTAATAATAATCTCTTAATTCTCTTCCGATAACTAGAACTAATTAGTATTAGGCCGATCGCGATATATAAAATAACGGGGAGTAACGGGGTAAGTTATATAAAGAAAGAGCCATAATAATAATATATCCGTATATCGATCTAAAGTTACTAAAAGTATGAATAATACTCCGGTAAAATACTATATAACTCCGTTTATAAATTATAATTAAAATAAAAGTCCCCCTAGCCTCGTTATTTAAAATCTTTCGCCGCTTTAATTTATTTTACTTTCGAAGTCGTATTTTTCGAAAATATAAATATCCGGGTCCTTAAGAAATAACTTAAATATAAACTTCGAATTAATATACCTTTAAATATCGTTACCGTCGTCCGAGTATTATTATATAACGCCTATAATACTAGAGCTACGAGTATCGAAGTAATTATATCTAGTAATAGTCTAAATTCGATTTAAATCATTAATAATAGTTATAGGATCTCGGAGGATAATTATAAATAAATCGCGACCCTTTACTTTATAAATAAGATATTAATAAACGAAGACCTACGGAAACTAAGGGGTAAAACTTTAGGTTTCCGGGGCCTTAATCTTATATATCTTATTAAATAATATTCGTCTATAAAGATTATAACTTAATTAAACGGATATTTAATAATCTTTATAATTGAATTAAAGGGGTATCCGTTTATCCGGGTCCGTACGACTAATTATTATAATCATAGTATAACGGTTACGGTTAATAATTTATTCTCGACGTATTTAATCCGTTATTAGGATACTTTAAGAAGGTCGATAATAAATAAATAGAAACTTAATAATATATTAATAATATCCGCTTTATTACGGCCGCGTATCTCTATCCGATTATACTAGGCGGGAAAATTAGTTTAGAGTTATTTATCGCCTTAAAAATATAATTATTTATTAAATCCTATACTCGATACTATATCTTTAATGATAGGATATCTAGTATCGAGTTAATATAGTATTATTTATTAAACCGCCGGTAGATTTATTATCGACGCCTACCTTATCCGATCCGGTTATAATATTACGACGGAAATACGTAATAAATCTTTTATTACCGTGGACGGGAGGCCGATTTCGCGAATGAAAAAAATTATTAAAATATTAATTAAATATTATTAATATAAAATTAGGCTTTAGAATAGTAATTTATATAATAATATTTTTTAGTACCTAAAGATCTAATATCTAAAAGTAAACTACGATATAAACGTCGATCCGAAGAAAAATAATCTTGTATTTACTAAATTTATTATAATAAAGCGTTTATAAAAGTTAGTTTTAAAAGGCTTTATCGTAGAAATATAAAAGAGCTCCGTAGAAGCCGAGCGAGTTAAAATAAAGTATTCGGAAAGTTAATAAAATATTACTAATAGCGTTAAAGGATATTCTTTAATAATATATAAATTATCGTTAATATTCACACCCTATATAGGGCGAATAGGTTAGAAGGAGTTTATTATCGATATAAAAATACTATTTAAATCGCTTATATATAAAGAGCCTCGTTAGATTAAAGAGGGTAGGATTAAAAAGAGGAATAATAAAGTATTTAATAATCCTAGTTTATCGAACCCTAATCGCTCGACCGTATTATATAATAATACTTTATCTTATAATTAAGTACCTCGGCGATTAATTAAGAAAAGTCGTAATATTTTAGATTTTCCTAATAATATAAAACTATAGAAAAGAGCGAGGACTAGTTCTTCTAAAGAATATTTATAAAGTAAAAATAATAATTTTCGCGCTTCCGAGTAATAGTTAAGATCTTATAGGTAAAACGTAAAATTATTAAGACGTGGTTCGCGAATTAAAGCGCCGTTAATAGCCGCGATTCGTTCGACGATCTACGATATAAATTTTAATATAATTACCTTGGATAACCTTCGGGTATAATTTAATAATAAAAGCGATTTTATAGTACGGAGATCTAAAAGTCTATCGCGTATGTTTTAATTTAATTTATATAGATTTAGAGCTCCTACGCCGGGACCGAGGGTAATTATTAATTTATAAAATTATATTAAGGATAAAGCGTCCCAAGGAAACTTATCTAAAATTATCCTTTAAAAAATAAAGGTTAATAAGTAACGTAAAGACCGTTCGAAGTAACTTATAAACGATATAAATATTTAATCGAGACGTTATAAATAATATTACCGCTGGCGAGGTTATTATAAACCTTATTAATCTTTTTAAAGAATTAATCGAGAACGCGATTAATACTAGCTCGACCTTTATAATTATAAAGATTTAAAAAGATAATCTAATACGTTTCGAGATCGTAGATAATAACTATGGTATTAAAGTAAGAATATATACCCTCTAAATATAAATTATAATTAAATAAAGATTTAGAAGGAAGATTTATTAATCCTATATTAAAGATATACTACGTTAAAATTAATAACTATAAAAGATCTTTTAACGATTAATACGAATAGTTTCCGGGGCGAGGCTCTAGTTAATATTAATTAAATAACTTTTCTAATTATAACTACGAGAATAAAGGACTCGGATTATATATAGCGGGCGAAATATATTCGTAGGGAGTTAAATATAAACGCTAAATTAACCTACGGTTAAATTAATACTCGGATCGAGGTAATTATTTCCTCGGCGGATATTATCTAGGGCTAATAAGAAAAAAATCGATAATTTATTTTATAATTAGAAAGTTCGCTAATAGGTATACTAGTCTAAACGATACTCGTTTAAATTATATCGTATAATCGAAGAGTACGTAGTATATTATATTAATATATACTTCTCCTATATACCTAACGGAATCCTATTATAGTTAGTTTTAAAATTATTACGTCTTACTATCTTCGAAGTAATATAAGAAATATATAATATGAACGTCGTAACGATTAAATTTCTTTTTAATTATTTATCGTTAGGCTTTAATATATCTAGTTAGTTTAATAATATATAATATTATAGAGAGTAGACCGTCTTCCTATTTATTATTAATAATTATTTAATGGAATCGAGTACGATTAAAAGAGGTATTAAAAATATCTACGTAAAGTTTCTTACTAAAGATTATTATTTATTTATTTATTTAAGTCTAAAAATCGATTCTTATAGAATAAACGTTAATATTTATCCTAATAAACTTAAGGTTTCCTTATTTAATTAAGACGAGACTATCGCCGAAATCTACGCCGAGATTAATAATTAATTAGTAATATCTTAACTTAATTACCTTAATCGTAATAAATCGCCTAGATAAAATAATAAGTTATATATTTATTAAAAGTAGCGCGCTATTATCTTCTTATTATATAAGTATTATTAAAAGGATATTTAGTAAAATTATAATAAAGTTAAATAAAGCCTAGAACGTAAAGCGCCGCTAATATTATAATTTTATAAATTATATCCAAGATTATTATATTAAAAGTTAATAGTTTTAATTAACTATAAGAATCAAGTAAATTATTATAGTAGTTATCGAATAATTAAAGATTAAAATAGGACCGCCCGTAATGTATTTACGCCAGCCGGTTTATATATCTTAATAATTAATATTATCTCCGGTTTCGAGGAATTAAGAATCGATACTAAAGTTTCTAATAATAATATAATTTATATATTATTTAAGAAACGCTAAGGGGCCCGTTACTAGTATATAAAAAGAATATATTAACGTAAATCTTATAGTTAATATTAAAAGGCGGTTTACCGAGAGCCTTTATTAATAGGATAAAAAGCGGAGTAGAACTTATAAATAATATTATTACTAATATAAAGTAGAGTAGTTAAGGGCGTATTAACTTTATTTAAATACTATATATATTAAAGTAAAATATTTTCATATCTTTAATAAGAAGTAACTAAAAAACCTCCGAGATTATACTATATAACCGGGTCGAAATTTAGAGCGTAATAAATTAATATAAATATAACCGCTACGAGTAAGGCGTAGTATAAATAAATTTATAAAATAAGAGTAAATATTACGAGTATAATAAAAATTACTTTTATAAATACGGGTTATTAAGGATAAATATTAAATTAATTTAAATAATTATAAGTAACTCGTTAAGAGTTTATATATTTAAAGTTATTAAGCCTTTTTCCTAGATTATAGTATTATTAACCCGTAATATATTTATATTTTAGTTTTTTAGATACTCGCCCGGTTATTTAATTAAAGAATATAATTAATATAACTTCTTAGGAGCCTATAAGGTTTAATTAATTATTATCTTTATTTAATATAAATATAAACTCGGGGTTTAATCGTTAAAAACTTTAAAATTCCGATTAAGAAAAAGAAATTAATTATAAAAAGCCGAAATCGATATTAAATAATAAATTATTAATAACCGAGTAGATCCTCTCGTACTAAATAGGCTCTTATATATTATAAATATTCTTCGCGAATATAAAAACTACCTACTTTTTTTTATTATTTTATTCGGTAAAGCTAAATTTACGAATAAGATTTCGATAAAAAGTAATCTTATCTCCTTTAATAATAAAATAGTAACCGTAGATCTTTACTAACCTATAATCGTACGAGAATAAAAAGACGAGTATTTCTCGATAAAACTCTTTCTCGCGTTTTATAATTTTATAAAGTTCGACGATATAATTTTCGGTAATAGTTATATTATAAGCGTTTTATCGGTTTACGATATTAAATACTACGACGCCGTACTTTACCTCGTATATTAAAAACGGGAAATATATCCGGTAAGTTACGACGAAAAATAAAGTATTATAAATACTACCGATAAACGGATCGAGTTTATTAAATTACTCGTTTATAAAGGCGGATCGCCTAAATTTAATAAAGTAATCCGGTTACGGTCGTAGACTCTTTATTAATATACTAGCCGTTTAGGCTTCGTTAATATCTTTAATTAAATAATCGAGATACGTAGCCCCGTAGGTAGCGAGGGTTTCTATAGAAAAGATAATTAATCGAGAGATATTTTAAATAACCTTTACTTCGTTCTTATTTTAAATCTTTCGGTAAGTTTTTTTAAATAAATTATCTCGAAATAATAAATTTTTAAGGACGTTTTATTCCGATTTTAAAAAACGCCGGTAAAGACTTTTATTTATATTTATAATATTTAAATTTAATTTATCTATAAAGCTCCTTTTAGTCGTAAATAATATAATATAATATATATTATAATATATAATACTTTTACTCTCTCTTTTATTTTAGTCGCTAAAGTTAGTTAAATTTAAATCCGATTATTTTTAATAAAGCGAGGTCGGGGCTTTTTTAATAAACCGCGGGTATTTAAATTTATTAATCTCCACGTATTAAATAATCTAGGTCGAATATTTTATTTATTCCTTTAATTAATTATCTTATTCGAGGTTTTCTTTAATTTAATTATTTTATTTAAAGTATTCCTTAGGCCACCTTTTAATTCGGGTTTAATATTCGAGCGGATTAATATTCCTCCCGCTCGCTTTTTTTTTCTTTAATTTTTCTTTAATAATATAGTTTAAAAGCGAGGATTATAGTCGCTTTAAAGAAGGCCGGTTTTAATTTTAAAAAAATTTAATTTCGTACCCTCGTTTCCGTTTCTAATAAGGCTTTAAGGGGTTATAAAGGACCTATAAATATTATAAGACCTCGATTAGGTTAGTAATATAACAGAGTATAAAAAGTAATAAAGGAATATACTTTACTACCTATAAAGATATTATTTATATATAGTAGAGAGGGAGGTGCTTATACTCCTAGGATAAAATCACTTTTAAATATAAATTATTTACGAAATTATTATAAGCGTACGCTTTTACGAATAGTTTATTTAATAATATATTAAGATTATTTCCCTGTAGACGGTTAGTTGAAATTCGTAATATAGACTCCGAGTACTTTACTTTAATTCTTTAATATTAGAGGTTACTTATTATTCTTTTTAATTTTTAATTTTACTTAACCGCGGGCTATATCGAAATAGAATAAAGAGGTAGGAAGAGTCTTTATATAATTATTAACTTAAAATTAAAGAAGAGGGTAGGGTTATAGGGCGCGAAAGTCTTAATAAAGTTTATATTAAATATAAATAGAATAGTAAAGCCTAATTATATTATTAGTTTTATCCTATAACCGAGGGCGTATAATATTATTTCCGGTTATAAAAAATCTACTCCTTATATCCACTTACCCAAATCGTATAGGAAGACTTCGAAAAATCGATAAACTTATTTTAAATCCTAGAGATAACACCGATTTAATTTTAAATTTTAAATTCTAATTAAACGCCGGGACTTTATTTAGCGCTAGCTATTATATATACCTCCTAGAATAAAGAACCTCCGCTCTATTATATATATAATTAAAATTAAGAGTAATTATCTTTCTAGGAGCGTTAGAGCCACTATAGAATATAAGGGTTAAATATAAAAAGTAAATTTAAAGGCTGAAATTAGAGTAGGTTTAATTTAATATTATAAGAGTCGAGGTATATTAAGAAGATAAAAAGAATATACTCCGACCTCGCCTTTAATTATTTTTAATTATAGATCTTAGTTATTTATTATAAAGAATTCCTTCCTTTTTTTTTAAATATTTTACGAGGTTTTACCGAGTTTTTATTTAATTTATTATTTATAATACGACCTTTAGGTTTAAACCGTAGGAACGGAGTTATTTATAAAATTACGACCGAGTTTACCGTCGTATTAGAAGTTAATATATTTATCCTCTTTTTTTATTTTAATATCCGATCGCTTCTACGTAGTATAAAATCGGTAGATTAAGGTTATATATTTTTTCCTAAATTAATAATTAAATCTACTTTTAATATACTAAACCTCTTTTCGTTAATAAATAACCGGCGGCTTCTACGCGGAGTAATTTTAATAAACGGAGGTAGTAATAATATTATATTAGGGCCTTGGTTTTGACTATAATTATATTATACGGGGATTTTTAATTATCGTCGGGGGCGGGGTTTTTTCCTTTTAACGATTTTTAATACTTTTAATAAATGAATTAGACTAAATATAGAATATACTAAAGTATACTTTTTATTTTTATCCGGTTATTAATTACTTTATAGGGCGGATTTACTAGATCGGTTAAATCTAAAATCTTTAAACGTAGTTTAATTTAACCTCGATACTTTTTTCGGTAGTATAGCTTAATCCTCGAGATAATCGGATATTAATATTTTTATTAATAAGGTAACGTACTCCGTAAAAAGAGTTATAAGTTATTACTCTACTTATTTTAATTATACCTTTATAGGTCTAATTTACTTTCGTACGTCCTCTATATATAATTATATTCTTTTATTTTATAAATAGTTTCGTTATACTTTACCTTTTAACCCCTAGTATACGTAGTTATCCTTTTTTTACTAGAAATAATTTATTTAGCGCTACTAGAATTTTATTTACTATTTAACGTATTCGATCTTTAGTTATTAATAGGACCGATATTCCTTCTAGAGGGATATTTAGGCCGAGCTCTTTATAGATTATTATTTTAACCGTTACTAGAACTCTACCCACTATTTAATATTATATAACTTTATCTCTTTATACGCCCGATATTCCTTTTAAAGCCGGAGGTTCACTTAGGTCGGGCTCTCTAGAGATTATTCTTTTTATAATTATACCTTTACCTCTTTATCCGCCTCTTTCTTTTATTAATAATCTAAAAATTCTTTCTACTCCTTTAATTCTTCTTTAAATTAATTATATTCACCCTCCTAGTAATAAAGGACGTAAAGGTATTTATCCGTATATTCGTTATCGTAGACGTTAGGTATAAATTAAATTAGACGAGATAACCTCCTACCCGTATTTAATAAAGTATTATAAACTCGTTTCGTTTTTAACTCGCTCCTCTCCTTTATCTAACGACGAGATATCGGTAATTCCTTTAAGGACGTAGTATATTTTAATAGAACCGTTAGAAGTTATTATTTAATTTATTTTAATTATTTCTCCTTTAGTACGAGTTTTTCCCGCCGGTTTTCTATATTATCTACCTAACGTCTTTAGCTCGAACTACGGAATTATATTAATCCTCCTTTAATTTAATATATTTTAGGATTATTCCGCTTTATTACTTTTACCCCCCGTCGATTCGTTTTAATTTACCTTTTCTAGTAGTTGATTTTTATTTAAAAATAAACCTAATACTCTTTCTAGTCCTTTAATTTTTTCAGGTTTATTATAAAGTATAGATTATACGAGTACCGTTATTATTTTATATCCTCCTCTCTTACCTTATCTAAATAATCTTTACGGATACGTTATTAAATATCGCGAAAATCCTACTACCGTCGTAATTCTTCCTCGAGTCGACTACTATCTATTATTTAATATAATATAATAATACTAGCTTTCATAGAATAAAGAGAGTTATTTAGTTTATAAATATTATAATAAAAAAACTTATCTCGTATAACGTATTTATATTATTACTCTTTATCTATAGTAACGGGTTTCCCGGGCGGGGGTAGGTTAAATAAAATCGGACGAATCAATCTCCTATTTATCTATATTAAAGTATCGTAGGTTTATTTAGTTTCGAATTTACACCGCTTTATTATTTCCTTATCGTCTTCGATTAAGGTTTCGCTTAATTTAAAGGAGTAATCTCTAAATTTCCTCGAAATATTAATATAATTATTTATATTAATAAGATTAATCGGGTTTAAAAGTTTAAAGTTTTTTTACCGAAATTTCGCTTTAAGGTCTTCTAGATTTATAAATTAAATATAATATATATTATAAATTATATCTCTAAGAGTAGAACGGAGTATTAATACTATAATTTAAGATTTAGAGAAGGGTTAAATCTTTTAAATTATACTTTTTACCTAAATTTCTCTTATATCTTTATAGTCACGTTCGACTTATCCTTTATAAAAAAGAATTTATCGAGAGAAAGTATATTAGTATAATCGTCTAGTAATAAAGAAAATTAATCTTTTAATAAACTATAATTTCTTACCTTTATTTCGCGATCGTTATTATTATATTTAGATTATATAGGTCTTTGGCTAGAACTTTTATTATAAAAAATATAAAGGGCGCTATCGTATTCGTAGATATTCTATAGTTTAAAAGAATTAAAGACTAAGAATTAATAAAGTAAAGAATATTCGATAAACGAGGAAATAAAACTAAATTATTAATAAAGCGATCGGCGCGCGTTTATTTTTTATTTTAAAGAATTTAAATAATCCCGAAATAGGAAATATCCTTTAATTTATAATATCTAAAAGTACGGGGAGTTTATTATTAAGTTTATTAAAAAAGATAAAATAATAATCTTTAATCTAGTCGTTTAATAAAGTATAGTCGTATATTAAACTTTAATTATTTATACGGACTTAGATTAACTTAAGGGTAAAATCCTTCGATATATTAAATATTAAAGTAACTAATTAAACCCTTTAAATTTATACCGAGGTATCGTAGTACCTCTCGTTACCCTTTATTAAATATAATAAGAAGGTTAGGCGGAGGTTAAATAAATAAGATATTTTTAATTAAAAGAACTCTTCCTTTAAATAATTACCTACTAAAGATTTATCATTTTATTTTTTCGATCGGATAATTTTAAGATAAAGAAGGAAGACGATCCTAGGTTTATTATAATATTTAAAGCGGTTAATATAACGGCCGAAAAAATTTAGAATAAATTATAAAACTAAAATCGATACCTACCCGCGTTTAAGTTTATAGTGGGTATTTTAAATCGAGAAAGTACCCCCGTTATAAACTAACCTAGGTTTTAAATATAACTAATCTTTAACGATAAACCGAAGAACCTCGAGAAAGATTTTATATTCGGAAATAATTTATAAATCTACGATATCTTCCTAGGCGAACGCGGTACCGGGTTTAATAATTAATAATTCCGTATTATTTTTAACAAGCGAGGATAAGTTATATTCGAGAATATATCTCGAAAAGAAGTATAAGTTAATTATAACGGCGAGAATTTTTCTTTTCGAAACTAATTTACCTAGATCCTCTTTTATATATATTAGAATATTAAGATCGAAGTAGGTAAAAATAATTTAATCTTTAAAATTAAATAACTAAAACGCGAAACTCGCCGGGCCGAGTATAAAATATACCGCGATATTTATTTTAAAAAACGTCGTAACGCGCTCCCTTCGTTTAGCCAGCTAGGTATAGAAAATTAATAAATAACCGCGGATTTTATTATATAATATTCTCCTAGATAATAATTTATTTATTTAATAAAAGAAGAGCTCGGATACGGTAGCTTTAGAATAATCTATAAAATCGTCGATATAAATACGGGCGACGAGTATATAACTAAAAAGTTTTATACTAGTATTTAAAAGAAGGAGGTTAAGATCTTAAAAAATATTTCATATATAAATTTAATTATTAACCTATAATAAATCTATATCTAACTTATCGTAAAGAAGTATATTATATAATTTAAAAATTTCTTAACGGAGTAGGGACTTTTACTAGTAATAGAATACCTACTCTTTAAAAATCTAGTATATTAACGTAGTATTACTAAAGAAGAGACCCTCGGAATTCTTTATTAAAGACTTTAGGCTCTTAAATACCTATATTCTTAATATCTAATATATCGAGATATTAAACCGGAAAATATTCTTCTTTAATCTCGAACGCCTTTCCTTATTAAATTTAACGACTTTAAATTAATAAAAAACGATTTTATTTTAAAAACCTTTTACGGGAGTAATATATACGCCGCTCCCGAGATTTAAGAGGGTAGATCTTATACTACTATTATAAATATATAATTACTAGGAGTAATTATATTAGAATACGTATATAATCTTCCTAAATTAACGCGAAAGCGTAAAGGTAGTTAATAGTATCGAGATATAATTAAAGTTATTAAGGATAGAGAGGACGGCGATACTTTAATAAATATTATCTTAATTAAGATATTAACGATGAATTATTAAAATAAATTATTAGTAAATAATTACTCGGAGTAAATATATCGTCTAGGATTTCATAACGTATATATTTTCGAGACTAGATATATAACGCCTACGGGGAGGTCGACGCGTTAATATAATATTATAAAAAGGATTAGTTCTAGATTCATCGTAATATAACCCCTTTAAAAAATTTCACCGGACGGTGATATTTTATTAAGATTCTACGATATAAGAGGATTATCTAAATCGACTAAAATTACTCCGTCGAAGCGTAATCTTCGAGAAGGAATTTAGTTTTATAATTATATATTTTAATAATCCCTTTAGTACGCTTAAAGAGTTATATAAATTCGAAATTCTTAATTTAAAGATATTTCTAAGTTAATATTAAATAAACGGCGGTAATTATAAATAATTTAATCTCTAACGGCCGACGCTTTAAGAAGAGGGTAAATAAAACGGTTATAAATTTTAATTTTATACGAAGCCGGTAAATAATTTTTTAAAACTTCGAACCCGAGGTAAGGTCCCGAGTAACTCGAATATAATATTAATTTAAATTATAAAGGGCTATTAAGTCCGAAATATACTACGTATATATCGCGTATTAATAACTTACGTCCTTAATTTCGGATTACGGTAAATTAAACCGGCCGGGAAATAATTCGGATATAAACGATATCCTTAAAAAATAATAAGGAAGTATTTAAAGTTATAAATAATATTTATATCTAGATAAAAATCGAAGACTAGATCGTACTCCTACGAAAAGAAAACTACTTTCTAAATATAATTTAGATTATAAATACCGTAAAGTTAACTAAATCGACTAAAGACTATCTTTTTTATAGGATAAAGATATATATTAACGTCGAGGCGAATACTCCTAGAGATAATAAATAAGTTAATCTTTAATATTTACGAATTCTATATAAATATTTTAATTTAGAATAGCGGCTACGACCGCTATTAAATTATATATAGAAGTTTTAAATAAATAACGTCGAGATAGTTATAAGAGAAGATTAAAATTATTTAATAAAAAATCATATTAATCTAAAGTATATCGTAGTCCCGGCGCACCCTAAGTTTATCCTAGTTTAAAAGTTAAACTTTAAAGTTAACGCTTCTTAGCTTTTAAGAGTAATTAATAATAAATATAATATTAAGAAGATTTAAAGAGTTATTAATAACGGTAAATATAATATAATAAAGATTATAAGAGACTATAGTACGGTATTTAATATTATATATAAAGATATTAAATATCGCGGTATTTATATAGACTTCGATATTATAATAGACCTATATCGAAAGCACGGTTTAGTCGAATTAGAATCGTAATTCCGATAAATCCGTTTAGAAGAGTAGAGCCTCCGAATAATACTTTCTTTTAAAGGACTAGGTTTAGAAATATAACCTAGCGATACTATTAAATAAATATATAAATTAATAAAACCGGACTCCGGTTTATTATAAAAGTAAAGAGATAATTATAGGATTAAATTAAGATCCTAACCTAATAACCCCGATCCCGAAAACGATATTCGAGAAGAAGATCTAGGCGAGGAATATTTAACCTTAAACGAAATAACCTTAAAATCGAGTATTAATTTAAATAAAATCTCGATAAAATAAGAAAACGAGCTTTTATTAATCCGCCTTAAAGCGAAAGCCGCTCTATTATATTAATATATACGATATTCTCTTACGGAAATAAACCCTTAGTTACTATTTATTAAAAACTTATATTATTTATCTTAGGTCTCTTAATTTTAATATTTATAATTATTATTATTTAAATTTAATTTAAAGTAGCTTAATAAGATAACGTCGCTATACGAAAGTTTTATTAATTTTTATTAATTAAGCCTATCCCGAAAGTGCCCTATACCACGAGATAAATCGCGCGAAAATTTATATAAAAACGGACGAGGTTTTCTTTAGGAAGGACGTCTACCCTAGGAGCGGAAATAAATATAAAAAAAATCGAAACACCTTCGTTAAAACGTAAAATTCACGATAATATAAAAATAATATTAGTAGGGAACCTAGATAACGAGAATAAGAATAAAAATAAAATATATTATCTTTAATAAACCCGTTAGATATATTATATATACTAACTAATTCTTATTAAGGTAACGGATTTTAACGCGAGATATATATATATAAAGATTAATAATAAAATTATATTTATACGAAAAGAAAACTACTTTCTTAACGTAACTTAGATCCTAATATTTATTAATACGAATAATAACGATCATAGGTCTATACTAAAACTTATAAAGAAATAAACCGAGGTCGGGAGACTTTCGCCTATAATAAATATCCTTTAACGATACTCTTAAGTTAACTTCTAATATAAACGAGTTCTTTATAAATATCTTAAACTAAAGTAGGAGCTAAAGCTACTAATAAACTACGGATTAAAAATTCAACGTAACGATTATAATAAAACCGCGGAATAAGTTTACGATTATATTATAAAGATATAGCGCCGCTCTACCTTTAAATATAAACGTATTAACGTATATTTATTTAGAGATTTCCTCCTTTTTTTATAATTAATATACTTTCTTAACCGGTTACGGTCTAAAAACTCGATTTAAAAATTAATATAAATTATATTTATTAAATATCTAATTAACCGAAAGACGAAATATTTAGAATTAAAGAAGAGTATAATAGAGGTTATAATATCGTATTAGATACTAAATATTACTAAAGTATATATATAAACCTCTAGATTACGGTAGATTTATATCGGAGGTACGGTCTAATTAAATTAGAGGAGAAACTATATAATTTAAAAAATATCTCGTAAAAACTAGAGTTTTTAAAGCTAGTTAAAGAGTTAAAGTTTTTAATATTTATTAAAATTACGAATTTTCTTAGTCTTATTATAATTCGAATCTTAGACTTTAAAATTAATACCTCGTATATCGTTAAATTTACTAGCCGTTTAAAAACGATACTAACGAATTTTAAAAATAAGTTAAGTCCTAAAGTTTACGATATTTTATAAGGAAATTCCAAACGTTAAGGTATATACGTAGATTTCGATATTAAAATAAAGTTATATCGAGAATATAGATTTATTAAACTAGAGAAGTGATTATATAATTTAAAGTCTTCTTCTAAAGAGTAAATCTTTAATATAAAATTAAATTATACTAGACCCCCGAGTTAAATCTTTAGATTACTACAGGAACCGCCTAATTCAAATTTAATCTTATCGCGAAATTCGAGTAGTAAGCCTACGGGGATCCGGGATCGAGATTAATACCTATTAATAATTAAAGAATATATATTCGATAAGTTAATCTAGGCGGAAAATATATATAAAATAAATTTAAAGTTAGATATAATAGGTTTAGAAATTAATATTATATTATATAGAGTTTTATCGTAACGAAATACTTAACTATAAATTTATAAATCTATCCGTCGTAAAAGAGACTCGGCGTTATCGCGTTACTCGGGTACCGATTTATATTATTTAATTTAAAATTCTAAGCCTCGATATTTATAATTTATTAAAATCAAACCGGACTTAAAGTTATATAGTTAAAAAATAGTATTACCGTATCCGAGTTTCACCGAGATATATTAAACGGAATATAATACTCCGTGTTCGTTAAATAATATACGAGGCTACGTATAAAACTAATTTTACTTAAAGGACCGATTATATTTATATATTAATTTATTATTTAAATATAATTCGGAAGACTTACTTATACCCTAGCTTTTTATAAATCTCGTAAAGAAATCACTTTATCCGCTTATAACCCGATTTAGAGGGGGAGGACTTACTTATAATAAACTAAATCCAGTATAATTTAAAAGAGAGTGATTATTTAATTCGATATAATCTATACTAAATAAATTCTTATAGCGTAGGAGGAATAAATCTTACGGATCGATATAATTTATATTAAATAAATTCTTAAGATTCCGTACCTCGTTCGAAAGATTATATATCCTCGGATATTTTAACTTTAATGAGGTACGTAGTATTATTTAAGATACCTACGTTAAACTTTTAGGGTAAATCGATCTTAAGGCTATAAAGAAAATTATTAAATTTAATATAAAGTATTAGAGTATACCCGTTAATTATTCCTTAATATTAACTAAAGAACTCTACGAGAACCTAATCTTTTAATAGATATAGAAAGTTCTTAAATATTATTAATAAACCCTATACTACGATATAAACTTAGGTATCGTTAGTAAACCTTATATTATAATAAATTTAAATATTATTAATAAACCCTATATTATAATAAATTTAGGCATCGTTAATAAACCCTATACTACGATAAACTTAAACATCGTTAATAAACCCTATATTACGATATAAATTTAAATATCGTTAGTAAACCCTATACTACGATATAAACTTAAATATCGTTAATAAACCCTATATTACGATAAGTTTAAACATCGTTAATAAACCCTATATTACGATAAATTTAAATATCGTTAATAAACCCTATACTACGATAAATTTAAGTATTATTAATAAACCCTATACTACGATATAAATTTAAATATTATTAATAAACCCTATACTATAATATAAACTTAAGTATCGTTAGTAAACCCTATATTACGATAAATTTAAATATCGTTAATAAACCCTATACTATAATAAACTTAAATATCGTTAATAAACCCTATACTATAATAAATTTAAACATCGTTAATAAACCCTATACTACGATATAAATTTAAACATCGTTAGTAAACCTTATATTATAATAAATTTAATATTATTAATAAACCCTATACTACGACTATTAGGTATTCTTCGAAGAAGTATACTCGGTATAATATAGGATAATTAAATAAATCTTATATTAAGAGTAAATTCGACCTAGTATATTTAATAATAAAATAATAAATTTAATTTACGAGAAGGTACGCGTATTAATCTAGGTATATTACTATAAAATCCGTCCGCGTATATATATAGAAGAATAAGAGAATAAAAGTAGAAAGTTCACTACTAGATAAAAGGGAGGACGAAAGGGTAAAAGTAGAAAGTTCACTACTAAACAAAGAGGATAATAAAAAAGTATAAATAAAAAATTCACTAGTAGATAAACTCGTATCGAAAAGATTTTAAAGATTATAAATAAAAGAATAAAAGAGTTAAATAACCGCGCTATAAATTACCTTATACGAGTTTAATAATATACGAGTTTCCGTCTAAAAAATAAGATAAAAGTTATTTTCCTTATAGTCCTTTAAACGTAGGCTACGAATACGGAAATACTATATCTATTAAACGGAATAAAAGTTATTATATATAAAACGGTCTAAGGATAAAAAGCCTACGAGTAAAATAATAATACGAATTAAATAACGGTATAAATACGGATTATAATTTATAATTACTACGTAATAATTAACTAAACCGTACTAGAAACTTAATTAGAGTACGAATTACTAGTAAAAATAATTACGTAATTAATAATAATTATATTATTAGATACTAGGAAAAGGTAGATATACTAAACCCTAAAATATATATTAATTATATATTCCTATTCTTTCTAAATATACCGAGGAGGTATAGTATATTCCTACTCTTTTTAATTATACTATAGGAGGTATAGTATATTCCTACTCTTTTTAATTATACCGAGGAGGTATAAGGTTTAAGAGAGGAAGTAAAATTTAAAAAAAAAAAAAAAATTTAAAGAGATATAAATATCGAGGAAAAAAAGAAGTAAAGAAGGTATAAATTAAAGAAAATAAAATTTAAGGAGGTTTAAGCGTCGAGGAGGTATAGGCGTCGAGGAAATAAAGAAAATATAAATTTAAGAAAATAAAATAAAATTAACGGGGTAGAACCTATATTATAAAGAGATAAATAATTATAATATTTTAATTATTAGATCTTCTATACCTAGATCGAGAATATAATAAATAAAGGCTCTCGGCTAAATAGGTAAAGGGAGATTTATAAATATAATCGGCGAAATAATAATAATATTCGGTTAATAAGATTTTTCACCTCTATAACTTCGTACTAGTTATTCTCGTACTTATACTTTTTAGCTAGTTAACGATTTAAGGTTTTACTCGTCTCTTTAGATTTATTAACCCCTTATTTAACTTTATAAAAATTACTATCGCGAGTTATACGAGGTATTAAAGATAATAGGTTTTTAATATTTTTAGTATAAAAGACGCGCTTTTAAATAAGGCTAAATAATACGGATTAAAAAATATAAACTTTATTATTAACTTCGTTATTATAGTTATACCGCGGTTAATTATTACTCGTCGAAATATTCTTACCTATAAACGAAACTTTTTATATTCTAGTATTTTTAAATTTAAATTATTTTATCTAATTATAAATACGCGTAGGATAACGGAAAAGTAACTAGTATATTAACTAAATAAATTTATTCCGATTTCCTCTTTATTTAATACGCGAGAATATTAGAACCCTAATAACTCGATTTATTAATTTATCGCTTAAGGTTCGAGAGATTATTTATAAATATTTAATATAATAAACGGGGTTAAAAGAGATATTAATTAAAAATTATAAAAGAAATAAATCCTACTTTACCTCTTTATCCTTATTATTAAATTTATCTACTCCTTTAATATTCGTAAATCGGTCGGTTAAGAATAAAATTATCGTTATATTATAACGCTTCCGGTATACGACTCGACGTATAATATTTAATATTAATAATATTTAGAATATCGTATTAAAAATAAAAGCGACGGTTTAAAGACTTCGTTATAACGAGTACTCTTTTAATTATAATTACGAGGTTTAGATCGATTTATTTAATAAAGTCGATTATACTATCTTAATAAATAATTTTTATTTTTAATTTAACTACGTCGTCTAAATCCTTTTATATAATTATAAAAACCGTTTATTAAATTAAGAAATTCTAATTAAAAGAGATACTTTAAACGTTTTTTATAACTCGTTAAATACTACTAAAATTAACGAAATTAATAATATTATATTTCAAGCCGCTTTCGAATAAGACGGTATTATTATTCGTACCGTAAAAATAAACGGTTTAATCGCGTCGAAGATAGCTTTAATTATTAATTACGTTATAAAAGCTATATTTTACGATATAAATATAATAGAGTTTATCTCTTTAATCTCTTACCCTTTATAAAATTAATAATTTAAAGGAACGCTAGCTATCGCGTAAATAACGATTATAATAAAATATATCGTATAAAGTATAAAGTTTTAATTATTTATTTTCTTCTAGCTTAATTAATAATAATAGATATAATAAACGCGAATAATAACTACGCTACGGGGGAGAAAGAGATTATATAAATTAAATTATTTTATATTTTTTAAAGCCGACTACTCTATCTAGAGGGTAGGACTAAATTTATATAATATAAAAAGAAATATTATTATATAAGCGCTTTTAAAGAGCTTTTAAATACTAGGCGGGATATAATTAATAAGATTTAATAAATTTAAAAATATTATATATATAATTAAAATCTTTCTACGCGAAGACGGAGGCTAGTTTATTCCTCGAATTATAATATAAAGAGTCCGTTAAATACTCGACGAGCGAATTTTATATAAATATTTAAATATAAAACCGATATACTCTACCTAAATAATAAATTAATTATAGATATTATATACTTATCTTATAATATCGCTAGTTTATTCGTTATATTTATAGCGAGTATAATTATTAAGAAATATTTTTAAGAGTTTAGTTTATAAAGTACTCCGCTAGATACTTAAAAGTTTATTATAATAAATTATATATTAAGTATAAATTCGATTTCGCGGTAGTTTTTATCGTATTTAAGAATATATACTTTTAGTAGTTTTAATATTTATATATTCTATACCTCCCCCTCCCTCGGTTAGTTAATTAATTCGTTATAATATCGACCTAAATATCTACGGTAAAGCTAGTAAGAATACGAAGAAAGTTACGAAGAAAATAAAGAAGGCGGAGGCGGAGAAGAAATAAATAAATAAAGTAAAAAAAGAGACGGAGGAGGGAAATAAAGATATTAAATACGTATTAATACCTCTTAAATAAAACGGCTACTAAAGGAGACTAGCGGATAATACTATAATATTATAATAAAGATAATTAATAACTTAGGCTAAAGGGTTAAATATAATAATAATATAAAAAAATTTAATATAAACCTAGTCTTAAAGAATCCCGTAATTATTATTTAAAATTATATTTAAGGGACTTTAGGGCTCGCTTAAAGACTCTTTTATTAAATTTTAATTTAATAAAGACGTCGCGATTTTTAATTATTAAAATATCTCTACCTTTAGCGCCTTAATATATAGGAGGATTAATAATAAAATTTATCTTTAACGACCTATATTATTATTTAAAAATATAATTAATAAACCGTATTAGGTTTATACCTCCGAATATATAAAATAATTATATAATAATATTAAGGTTCTAGTTAATAGAGTTATAATATTAACTACTTCTCTTTATATCCTTCTTATCCTCTTATTAAACTCCTTTTTCTATAATTAAGTCTTATTATTTAATCGTCGTATAAATAAATATACCTAACTCTTATTTTTAGGTCCGAAAGAGTTAATTTATAAATACCTCACCCCCTCTTTACCTTATTAGTCGACGTTACCCCCGTTTCACCCTCGTTACCCCTGCCGCACAGCCCCCTTGGGTGAGTTAGAGCGGCGGGACGGCGCTTTCCCGGTTCAGGGCGCTGCGTGTGGTAGGATGCCGGAGGTCCAATATTAGGCATCTTGTGTCCGGAGGTCAGGTCGACCTAGGGTCCAGCGAATCTCAATTGACTTTCTGGCCCTCCAACAAGAATCACCTCGTCCAAAACCCACTACCCTTCCTAACTTCCCCATCATGGAGATTCAAGCCCTCTCCCCCGAAACGATCCAAGACACCGTCTCGATCCCCGCCGACTCAGTCCCAGCAGACCTAATTGACAAGCTATTCAGTTCCAATTGCATCGGTACCCCTCTCCCCACGCATTCCCCCCTCCAACTTCATCTACACCACGTCTAACTGTCAACACAGACCTCATCTCCGCCGCTCTCAATTCCCGCATCCTCTCCTTTTCAGACGAATTCTTCGCCTCAGCCTCCAACCTCATAAACCCTCTTCCCCCAATAACGCGGCCTGGTCATTATATTGAAACAGGTCCTCCACACCCTCCACATCTCCTCATCAAACCCACCTCTGATGATCGGTAGGCGCATGGTACGACGGCTGGGAAACCCGACGCCACAACCCCCACCCCTACGACTGGGTCATAATCCGGCTCGGCCCTGCCGCCGGCCTCGTCGACGGAGTGGAAATCGACACCGCATTCTTCAACGGTAACCATGCCGAAGCTATCGAAGTCCTTGCATGTTACGAGGTAGATGAGGGCGCTGATGAGAGGGTGCAAGATCCCCAATATAAGGGATGGAAGAATTTATTGGGTAAGCGAGAATGCGGCCCCTCGCAACGGCACGCCTGGACCATCGACAACAATCGCCTGGGGAAAATAACACATGTAAAACTCCACATGTACCCTGACGGAGGCATTGCGAGGTGTAGGCTCTACGGTACTGCTGTGCCCGTCTGGCCTGAGGACCCTAACCAAGAAATCGAACTCAGCGCGGCTGTTATGGGCGGCGTAGCCGTTGCGTGTAGCGATGAGCACTTCGGCACTATGAGTAACCTCCTCTTGCCCGGCAGAGGCAAAGATATGGGCGATGGATGGGAAACTAAAAGAAGCCGAGGGCCAGGGCATGAGGATTGGGTTATCGTGCGGCTTGGGGCGCGGGGGAGGGTAGGGAGAGTGGTGGTGGATACGATGCATTTCAGGGGAAATTTTCCGCGGGGGGTTAAGGTGATGGGGTTGGATGTTGGGGAGGGAGTGGATATCAAAGGGGAGGTCAAGGCGGATGATGAGAGGTGGGTGGAAGTGGTTGGGGAGCATAAGTGCGAGAGGGATAAAGAGCATGAATTTGGGCCTGGGATATTGGCGAATGCTGATGAGAGTGCTTTTACGCATATGAAGATTGTTATTGTGCCGGATGGTGGGGTTAAGAGGTTTAGGGTTTTTGGGACGAGAGCGTAGATGAGGAACGTGAGTGATTGAATGAAGTTGATTCGACATGGTGCAAGCTCGGATTCAGACTGTTGTACATGCAATGCTCACTGCAAGAAGTCATGCCCTCATTGAACGTTCTATGACCCAGCGCTATGCGTGTCCCTGTTTATTTGCCAAAGTTTCCAAAATCCATCCATGGTATCGTCAAGAATCGTACTCAGCTTCTTTTGTATTTGAGTTTCCATGAGAATGAGAATACTAATACTCCGCCATGAAACCCTCAGAAACAGGTCCAAAAATCTCATCCATACTCCAGCCATGTATGAAGCGTTCCCACTCAAAGGCCCCTCACACAGCCGCCAACGCCATCCTCGGCGCCCCACGATCCGGATCCTCCTTCGCAACCTGCGTATGCGGCCTCGTCTTCAGCGTAGCCCTAATATCCTCCGTAGACTTCGACCCCCACGCCGGATAGCTCAAACTATAAAGAACCCTGTTATGCCTACTCTGCAACCACTCCTCCTTCCTCGGCCTCGGCTTGCTGGTAATGATATTGATATCCGCGGCAATCTGGTCGCAGAACCGCTCCAAGGGTAAATCATTCGTGTCATATCCAAATGGGTTCTCAATCTCTCGGCCAATGGCGGCGATGCCGAGGATTATATAGGCGCCGAGGACGGTGCCGGGGATCGTGATCCAGCGCAGTGCGTCCCAGAGTTGGAAGGGGAGAGCGAGCACGTAGACCCAGGTTATTTGGCTGATGGCGATGGAGTAGGCGACAGGGAGGGGGGTGTTGAGGACGCGTTCGGTGCCGGCGAGGACTTCGTTCATGGAGGCCAGGTTGCCCATGATTAATCCCTCTGGGGCGGAGAGGCGCAGAGTTTTGTTCTCGACGGCTTCTTCGATGTAGGCGGATAGGTAGGTAAGGATTTCGAAGGGGAGGTTGCCGAGGGTCTTGTTGGATTGGACGGCGCGATTGGTTGGTTGGTTGGTTGGTTTATTCATACATCTGACCCGCCTTTCGGCATATAGGGGAGTCTCAATCCCAGGTATTATGCCCGGAACCTGGCTCGAAACTAGCTAAATAGGGTTTATGTTTATAAGCGTAAAGCCGTCCCTCTACTCCCTAGGGACCGCCCTAGGAAGGTATTCTAACTTAAAGGTAATACTCCTATATACCTATTTATCCGTTCGAAGGTTATATAATTTAGGGGCCGGAACCCCGGTAGTACCTCCTTATAATAAATAGATAATAGAGTATTTAACTCTTTACCGGCGACTATCTAAAAAATAATCATTAAAAAATTAAATTAAAAGAAGACGTTTATAGGAGTTATATTATAGGTATAAAGTCTAAAGATATTTATCCGAGGTTATACCCTTAAAAATAAATATAAGCCCTTTATTATTTAAAAAGTATATATATTCCTACTCTAAATCGTTCCGTCCTAACTCCGAATCCTAAATAATTTTATTTTATTTTAATTTATTTCCTTCCCCTCTATAGTAATAACGATATAGTTATAGTTTTAGTTTTAGTTTATAGTATATTTATTTAAATTATTTCGGGTATATTAAAATCTTTCCCGAGAGATTAATTATAGGTTTTATTTAAATAAGTTTCCTTCGATTTTTAAAAACTAATATTAATATAATATAAAAGTATACTCGTTATAGGGTCTTAAAGGTATCGTAGAGGTATCGAAATTAATTATCGCGCTATTTAATAATATATCGAAACTATAATTTATAATTATTTAATTATTTTTATAATAATTTATAAAGCTTGGCTAGGGACGTGTTTAATATTATCGCGGGATATTAAATATAATTAAGAGACTTTCCTTTTATAAGTCTCGATTATAATTACGGAGTTTAGTTAACGATTATTTAATAATAACTAATAATAACTATAAAGCGTAATTATCGGTTATTAGTATCGATATATTTTAAAGTTTAATATAGTTATACTCTATAACCCTTCTTATTTATATATATAATAAACTACTTTAGTCTACTATATTAAATAAGAAACTAGGTAATTCTAGTTATTTATTCGGGATTCTTAAATAAATTAATTAAATTATTTACTCTTTTATTATTAACTTAGATTATTTATTCTTTTAGGTCCGCGAACTCGGAGTAATATAATAATAAATAGTCCCTAGTATTTTAATTATATTTATATTTTAAATACTAGGGCTCTTCGATATTTTAATAAATTTTAATTCTTTATAAATAATTATTTAAACCGATATATTATATATAAATCTAAATGAGTATAGAGTTACGGGCGCGGTCCAAGTTTTTATATTTATCTAATATATATAAATTAGGGATAAGTTCTAGGCGGTAGATAAATTATTTATATTTTAATACTTTTTATTTCGCCGCCTATTACTTATTAATATATATTTTAATTAAGTATATTTAAGCTACGATAAGAATATATAAATCGGGTAGGATAATTATTAATATATTTAAATTACTCTCTCTTTAGTTTATAATTTCTTTCGCGATCCTATTTACTAGCTCGTTACTAAATACTCCTATATAGGCCGGGATAGTAAGAATATAGTATTAACGAAACAAGACACGTAAGAATTATAGTATCAACGAAATAAAATAGTGGTTAAGATTTAGTCTTAATATATTATATATTCTATTCTTTTTTCTATCTAGTGGTACGAATAAGTTATTATTTTATACTAAGGTACTAACTCTTATATACTAGTAATTATAATAATTACTTTTATAAGTAAAGACCTTACGTCCTCGAGGCCTCGAAATAAATATATAAACGAGAATAAATATTATAATCGTTAATATAGTTTATTCTTTATTACCTCGATTTAGAATTACTATAAACGTATCGTATTAATAAAAAGACGACGACGTTTTTATCTAAAATCGTCGAGACGGAGATTAACCGTTAGGTTATAAATATTAGATAAAGGAGTATTTATAATTTTTAATATATTTATTATAATACCTAGTTAGGGTTCTTATTTATCGGTAATTAAAATATCGGTAATAAAGTATTCGTTATAACCAATAGTAATCGTAATAATTTACGCGGCCTTATTATCGGTAATAATTTTAAAAACGGTACGATCGTTATAATCTAAAGTAGTCTACGCGGTTATATCGAATTAATTATATAATTTATCGCTCTTTTTAATAAGTTTACCGTTTAGTACGATATCGGTAGTTATTTATTATTTAAATTTCTTTTAATTATATACTCGTTCTAAAGCCGGATATCTTTTAATTAACGAGTTTATACTTATATTAATATTAATTAAAAGATTATTAACGAAGTCTTTAATACTATTAACGTTTTTAACTCTTTAGATTAGTTTTATTTATTTATTTCTAATTAATTACTTTTTAGGTATATCGATTTCTACGGAATCGAAAAAACTTTATAATAAATAATCGACCCTATACTAACTTAAGAGGCGGGTACGATATTAAATAAAAATAATATAAAAGACTTCTAGGATTAATAAAATACGGATTATTTTATTATTAATTTTAATAATAAGGCCTTCTAAAAAATCTACGTAATTATATAAAATAATATTATTATTTTCTAAGAGGTTATTTCTAGCTATTAACGCGTTTATATAAATTTCGGATTTAATAAATACCTCTTTAGTGATCTCGACTAAGGATTCCGCTTTAGTATTATTATTTAAATCCTCCGATAATATAAAAATATCCTTAATCTCCCCTTTTATTTTTAACGACTTAGTTTATTTATTAGATTTTATTTTCTTCGAGTATTTTATTTTTAAACCGGTTACGATCGCTCCTGTAACTTTAAATAAGAAAATTTATTTTATTTTATCTTTTTCGTTTATAATAGGGCTAGTATATTTATAAATTTATAATAATATAAAATCATCCTTCGTTAAAGGCGGTACGGTCGTTAATATAACTAGTTTAAATTTATTAGTTATTATAAAAATATCCGTTATTATTTATACTAAAGGGGTTTTTTTTATATTTAAATTAACCGATATTTTATCCCGTTTAAGTTTTTTAATTATATATTTTACTCTCTTTTATTTAGAGTTTTTAAATATAATAGAAAAAGAAATAATTTATTAAAAAATCTCGGTTATAAGGAAAGGCGAAGTTTAAAATATAATTTAAAATATAATTAAGAAATCTTTATCACCGATTTTAATTTATTATTTTATAACCGTAAATATCGTACTTTTCTTATTTACCCGTTTCTTCGCGGGTATAAATAAGATAGCCGTAATCTTTTACTTTAAAAAATCTACGGTTTTAGTTTCGGTATCGATTTTTATTTTAAATATCTCTCTAATTTTATTTAACTCTTCTAGTTATATAATTAGATTATCGGATATTTATATAATTTTAATATACTTCTTTTAATATTCCTACGCCTCGATACTAGGTAATTTTATATTAATTAATTAAAAATCGTTATTATCGATTATAAGGGAGATTATTTTTAAAGTCGATTTCTTCGGTAGGAATAATTTTATTATTAATTCCTTTAAAGATTTCTTCGAAACCGAAAGTTTCTTTTTTAGTTCGGACTCGCTCTCGTTATTTTTATTATTCTTATTAAGTTTCCTAAATATCGATTTTTCTTATATTAAAGATTTCTTTAAAACCGTAATCTTCGTTACTTTCGGGCCTTTTTTATATAGTTTTTTCGACGGTATCGAGAGTTTTTTTACTCTCGTTATCTTATCCGCCGAGAGATAATTATATCTTTCTACGAAGATATATCGGTTATATTTCCCCCTTTTTATTAAAATTAATTAATTTAGTTTTTATAATAAATTCCCTTTATCCCCGTATAATTACGCGTAATTAAAAATAATCGCGTATTTCTTATTATTATTCTTTATTAATCGTATCGTAGCTAGTTACCCGTTATTTATTTATTTAAATTATAGGTTATTTTTCGAGTTAAATATCTTTAATTAATTCTTAAATCGCGTATTTAAAGAAATCTTATTATATTAAATAATTAACCCGGTTTATAATAAAGAAAGATTTCTACTCGTTAATAATTAAGTATCTTTATCTTCCGTTATATTATATATAGATTTATTATACGGTAAGTCTTTAACCTCTCCGTTATCGATTTAATTATCGACTTCGGCTTTAATAACCTCCTCGTTATCGATTTTATTATTTTATTTAAAAGTAAAAGCGCCGGACTCTTTATTATTATTTTTATTTATTATTTTAATTATTTTAATTTTAGTTATTTTCGTTATTTTCTTTATCTTTACTTTATTATTCTTTAAGGTTATTTTAATCGATATCTTTAAAATCTTTCCCGAATATAATTTAGTTATATCGTAATTAAAGATTTATTAAAACGAAGATATCGTATTATACCCGATTAGGGCGAGCGATATAAATAAATTATTAATATTCGGATTAAAAGAGGAAAGATATATTAATATTATTTAATATCTAAAATACTATAGCTAAATATTATAATAATAATAATATTTATTAATTCGAGCGAGGAAAATAATTTATTAATATTTAAATTAATTAAAAATATTATATTAATATAACGGGGCCGTTAAGAAATTCGTTATTATTAAATAATAAAGTTATCGTCGCGTAAAGAAGCGAAAATAAAATTAAAATTAATAAATAAATAAAATAATACCGTCCCTTAAACTACTTATATAATTTATAACGACTTTTTATTATAATCGTTAATTACGCCTTCTACGTTTTTAAAATCTTTATTATATTATATATTCTAATAGGGCCTCTAGCTCTTTTATTTAATTAAATATTATATTATTAATCTCTTCCCTCGTTTTAAAAACTTTCTTATTCTTTTATTTAAAATACGTATTATTTTAAAATAATTATTTATATTTTTATTATTATTATCGAGAATAGTAACCTACCCGACCTCTCGAGGATAATTATATAAATTCTTTTTTAGCGGAGTAGGTTCTAAGGCGGCGATTAAAATAATAAAGTAGATATTTATTATCGGCGGTAACTTTAATTTATAGATTAAATCGTTAATTCGTTTTAAAATTTTAAACGGGCTAGTTTTTTAATTTAAAAATTTATAATTCTTTAAACCCGGGATACTATAATCTTTATATAATTTTAAAAAGATTATATCCTCTTTTTATATTATTAAGAGTATATATTTATTATTATACCGAAATTTAGTATTAATCGCCGCGAATGAAATCGCGTTAACGACTTCCTTCCGGTTAATTATTCTAGTATCGGTAAGATTTATTCTTTTTATTATATCTTAAACTAAAATTCTATTATTAAATTTTATATTATAAATAATCTCGTTTAATAAAAGCGTCGTCGTTAAGTTTAAAAAATTATTTATAATAAATTATAAAGTAGTTATAAATTTATTCTATAAATTATTAAGGTAGTATACTAAATAAAATTATAATATTATTTTTATAATTTAATTTATCCGTTCCGACTAGCCGTTAAATTAAAGGTAGTAGGTAATAAAGACTATTAATTTAATTCTTAATATTTTAAAAATTATTTTTTATAAATTTAAAAGAAACTTAAGGTCTTTATTAAAAATAATCGCCTTTAGAATTCCTTAATCGGTAAAAACGAGAAGTAGCGCGTTTATTTATTCTTCGGCGTTAAATATATCTTTCCTTAAAATCATAATAACTACTTTCGAGAACTTATAAATAATAGTTATTAAATAATTATATCCGTTAATAAATATAAGGAGCGCTATAACGAAATCGATAATAATATAATAATAGATTTTTAACTCTATTAGGATTAGTTTTAAAATATTATATAATATATATCTTTTTATTTAATTAAATTAATATTAAGGGTAATATAAAATATAGTATTTAAATCTTCGAGTTAAATACCGTATATAATAACTATTAACGATATTCTCGTATATTCTATAAAATTCTATATAATTTCGCTTATTATATACGAGTTCGAAAATGTTTTATTTTATTAATTTTAGGATATATAAACGTTCTTTATTAATATAATCGTCTTTATACTATATTAATAAATCTCTAAAAAGGAAAGGAATATTAATATTAATTATATTAATATCGTTTATAAACTTTAGGGCTTCTTTCTTAAATTTATTTTTCTTATTTATAAAAAAAGTTATTACTCTTAATTATTTCTTATTTTTAAAATATACTTTTTATAATTTAAGGCGGTATTTAAAAGATATTTTAATTAAAGTAAGATAAAAAGCGAAAACGTCGTCTAAAATACTAAGATTTTTAATATCGAGATATTCTTTTTTACCGAGAAGGCGAGATAAAGTATTTAATATAATATTTTATTTTCTAAGATACTAACGAATATCGAGATCGTATTATAATATATATTAAGAAATTTATATTAACCGTAGGTTTATTCTATTAAAAAAGGACGACGATAATATTATTTATCGGGTAATATTAATAGTTACCGAGTAATTAATAAAGATAATAACCTTCTTTATTAAGATTTATACGAGTAAGTATAAGATCTTTTTTAATATTTAAATTAAATCTACTATTTTTAATTTTATAGGCTAGTAGCGCGACTCCGTAGAATTAAGTAATTTAAATAGGAATAGAATTAATTATATATTAATACGGGGGAAATTATTATTTTAAAAATCTTTTTTAATATAATATATTATAGCGTTAATTCCGTACGACTTTAATATATTTATATTAATATATAATTAACGAGTTAAATCCCGATAATATAAATAGGTTTTAAAAATAAATACTTTTTAGAGTAATTTAAAAGAAGTTAATTCCTTTTTTATAAATATAAAATAAGTTTTTTTAGAATAAATCTTTCGTATATTCCCGCCTTAAAACGGCGAGCTCTTTAAAAGTTAGGTTTTTCGGTATTAAAATAATTTAATAATTTAGGCGAAATATTTAATATTATTTTATAATTAATTTATTATTCCGATATATATTTCTAAAGCCTATAGTATATCTATAATAAAAATATAGTGTCAACGAAATAAGACACGTAAGAATTATAGTATCAACGAAATAAAATAATAGTTAAGATTTAGTCTCCGTGTATTATATATTCTATTCTTTTTTTTATTTAGTAATACGAATAAGTTATTATTTTATATTAAGATACTAGCTCTTATATACTAGTAATTATAATAATTATTTTTATAGGTAAAGGCTTTACGTCCTTAAAGCCTCGAAGTAAATATATAAACGAGAATAAATATTATAATTATTAATATAATCTATTCTTTATTACCTCGATTTAAAATTATTATAAATATATTATATTAATAGGAAAACGACGACGTTTTTACCTAAAGTTATCGAAACGGAGATTAATTATTAAATTATAAATATTAAATAAAGGAGTATCCGTAGTCTTTAATATATTTATCGTAGTACCTAACTAAAGTTCCTATTTATTAGTAATTAAAACGTCGGTAATAAAGTATTCGTTATAACCGATAATAATTATAGTAATTTACGCGGCCTTATTATCGGTAATAATTTTAAAAACGGCGCGATCGTTATAATCTAAAGTAGTTTACGCGGTTATACCGAATTAATTATATAGTTTATCGCTCTCTTTAATAAGTTTACCGCCTAGTACGATATTAGTAGTTATCTATTATTTAAATTTCTTTCGATTACGTATTTATTCTAAAGCCGGATATCTCTTAATTAACGAGTTTATACTTACGTTAATATTAATTAAGAGATTATTAACGAAGTCTTTAATACCGTTAATATTTTTAACTTTTTAAATTAATTTTATTTATTTACTTCTAGTTAATTACTCTTTAAATATATTAATTTCTACGGAATCGAAAAAATTTTATAATAAATAATCGACCTTATATTAATTTAAGAGGCGGGTATAGTATTAAATAAAAGTAATATAAAAGATTTCTAGGACTAATAAAACGCGGATTATTTTATTATTAACTTTAATAATAAGGCCTTCTAAGAAATCCACGTAATTACGTAAAATAATATTATTATTTTCTAGGAGGTTATTTCTAGCTACTAGCGCGTTTATACGGGTTTCGGACTTAACGAATACTTTTTTAGTAATCTCGATTAAGGATTCTACTTTAATATTATTATTTGAATCCTCCGACGATATAGAAATATCCTTAATCTCCTTTTTTATTTTTAACGGTTTAGTTTATTTATTAAGTTTTATTTTCTTCGAGCGCTTTATTTTTAAATTAATTACGATCGCTCCCGTAGCCTTAAGTAAGAAAACTTATTTTATTTTATCTTTTTCGCTTATAGTAGGGCTAGTACGTTTATAAATTTATGATAATATAAAATCATCCTTCGTTAAAGGCGGTACGGTCGTTAATATAACCGGTTTAGATTTATTAATTATTATAAAAATATCCGTTATTATTTATATTAAAGGGGCTTTTTTTATATTTAAATTAACCGACGTTTTATCTTATTTAAATTTTTTAGTTACGCGCTTTACTCTCTTTTATTTAAAGTTTTTAAATATAATAGAAGAAGAAGTAATTTATTAAGAAATCTCGATTATAAGGAAAGACGAAGTCTAAGATATAATTTAAAATATAATTAAAAAATCTTTATTACCGATTTTAATTTATTATTCCGTAACTATAAATATCGTACTTTTCTTATTTACCCGTTTTTTTATAAACGTAGATAAGGTAGTTATAATCTTTCGTTTTAAAAAATCTACGACTTTAACTTCGGTGGCGATTTTTATTTTAAATATCTCCCTAATCTTATCTAACTTTTCTAGTTATATAATTAGGTCGTCGGATATTTATATAATTTTAATATACTTTTTTTAATATTCCTACGCCTCGATACTAGGTAACTTTATATTAATTAATTAAAAATTATTATTATCGATTATAAGGGAGATTATTTTTAAAGTCGACTTTTTCGGTAAAAATAATTTTATTATCGATTCCTTTAAAGACTTCTTCGAAACCGAAAACTCTTTTTTTAATTCGGACTCGTTTTCGTTATTTTTATTATCTTTATTAGGTTTCCTAGATATCGATTTCTTTTATATTAAAAATTTCTTTAAAATTATAATCTTCGTTACCTTCGGGCCTTTTTTATATAGTTTTTTTAATAATATTAAGAGTTCTTTTACTCTCGTTATCTCGTCCGCCGAAAGATAATTATATTTTTCTACGAAGATATATCGGCTATATTTCCCCCCTTTTATTAAAATTAATTAATTTAATTTCTACGATAAATTCCCTTTATCCCCGTATAATTACGCGTAATTAAAAATAATCGCGTATTTCTTATTATTATTCTTTATTAATCGTATCGTAGCTAGTTACCCGTTATTTATTTATTTAAATTATAAATTATTTCTCGAGTTAAATATTTTTAACTAGTTCTTAAATCGCGTATTTAAGGAAATCTTATCGTATTAAATAACTAGCCCGGTTTATAATAAAGAAAGATTTCTACCCGTTAATAATTAAATATCTTTATTATCCGTTATATTATATACGGGCTTATTATACGGTAAATTTTTAACCTCTTTATTATTAATTTAATTATTAACTTCGGCTTTAATAACCTCCTCGTTATTAATTTTATTACTTTATTTAAAAGTAGAAGCGCCGGACTCTTTATTATTATTCTTATTCGTTATTTTAATTATTTTAGTTTTAGTTATTTTCGTTATCTTCTTTATCTTTACTTTATTACTCTTTAAAATTATTTTAATTAATATCTTTAAAATCTTTCCCGAATATAATTTAATTATATCGTAATTAAAGATTTATTAAAACGAAGATATCGTATTATACCCGATTAAGGCGAGCGATATAAATAAATTATTAATATTCGGATTAAAAGAGGAAAGATATA
>JAABUS010000687.1_pt1 | contig 83841 bp, 54 predicted proteins | sample 5560161 | NCBI WGS metagenome assembly JAABUS01 (sample SAMN10711885, study PRJNA513376) | rock metagenome | isolation source: Antarctica rocks | place: Antarctica: Victoria Land, Trio Nunatak nord | collected 2016-01-04
TATAATTATTCCTTATAGTTATATAATCTATTTAATTCGATTCTCTAAATATATCTATTATTATATAATATTAAATTTATCTATATTAATATAAAACCCTCGTTATAAATCGTAATTTATTTAAATATTATCGCTTTATACGATAATTCTACCTAAAATATTATATATAATCGTAACTTCGCCCGTATCTAAAGTATACGCGTTCTTTTTAAGCGTTAGGATTTATAAAATCCTTTTATTTTCTTATTAATTTATCGTTCTAATTAATTAAATAATATATAATTATTAATAAATTAAAAGCGACGCTCTAGCCCCCTTAATTATATAGTTTTTAAAGATTCTATCGTTTTTTACTCGATAAATACTAGACCCCCCCTCTTCGAAAAGAATAAATCCTATATAATTTAGGAGAAATACCGATATTAAGAAAATTATTTCGAAAACTCTTAAGGAAAACACTAGGTACCTATAAAATTATTATTAAAAACGATAAAAATAACTAGCTTTAGTATTTATTAATAGTTTATAATTATATATAAACGGATTATTATAGGTATTAAAGGGTCGAAAGAGAAATCCGTTTAAAATCCAAGATACTATAATCTAGCGGAGTAGTAGGTGAATATAATTAAAGTAAAGATTTTTACGATTAAAATATAATATAAAGAGCTTAATTTCTAAAAATTTATTAATAAATTATTAAAATATCGATAATTTAATGATTTACCCCTTAATTAATATATCTTTTAAAATAATAAAATTAACTCGATTATACCGCGTTCTTTAAGGACTTTAATATAATAATACTCGATTTTTAAGACTTCGCTAAAACGAAGAAAATATAAAAACGAGATTATATAAATAGTCTATATTATAATATACTAATTATACCTACCCTAGATTTTTAGTTTATTCTCGTCTTTCCTTATAGATTAAAGGATTTATATCTTTAGAATCGATTTATTATAAAGGTATAATCGTCGAAGGAGAGGTTTAGTTATTACCCGTATATTTTATAAAATCTTACTAGATTATATCTAGAAAATATTAATAAAGTTATCGTTTTATATAAGGAATTAAAATAATATTAATATATTATATAACGTTAAAGACTTTTTATATATCGTAATACTTATTATAATAACGAGGGATTCCCGTTATAAATATTATTTTTCTCTCTACGAAAGGGCTCGGATCCTTATTTAAGGATATTACTATAATAATAACTAATTATAATATATATTTTATAAGCGTAGGAAAAGTTTTAATTCTTCGTTTTATAAAATTCCTTTAATTTCGAGTTTAGATTAGGTTTTTTATAGGTTTTATATATTTAAAGAGCGATAAATTCGGGGATTCGGGTATTAAGATTTTCGATCTCTTTATCGGTAAAGATATAACGATAGAAGAAGTCTTTAAATAAAGTAATCTATTTATATTTTATTATTATTACCGATAAAACTCAGCGAATTAACGTAGTAGAATACCCTCGATAATTATCCTAAATTCTCTTTATATACGCGTTTTTCGAGGTATCTTTTATAATATCCTTTATTATTTCGAATTCTACTTTATAATCCTATATATCCTTTTTAATATCGAACGATTTAAATTTAATAAGGTCTTCGTTATTAATAATTTAATTAAATTAAAATTTTATAATCTAGCGGAAGGCGTTAAAAGCGATATTATTAATTATATTTATCATTTTTAAATAGGATTAAGAAAGTATATAATAAATATAAATAATAAATAATCTACGTAAACGGATAAACGGAGGTATTTAATTAATTATAATTTTCTAAAAATATTTAGAGTTATCCTTATTTCTTATAATTATTTATATTTTAATTATTATACTACTAGCCTCGAAAAGATAAAAGATTAATTAAAGATAATAATAAATTTAATCTACGATATTTACTTAATAATATCTTATTAATAATACCGTTTCTCTTTTAAATCGGCGATTTTTAAAGGAACGAAATATATTATTAATTTAGGCGGACGAATACTAAACTATTAGAAAAAGAACCCCCGAAAAAATCATTTAATCTTTTTAAACTCTTTAGGTATTAAAGTAAAACTTATTATAATAATCTATTCTATTTTAAAAGAGATTAATATCTTTATATTATAAACCTCTATTTAAATAAATCCTTACGGATAATAAATTCCTCCCTCCTTTATTAACGACTTTAATATTATAATTCTATTATTTTATTATAGGTAATACCTCCTTATCGAATCTTATTATATTATTAAAACTAGAGAAGAATAACGTTATTATCGAGAATCGCTACGAATATTATTATATTTTCTCGTTTTACGAGAAGTCTAGCTTTAATATTAAATACGTTATTTACGAGATCGTCTAATTAATTATTATTAAAGTTATTAAAGTTTTTAAATAATTAGAGCCTCTAAAGTTATCTTTATTAACTATTTATTAATAAGATTATTTTCGAAAATAATAGATTATCCTTAATAGTATTAAAGTCGAATTTATTAACGACGATCTTTTTTTTAATTTAAAAGTAACGAGTTTTTTAAAGGATATTCCCCTTTTATTTCGATAATAGGATAATTTAAATTAGTTTTTATTAAAGGGTATACCGGTACCTTTATATTACCTAGGATAATTATATTATAAGTATTACTCTACGGTATAAAACGTTTTAAAAAAATCCTTTTAAGAATAAAAAGTACGTTATTCTAAATAATACTTTTATCGAATATTAATAATAACGATATATTTAGACGATTATATAAGATCTTTAAAACTTCGTAAATAAAAATACTTTTTAAATATCGTATACTATCTTTAATATTAAAAAAAAAGCGAATCGTTAACGAATTTAAACCGAGTTAATTAAAACGATCTATAAGAAACGAAAGGTATTTAATAAGGAAGATATTAAAAAAGCGAGAATAAAGTATTAGAATAAATAATAAACGATATATTTCTTATATATAAAGAGTAGTAAGATAAAGATAATAATAAAATCCCTAAATATTATACGTAAATATCGATAATTATAGCGGTAATTAATAATATAAAATAAGAATTTAGATGATTTTATAGAAGATTTAATAAAAATAAAAGATATTTAAATAAATCCTTAATTAAGACCTTTATCTTAATCGTATTTCTTATAATATCCTATTTATATTCGTATTTAGATTACGATCTTTCGAGAAAAATAATTTATAAGAATTTTATAATTAAATTATTTTAAAAACCGACGATTATAACCTAGATTAATAATTATACTATAAAAATTTCGCTCGGCCTACGGCCGATTTTTCTAAATCTTTAGACTATCGCTTTATATTTAAGAAAATAATTATAAAGATTATTATAAAAGTTCCCCTATAAAAAAGAAATTAATTTCGCGAATATAAAGTAATAGTCTAAAAAGAACCCGTTAGTTTAAAGATTTAGTTTATTTTATTAAAAAATTAATATTTAATTTTTACCGAGGATTCTCTTTAAGATTATTATTTTATATAATAATATAAAACTTTTATAATATAAATAACGATAATTAAAGGCCTTAATTATATTATATTATTATTATATTTATAATTTATAGAAACTATTATAGAACTATTATTTTATTATCTTTATATATAATACTTAACTCTTTCCTCGGGGTATTACCTCTACTTCGTTATATTTACCGATGGTTTAACAGCCTGCGTACGTCTTTCTCGTGGTTCGCGTTTGCGCGGGCGGTGCCAAGCTCGGTGGCGGCTTAGCCCCGACGCTAGACCAGGGGCCCAAGCGAGGACTGTCGCTCCGGCAGGGTGAAAGGGAAATTCTATTCAATGAACGAAGTTCATGCGAACAACACAGGCGAGAAGAAGAGGCTGGAATTCTAAGAGGACTGGCACGCTCCCATCCATATGGTGACTTCTGCCACGATCACCAAGCTATTGATTACTCAACGATTTCTATCCCAGATACACCGCCCGGAGTCCTCGTCCAGTGCCATTTCCCTCTAAGCGCAATCATCGCACATATCGTCGATATACGTGGGACTCGCCATATGACTCCATCGAAACCCCTTCCCTCCCACACCAACCGGATCCGCTACCCCCTTCCTCCAAGCCTCAGCTTCAAGCATATCCATTCCTCCGACTTTCTCCTTGCACATACTACCACACAACTCGCCGACTTTGTCTGCAGTCTCGAGAAAATCTGGTACAAGACGCGCACCTCTCTTCTGCCCATGGAACTTCATAAGGTCCCTCATTCACCTCAGATTCGAACCTTCCATCCAAGTACTCCTCTGCTCTTCCTTAACCAAGTAGACGTAGTGAATCTCCTCTGGATCGGGCTTGGAGACGAAATCGACGCGTTGAGTAGCGCGCTGTTGCTCCTGTTCAAATATGTTGGTAAAGACCTGATATGTCTCTTCGTCCTTCTCCCCCTCCTCCACCGACGCGTGTAGGCTCAACAGACCCGGAATTCGGCGCCAGTGGTATTCCCATCCATCAGCCTGACGGACACAGAATACTGTGTACTCATCATGTCCAACATCTCCAGCTGCTTTCTCGCTGTGAAAGACTGCAAGTGTAGCGTGATCGTCTCCACCGCCCCAGGGCCGATGATAGAAGCAAATGACAACAAAGCTATCGACGATGATGTACTATGTTTGATTTCTCCGGGCCTGTGGTTGAGTTCTAACAATTTGACTAGGTCCTGCAACGAGCGCTGATCTTAAAGCAGGTATTGTTCCTTGGGCTTTGATGTCTGATGGCTGGTAAAGGTTTCTCCGTCGAATTTTAATGAACACAGCCTTCCATTCTGCGTCCACATCCTCCTGATTCTTCTTTTCCGGGTCTCCCTCTCAGCCTTCAGCGCTCGCTGCCCGTTAACGTTCTTGAGCTGCTCCATCAGACTTCTCGTTGGAATCGCTGGTCAGGTCGATGACCTTTCTGGCGACAGCATTTTGCAATTACTCGAGGGTCGGAGGACGCGGAGGGTTTGGCGATAGTACTATTAGATCGTATACGAGAGGTCGTTATCCATGTGGATTTAACAGCATATGGTAATAATGAGCGTTAGCGCCTCGATAGTTCGCTGTTTGTCCGGGTGGCAAATTGGAAAAGCGTCCTCAACTTCTCTATCGTTGTTTTTATCATAATACACGTTTATTTACAGAGCCAAAGTCTAGCATCGTGATTTCATTTAAGCGATCTGATGGTTTTATTGCTTCTATATTCATCGTAGGTTCTGTGTCTTCATCTTGAGTTCCCTATCAGTGTTTGAGCCCCCCCTCTACGTATCCCACGCTCTTTCTGATACGATCCGCGCTCTTTTTAGGAGCTTCCCGTCCTTCTTCATCTCCTCTCGAGACTATCTTCGTCGGCCTCGGTCGGGGCGGCCCAATTATCAAGACGAAATTCAACCCGCGATGAAGCTTCCAATGATCTGGTATCAGCGTACTCTTGTGGATGAAATGTCAGCGATGAATGCAAGGAGTCCGTCCTTGGTTGCCATTCTCCGGGGCCTAGGCATGGTTGTAACTGGTCCAGGGTTGATTGGTACATATGCGAGAGACGCACTTCATTGTGTGGAGGGGACGACTGTAGTAGTGATCCGATATCGGCATTTTTTGACGGCCTGATTGCGGAATCGTGGCCGTTTTGGCGGATCTCCAAAGTCACAATATTGAAATGGATTAGAGTCTCCAGGTAATGGTAGTGCCAAGAGGATATCATTTGAGCTCCTCGGGTCGGTTGATGTCTGGTCTCGGAGCAGCAATCTGGGGCTCCGTCCAAATGGTCTTCAACAATGATATGGCAGCTTTTTCGTACAATCTTGTTGGATCTGGCGAGCCGACGAATTGGCTGAAGGTCGCGATATAGCCCTCGTATACTCATCTGCCCAATGAGTAATATACGAAGCCTGACTTTGTCAACGATATGGACGCTATCCTCTGGCAAGTAGAATTCTAGTGTAGGTCTTGAAGGATCGACGTTGATGCGGCAAACGCCGTGTGTAGGAAGGCGCTCTTTGGCTTCCCAATGCAGTATCTTGGATGTTCTGAATATACTGATGCGGCCAGACTCTATGAGATTGTCGTAGATCTGGTCCCGTAGCTCGCGGGGCAAACTGAACAAAGTGCAGTCTCTGGATTGGTTGTAAGTATCGCTGATCTTGGTGGCAGCAGGGTATGCAGTCTCAACACCGTCGGAAGGGTTGGTCAACATAATTGACAGCTTCTTGAAAGCAACCTTAGGTACACTCGACTTTGTCTTATGAGAGTGGGGTGTATGAAACTCTTGTGTTCCTTCTATATTTGGTTAATTGGATCGGTAGATCTGTTCCTGGGGTGGGGACTTGTTGTTATGTCCTCAAGTGCCTTTATGGATTGCGTGATGGTTTTGATTTGTTGGCGTTGGCTAGGATGCTCTTGTTGTTGATGTTGATGTTGTTGGGAAGGGAAGAACCTTGGGCGATTAAGCGCAGAAGTAGGAGGTTAAGGTTCAATGTGTTTCTGGCGCAAAGTGATGGTCAGAGGTAACACAAAATCATTCTGCCATGAATTCCTAAACAGAAAACGAACCCTTCGGTGGGTCTTCATTTGACATATCACATGGCCCCACATGAGAACAGAGGCCATAGATTCAGCGTATGAGAACTGTGATATCCTACTCCTCGGAGATTACGGTGCCCTTCAACATCAGCCAACCAGAGGCGGGAAATATGGATGTTTGATTTGAGTTGGACTCGCTACCGGGTAACACCTGCAGCCCACCACTAGTATCGAAGAGGAAAACTCGTTCAGGAATCGAGATCCAGGTTGCGTTGAGGCGGAGCAAATGAACTCATCTACCCAAAGTGGTAAACCTGAAGCTTCCCTCCAGTCTTCATTTTACATTACTTTACCTACGAGCGTCGGATCATTAGCTTCAAAGGGGTACTATATCGTAACTTATTGTTAGCAGAACAAATAGATTTTTGAAGACGACTTTTTGACTGATCGGTAGCTTGGCGCCGTAGTACATAGCACCGTCCTGGTCTTAGGCCAACTTTGTCGGCATTTTACGCCACGAAGCCATCGTCTTGCTAGGTATATCTGCGATAGTGTTGAAAAGTGGACCTACGTACCTCCGCCAAAGTGCCTACGAGAAGCAAGGTTGATAGTTTGCCTGGCTGGCCCAAGATTTGCAGTATATTTGTTATCAGAATATGGGTGTTTGTCCCAGTCAACAAAGATCTTTGGATGGTCCAGACCCTGTGTGAATCGTCGATTCTTAGGATTAGCGGTGCTTGCTTCCGCTAGTCTGGGCGTAAGTCAACGGATTTGCCAAGCTCTGGGGAACATCCACGAGAGTATTGTCTCAATATCATTCTAAGCCTTTGTTTGATAATCGCTATGTTGGCTCATCGGCAGTGTCTTCGCGCGTTATACTCCCGAATTGGAATGCTGGTCATAGACAATGACTAGCCGTTCCCAATGGCTTATGTGAAGAGTGAGTACTTTTTGGCTGAGCATTGTCTAGAAAAGTGGCAGTCTCGGCAGTCTTACTTACTTTCCGGGCGGAGCCGGGACCGGCGTCTCGGGTAAATCTTAGGTGGAAGGGTCCCCTGTCACGTGTCTTGGACCAAAATGAGGTGGCTCCTAAGCGTGCCCCCAAGCGAGCCCTTAAAGAATGCCCGGGAGTGGACTTAGGCGCTAGTTGGGAGATCTTTCGGGTCGACTCCGGGGTAGCTCCAGGGCCTGCTTTGCGAATTGATTTGTCCATGACGTGCCTGTTAAAGTACATATAGCGCTATCCTGCGCCGCAACGAGAGAGGGTCTGCACGGATCTATACTCAGTGAAGTTGGTACATGAGCACGAGTGACTCCAGATTTCCCCAAGTACTTGCCGTATACTATCGACAGTAGTATATACAATGGAATCGAAATTGCTCTCCGGACTGGGAGTTGCAACAGCATCATACCTCGTCTTCAAGGTTCTTCGATTCGTTCGTCTTTACACAAGACCCTCCTCCTTGAAGCGGTACCTCTACGGTGACATCCCTTGGGCACTTGTAACAGGCGCCAGCGACGGTATAGGTCGCGGTTTCGCTCAAGAACTTGCCCAGAACGGCTTCAACGTGATCATTCACGGACGGAATCCCACAAAATTGGAGAACGTGAAACGGCAACTGACCGCCGATTATCCAAATGCCCGATTCCGCATTGTTGTTGCTGATGCCTCCTCCGTGACCAACAAGCAAATCGAGGAACTGGTAGCCACTTTTTCCGATATTGATATCACAGTCTTGATCAACAATGTGGGTGCTGGGGTAAAGGTACAGACTCTGGAAGAAAGCTCAGCAGAAGAGGTCGACTCTGCCATGAACGTCAACGCGCGTTTCCCAGCACAAATCACCAGAGCCATGCTTCCCAAGCTTACCAGCTCGCCTGGGCCGAAGTTGATCATGAACATCGGCTCCCTTGCCGACCTAGGCGCGCCCTATGTTGTTGTATATGATGGCTGCAAAGCGTTCAATGTATCCATGAGTAGCTGTTTGTCTGCGGAATTGCGAGTGGAAGGAAAGACAGATATCGAGGTCATTGCAATCCTAGTTGGCAAGGTGGTGGAGACGACCCACATGAAGGAGCCAGCGACGTTCTTCAATCCAACAGCGAGAGCGATGGCGAGAGCTGCGCTGCAGAGGGTGGGTTGTGGAAGGGCGGTTGTCGTTGGGTATTTTGGGCATGCGGTCCAGAAGGCTTTGATCGATGTTACGCCCGTCTCTTTCTTCGAGGCTTTGGTGCTGCCGACTATGAAGAGGCTCTATGAAGAGGAGAAGAGGAAGCAGTAGCTGCGAGAATTGATCTACTGAGCTTCCTTCGCCATCCGAACACCTCAAATCATTTGCGAGTCTCGAGTCGTAAAACAGGAAGCTACTGATTTAGTCTCGAAGGACGGCTTATTCAGAATCAATTTACGAGATGCCGGTACCCGAAAACATCGGAAAGCACTAATCATCCCCTCGGATCTCAACATGGCGCCAGCAGCCGTCATATAGAGAGTCGAATTACGTGTCAACCTTGACTACATGCGCGCTTTGCCGAATTGGTACCTATCGCTACATTCCTGGAAACCATTGTGAAGAAGAACCTCTGCAAAATCACCATCAGACATGGTAAACCAACGCGGATGTTCCGCTGAGCCATTTAGTCTGTTCCGCCTGCTCAATGATCTAAGGGATTGGCAGAGGGTGTTCTCAACTGTCGTCACCTCACAAAAAGTTCTGCCACCTTTTCCTCTTTCTCTCAGGGTAAAACATCCTTTTCGAATTCGTGGCGAGGTTGTACGAGCTAAGAATAAGATTATGTATGATGATGCTAGACGATATCTAAATAGTAGACTATGCCCTCCAAATTGGTATGATGGCGAGGCTCAGGAGAAGCGTTACCTTGAATTTCGACCCTTCGACTTTCAGACCAGAGGCCTATAGTTCGCAGTGACCCCCGGGTCTGTGCCTCTCTTTGTTCCATGATAATGCAATACGACTCAGAACACTAAGGCGTTGTCATAATCTTCTACGATTAATCTGGACACTTGAGTTGAGCTAGTACTACTCTTAGCAGTAACACTCTAAGACGACTTTTCTTGTTGGGTCTAGTGGTAACAGTCACCTCCGGTGTTGCCCTCGGTTGAGTTGTTGAGAGGCCAGCTGACGTAAGCACAGTAGCAGTAAATGAGATAACACTCCTTAGTCCGATACCTATGTTACTATCTCAACCCTTTCTATTCATTCCTACTTCCTTCCTGAAGTAATCCCCTCCAATATCACAGTCGGAGCGCTAGAGTTCATCAGAAATCTCTGTATCATCAACTGCCGCATACAATGTCCGCCTCACCTTAAGCGGACCCTGAACGCGCCGAAATGGCTACATCGTTCCCCGCGGACACAGACTTGTCAATGAAACAACATGATTCGGAAACGCCCCCTCCACCTACCACGGAGACGACCGAATATCGTCCGAATTCTGAACATATCCTGGTGCTCGATCCGCCGCCCGCATTCCGTCTCATGGATCTCCCACTAGAAATGCGAACAAAGGTCTATGTTTACTCTATCTCTTCAGGAAGCCCCCAAGTGATCTGTACATCGCACAAAATCATGGACGAAGCTCTGCACCTGATAGCAAGCGAGGGAAAATTTAGGATCAACATCAAGAGTACAACTAGCGTTTCTCACTATGTATTGCGTGTTGAGCCTCCGGATCTGGAAACTATGCGGCTATCGAGCAAGATCCAACAAATGGAAATACTCATCGACTTCACAAATACTCCAGATTTCACTTCAGACCTCCACTTGAGCTTAATCTATCTGATTGACGCTCTAAGTTCATTGATCAAACCTCTCGAGACAAAGAAGGATTGTTCCATCGTGCTCAAAGGTGTAAGATTCAGCAAGGGCTCTATGGACCGGTGCATTATATTCCGATGCACCCTGGGTTTGATGGAGAAGATGACGGATTGGGAGAGAGTGTTTCTAACCTTCAACACGAAGGACGCTCCAGCGCTTCAAACATATTGGTCTGAAACATATCACGATGGAACAACTCACGACTCGCCACGAGCTAAGAGCGAAGCATTTTATAAGATGGCGGAAGCTAGGGTGAAGATGCGTCTGGGTCCTGCAATTTGGCACAATGGAGTCGAGGAAGGACAGCACTATCTCGGGTTCCGCCCTCGAGAGCATCAAAGCCGTCGTGGGTGATCGAGTGAAACTCTGTATCCCAGCCGAGGATCGAGGGTGCAGGTGTCTATCAAGATATCAAGAGGGTACCAGTTTTTGAGGAGATGAGAGATGAGCTTCATGCTGGTGATCAAGGGCATGCAGCATGGCGATGATAATCAGGATTGAATGACAACCACTTCTTCAAAATAAGCCAGAAGAGCCAGTCAATCCATTAAACTTTTGCTCACGTCACTTTCTCACGCTTTTCGCTTGCTTCCAACTCCACGTAATAATGCATCTCTCACTGATGGTAAGGGATAGATTCAAACCGGCAGGTCTACTTGTAGTTATTGCATTAAAACGCCGTTAAATCTAAAATGGTAAGTAGGCTCGCTGGGAACTTCGGAGGGGACGCTTGAGGGTCTTTGTGACGCATCGTAATCGAAGGGTAAGTTTCATGGCTGCTGCTGAATGAGATTACGGGCTGCATGTCGAAGCGTACCGTTTAGTTCTCACCAAAATACTCTGTGCACATTTATCATAGCATTGATTATAAGATGTTTTTTTTCCCACCAGTGAAACCTTTAACTATGACTTGCAAAGAACATGTCGATGTTACGATTAGATACAGGGGGTTCGAGACGGCACCGAATGTGTTCATGGAAGCTGTTGGTCTGTTTTTCTAATCTCAATACAGCAGAAGAAGCATACACTATTCTGGCTACTGATCAAATAGGCTAGGCTCATCAAGCACACCGATTGCGAGATCATGTTTCGAGTAATGAGCGATGACTATGGCTCACGACCATTCAGAATATAGACTCCGATCCATCGACAACGTTGAAAGTATCAGTCTGGGCGGCACTCGATGAAATTTGCTTAGCCAAGGTCAGACTATCAAATCCACTGGCTTTGTTGTTTTCCTCGCACGCTCCAAGCGCTTGAGCCGGAGGTTCATGTAGTCCCTCCAATGCTGGATCGGTATAATTTGGCATCCGCTTCTTGAGACCGCTCCGGTGTATCCCGCGTAGAGGATATTCGTGGAGGCAATTCGCGCGCCTGAAAGGAATAAGCACAGACACCGTATTTACATGGTCATTTTTGCGACCAATGAAGGAGATTGGTTGATGATATAGATCTGATCAAAAGCAAATAGCCATAGATCTGGTTACGTAGCTCTCGAGTTTAGACCATGGTACCCATCTTGCCATCTTCGACGTTTTCCATGTTTAAGAAATGCCTGGATGCGGTCAGGCGTGAGAGAAGAAAGAATTCAAGATGTTGCAGAAGGGAGAGAAGAGAGAACCAAGGACTACTCGAATTCTCAATGCGGGTGACCAAGTGTTGACGTAGAAGAAGTGTTACAACAAGTGTACTCTGGCAAGATTGACGATCGAGTTCAACACATATTACGAAAAGCGTCGTAAAATTACGATGAACAAAAGCTGACGTAAGAACGTGGAAGTATCTATGCTATCCCCTGCGTTGGTAATTACGAAGCGAAGGTGAGCTCAATGAGCAAGACCCTTAGCCTATAGGCTGGTAAGGAATAGTCCTTGTGCTTTCATGGGGTGGTCAGAAGCATTGATCTATCGCCTTAACATATTTGTTGCTTGTAAAACTATTGAACCCTCCTCTACATATCGTTGTGGAAGTGCTGCTCTCCTTAGTACCGTACTTTCCGCGGTCACGCAACCTGTGCTCTTGTGTCTGGCTCAGGCATACGTTCGTCTGCTGCCAATAGCTTTCTTTTGGCCTTGAATGCCTGTTGACCAACAAATTTTCGAGAGTGTACCCCTCAGTCCTTAAGTAAAGTATTTGACCGAGGAAAAATTACAAACACAAAATGTTGGAACGACCATATACTTATCAGATCCACACTCGTCATTGTCACGCAGGGTGTGTATAATCAAGTTAGTGGTATGAAATGCAGAAGAGCAGTGTGGATGGAGGAGAGCATAGAAGCGGTCGCAAGTAATGTCTTGTTTCAAGAGAGGAACCCTAGTGTTTATGATGGCGTAAGCACGCTAGTGCCGTAGCGGATGTATCGCGTATATCTAGCATCCGCCCCGTTTCAGTCTTTCTCAAAACTTTAGTCTTATTGGCTTTCCCCTCCTTCATGTTGATCGTAGTTGCGCCATATCCAAGAATTGAGGCTTGGATGGAGTGGTTATTCATTTGAGGCTTGAGTCGAAACGTGGATTTGTCATTGTCATGATGTCTACTTCTTTTCCCCACGCGGAGAATATCCGTTGGTTCATTCACTACGAAATCAATGCCAGTCACGTATTCTGCACCCGTTTCAGCTTTGCCAGCCGTGCCTCACATTTTTACGTACTCAAAGCACCTTTCCCTTTTTTTAGATCAGTTGCCGCCTCCTGAAGGTTACATGAAGGCTACGCAGCATTTCAAGTCATATATCTCGGACCTCCGCCCATGTGAAGATCGGAGATTTACAATCTCAGTCGAAACCTCCGACCAACTCTAGTCAGCCGCACGGACCTACTTGGAAGGTTGCGCCATGATGTTATCCACGCACCTCACCCTCCTCAGCCTCATTACTATCGCTTCTGGCTCCACCATACCGGATTTGCAGCCGACTTCTGCCGGCCCATTCGCATACCCAATGTCACAGACGATTCAGAGTATATTCGACGGAATTGAGGATCCAGCGTTCCGTGACAACGACTCAGAACAGGTCTTGTACGAATATGTCCCATCGCTAGAAGAACGAGATATATCTTTCGGACAACACTCTCGCGTAGTCAATTTGGACGGCCTTTTTCAATGGACCTTCGGTGACGCTACCAATCATTACAACATCAGCATTGACACGTGTATACGCCTGGGGGATGCGGTCGGCGTCTGGGATTTTGAGGATGGCAGCAGGAAGTACAACGCCTCTCTAGGGGAGATCATGGCCGACCTTGGTATTGGGACGGATTACGGAAGTCCAGCAAGATCTGCCGCTCGATTGTTAAGCAACGACATTCTGGCTCACAATGAAGGCCGAGATTATCTAGAGGAATCCGTGCTATGCAAAGGCAATTCGACATCTCCAACCAAACGTCGAGATCTTCTCATCCGTGATAATGGAGACTCAGCCGCCGGGTTCAAGGTTGCTATGTTGAAAAAGACCGTTTTGGGGTTCGTCTGTGGGCTGGCAGTCCAAGAGATCAGCAACAGATTTCACGCTGATTGGTATCAGCTTACCGCAGGAGCTATGGGAGGGGCTGCCGTGGTCCTCGGTCTTGATATTATCGCCTATCGACAAATCCGGGGAAGGTATAATGACTGGGAAAGTTGGATAGGGGGGGTGTGGACAGCCTTTTCGAGAGGGATGGTGTACCTAGCAAACGGTGCTCCTACTGTGGAAGGACCTTGTCGGCAGGAGACTGAGTTGGTAGCCATGGAGGGTCAACTCGCTCAAGCGTCGGACTCAGCTTTGAGGCTGGCGCCCTTAGGCCCTCCAATCGACACAGAGTTGCCCTACTTTTCATTGATGGGCATATAAGACTTGGAAAACTTATCTCAAGTCAAGCATCCTTTGATCAATCCTTTGTGAATGATAGCTATGGAAGAGCGCATAATCATAAAGCTTTGACGCTCAGGGCTTGCTCTGTTACCACGTATCGCGCGGTGCTGCTCATTCGTTATCACCCTCGGACCATTACTCATACGCGACATTTGGCGGCCAGTTGATTGTACACGAAGTCTTTGTCGTCAATGCTATCACCCGTCCCACCACGAGCTTGGTCTCCAAGCTTACAAGAGATACAATGCTAAAGACTAGAATAGTACCGGTCAGGCCTTGAACGGAGCATATTCTCCGATTCAGCTGCGACTGGCTGGCATACCTCAGCGCTAATCCATTCCAACTTGTACACGCGACAAATGAGCAAAAAGGTCTTCTTGGCGACAGCCGATGAAAATTCACACCCGTCAGCCGCTTCTGTCTGTGCATGACCTGGGAAAACCATGATTTGACCCAAGATATCTCCGCCACCTGTCAGACTGCTGCCGTTGAAGAGTTTTTGAGATCCAAATCTAGACCTTGACGAAACCCAAATCACTCCCTACCGCGTCAAAATTCCAGCCCCAGGGCAACCCAATCGACTTTCCGATACGAGACGAGCACATACACACACGTCCATACCAAAATGATACCTCGATCCTTGGATATACTCCTCACCACGTTCATCTTATTTACCATCTATGCTCACGCCTTGCCAACATTATCACTCAACGCGACCGACCAAAAATCCGAACTGGCCGCCGTCAAAACCGGCGTGAATTGCTGGCCCCTCGACATCCGGGGATCTCGCTATGCATCAACACGAGATTGTTTACAAGTCGCGTTACTCTTGCCCGATGGAGCCGATCCTGGCATCTTTCACACTGGCAACCCATCCGACGGCTTGCAGCTTCCGGTAGCGAAGACTTACGAGTCGTGCCAGATACTCGTGAGTATGACGGGAACGAATTTCGACCGAAGTTCTTGGGACCATATCTCGTATGCGGCGAGTCAGATGGGGGCGATTTGCTCGACGGGACAGTATCCGCTTGGGCAGTCGGGAGGAGTCATGTATGTGGGGATTAGGAATCAAATTCGAGTGGCGATTGGGAGAGCGGAGGTGATTGATACAGGTGGCAGCGATGGTAGCAATTCGACGGCTACTTCCTAGATTGCTACATCTTGAGTTGTTAGCGGGGAATGTGATGACAGAAAGACATCCGAGGGGCACATAATGGGAAGCGGCAGACTGGCCAAGGCTGTAGACACAGAAGCCGAGAGGAGTTGTACATACATGCGGAGACTTTGATAAGCTGCACCTACCATCGTCAGTGCCGATCTGAGATTTTAGGACTGATTCGCTAAGACGGACAAAACGGGCCGAAATGTGATGCTGCGAAAGGCATGGTTTCCAGAGATTGTACTCAATCCGAGAGAAGAATTCCCAGAAATGTCCGAGTGATAGTGGGAGGGGCACATCAAAATGAATCATCTTCGCAATCTAGACCTCTCCGCTCTCGATGATATACTTGACGATTTTGGATGTGACCCTTGATTAACAAAGTCAGCAGTCCCTCCTTAGCACCCCAACCAAAAATCGGAAAACAGCTATGATGGTTAGTTGTTTCACGAGTTAGCAATGAATACGAATCCAAATACCCGCAACATCTCATACTCAGGTGTATTGCTCGAGACGAAGACTATTTCTTTCGACTCTGTTGAACGCATTGTAGTATTTCCTCATACATTCTTTCTGGTGGTACGCATGGCAAACCTACCTACCCCATTACCAATCGCATGAAAAGGTGCAAGCATAAATCTCACTCCGGCCGCCCCAGCGCCCATTTCCTTCCCGGGTGTACCACAATGTTACTCTTTCGGAACCTCGAAGACGGAAATGAGTGATGAGTCTCCCAGTGCTTAGTTGGAAACTCCGGATTCCTCGGATCCCTCAGCCGTGCCAATACCTCTATCGCCAAGGGCAGTATGTGAATTGACCTTGTCAAGATGGCTTTGTGGATGATACGTCAAAGTGTAATATCCTCCATCGTTAGTCACAGTCTCGCTGGGCCCTAGCACAGACGATAGCATCTCATCCAGCCTGCCATAGACTGGGAAGGCCGCGTACTCTGACTCCGTCCTTCCACGCTCGCGCACACTGACAGCCTGGAGGCGAGGAAGGCCAACAGTGTCAGTCGAGGGCAGCCCATTCTCATGAAGCAATCTCAACACTACGGTCTTGGACCTCGTTAGTTTGATAACGGCAGCAGCTATCTCTCCGAGAAGAAACTCGGCTTGCTCGGGACAGGCCCATGAGGGGCCGTAGTGACAGATTCTGATTACGCAGCTTGTCATGTTATGGCCAGCCGTGGCAATGTTTGAGATTAATCGATTCGAAGCTTCCGCAGGTAGCTGTGCTTCAGATGGTCGGATAGGATATCCCGCAAGGACAAGTAGACTCAGATGGATCAAGAAATTTTGCATCGGCTTTGCCGCTTCGAAGTTGATTGAGTCTAAAGCCCATGCGCTGTCAGGCCCGTTGATCAAGAACAAAGAGGTACTCTTCAGAAATAGTGACCTCAGCGCTTCTTTCTTTGTGCTGGACGACGTCTGAAGAACTCCGAGCCTTGATGAAGGTAGAATAGGGACGTAGGGTAAAGGACTGGCTCTCGCCGCCCAGTCCGGCTCCGTTTCCACTTCGTCATCTGGCCAATCAGTTTCGTTGGGTAGCCAGAAAGGTCTAGGTCCAGCAGGCAAACTCAAAGTAGTCGAGCGAGGGAGAGAAGGAGAAACTTTAAGGATCTCGTATTTAGTAGTTGGCATTCTCATTGCTCGAGATATATCAGCTCGATACGTGGCGGTGAGGAGTTCATCGCAGATAAATCCGAGTATTTCTGTAGGCAATGAAGCCAGACTTATCTTATTCTCGATGAAGTGCGACGGCACTGGAAGGCGCTATGGATTTACGCTGATGTCGAGCCAGACTACCGAGAGCAATGTAAAAATTTCCTCAAACATGTAACTTCCTTGAAGTCTGGGGTGCACCTAGAATCTGGAGGCTGGTAGTGTTGTATTACATTTAAGAAGTCGCACCAGTGTCCACGAAGTGGTTATCGCGTGTTCCAAATATTGAAGGAATACCAGAAACTAATTGTAGCAAAAGCCACAACGAAAGGGAGGTAATACCATAAAGGCCTTCGTAGGCCGAGCAACAAGTGGAAATCCTCAACGCCAGTCAGGCCTATGCTTTTACCCTTCTATGGGTTATGCTTAGGCCGGTCAAGGCCCTTGAGATGGTGGAGATATAGAGACAATTCCGAATGCATCCTTTCTTCTGTGCTCTTGTCACACCCTATGAGGCACGCCACACCGCTGTCATGGGCAAGTTCTTCTGAAAGTCTTGTGGGCCCATGTTCACGCGCTCACAACGTCATTACCTCTACGAGATTCCCCTCCCCTGAACCTAGTTCTCTCGAAGCTCATGTGGTTAGTGGATTGTGATACCAGCGTTTCAGCCACGTGAGATACTCAATGAGGGTGTAGTGTATTTGGTCTTCGACCTCAAGTAGCTCAGCTTCAGTGCGATGATGCGTCCCCACAGGGTATTTGAGGCTAAGAATGATGTCGATGCCGGGAAAGGCGAAGGAAATACGCTGCAGCGACGGGATAAGAGCTCTTCGAATGACTGGCAGTTCAGATAACAGCTGCTTCGCTAATCCTCCCCAGTAACCTGATAACATCTTGAAAGAGTATACCCCGAAGTCTTCGACAGCAGGAGGCAAAAGGTCAACCAGCCTCGGCGAAGTTCCATCCACCTTCAACATGGCGGTATTTAGCGTGATGGATCTTAGTACCGTAATTGACGGAGCGACCCGATACCCTGATGACAGTCATCGCAACTGCAATCGAAAATGAGCGTCTCCAGTGTGTCTTTCGCGTACTGCAGAATGATGTCGCGCATATGCTTTGGGTCCTCGGAATCAAAAAGTACGTGATTGTGTTGATAGATCATACGCCAATAATTGAACAATTTGAGAGCTTTGAAGCATTAAAGCAAGACCTCGAATGCTTTGGCGGATACGCGGGAATCGCACAGCACGAGCTCAGTGACTGGGGACTGGCCCACCGATGACGCTAAGAATTCATCCCCAACAGCGAATATTCCGTTCGCTTCCAATTTCCGCGTATTGTGTAAATTAATGAAGGGACTGAATTGCTCGAAGCCGGCCACATCGGGGCGGTCAAAGCCGTCAAGCCCAATGACGACGGTGGACAGCTTTCCGAGAAGCTTACGAGTGTTCTCGCTGAGTGGGTGATTCGTTAAGACCCGGGTATGGTAGGGATCGAGGTCACCGATTGGCCCTAGCGAGAGGCTTTCCACGTTTGGAAAGATTGACAGTATGTCTCGCAATCCGCGAACCCTGTACAGGTATCATAATCAGTATCTGTTAGCAGCGCCATCAATCGGAGAGATGGAAGGTAAATGTTTGCACGCTCTGTAGTCAAGCTTCGAGCTGGCTACGAAAGTTGATATTGGACCTTGGGAAGTAGAATCAAAGGATTCGTCTATAACATTGAAAATAAGAGCGAGAAGAAGGATGCAATGCCATTTCGTAACGGGCAAAGAAGATGACATATTGTTGGGGTTTGATTGACACGAATCACGTGGCAGAAATCAGGGAAACAGTCCCATTTGTACTCACTGGAATGGAATGACATCTGGGTCCAAATTTCCGACATACTAGGTTTAACCAATGCTCGAAGTTGCTCATGATGCACATAGAGCCGGCAACCTTCATCTCTGACTGGCACTCCATGCCAATTGGCCTTTAAGGGCTGCACATCGTAGGTATTGGGCCAGAAAATAAGATATTTGGGATTCAAAGCTTTCCAGGGGATGGACGAAAGCTCGAGCAGCGTATTCAAAGGCTGATGAACACCAATAGCAATGATTGAGCATTGAGACCGTAGTTGCTTGTGCGATTTGATACGCTCTAGGTCACCATGTCCTTTAGCAGAGAGTACGCGGGCTCAGCTAAGCTATGTATCTAGCGATATTTCAAAGAGAATAAGACGAAATCGTCCGGTAAAACTGATTGAGGACATTTGACACAGTCTCGATAGGGATAGCGCGGAAAGACGTTGTTACATTGATATGGTGGAATACCAGACTCGGTGTCAGAATAAATAGCAGTCCTGTACACCAGCAGTGCAATGGCCTTAAGCAAAGGTCACAGTCGCGTTAACAAAACGATGCTCAATCCTGAGGGATGGCTCCTCGGCTCTGTAGCATGGATTTAGCGTCGGTTCGGCTAGCTAGCTCAGCTCAGTGATCCGCCAAGAAAGGCTTGGCGGGAAGTCTTTGTGAGGCAGCGTCACAAGTACCGATCCCTTGGAAACTCCAGATATTCAACAAGTATTGGGCTTGAGTAAAAGCACTATAGGACAAACTTACAGAAAGAACTCTGATCTCTAATCTGGTCTGCGATTTAAAGACCCGATAGCGTACCGCTGTGGAGCTAGAGGTGGTGAAAATTGAAGATATACTTCTTCAAGTGCTAGCGCATTTAGAGATTCGATGTTGGATCCGTAAAAATGGACATCCTGAGATCTCATTTAAGCCTAGCGCCTCATTTTTGATAGATATCTAACCAGGTGACAGGTGTTGTGTTAGTAGAACATGAAAGACTGTGCGTTAACACATCTTGAATGACTAAACCTAGCTGCATCAATTGATGCATAGACCTAATCTCTGTTTAGGATGCTTTGGAATGCACGTCTAATTATAGACAGTGGTGGAGGTTGAACAGTTGATTATTATCTATGGTGTTACAGTTGCTATATACATGGTGCGTAAGGCTGGCTTACTAAGCAACGCTAAACCTAACTAAATTAAACTATAGTGGAGATTCTACCTATATACTAACACTCCCATTCAGAAGCGACGATATTATATATCAATAATAGTACTAGTCTATTAGATAATACTCTCTATAGTTAGTCCTAGTATAACCGGTATATAGGCGAACTTATTAGGGCCTACCGGCTTCGTTATATAATTAATAATTATAATTAATATATTAATATAAATAATTTCTAATTTATACGTTTCCGATATTAATTACCTTATAAAATAATAGTAGTTCCGAATATACTTAGTACGCGAGTAGTTTACTAGGTTTAATACTATTTTAATAACTAACTAGTTATTAATATTAAAATAAATAGAGTTAAAATTATTATTATTATATTTTAACTCTTTAAGGAGTAGGCTAAGGAATAATAACTCTTTAATAATATTAATTTAAACTATATACTTAACTTTAGTTATCGATAAAGTATATAGGGTTTATTATTTAGATAACTAAATAATAAGACCATTCTATAACTATAATATATAATTTAATATAGTACGACTAGTGTCTTTATAGTCGGTTTATAAGTTATTAATCTAAAATATTAATTTATCTTTAGGGTTAAAACTAGCGTTATAAATATTCGGCCTATAATATAATCCTAGGTTTATAATACTAACTAAATATTTATAAATTCGCTTTATAATATTAAAATAAATACTAATAGGGTTTATAATATAATTACTATATTTATTAATAATAAATACTAGATCGGGCCTAGTTATAATTACTAACTATTATAATATTTTTATTAAGGATTTATATACTTTAATCTCTTCCTTATTAACTTTATAACTATTAAGAGTTTTCTATATATCGTTACCCTAGTTTATAGAGGTTACCGTCGGGTAATACTTAAATATATTAATTTACTTAAGTAATTACCTAGTAAAACTAACTTAATTAATATAAATAATATAATTAGGATAATCGCGAATAACTTTTATATTTAAATATTATAAGATTTTACCTTAATAATTTATTCTAAAATATTTATCTAGCTATTACTTTAATAAGTTAGTACTAGATTTAATAAATATAAGAATAAAAATATTATCGATATAAATAACTACTATTATTCTATTTTTATAAATAAATATTAAATAATTTTTATCGAGATACTTATATCCATTTACCTAGAAGAAGATACGAAGAGTATTATACTATTTATAGGGTAATTATTTAAGGCTATATAAAATATATTTTAATAAATAAATAATATTACGATCCCTATTAATATATTTATATAGTTATTCGATATAGACTTCCTTTTATAGTAGTATTTCTAGGAATATTAAAACCACGTCTAAATACTCTATTTCCTAGTTATATTTAGTCTTTAATACTAGTAGGATTCGCTAGTTTAAAGACTTCGTTATTAATAAAAAGATTTTATAATAATTAAGACCCTCGATTTATTTAAATTCTTTAGTAATTTAACGGGTCTTATACCGATTAAATACTCCTATTAAATTTAGTTTAATAATTAATACCTACTATCCTAGTAGTACCTTTTTACCTAGTAGTACCGGAATAAAATCCCAAACCCTATTATTTATAAGGTTATTTAATTCTTCGGTAAATATTATATATTATTTATCTTTATCGGGTTTATTTAGTACTTCTTATACTCCTAACGGAATAATAAAAATATTATTTAATTTAACTTTACTAGCTCTTAATATAAATCCGCGCTTAATATATTATTTAATATTATAAAGTTCGTGATAATTAACTCTATCCTAGTTTCTACTAGTTTTTAACTACGGAACTAGTTCTTTAAAATTATTATCTAATGTTTCTACTTCTTGAATAAGTAATTTAGTTTTTTAGGAAAGTATTTTAACCTCGTTAAATACTAGTATAATTATAAAATTATTAATAATAATTTTACCGGTAAAGTTATCCTCGTTTATAAACTATATTAATATATAATTAATACTATCCTTAGAAAAGAAATTTTAAATATTATTATACGTTTTACCCTCTAATTCTTTACTAATAATAGTATCGTTAAATCTCACTTATAAGGCGCGAAAGACTTACCTCTTCTTAAAGTCCTATAGACGGTATTAATTTAATTCTTTATAATTAAGGAATTTATATTTTTTATTTTTATTATCTAACTTCCTAAATATTAAGGCTCTCCGTTTAATACCGTAGTATAACGTCGATAAGACCTAGGTTAATACTTATAGAGAAGAGTATTAAGGATTAAAGAATAATAGGCTTCGTATTAATATAAAATAAAACTAAATAAATTTAATAAACTTAATTAATAATTTAATAAATATCTATATTTAGAATCTATAATTAAAAGTTTTAAGAGAAGTTAAATATAAAGCTCTTATTTACTAGGAAAATATATAGTTTATATAATAATAAAAAACCGTATTAAGAGTAATATACTCTATATACTCGCGATTATAAATATAATAAATATACTTTACTCGCGATATTTATTAGTATAAATATAGTAAATATACTTATTAGTATTATAGTAGGCGTAGTATTTATTACGACCTAAAGATTGTAATATTATCCTCTCTCCCGTTAAACTTTAGTCCCGAAAACTTCCTAACTTCTTTATTATATTATTTTATAAAATTAACCTTCGTAATTTAATATCCCGTCGAAAGAAATTATTAAATAATTTAGGAGATATTAGCGCCGTAATATATCCGTATTAAAATTATATAAAAGAATCGAAGGCGTACTTTATCGGGGAGTTATTAAAGAAATATATAAAATATATTCGTTTAGGACGAGATTACGATTTTATTATTTCTTTATTAATATTAAGGAGAATTCGTAATAAATATTTATAAATATAAAAGGAAGTTCGCGAAACTTATATTTAATTAACCGAGTAATATACTCGAGTAAATTATTTTAAATAATAATTTAAATACCTAGAAGATAAAAAGGAAGGATTAATAATTACCGAGTAAAGAAATATTATAGAGTTAGAGGAGGATAAATAACGAGTTATTAAAGTTATAAAGATACCGTTTAATAACCTCCCGTTCGATATTTCTTTAGAGTAGTTTTAACTACCCGTTAACTTCGACTAGTTAAATATCGTTTATTCTTTTTATAATTCTAATAGAACTCCTAAAGAAGTTATTAATAGTTTATAAAGTTAATATTAAGTTTTTATATATTCTCTACTTTATTATATCTCTTTTATTTAACGAGGTAGTTTTAATTTTCTTTATTTAAAATCCTTTCTACCTCGAACTCCGTTTCTTCTTTAATCTAAAAATAAAAAGTATTTTATAAAGATATTTTAGAGTCTACCGGCTCTAATCGAAAAATATAGAATATTAAATAAACTTTAATATCGGCTAGAAGATTTAATTTATAGTTAACTAGTCCTTTATTTTTCTTAATCGAAAATAATCCGATTTTAATATAGTCTAGTTTCTTACTCGGTCTTTTATTTATTATATTTTTTATTAAAAAGTATACTTTATCCCCCTCCTTTAACTAAGGATACTCTTTTTAATATTTATCCACTATTAATTTTATTCGAGTATTCGTTAATTCGATTTAAGTTTATATTTCTTTATATAATATATATTAAGAGACGGGATTAGTATCTAGAGGTTCATTAAACTAACGGCTAGGTTTATTAAACTATAACCTAATTATAATATAAGAGTAGGTTAAGATAAAAGATAAAGAACGAAAATTAAGGTAGGGCTAGCTATTATCTAAATAAAAATTAATATATAGAGTATTTATTTATTTCCTATCCCGATTATATTAAGATAGAAATAGGGAAATTAATTTAAATTTAAATTAAATCTAAAATAAGTTAGGTTAAGTTAAAATAGGTAAAATTATACTATAATAATAACCCCCTCTTTAAGGTCGAGTTCTTACGAGATAAATAAATAATTAATTCGATTAATTAAATTTCGTACTAAATCTTATTTAGGGTTACGAAATAATTAAGATAAAAACATATCGGAGTATTCGAGTTATCGATAGTAACGGGTAAAGAATAGGATAAGGAATAAACGGCGGTATACGAATAAAACTAAACGTTAACGTTATTATTTATAAATAATAATAGCGGGGCTAGGCTATAGGGTACTATCTATTTATATAATAATACGAAGTATCGGTCGAAGCCGATACGGAATAATAACTAAGGGGACGATAACGGATAAAGAATAAACTATAATATAAACGGGGGTTAATTTCTTAAAAATCGGACTAGGATAAAGATAATAAAGGTTCTTTATATTAGTACTTTTAAATAATATATAATAATTCGTAGAGGCCGGCGGCGCTAGGATTCGAGATATAATATTTATTAATAAATTATTAATAACGGGTAAAGTAATAAAAGGGTTTTTATATAACGACGTAATCTTCCTAATTAATATAGTATTTTAATAAGGGTAGATTATAACGGCGATTATATTTAGAATTTAAAATACCGTTAATATACTACTCTTATTAATTATCTTCGGTAATTATAAATTCTCGGATAAACTAGATTTATCTAGGTAGAGGGTTATTAATTATTAATTATAATAAATTAATATAAAAGACGGGGTAAATTTTTATTAAATATAAAAAATCTAGTTAGACTACGAAAGGATTATTAAAAACTTTAAAGATTCGGAAAGGGCCGATATTATAATCGTCGAGTTTAACTAAAGAGTATATAATATTTAAATTCTTAATATTTAACTATATTTAATTATTTATTAAATATATTAAATATAGGCGCCTTCGTTAGTTAGCCGAGGATTTAAAGATAATTTAAATAATAAATATTTTATCGCGGAGGTAGTTATTTAAGGCTTTTATTTATATTACGAATTTATTAATAACGATTAAATAAGTATATATTTAGGCGGTAAAATCTTAAGGTAAAAACTCGGTAAACTCGAAACCGATATATAAATATTAATTATAATTAATTAAGAAAGGCGAGGCTAGAGTATTAGAAGAATTAATATTATTATTAAAAAACTCCGCTCTAAAGAGTTATTTTACCTAATTATCCTATATATAATTAATATATATACGGAGGTAGTATTTTATTATAGTATTAAACTACTCGGTTTAATTATCCGTCTAAGGATAGTACCCGGTAGATATATATTAATCGACTTTAAAGCGTTTATATAAGGCCTCCTAGAACTCCGATATAAATTAAAATCCTCGATCCGAAATAAAGATATCTAGTAGTTTATAAAGCTTTTATATATTCTAATAAAAAGCGTCGTAGGCTTCGTTTACTTCTATCGATATAATTAATATTAAATACCGTATCTTAGTTAAACGGTCTACGAAAATTAAAATATACTAATAAGTAATTCCTATAAAGGTATAAAGTAGTAGGGGATTTATATAATCCATCGAGATATTTTTCTAATATCGTTACGGGGGCGGTAATAAACGTAGTTATTTTTAAATACATTAACAGGAAGATTTAATTCTTCGGTATATATAATAATCTCTAACGAATCGTTAAATAATAATATAGACGTTAAGTTACTAATAGGCCCGATTAATTAATTTATAATATTTAATACGATTTAGGTAATTACCCGCGATATTATTATAAACTAGTTAAATTAAACGAAGGCGTAGTTTACTAAAACTCGGAATATATCTTTTTCCTCGGAAATAGAGAACTTTATCCTTATTTTCATATTTAATAAAGGGAATTCCGCTATAATAGCGCGTTTTAGAATATAGTATTTCTAGGACTTTAAAAACGAATTAATCGGTTTAACTAGTTATATCCTATAACTAATAAATCGGGGTATTATATAGATTTTTATTTAAATTAATAGGCTAGTCTTTATTTAATTCGGGCTTATAGAATATAAATAGGGTTTAAGATTCTAAATTAATATTTATATCGGGGTCTATCGGGGTCGTATAAATTAATACAAGATATAATTAAAAGAGTTAAATAAAAATCTCTAAATTTATTATTAATATAATTAAAGTAACTAGGACTAAGGTTAAAGTTATTATATTTAATAATATATTATAAATATAGTTCTTAAGGACTTCTAGGGCTAGGTTTTTTCTTTTTAATATAATCTAGTACTAATATTAATATCTAGGATTTAATTTATCCCCCTCTTTAAAGAGGTTTTTTAATCGATATATTAATATATTAAATTTACTACTTTCTTTACTAGGCCGGTAGGTAATTTTATAGTTAAAACGGGATAAAAACTCGCTTTATCTCGTTTAATAACGAGATAATACTTTAAATAAAATAAAATATTTAAGAGTCTTATAATCCGATATTACCTCGATAGAGAGAGTATATCTCTCTAGTTTAAAGCGCTATTCCTTAAATACGCGGACGATTACTATAAACTCTTTATTATAGATTTTATAATTATACTCGGTAGGGTTATACTTCTTTAAAAAATAAATAATAGGACGAAGGATATTTTAATTATTATACTAAGATAGGACCTCCCTAGATACGTAATTAGACGTATTTATTTCTATTATAATTTTATAATTAAAGTCGAAATAAACTAGGATAATATCGGAGGTAAAAACCTTCTTTAAGGTATTAAAAGTTATTTAATATCGAGTACTCTATTTAAAGATAATACCTTTTTTAATTAAAGTTATAAATAATATAGCGAGTTTATTAAACTTATAAATAAAACGCCGATAGAAGTTAATAAATCCTAAGAAATTTTGAATATTTTTAATATTAACTAGCTATAATTAATTTAGGATAATATCGATTTTCTTTAAATTTATTTTAATCCTTTTAATAATAATAATTAATCCTAGGTATATAACTTCTTTAATATAAAAATCGTATTTAATAATATTTATTTAGAGCCCCGCCTTACGGAGTTTCTAAAAGATATATTTAATATAGATTTTATACTCTTCTTTAATATCGCTATAAATTAAAATATCGTCGAGGTATATAGTATAAGTCTTATTAAGAAATTTATAAAAAGTATTATTAATATAGTACTAGAATAAGGTAAGGTTATTATATAATTTAAATAATATAATAAAATATTCGAATAGGCCGAATCGGGTATAGAATATTATAAATTCTTCGTCGCCCTCCCTAACGCGGAGGCGATTAAAAATAGATATAATATCTAATTTAGAAAATACCTTAATACGATTTAATCGATTTAAAGTTTCTAAGATTAGGGGTAAAAAGTATTTATTCTTTATAATAATAATATTAAACCCTCGGTAATTAACGTAGAAATATAAACCTCCGCTAGGTTTTTTTATAAATAAAATAAAAAACGCGGTATAAAACCGACTAGCTCGAATAAAATCTTTATTAAAGTTTTTATCTAGGTAACGGCGGAGTTCTAGGATCTCGTTACGACTTATATTATATAAATTAAATAACGGAGGTTATAGCCCTTTTTTAAACTTAATAATATAATTATATAACCAATATAAGGGTAAGGTATTAATATCTTTTCTCGAAAAAATATCTAAAAATTTATAGTACCGCGTAGATAGGATTATAATTAAATTAATATTTTTATTATCTCGGTAGGCTTAAAACTCTTTTTAAATAATAATAACGGCGAGGTAAAACTCTTTATTTATTTTAAATATAACTCGGTTCTAGGCTTAATCGTAAATACTTAATTTAAAATTTTAATTAAGGCGGGGTTTAAATTTATAATATTTAAATTTTTAATAAAACTAGGTATTTAAGGTCGAGATTTCTTCTAGAATACCTAGAAATTAATCGATTTCTATAAATAATAAACTAAATATAATTTACTCGTTAAATATAATAAGCCGGGTAAATAATCGAGATTTTATCTTATATATATTAAGAGTAACTAGGTACTAGGTTCGTTATTTATAGCGCTAGAATTCAAAATAAAACGAGGTTAGGCTACGATATTTAATTTTAAATATCTTTCCTTATTTAATAATAATAACGATACGATTATACTCGTTATTATAGCTAGTTCCTATAGGAATAAATAACTAGGACTAGGGCGGAGAAAACTCCTCTTAAATTTAAATTTACTATTAATAAACCTAGAATTAAAGTAACTTCTTTTAAGTTCTAAATTATTTTATATAAATATTAAATTAAATTAAAGATTAGGTTTACTTCTAGTAAACCTAGGATTAAATTAACTTTTTTTAAATCGAGGTTTACTTTTTATAAATTTAGGATTAAGTATACTATTAATAAACCTAGAGTTAAAGTAACTTCTCTCGAGTCGGAATTAGTTATTTAATAGTAGTGTTATTATTTATAAATAATAACGGCTCTTTATATACTAACGATTTCTTTTAAATCGGGGCTTACCCTATACGGGTATTAAATAAAATTAAAAACTAGGATTCTTAAATCTAGAAACTTTCTTAAAATATAAAAAAGAGTTTATTTTCCGCGAAGACTTTTATAGAACTAGGGGTATAGTTTCTTAAATAGAAATATAAAGCGAAGGTTAAGGAATTATCTAAAAAATCGGTAGTAACTTTATAACGATAGAGATATAATAGGCCGATTATAACGGGGTATTAATTAAATTTAATAATAAAGAAAATTATTCGTTCCTAATAATTATAAATATTCAAAATCGTTTCTACGATATAAATAATACGTCCTATAGCGGTAGGTATACTATTAAAGAGTCGGACGATATAAAGATAACGAAAAAAACGAAGGGGTAGATATTAGATATATATAAAATTATAATTAATAAAAAGATAACCGGATATACTAGTATTAATTAAAATTTTAATTTAAATTCGGGACTAACTATTCCGTAACTAATAAAAAATAACTATATAATTATTACGAAAAATAGGGTCGGTTTTAAAAAGTTATATAATAGATTTAAACGAAAATTTAATTAATAACGAAGGTAAATTAAACGATATAGCCGATAAATAAAAAGGTATATATAGGGTTCTAAGTACCTATAGTCCTAATACGCGATTTTATACCGGGACTATTCTTTTCCCGCGTCTAAAATAACTCCTTTTATAATACTCTCGTTATCGTCGACGATAATTATAATACTAGATCGGAGGCTAGCTAGTTTAATTAAATAAACTCTTATATTATATCTAGGCGATTTATAATAGAAGTAAAACCTCTACTTCTTATAAATAACTTTAATAACTAGGGTTCTCGTTAATTTACCTTTAATAATAATTTAGGTAGAATCGAGGTTTATTAACTCCCTAAATAAAAGAATTAAAACTACGGTAACGGGGATAAAAATACTCGTTATAATAAAACGAACTATAAAGGTAGAAGCTAGTAAAGATATAATAAACCTCCTCGAGATTTATCTTAATTTAATAGGAGCGGTATCCTAACGAGATAGATAATATTTAATCTACCGAAATTCTTAATTGATTTCGGAGTATATACGGACGTATTTATCGAAGGTATATAACCGTTAATTATTAACTTTCCTCTAGGAGATAAAGACCTATTAGGTAGTATAATTAATATTATATTTTATAATATTAATTAAAGATTCGTTCTTTATTCGAGAATATTCCTTTTTTTAAATAACGAGGTTAAAGTATTTATTAAAAGGTATAAAGTCTTATTTAAATTCCCGGATATAATTCCAAGTATCTTTTTATTTAAACGGGTTACTATATACTTCCCGTAGCTTCTTTCGTTAATTAATAAAACTAGTTAAAATATAGAGACCTTTTTTTTAATAATAATTTATTAAATTAAAGACCTTTTTACCGATAATTAATTTAAGCTCTATATAAACGATCTTATTACTATCGGTAGGGTAACGATTATAATTAATATATATTTATTATATTAACGTTTATTCCTAAATATCTAATTTATCTTAGTCTCTTTTATATTTCGAGATATCTAAGAACTTTTCGGATCTAGGAGGCGTTCGAGATCGTAAAGAGGTAAGTTATTAAATATTTAAAAAGAAAAACGAGTATAGGCCTATAATAATAATATTACTAAGGGTATTTTTATCGAATACCTAGGGCGGGGGCTAAGGTATAATTTAAATTATAATAAATACGACCTAAATTATTACCTAAACGATAATATAAATTAGGGACTATATATCTAGCGTAAAAAAAAAAAAAAGTATAAACGAGGATAAAATATTTAATAAAGAATTACTCTCGGCTTAAATATATAAATAATCGAAAGTATTAAAAAAACTAATAAGGTTATTCTAAACTTCGGCGAGGAACTATTATACGCGGTCTTCGGGGTTAGGGTATTAATCCCTTATAATAATTATTTTAATACTAGAGAGTACTAGCTAGGTAGTTAATTTTTTATAATATTAAAAAACGGGATTAATATCTAGAGGTTTATTAAATTAATAGTTAAATTTATTAAATTATAGCCTAGCTATAATATAGGAGTAGACTAAGATAAAAGATAAAAAACGAAAATTAAAGTAAAACTAACTACTATCTAAATAGGAGTTAATATATAAAGTATTTATTTATTTCTTATCCCGACTATATTAGAATAGAAATAGGGAAACTAATTTAAACCTAAATTAAATCTAAGATAAATTAAACTAGGTTAAGGTAGGTAAGGCTATACTATAATAATATTTTTATATTAATTATATAAACTAGCGCCTTATACGCGTTAAGTCTTTATTTCGGGTCTAGAAATATATTAATATATCTACTATAGTTTACGAAGAATAGTGTAAGTTTCGTTATATTAAATTATTTATTATTAAATATTAGTTACGTTATAGGTAGAAGTCTTACTTAATTATTCTATTTTTTATTTATATAATATCGTAAATATATTTTTATTATTTAGTTTATCCGCTTTATTTACTTATCCGTCTATAAATAATATATAGTTAATATTCGTAACTTAGTTCCGATAGTATTAATTAGTATCTTCTAATAGTTAAAGATAAATTATTTATTTTAGTTAAAAATAATCGACCTAGGTATTTTATAATCTTTAATAAATCGATCTAGTAGTATAAAAACGATTTATTCGGCCTTATAAATTTTCTTAATAAGTATTATTATAATATATTTACTAAGTTTATTATAGATTATTATTATCGAGTTAAAAGTTTCTAAAATAATTAGGTCCTTTAATTTTAGTAATTTAATAATAAAATTTATTATAATATTATCCTATAGTATTTCTAGTACTAGGGCGAATTAGATTTAACTATTTTTAATATACTTTATAAATTTATTCTACTAGTATTCGATATATTCTTTAATATATTTCTCGACGTGCGATTTTAGTCCTAACGCGTCGTATTCTTTATAAATAAATTCTATAATTTTAATAACTCTAGGGTATCCTTAAACTAGATTTTTATAATAATCGCGAATAATTTCTTTAAGATATTCTTTAAGAAAGTACGTTTTCTTATTATACTTTAATAGTTTAATTTATAATTATTAACTTCTTAATATAGTAGTTAAAGTATTATTTTTATATTCCTTCTAAATACTATTTATAATTTCGGGAATAAAGATATATAATATCGCTACTAGTTATTATACTAGAACTAGCGATTTATCCTATTACTAAATAAGGATTAATTATATTACTATATTCTTATCCTCTATATAATCTTCTCGCTTATTAAATATATCGGCGCGACTATTATTCTTTTTTAAGGTATAGAAGATCTTAAATTTATATTATTTTAATAATTCTAACTATTTAATTTATCTTCGGTTTAATTATTTTATTATCGTAAAGTTAAGAAGATTCTTATAGTCTATAAAAATAATAAGGTTTAAATAGTTTTCTATATATACCTATTATTATTCTAATATAAATACTACTACTAGTAATTTCTTATTATAGATATCGTAGTTTTACTCTATTAATAATATTTTTCTAGAATAATATATAATAGGGTACTATTTATTGTTTTTCTATTAAAGTATATAAACGCCTATTATTAAATCTAAAGTATTAGTTTCGATTCGAGTTAGTTCGTTACTTTAAAAGGAATATAGCCTTACCGGCGGCTTCTCGTAAACCTCTTTAAATACCTCGAAAAATCGTTATTATTCTTTCTCTATTAGAAAGTAATATCTTTCTTTATAATATCCGTTAATAGTAAGGTCTTTTTAGAGTAGTCTTTAATAAATCTTCTATTAAAGTTCGTAAATCCTAAAAAACTCTATACTATTTTAACGTTATATAGTATAGGTTATTCTTTAATACTTTTAATTTTTTTAGGGCTTATATAAATACCTTTAATATTAATTATAAATTTAAGGAATTTAATTAATTCTTTATAAAACTCGTATTTTTCTAGTTTAAAGAGAAGTCTAGCTAGTAATAAATAAATTAAAATATTTTATATATATTGAATATATTCTTCCTTATTAGTAGAATAAATTAAGATATTATCGAGGTATATAATTATCGTTATATCTAGGTATATTTATATAATATTATTAATTAATACTTAATAGGTTACTAGTATATTAGTAAATCCGAAGGGTATTATTAAATATTCGTAATAACTATATCTAGTTTTAAAGGTAGTCTTCTACTCCTCGTCTTTTTTTATTCGAATTAAGTTATATACGCCTCGAAGATCTAATTATATAAAGATTTTTATTATTATAAACCGATTTTATAACTCGTTAATATTTAGTAGAGGGTACTAATTCTTTACCGTAATATTATTTAATTTTCGATAATTTATATAAAGTTATAGACTTTTATCTTTCTCTACTACGAAGAGAATTAAATAATTTATTAATAATTTAGATTCTCGAATAAATTCTTTCTTAAGATTCTCGTCGATATACCCGCGAAATACTCCGAGTTTTTTTTTTAATAAAGCGTAAATAGGTCTAAATATCGGTATTTTACTAAATTCGAGTTCGATTTTATAATTTTATAATTAATATTTAGGTAATACTTTTATAGTTATCTCTTCCTAAAAAAGATACTTTTATTATTAATACTCTTTAGAGATATTAGGAGGTTCGTTTTTATTTTTAGAAACTTTAATTTATTCGCCCTATTAATCTTTCTAGTTAATATATATCGAGTCGGATCCTTATATAAGATTATCTTTATACGAAAATAAAATATTATAAATTTCGACTAGATTATAATTCGACTTCTTATCTAAAACTAACCTCTATAAATATATAAATATTATAGTAACGACTTCTTTAATATATAGAAATATAAATACTCCTCTCGTTTAATTTATTATTAGATTATATTTCTTTAACTAAAGTATTCCTAGAATAATATAATAAATAATTATTTTTATTATATCGAAGGTAATTTCCTTATAGTAATATTAAATAATAATTAGTAATAGGAATATTTCTTTATTTACTCTCCTTATTAATAACTTCGACCCGTCGGTTAATTAAAGTTTATATTATTTCTTTTTTTCTCGAGTTAGTAGGTTAATTACCTAAATTATTATTTAAGATATAAAATTACTAGTTACTTTTAAATCTATTATTATAACGACTTTATATCCGTTAACTTTTACTGGTATTCGTATATATATACCGTATTAAACTAAATATATATATTATTCTAGGGCTAGTATATTAATCTCTTTATATTTCTCTTTAATATAAGGGATTAGTCTTTTCCCGACGAAAATAAAAATCCGTAGTACTCTTTAGACTCGAAATACCTCTTGTAGTCTTCGGTTAAATAATAATATTATTCGTCCTAGTTATAATATTCCGTCTTTTTACTATATCTTATTTAGTTTTATAATTATAATTACTATTCTTTATTATAACCTAGGAAAACTTAGTTCTCTCTTTTTTTAATTAAATACTATAGGTAATTATCTTTAGCGTAGTTATTCTATTAATTATAATTATATTTTAGTTTTATAATATATTTTCGCTCTCTTAAACTATCGTAATAGTATTTATAATATTCGTTTATATATATTAACTAGTATATCTCCCTATATCGCGGGTAATTCTTATTATAAATATAATTAATTTTAAAGTATTATTTTTTTTCCTTCCTTTTATCTTCGGGTTTCTCTTTTAATACGATAAATTAAATTTTAAAATTATCGAGGTAGTTTATTACCTAAAGTTATTCTTTAGAATTTATTATATTTTATTTTTATTTTTATTCTTCTTTTAAATCTTCCTTTAAAGTTTTATTATTATTATTATTTAATTCTTCGAGTTTTCGAATTCTTTAAGCGATTTTTTCTTTAATCTCCCTTTATTTCTTAAATAAATCGTTAAGAGTAGAATTATTTTATATTAAATCTTTAGGGGACCCGGTTATACTATCCGGTATCTCCTTTTTAAATATATTTAACTATTATTAATTTACTATATTTTTCGAATAATAATTCCTAGCGATATAGCCTAGCTTATTATAATTATAATAATTTATTATTTTTTTACCTTTTTATTACTATTTACCCCTCTTCTAGAATTCTTTTATAGGTCCTTTTTTAATAAAATCGAGTTCTATTAATATATAATTATATAGGTTAGGTTTCTTATAGCGGTAATAATTAACCGAATTATATTTATTATTATATACTCTTAAATATCCTTATCCGTTAACTCCTCCGTTATAGTATTTCTTTATTATATATTCGTATAGTTTATCGTTAATTTTAATTACTTATTTTATAAATATATCGAGGTTCTTTATAACGGCTTTTATTTATATAAATTCGTTTTTTATATTATCTTTTAATCCTCGTCGATATATTATTATAAAAGTAGTATCGTCCTAGTCCGTAAATATTATATAATATTAAAATTATACCGAGTAATCGGATATAGACCTTCGTTATATTAAATATTAAATAATACGAACTATTATACTACTTTCGTTAGATAGTTTAAATATATAACGAATCTCGGTTTTAAACCTAGAGAAGTTCTCTATCTAAAACTTTATTAATAAATTATTAATATTATTTACTACTTTTATATAGCGCTTTAGGAATAGTTTAACTTATTTCTATATATTACCTTTTATATAGGTTATTATAAAGATTATCTATTTAATAATTAATATCGTATTCTCGTTAAATACGAAGAATAATTAAAGTTATAATAATTAGTCGTTAAACTTCTCGCGCTCTTTATAATAATAATCTAGTCGGGTAACCTTAATACGGTCCTCTTTTTCTATAATATTATATCTTCTAGTACCGTTTTAGGTATTTAGGGCTAAGGTTTTTATTAATTTTAAAATATTTATCTTAAAAATACTTAAAGTATTAAGGCTCTCCGTTTAATATCGTAGTATAATATTAATAAAATCTAAATTAGTACTTATAGAGAGGATTATTAAGAATTAAAGAATAATAGATTTCGTATTAATATAAAATAAGGCTAGATAGATTTAATAAATTTAATTAATAATTTAATAAATATTTATATTTAGAATCTATAATTAAAATTTTTAAAGGAAGTTAAATACGAAGTTTTTATTTATTAAGAAAATATATAGTTTATATAATAGAAGGAAACCGTATTAAGAGTAATATACTCTATATACTCGCGACTATAAGTATAGTAAATATACCTTACTCGGGATATTTACTAGTATAAATATAATAAATATACCTACTAGTACTATAGTAGGCGTAGTATTTATCACGACCTAAAGATCGTAATACTAAGTACCGGATCCGTATTATATATATAAATAACACAACCAAAAGTATATATATAATCGAGTCGGGGTTTAAATCTATACTAGGCCTTAAATAAAGTTATTCTATTAAGTACTTTAATAAACGAGTAGTTTTTATAATAAATTATAAAATTTAGAGCTTCGCTCTATATAAATTAAAATAATCCGGTATTATTTAGAACACTTCTCACTCTCCCGAATAAAGTACGAAATATATATTTAGTAACTAGATTTTAACTTAGATTATAAGGAGTTAATAACTCTTATTAAATCCCGTATTCTTTTAGAAAGTTCTAAACCTTATAACTAGTATAAATAATTTTATTATTAGTATTTAGTCGCCTTACTAGATAACTTTAAATTAATATCTAATTCAAGTAATTCTTAGTAATAACTAGTATATCGGATTTTCTCTTTAGTATCGTTATAAATATTATATTAATAACGTTATCTATAAAGGACTTAGTATAGGAGTATTTTTTAAATATTTATTTAATTAGTCCTCCCCCTACGAGATTAGAGTATATAAATATACTCTTTATTATTTCCCGTTTATTAGGGTTTTAGCGACGAGGTTAATAAAATAGTTCCTTAATCTATTTCCTTATTATATATAATTTATATAGTTTATAATCTAGAATTAACTTTTAAAGACGATTTACTTCGTTAATATTAATTCTTTTATTTATAGTCGCTAGCTTCTTTATATCCTATATATTTAAATATATTAGACGCTAGTATTATTTATCCTAAAAATAATAATTTACTAGGTAACTATATAATGATTTTAATATATATAATATTTTAAAATACTTTAAATCTAGTAAATAATTAGTATTAAAACGTATTTTTAATAGTATTTTCTTATTTTCAGAATTTATAATATTAAATCTACTATTTATTATAATAGTAGAATATCTCTTCTATTCGAGAATAGCGACTAAAAATAGGTTATAATTTATTCTAGGTATATAGTATATATTAATAAAGATAATTTAATCTAACTTATTATCGATAATTATTAAATAATATATAGATCCTATACCTTCTATATAAAGGTATTAACTATTAATCCTATTAAAGAAATCGTTATACGGTTTATAAGATATAAACTTAGTTCTATCCTATAATATATATACGTTAGAGGCGGTATCTATATAGACTACGTCCTCCTTAACGTTATATACTATATCGGTATTAATAGATTTCTATTTGGCCGTAAATAATTTAATTTATATAGAATTATCCTTATTTTAATTTTGAATTATAGTTTTATTTAACGTCTTTAACTTCTCTTTTATAAGGTATTCTCTACTAGCGGATAATTTCTAATCTTTAAGATATTATTTAGGGTTAAGGAAATAGTATTTATTCTTTTTATAACTAGTATAGTTATAGTAGTTATATCTATCCTTCTTTTTATTCTTCTTATTATTATTAATAATAGAAAGTATAATAGGAGGTTTCTCTTTACTAGGTTTATCCTATTTATTGAATTTAGTTATAAAAGTATATTAATTTTCTTCCTTATCCCTAATTATCCGGTTATATTAACCGATTACTACTATTATATCGTTAATACTAGGTTCTTATTTTAAACCCTTAACGGATTAAATTATATTAAATAATAGAGGCGCTAGACTCTCTTTAAGCCCTATTTAAAAGAATATATTAAATATCTATTTAAATATTATTAGCCCTATTTTAAATAAAATTTAATTTACTACTTTAATTTCTAAAATATAAACCTCGATAGTAGTATATTTTAACGAATCGGCTTTTAAGATTTTAAATATTACTTTATCTCTAGTATTTAAATTACTTTTATTATATAATTTTATAAATATAATTTATTAGCCGGCGATTAATTTAATATCTTTTATATATTTCTATAAACTTTCTTTAATATAGAATATTATCTTAGTTATAATCTTAGTATTCTTTTTATCCTAGGTTTTAGCCTTTTTTTATTATTTTAATAATTTTTTCTTATAGTCCTCTTTTTCCTCTTTAATAGAGGGTCCTTCTATTTCTAGTTCTATAAAAGTAATAAATCGAAGCTCTTTACTTAATACTATTTAATCGACGTTATCGAGGACGTATTTACCTATTATTTCACGTTTAAATTTAGGTTAATTCTTCGGCCTATTTAATTTCTTAATTTTAAACTCTAGGTAATCCGTTATAGTTATTAATTACTACTATATAGACTAGATCTAAGGGTAGATCTAGGGGTATTATTAAAATTATTATATACGCGATTTCACTACTTCTTTAAATATATTTACTAAGGGGTAGCGAATATTGAACCCGGGTTTATAACTCTTTAAAATACACGTTTAATTATAAATAGTAATAGAGGTTGAATAGTTAATTATTATCTATAATATTATAGTTATTATATATATTACCTTAGTCTTTTAAATATATTAAACTCTGTTAAGCCCCTTCGGGCTAACGCTTTCTATTTATTACGGAATCTCTAGGTAGTACGTCTAAATATAAAATCCGAATATTATATCTAGTTCGCCTTATTTTAATTATCGATTATTAAAATACCCGTATTATTTTACTTTTAGATTAATACTATAATCTTAATAATAAAATCTAAATTTATTATATATTAATATAGCCGCGTATAGAGATATAATAATTAATAATTACTTTAATATTAATGGAACTTAAATTATAAACGATTATTTATAGGCTTTTTTATTATTATCTATAAAATTATAATACTAACGTAATAAAAATCCTATTAAAAATATTTATTAACTAATTAATTATCGTTATCTATTAAATATTAAAGAGTATATATTTATCGTTAGAGATTAAAGATTATTCTTTACCTAGCCCCCCCGATAAAATACGACGCGTTTAAATTTTAGAATTTTATAAAAATCGCGTTTTTATTATCCCCGTTATTATTTATTACCCCGTCTTCTCTCTTTTCCTCTTCCGTCGGTTTATCTTAATTTATATCGAGGCCGATTATTTTTACGTCCGTTTTAGATTTTATTTTAATATTTAATATATCTTTATTATTAAGGATTATATTATTAATTTTAATATAATTATAAAACTTCGCCGGCTCGAGCTCCTTTCTATACTAAAGACCCTTTTAAATTATATAATAATATAAGTTATATAAAACCTCCCTACGATAGTAACTATTTAGATAGAATAAATTCTTTATATTAAAAATTAAAGATCGTAGTTAAATTATTTATACTAGACGCTCGTTCTTTTATCTAAAAGAGTCTATTAAATTTATTATTAGGGCTCCGTAAACTTTATCTCCTACGTCGAATCCTATATTTCGCTACTCCGCTCGAGTATCTATTATAATAAGAAGACGATTAGGACTATTATTTATTATTAAATAAATTTTAATATAACGGAAATAATAACTAAAATAGAATTATATATCTATAGATCCGGGATCTTTATTATACTCGTTATTAATCGAGTAATCGGGATAATTTAAGCGCTAGACGTTATACTTAAAAAGAATACTCGTTATATCTTTACGAATAACTTTATTAACGCCGAGTAGGGTAATATATAATTAATCCGCTATATAAATAACCCCCCCGAGCGTTTCGGGGTCTTCGATTAAGATATTATAATCTTTACTTATACTATACTTTATTAATTTACGAAAGCCTCTTTTAAATATTAACCTCTCGTTCTTTATTAAATAAGGGATAATTTCTTCGGCGTAAATAAAATAATACCCGTAGATCTAGTTACGGGTCTCTTTTAGAAGTATTTCGAATATTATTATAATACGATAATAATCCGATAAGTTTTAAATATAAGGTAAATTAATTAATATATATATTATATTATAGTAGGTATTAAGAAGAGAGGGTATTAATAATTTAAATAATAGTTCCGATATTATAAATTAATAATCGAAAGGGTATTAATAATCGAAAGAGGATTAATAATCGAAAGGGGATTAATAATCGAAAGGGGATTAAAAATCGAAAGAGATTATTTAAAATTTTATTAAAACTAAGCTCTAGTCTAGGAAATAATTTTAAAAATTTAAAAGTTTTAAGCGGGGGGCTAGCCTTCTAATATTAAACTCTTAAGAATAATTAATAGTAAATATACTTTAAGGTCGAGCCTAAGGTTATTTAAATTTAAAGATTTAATTATCTAAAATTAAAGCTTTAGTTATTTAATATTAAAGTTTCGGATTCACTATTATTATAATCGTGGCCTTATCGTTATTATATATAAACTTTTAATATTATTACTATCTAGAAGTCTAGGACGTTAATTTTAATATATTTATAATTATAGAAAATAGAGTTAATATATTTATAATCTTGAACTCTAGTAGTAAATTCGAAATTTCAGTTTTATTATAATTATTCGTAGGTTTAGTATTACTATCTAGAGGACTATTATAAATAACGCGGTAAAACTATACCGCGCGGATTTACTAACTTTCTAACCGTTATTAAGGATTATTATAATTATATTTAAAAATACTTTATTAAATTACTATTATTACCTTATTAATCTCGGTTTATATAATATTATTCGCGATTAAAAAGGAGGGTTCCTAGGCGGCCCCGTCTATAAATAGTAATAATTTAATATATAATAATAAAGTTAGGAAGGTCGGGTCTTTAGGGTATTTAAATACGAGCTAAATATATACTTTATAAAATCGTTTTTATATTAGTTTCTAATAGCGGATCTTCTCCCTAGCCGGATATTTAAGGTATAGATTAATATTAAATATTTTTTATTTATTTAATATATATAGGCCCTTCGTTTATATATAATATTATCCCTCCTCCCCCGTTATTAATACGTTCCCGTCGATATCTATATCCTCTACCGTTTTCTATTATTTAGCGGTATAACCGAGAGGGTATTTTAAACTATATATTATTCCGGCTAGATCGAATTCGCTTAACTAATTTATAAAGATTCTAGCCGGGTATTAATTAATTATAAATAAAATAATTTAATTATTTAAGCGGATATTAGATTTAGGGATCTAGTCGACTCTTAAAATTCCTAAATTTATAAATAAAGTAAAGTAGTTATAGGCTACGAAGGTTATATATAAATACTCGGCGGGTTTATTAATATTCTTTCTAACTAGGTTATAAAGATTGTAATAAATAATATTATATATCGTTATTCTTTAAGTTAGAGGCTTAGCGGCTTTAATATCGCGCTTCTTTTTTATAAATCTACTAAAGTCCTCGTCTCTTTTAATTCTAGGGTTTATTCTCTTCTTCCTCTACTTTATAAACATTCTTTTAATAAACCCTATAACTTTATTCTTTTTAGATTTAATAAGTATTTTTTATTTATATTTAGTATACGTCTCCTCGTTATTAAGTTAGTCCTCTATATTCTTATAATTATAATTAACGTCGTTATCGATTAATATAGCGTCGTTATTAATTAATATACCGTCGTCGTCGCTTTTATCCACTTTTTTCTTCTCTTTTTCATTATAAATCGATTATTTCTTCTTAACTTTTTAAGCTTTAAATACCGCCGATTTAATTTTCGGGACTAATACGTTATTTTTATTTAATTTATATTTTATACCTAGCTTCGGGGTAGGCCCTTTATACTTCGGTTTAATATTATTATCTTCGAAAACTAGTTTATAATCCTCCGTAAAATAATTCTAGTTATAATATTAATATAATAAATAATAAAGGTCAACGAGTAGGATTTATTAAAATTCCGTCTTTAAATATCTCGCCTAAAGTTATCCTTATATTTATATTATTAGAGGACGGTTTATTTAATAGATCCCCTTCGTTATTATTATCGTTAAAATAAACTATATCGTTTAAGAGATCGTTAATCTCCGTAATTAATATTAAATTATAAATATTATTATCTCTTACTATAATTAGTATTAAAGTATAAAGATTAAATAAAGAGATTAAGAAAGTTAGTTTAAAGAGGAGAAAGAAGAAGTAAAAATTAAAATAAAAACTAGTTTAAGAAATAATTTTAAAGTTTAAAGATTTTTAAACGGGGTTAAAGGCGCCTAAATATTATTATTAATAATTATATTACTTAAAAGTAAATTTTTATTATTCGAAAATAAACTTTAAATTCTTATTTAATTTAAGGATATTTAAGATTTAACCGTTATTAATATTAAATAAAGAGATTAGATTAGAATATTATTATTTAATATTAAATATTTATTTAAACTTCACCTCCTAGTTAAAAATATTCAAATTTCAAAATAATTTTCTAGAGTAATGACTTCGTATATTAATTAATATTAAATATTTATTTAAGCTTTACCTCCTAGCTAAAATTATTCAAATTTTAAAATAATCTTCTAAAGTACTAACTTCGTATATTAATTAATATTAAATATTTATTTAAACTTCACCTCCTAGCTAAAAATATTTAAATTTCAAAATAATCTTCTAAAGTACTAACTTCGTATATTAATTAATATTAAATATTTATTTAAACTTTACCTCCTAGCTAAAAATATTCAAATTTCAAAATAATTTTCTAAAGTAATAACTTCGTATATTAAGATTTAGTATATAAGGTTTACTAACGATTATTATTACTAATATTATTATTAATATTTACCGTATTAACCTTATTATTATTATCGTCGGTAATATAATAATTTACTTTATTTATTAATTTTATTTAAATCTTTATTACTTTTATTCGTTAAAGCTCCTTACCTCTCTTTATTTTTTATCGACTTATTATTTAATTATTTATTATATTATCCTCGTTAATATTTTATAAAGATTCTCCTTCTTTAATAGTCGCTAAAGCCTCGATCCTCGCGCTTATAATTAGAGCGACGAATAGATTACTAATAAATATATACTAGAAGATTAACGAAACGATATATTAGGCCGGAGAATTAAAGGTATAAATCGATCTAATCTAAAATATATTAAAAAAGTTTATTAATAGTACGGAGATTATTAACGAGATTATCACCGAGGTATAAGGTATATTAATAAACGATAGACTTTAAATAGTAAGATTCGCGAGTAAATAAAAAGTATATAAAGCGCTAGACTCGACGATTTTATAAAATATATAAAAACGGGCGATAGTTAATCGTAGACGAAAGAAGAAATATATTAAAAGTATACGAAATATATAGGGGACCGTAGTATAGGATTAGTAATTCGATATTATAAAGGAAAATCACCTCGGCTACGTAAATTAAATCGCTAAAAAATTTATCTATAATAATATTTATTCTATAATTATTTAATTAATAATTAACTACTTAAAACGAAATAATTATAAACGAGGATCTACGCGTAAAAGTATCTTAAAAGACTAGTAGACGTTAAATAATTTAAATAAAACTAACGTTTATACTCTTTTAATTAAGTCGGGCCTAACGGATAAATAATTAATAAAACTAGAGATTAATCGAAAATATCTAGTAAGACTAAAGATAGATAATAACGAGGGATCTTTATTATAAGGAAAATATAAGAGATATAACCGTCGAGTTATTAATAATAAAGAGACTAAACCCGAATCGGTAGATTATAAAATTAATAATAGCGATTTAAACGGTACCTCGGAGAATAAAAATATAGTATCTTCGAGCGGTAATTTTAATAAGGACGATAATAACGATAATAATAATAACGATAAAAATTAAGGAATAAATAATTAGGTTAAATATTTCGGTTATAATTATACGGGCCTATTAGTTAATTCCTTTAAACGGGTAGTAAAGAAAAATCCAAAAACTACTAGTATAAATAGCGAGGTTAGTCAAATTAGTACCCTCCGAGTATTTATAAAAATTAGGTCCGATTTACGATATATTTATTATATATATTTATATATTATAACTAGATATTTCGGCCTATAAATTAAATTATTAAACGAAGAGAGTATCCGCTTATAATTAATTAAATACTAGCGTTATCGAAGTAATATAAATACTTTTAAGATTAGTATAATTATTAAAAATTAATAACGGATAATAGCTCGATTATAGATAAACGATAATAAATATAGGGTTTATAAACACCGAACGATTAAAGCGAGTATTAAAGTATTCTTAACCAATTAAATATCGCGGTCTATCGTTTATAAAATAGAAGGGTTAGAAGTATAAAATACCTAGAAAAAAACGGGTAATATTATTATTAAAAGTATATTTAATTAATTATAAACGGGGGTAAATTTAAAGGGTAGCTCCGAGGTTAAAATTAAAAATATTATAATAAAGGAGTTCGATATATATCTTTATTATTAAATAAAGCGGAATAAATAACCTAATAAAGGGTAGTTACGGATAATATTTTATTTATTAATATAATAAATTATCTAGTAAAATCCGATATACTAGGCTCTATATATATACCTACAACCTAATCGTAATTACTAACTAGTTTTATATCTTTATTATATTAAATATACTCGGCCTAAAGACTCGACCTTCTTCTAGTATATCGATATAAATATATTTAAATATCTCGCCTATAAATATAAAGTTAATATTATATAGGGATTAATATCTCTTAACGACGAGATTATTAATAATTATACGGAGATTATTTTAGGTTTCTATAAAAATATAACCGAATAATAAGAGAGGGTAAAGGGGCGGGGAAAAATAATAAATAATTATATATATAAAATAAATAAGATCTAGGAGCTAGTAGATATAGTTAATTATAATTAATTCGTTTTAATATTATATACACGTAGGGACGTAAGGATTACTCGGTTTAAAATATTATATAATTTAATATTAGGCCGCCTAAACACTACCCTCCAAAGGATTATCCTTTTATAATTTATAGAGGTAAAGGAAGATAATAAAACCCTAAATAATAAAGAATCCGATAAATAATTAAACCTCGCCTTTATTTACTTAAAGTAGACGGCGGTAAATTTTACGCTATCGGGGTTACTAAATAAATTTAATTTAATTTTTTATTAATTTCCGGCCGGTATTTAACTCGTTTTAATATTACCCGTTAATTAAATATTAATATATAGAGTAACTTAGGAGGACCTAATCGTCTAGGGTTATATTAATTTATTATTAAAAACTAATTAAATACGCGTATAAAAAGCTATCTAAAGATATTATTTAAAAGTATTAAAATTATTTAGGGTAATATAAAGTAGAGTAAAATAAACGAAGAAGAGATTTTATAACGAGAGTAGTTTTTTTCGGTAGGCGGATAATAAAATTAAAGGGCGCTAGTATTAAATTATATAGATAACGTAGGATATTATTAGTTATAAAGTAAAACCGCGCGGCGCGGTTTTATTTAACTCCGTTATTTTAATCTTAATTATAATAATTCTATATTAACTATTAATATTAATCCTTAATATTAATAATCCGCGTTATAAATTATATTAAAATAAAAATTATATTATTATTTATTAGTTTATTATCTAGCCCTTTAATATCGCCTCCCCGTTTATCTCTATTATATATAAAAACTATAAACCGCCCGTTTAAGCGAGCGCGTTATACCTTTATTTTAAACCTCCGCCTTTATATAGTTTTAAATAAGTTAATTTTTACCTCCTTCTTTTTAAATTCTTCCTCCGCCCCTACCCCTACTTTTACCGGTAGTAATAATTTATTAGAAAAGACGATAGTAAGTAATAAAAAACATCGTCGACGATAAATAAAGGGCGAAAAAATTATTAATATATTAATAATAATAACCGATATATAATAGGATATAAAGAGATTTTTAAAAACGCTCTATAAATTATATAAGGTTTATACTTTCCGTTTAGTATAAAAGTAATTTTTTAATTTCGTTTATAACGAGCCACTTAGTAATTCCCGATTCGAAAAGTAATTAATATTTAAACGACGCGATTCGCTAGTTAAGAGGTAGGGTTAACTAGTTATTAATATATTTTAACGAGAAATTAAAGTCCTAGGGGAGTATAAAATATTTAATATTTTTTATTTATTTATAAAAGGGTTTAAGGGCGGTACTTTATAACTATTTAAAAATACTATTCTAGTTATATTACGGCTAGCCCCGTAATAACTTAGTATCTTCTACCGAGTTTACTACGAGAATAAATTAAATAATTTATTATTATTATTAATAAATCCTACTACTTAATAGCCCACCGTTTTTATATTATTAATACTCTATTATTTAATACGACCTTATAGGTCGATTAACTTTTAGACGATTTTAGGGCTTTATTTATATTAAAAGGGGGTATAATAACGAGTTCTCGATACTTTATATTAATTTAATTTAATTATTTTATATTTAATATTATAGCGACGTATAGTAACTCTAAAAAAAAATACCGAAGTAAAGATTTAAATAATAGGGTAGGCCGCGAGTACTATTTTAATTTATAATAATTTTAAATATATAAAAAGAAGGCGTAGAGAAAGAATAAATAACTACCGAGAATTTCGATTAATTATTATTATATTAATTTTAAAAGGGCGTCTCTTCGATAAAGAGGCCCTTCGGTAGGATATATAACACCCGATAACTATATTATTATTAACCGAGATAATCGCTCGCTAGTTAATACCTACCGATATAGATATAAAGGTACGTTTTTTATTTTTAATTTTATTACTCTTCCTTTTACGCCTTAATATTAATAGAGGTATATTAACGAACTAGAGTTCTAAATTCGGCTATATTATATCGAGTCGGTAATCTCGGCGGTATATATATTTTATTTAGGTAATATAAAGTTTTTATAAATAAAAACGATATCGGTCTTAAAGAAATTAAACCCGGTAACGACGAGATACTTCCCGATAATATTAATATTTAAAGATAAGAGTACGACGGTTAATAATATTTATATATTAAAGGATATATTTAAATATTAATTTAAATTAGACGGTAAAAGCCCTATTTTTAATATTAATTTTCGATTGATATACGGTAACTTTAAGATATAATCACGTATATAATTTATTAAAACTTTACGTAGCGATATTTCCGAGCTCTTATTTAATACTTTTAACTAACTACTACCGGGCTTAAATCTCTAGTACCTTCGCTTTAATATACTATAATTATTCTATAAGATTCATTAAGGCCCTAGTAACTCTATAGATTTATCTACGTTATAGTACGCGGCCGATTACTAGGATCGCTCTAGAGTTATTTAATTAATGGACTTTTAAACGTTAAAGAACCTAATTATTTATAATTATTAAATACGTATAATAGGAACGTAGGTTAAAATCTTAAAATAATAATTTATAGATTTTTAATATATAGAGGATATCGTATCCTAACTCGCGGTATAAAATACCTTAAATATTAATACCTAACCTCGCGTATTAGAAAAGATTTCTAAAACTATATACACCTAACCTCTATCCACTCGCGATTAATAATTTTAAAATTATTAAAATTTTTATATATACGTCGAAATCTATTTAACTCTACGATATATTATTAAATATACTAATATTAACCTACTCCGCTACGCTTTATACTACGTTACGATTCTCTTTTAAACCGATACTACCGGTACTTTAAAATATATATAGGCCCTACTCTATATACTTTATATAATAAATTCACTAGTAGTAATAATAAGGTTATAAGAGTATATATTAACGAATAATCTTATAAACCTACGGGGAATAGCGGATATAAATTTCGAGCTCGACCGCCTTCTTAAACTATTTAATAATAATCTTAAAATATTCTAATATAACCGGTCCTACTATTTTAAATATAATAATATATTATTTAAAAATTAGGCCTTTAATAACTTATATTTTCTAGAGTTAAAGAGGATAATAGAGTTTATATTTGGAAAACTCTCCTCGGTTATATATCCGGTTAAAAACGCCGCCGAGGATATTTAAAGTATAGCTCTTAACCTCGCCTATAAGTCGTTTATTCATTATATTAAATAAAATAAATTCTCTTTAAACTTAATTATTAACCTTTTCGATACCGGGTTTAAATAATTAAATAGGAACGTATTAAAGTATAATAAATAGTATATTTAAAAGTATATATTATTAACGGATAATAAATATAAAGATACTCTAGCGGCTAGGTTAAAGATTAAATATAACTCTATATTAAGGAGTTTTATAATCCTAACTTCTATTTTAAAACCTCCGAGTATTATATTTATTAACTAACCTAATAATAAATCCGCGCGGCGCGGGTTTATTAACTAATTTTAAAATCGCGTAGGGCGTTATTTATACTAACGAGATCGAAAGGGGGTTAATTCTACTAGTTTATTCGCCGATACTTTTTATAATAACTAGCGTAATTATTATAATATTGTTAATTCCCCCTTTAATTTACTCGCCTTACTATAAAGGTTAAATTACGAGGTATAATTTTTACTACTATACTACTCCTTAATAATATAATATTTATTATTTTTATATTAAGTCGTCTTCGGTTTTATATTCCGAGGCTTATTAAATTAACTCTCCGCCGCGTTAATTTTAATATAAAATTTACTCTTTATAGTAGGTATATTTAATCGCTTAACTCTTATTTTATTAATTACGGTTCTACCCTTAATACGCGCTTTTTTAATTATTAGTTTATATTTTATCTTAATTAACTAGTTATCCCTTCGTTTTTTAAATTTAATTTACTCCTCGTTAAATAACGGATCTAACCGCCGCTTTCTTTTAATATCGTTATATATTATTTATATATCGAATACTTTACCCCGATTTAACTCTTTTTATCGTCCCTACTCTAGGATATTTAATATTTTAATATAATATAAATAAAAATTAAACTACGCGCTACTAATCTATTAATATATAGTTCGTTTATTATAAATACTCTCTACCTACGTCGCTAAATCTCTTAAGATTTTATTAGGTATTATTAAGAACGTAAGGAAATATTAATATAAATCGACGAATTTCTTATTTAATTTTTAATATCGCTAAGCTCGAAGTTTAAATATATACTATAAATATTTAAATAAATTCTCGTCTACCGATTTATTTAACTCCGCGTAAATAATAATAGGCGCTTATAATTCTAGATTATAAACCGAGTAATAAAGGAATAACTTCGTATAATTCGGCGTATTATATTCCGTATTATTAAAAAAGACGAGGCCGATATCGCGAATATAACCACTTTTAAGTATATTAAAGAGATTATATAAACTAGGTATTATTCGAGTTTATCGGTTAATATTTATATAATTTATATAAACTCTTCTCGGCCCCGATAGAGATTTTATTACTATATTATCGAGCGAAACCGGCTCCGTTAAAGACGCCCCGTTTCTAAAACCTATATACTAGAGTAGATATAATAAAATAAAATATACCTACCCCCGATTATAATATATCGCGCGTCCTATATATTAATATACTTTTTAAATAAACGAAGGGAGTAATTATTAAATAACTCTTTTTATATTTAAATTATTAACCCCTAACCTATAAGTATTGGTTATAATAATAATATATAGAGATAAACCTTAAGTAAATAATAAACCGAAATATATCGCGATATTTTATTTATCTCGAGTAGTTATCGCCGCGAAAAAAGGTACGATTAACTTCGTACCCTCGATCGGATATAATAATTATCTTATTTATATATATATTAATTAATATATATCCCTAACCTAGGTTATGAAATTTATAAAAATAATCGTCTTTAAAATATCTTAGGCGGTAGTAATCTACGACGGTAAAATATATTATAAATTAAATATACTATTAATAAAATTATAAATAATATTAATTTAAATATATATCTTTAACCGATTAAACGGAGTCTTTATAATAATAATATCTTCCGAGAAAATATATCGCTTTTATATAATTTTAAATATTTCGATATCGAGCGTTATAAAGACCCTTAAAAGAGGGACGTTAAATAATAATTATTTTTAAAAGATATTTAAATTAAAGTATATTAATTAAAACTCCTTCTACTCGGTTACTAGATAAAACTCGTCGATTATTATTAAATATAATCGTAACGTAAAGCTAGTATACCGTAGTACGTTAATATTAAAATTACTCGAACTAGTAATCTTAGGATTTATAAAGATTATTATTATTAACTATTTATTTATAAATCGTATTTAGTTATTATACCGTAGGTAAAATAACCGGAGTATATCGTTATAATATTAACGGGTTTATTACTATCGCCGTTTAAAATAAAGAGTTAATAATTAAATATACGATTTAATTTTTTATATTACTCTTCTAATAAAGTATTTAAAAGTATAATAATTAATACCGCTTTAATAGGTAAAAATATTAATAATAAAATTTAAAAAACGATATTTTTATTAAATTTAATTTTCGTAATTAAAATTAAATCCGTTCTCTAGTTTAATAATATATTTAAAGTATTATACTACTTCTCTTTAAACTCGACTCCGAAATAATATATTATAGCGCTTTCTATATACTCTCGATCTAGAGTCTTATATAAATTATTTATCTTTATTATAATAAGCGTAGACGCGAAATCGCCTACTATATATAATATTATTATAATAAATATTAGTTTTAACCTTAAATATATTTCGCGGAGGGTTTTATAACGAAGGGGACCTATTAATAATAAATAATAAAAACTAATAATAAATAATTATTATTATAATAATAATCGAAACTCGAGTTATAATTAAGGATTTTTAAATAATCTATATTTATTTCGCTATATATACGATAGATAGTATTATAGATAATTATATTCGAAAAAGTATATATAGAAGTATTAGCGCGCGATTAATTTAAATCTTATTCTAAAATAATTAAATAACGATCGCGTCGTAAAGTTAATTATTAATAAAGAAAAAAGTTAACGGAAAAATTTATATAAACGGCCCGCGAAAATAATACGAATTTAATAAAAATATAGGGTTTTACACTTAGACCTGCCGCCGTTCAGCTACGAAGTTAGTATTCCTAACCCGAAGGGGCTTAGTGAACGGGAGCTAACCCGAAGGGGCTTAGCGGTGGCTCGGCAGGTCTGAGGGACTGAGGCAACTACATACATGGTGCGCAAGGCTGGCTTACTAAGCAACGCTAAGCCTAACTAAGTTAGACTGTAGTGGAGATTCTGCCCACATACCAACAGGATGTCGCGACTCTCTTCAGAGTGACTCAACATCTGACTTCACCATCTGCATTGCCTTATACCATTTCCGCATATCCGTTCCCAGTACAACGTCCCAGATAAGTCATTCGCTCCCCATCCTCCTCCCTGCTACTTTCGCTATAGACTCCACATATCTCCTCGGATGGAACACAGCCCAAAACCACCCATCCGCACCCCCCATCATCTCAAAAGCTCCAAGCTTCGCCGTCAATATCCTGCAGAGGTCGCAATAAACCTCCACGCACTCCTCATCATTACCAATAACCAAAGCAGGCATACCGCCATCGCCCTCACTCCTCGTACGCCTAACAAAACTCCCCAGTCTCAGCTCCAGCGTTCCAAACCCAGTCAAAGCACCCAGCGAATCTGCGAGCTCCATCAGAAGCGTATAATTCCTGCAATGAAAGACATGCACAATCATCTTCCTACGCCTAATTCCCTCTCCACAAAAACTCCTGAGGACACTCCGGCCGGTCGCGAGCACCTCTTCCGGAAACCCCATAACAGGGAAGGTGATACTGAAACAAATTTCGATATTTTGCATTTGATTTTTGATCTCGGTGGGCGTGGTGTCGTGGCCAGGGGAGGCGATGACGTAGCGGAAATAACTCTCCTTGAATAGGATAGCTATGGCGTCCTGACGGACGGCCTTTGAGGTGAGGAGGATGCTGAGACGGTTTGAGATCGGCTTGCTTGTATTGCGAAACAGGAGCGTTGTAGCTATCGAGGCCTGCTGCTCCCGAGGTCTGGAGCTGGTCGGCGGAAAGCTGTAGATGGGAGCGATAGGCAACCGTTGCGCGAGCGCATCTTTCCCATCTAGGGATCGTGCGGCTCCAAACGTCGTGTTTCGTTGAGGACTATGAGGCTCGGGTATGATGTACTGTCCGTAGTGTTGAAGAGCGAAGGATTTGCGAGCAAAATCTCTGAACAGGTCCGTTACTGTCTCTTTGGTAATCTTTATCGGCGTCAGATTAACGCGATAGGTCGAAGTCAGGAGGTAATTGTAGATTTGGTCACGTATTTCTTGCGGTAGGGTGAGGATCGCTGCGAGGCTGGGAATTGTTTGGGCTTTCATCTCGACAGCGCTGCACCCAAGGCTTTGATGATTGACAGCGCTGTTATGTGCCATGGCTGATGGTTTTGGAGGTGTGACTAAGTGAATTCGTTGAGTGAAGGAAAAGAGGGTGCTTAGAAGTAAGCAAGATTGAGGTCTTTGGCTAACGGGATCGTGTGCCATATCTTGTGTTGCAGTCCGTGATATAACGGAGTGTTGGACCTCAAGTGTCACAGAGAGAGACTTTCTCCCCTAGCACAGCAACGACCGACAACACAAACCTCCTACCGGCCCCTCCCCATTTCCCCTCCCTAAGAGGGTTAGCTAGGGTTATGCGAGGCGAGTTAAGCATTACGCGTGTGCACTTAATGAAAGAAATATCCTATTCCACAGCTAGTTCATCTACTGGTATTGACAATCTTGGCATTCCCGTCTTCTGCAGTAGCTCATCACCATTCTCGCTCTTCAGGATCTCCGCATTCCCCTATCAGAGGCAGGCTTCGTGCAATGATGCCGCTGTGGAGACATAGTAATCAGGGATGTGTATCCTAATATTTGATCTTTCGAGCAAGCACATCAAGTAAACTAGAGAGCAGAGAAGCATGATCCGGAGGTGATTGTTTACGTACTAGAGACGTATCTGATCGCGGTCGACTTGGCGTATGGTCTGAGCCAAGGCTATGCTCAGATGTAGCGGTTTTCTCGGTATCAGGCCTGCTCGGAGTCATTCTGAAAAACCCAAAAAGAGTAAAGAAAGGTGAGAATTAGGAGGTTAAAGGGTAATTTTTATTATAAAGTGCCACTGAAAAATTGAGAATAGAAAATTAGAGCACCGTTGACATTACCATATGCGCATCGTCAATTCTTCCATGTGGGGCATGATATGAATGACCGCAATACAGAATGACATCAATCTAGAACACATCGAAGCTGATCTTGGAAGGCGCATAATGCAGGAATTTCATACTACTCTCTACCCAGCCGAAGTTGTCCAGTATCGAGGAAAAGAAAGAAATTCCGACCCTCCACCAGCCCCAGGATGTCGTTTCCGTGGACTTGTCGTGGCTGGATACCGACAGTGGTCAATCCCCGCTCCTGATTCATCATCATCACGCCTTCTTCCATACATGGTCACGAGCCTCCGATGCGATGCAGTGCCCCTAGCGAGCCTCATTCGTCGCCTCTAGGGCTTCTTACCCGATCAGGAGTGCCATACTGACTGTCAATATCGGGTTTTGGTATAAATTTCGCGGCCACATGAGCTAGCGGATGAAAAACGAGCCGGTAGAAGTCCTCATCAAATTGCACCTCACAAGGTCCCAAGCGCTCCCCCAACGCCCACTGCAACGTCTCCAGCGACGCCATACATCCTTCATGCAATTGCCCCGCCAGAATCTTATACTTGCCGGTGCTATAAAGGCGCCGATGCTGCTTCTGCTTGTAAGCCGGAGTGAAGCTTAAAGCCACAGTCTCAAAGTTCGTGAGCATTTCCACCGTGACGGCGAATATGGTACTTCTGACGAAATCGAGAGTCTCGCAATAATCGACATTGACCAGGCACAGCTTTCGTTCGACTCCGTCCGCGGCAAAGCTTTGAATGAGTGCACTGCCTGCGTCGAGGGTTAGGGCTTGGTCGCGAAGATCGTGGCAATATCGATAGGCGGAGAGGAGGTCGATGTAGATTTCGATATTTTGCATGAATTTTTTTGATGCTGGCGTAAGTTTGGAGACCTTCGGCGAGCTCAGATAAAAGAGAAAATTGCTTTTGTTATAGAGGATTGGAGCTGCCTCCGTGTTGAGATCCTTCGAGGTACGGAGGATCGAAATAGTATCGGAGCCTTTTGCCAAGTTCCACTGCTCTCGCATATGAAGAGGGGGTAGGTGGGACATTGACAGATTTTGCGTGTCTTGTGATACCTTACGTGGATGCCACCGATCTTCGCGGTTGTTGCGAGAAGGTAGCGTGGACCAAGGAGCGACAGTGTCCCCATTGTAAGAGTAGGGCTGCCAAGCGCGAGGCTCGGCAGGAAGAAAATTAGGATGTTGTGGATGAGCAAACGGCCTTGCGAGTGTACTTGGGACTGTCCGTGTAGATCCCTGGGCTCCAGGTCGTGGAGCTGGTCGTCTTTGGAGCCATCCTTCAGGTACATCAAGAGAATGTAACCGGACACAGTAGGTTTTGGCGAGGAGGTGTTCGTATATCTGATTGCGTAGTTCTCGAGGAAGATGCCAGAGTCCTATTCCACTCGGCCTAGCTTGTCTGTCACTGTGTGACAAATCTCCGCTGATCTGCATGCCCCGAAAGGAGTTGCTAAGACTCGTTGACTCTGCAAATAGCGCATCATGACTCATCTTGAGTGTTGTACGAACAGAATTCGGAGAATAGGAGTAGCCGGTGGTTGTGGAAACTGAGAGGTTTCAAATTACTGACAGTAGAAACTGCAGTTGTGTTTACCGCGTTAGCCGGCGCTAAAGCCCCACCATGACCATTTGGAAGGGCTACTTATCTCTCCTACATTCGTAGGCCTAATGCGTCTCAATTTAGACTTGCCCAACCTGCTTATCGAATCCAAAGAACTTGTCAAGATGACGACCCTGGTGAGGGGTAAGCAATCATTGCTATTGGTGCATTGTGGTCCATCTTGAGCGGGAGATTGGCATGAAAAGGGTGCACAGGAAGGAGGATGCGATTGGTTGCTCAAGGTAGAGAGTGCCAAATTTCAGTCGCCAGGAGTTAGGTTCCTTAACCTTCCGACTTGGCTCCAAAAGGCTTCCGAAGCTTCCAGGGTATAAACTTTCATGGTAGGCAAACGCTCATTCGCCACCCTCATCCTCTCTTCCCCTCTCTCCATCCTCCATCTTGACATCCTCGCCCTCTCCGTCTTCTTCGCCATCTTCGTCACCTTCCCTCTGACTACCCCTTCGACTTCCCTCACGTCCCTCCCCGTCTTCTCCTTTGAAGGCCAGCCATTTCCAGTCTTCGATCTCTTCGGTAACACACCTCAACCGATCCCTCACACTTTCCTACGCAGACTCCAGCGTCAGCGTTGTTTTTGCCTTGCGTACCGCAACTCTAGTATATACATACCACAGCAAAACTCCCCAACAGCAGCCTCAATGGCGGAAACGAGCAATGCCCCAACTGCCACACCAACTCCCCCGCCTTAACAGCACTCGTAGGCTGCCGTTCCCCGAGCCACTGCACCATTCTTTTCGCATGCCCCGCCGGCGCCGTCGGACTAGCATAAGGAGCGGATGTAGGCTTGATGAAGAAGTGGCCGAAGGTGGGGAGAGGGGAGGCTGCGGAGCCCACCGAAGGGGGATCGTCTCTTCGCACATGGCCCAGCTCGACCAAGGTAGCGCGTATGTTGAAGGCGTCGGTTTCGTAGAGCATGGATTCGATGAGGCCTTCTACTGCGTATTTCGTAGCGCAGAAGGGGCCTAGGCCTGGGACGCCTAGGGAGCCGCTTGTAGAACTGAAAATTAGATATCTCCCTCCTTGCTGTTCTCCATGTCCATGTCCATGATCATCCCCACGCCCATGCAGTCCAACGCCCCTTTCCCGAAAATAAGGCAAACTAAGCTGCAGTATATTCAAAACCCCCCAAAAGTTCGTCTCGAATTGATTCCGTATCTCGTACTCATCCTGGTCTTCACACGTGCCAATGACACCGTAGCCTGAGCAGTTGGCTATGATATCCATCCTTCCCCAATGCTTGAGGCTTTTCTTGAATACTTCATCCACTGTAGAACGGACGCGGACGTCACAAAGGAGGGGAAGATAACGTGTCGATGCCTCCTCTGTCGTAGGCGGCGAAGTCGCTGCTGGTGCAATGAAAGATGCAGGCCTCTCACTCGCCGGGTGCAAACTCCCCATACTCTCGACCGTATCCTCAGACGTCCTGCCAACCGCTGTAACCAAATCATTATGCGCCAGCGCAGCTTTGACAACACTTCTTCCCATATGGCCTGTAGCGCCAAAGACGACCCATACACGCTGCCTACTTGGATTCTGCGGACCTGGTGGATCGCAGCTCAACGGGAGTTGGAGGTTGGGGTTGTAAGTGGCGAAAGCGGTGGATGGGGAGGCGGCCATTGTGTGAGAGGTTGAGAGGCGGAATGATGGGAAGATGGCCCGGCCCTGTTGGCGGGCCAATTGAGTATGTTCAATTGGGCATGGTGGTGGGTGTTGTTGCAGATTGAAGAGGAGGGGGAGGGAGGGTCGAGTTTCCGGGCTGTACAGTATTACGGACTTGGCTCCGTAATGGCTTGGTGTGTTTAGAGTATGTAGATCCTTGGGGTAGCAAAATGTTGTCAAGCATAAGCCTTTCTTGACTACCTATATGTACAAGCTATTTATCCTCTAAGTATGCCACCTTTGGCATCCATTCGACACCTACCCATCATATGACAATCGCTCAAAACATATCCGAAAAGGCATTAAGTATATGAAGCCGAAGCCAACAACATCACATCAAACATATCCATCACCGCCACATGTCTTCCCCTCTCAATCGCTCAAATGAATAATGAATTAAAACATCGATATCCCATCCCTAGTAAATGTATGTTGGTATCTCAGAAGTCAGTCCGATCGCGTCCCAAGCACCTTGCTTTGCTCATGAACAGTAGATCGAAGTTTTGGTAGGTGACTCAGTACTACAAAGAGTGGAATAAGTGCTTGTAAGAATGCTCAAGTAAGAATCCTGTTGCCGGCGCCTGGTGGCCATAGCAGAGCTGTACTAGGTGTAACTTTTTTTGCGTGCTGTAGATTATGTGAGAGGGCATTTCGTCGTCCGCAAATGTCGTGAAAGGTCCTTGTGATCATGTAGAAGTTGGTGTCAGCACACCAACAGCGTTGCTGCCGCTCGACTTCCGAGAGCCTTCAGTGGGCTCATCAATCGAGTTGGCGTGAGTGCTTGGTAGCGAGCTTTGAGGCGACTGGGCAGCTCCAGTCGAGAGAGGCGGAGTAGGCGCTGCGGATGTGTCGATGTTAGGAAGCTGGAGACCGCCATGTTGCATTGGATGAAGAGGAAAAGGCGACGTGTAGATGAGCTTTTCGATAGCGGCGATTTGCTTGCCGTATGAAAAGCGCTTCAGGAGGGCGATTTGGGCTTTGATCAGCTCAACGAACACTTCCCGTTCAGAGCCTTTCAATGTGTTGAGAAGCTTTTGGATCACGTAGTTGCCGTATTGATCACGGATCAGCGACAGCGACGGGCTTTCGCCTTTCTCATTAACCGCAGTCACGGTGGCCACGATTTTCTGCCTTTCCTCGTTTGAACCGAACTCAATGCTCTTCTCGACAACGTTGCTGGCAAATTTGTGCTTCGAGAAGTTGGAAAGCTGGCTGGTCACCAACGAGACGAGCTTGCCACGGTCGTCATCTGCGCCATGTTCAATAACATGCTGGGTGACATAGTTGCCGAATTGATCGACAATGAGTGAAGCAGCGCACGCGTGAAGCTCCGCAAGTATGGCGCTTCGAGTAGGCTCCTCACAGTGCTCCAGCATGCGCTGTACAACTCTACAGCCGTAGGAGTGGGTCGCCAGAACCTGAACTTGGCCAGTGAACGCGTTGATGATGAATTGAATGTGTTCGGCAGGCACTCTCTCGATAGCTTTTTGCACCACGTGATTGCCATTCTGATCCTTCACGCAGTTGATTACGTCGTTCTCGAGCTCCTTGATCAGTTGTGCTTGCTGGTCGGTCAGAATGTGCTCAAGAGCCTGAGAGTATTAGCAAGAGTAGTCAACAATGTGTAATGGGTGAGCGACCTTCTGTACTACCCGACAGCCGTACATCTGTTTCGATAAACTGAGGATGTGATTTCTCATCTGGTTCGCCAGGACCTTCTTCTGAGACTGATTGCCATGCTCGAAGAACTTCTGAATTACGTAGTTGCCAAAGACATCAGTCATCAATTGAATGGCGTTTGGATAGAGCTCTCGGAAGACCTGGTCCTTCTCATCGCTATTGGCAGTCTCGAGCTTCTGTTGAATGAAACGCGAGCCATGCTGATCGCCACTAAATTCGACAATGTGATCGTAGATTTCCTTCAACATGTTAGCGTTGTATTGCAGTGGAGCATGGAGAGTGCACCAACCTTGAGCTCGTATCTCTTGTTGGTCTTGCTGTTATTCCTAAACTCTTCAAGCAGCGGACTACGTACTGCTTGCGCTTGGTCATGGTCCCTGGCAGGTCCTCTGGGTATCTGTGGGCCAGTGAGGAGGTTGGCATTAGGAGGCATTGGGTAGTATTGGTTGAGTTGATTTAATCTTAGATTATTTTGAGGGGGGAAGTCGTAGGGATTCTGATGTGGGTATTGGTTCCTGTAGCGCATCTGGTTTGGTGGCACCATGTACGCTTGCTGTTCTTGCTGTAACCCTCGTAGCTTGTGATCCAGCAAAGCCGCCTGTCCAGTAGGAAGTCCACCATGATAGCCACCACGTGATGGTCCTCGCTGTTGGTACGTGGGAGGTGTTCCGGCGGTGGAGTAGTATGGACTGTGGTGACTGGCACGTGCGTCGCTGTTGCTTGGAGAGTGCGCGCATTGGCTGACGAAAGGCATGGCTCGATGGCTGTTTTGATTTGAGGGGAGAGATCCTGACGCGCTTCCAGTAGGAGAAAATTGCGCTTGTTGACCCTGGTAACCGTTGTCCTCTCTATTCCAGACCTCATTGCCATTGGCCATCAGCTCCTGAGGATAGCCATTTCCAAAGCTGGATGAATTCGTATACGGTGCCTCTCTGTATGTGGTGTAGGGATTCTGGTTTTCTCTTCCAACATTGAGATTTCCAAAGTCTCCAAGCAGTTGACTCAGGTGCGTTTGGCTAAGCTGCTCGGCAGATCTCTGTTGTTGAGATGGCATCGTGTATGATGGAGCTTGCGCTGACAGACTTGGCCTATATGATGAGCTTACTGATGTGGGAAATCGTGAGTGTTGATTGTTTTGCATGTCACTTTGTCGACGGGAAGAGTGCTCAACGTCACTGCGTGAAGGCGGCTGGCTGCCGCTCCGTGAAGCTACGCTGCTATTATACCCAGAAATATTAGTATTCAAAGTGGGGCGCCCCGACTGCATGGGAAGTCCAGCATCACTGCCTTCAAAAGCCATCTTTCTAGCGGCATAACGGTTCTCTTCATCACTGTTGTGCCGCGAGGACCGACTTGTATTGTTTAGGTCGAATGCACCCGGAGCTATGAAGCTGCCTGATGTCGGGTCCAGAAAGTCCTTCTGTGATGACCGGCTTGAAATATTTGTAGAGGCTGGAGTTAGGGAGAAGTATGTGGAGTTGGCGGAGTCGAACGGTTGAGAAACCAGCTGGTTGCCATGTTGACGAAGCACAGGCGAGGTGTTCGAGTGATTGGTGCACACACGCGACAGGCCAGGCGATGTGTCGTCGACGGATTTCCATGATCCATGGCGAAGGTTGTAGCTGTCTGACTCTGAAGACGATAGCAGGGATCCTGAGCCCGTCATGGCTTCTGGATTGCTTGACTCATCTACGCGCGAATGTCAGTATGCGTCGTACACGAAGTGTGAACCAAGTGACTGACTTTGTGAACGACCGTTTTCCTGTATGTTGCTCTTCATGCCACTTCCAATAACCGTGCTTGACCATATGCCACCACTCCAAGCACCATTTCCTGTCCCAAACCCTGACCCGAATCCTGTATTTGCAGGTCGCGTGTTCTCTTTGTTTGAGGAGCCTGATCCCAATCCAAATGGTCCATTGCGATTTCTAGTCTGCTGCAAGAGGTATCAGCCTTCCCAAACTCTCTCAAAGCCTGACCACATATAGGAAATCTCACCATTGAAGTCATCTTTGCAATCCACTAAGTGTATGTTCGTAAGCCGTATAGGGTGTATTGAGCGTGTGTGTATATTTGTGCTGCCAGCATTCGTGCATTCGTGTCGACCAGAGCTTTGTACTGGGGAGATTCCACTATGTATAGGGCGTAGAGTTCGGAGGAGTATTGCTGCGGGAAAGTGCTGTCAGCCTGACGTCTTCGATATGAGGGTTGCACACTTTGGCGATTAAGAAGAAAGGAAACCTACACAGGAGATCCTCGGTCTAAATATGTCGACAGCAATTCCATGTACAAAAGAATCCAAACCAAGGGAAGATTGGAATGAAGGAAGAAAGTTATATGATAAGGATGATATGTAAGGTATCGAGGCTCAAGGAAGGGGTCGGCCGTTCAATTGGATGTCTTTGATTCAGCAGGCAGCCGTGCAGTAATTGGACGCAGTACAATCAGTCCCCGCACAAGGCGTCCAGAGGGTTTCACCGCCAGTCCCACATATGGACTCTGGAATGGGTGAATGTTTGTATGGAACAGCGATGATGACAGTCGGAGCAAGGCAAGGGGCCTGCAGGCTGTGCGCGTGAGGAATGTTTAGCAGATTTGGGGCTCCTGTCGTATCGGGAAAAGGATCGGCTTTGACTTTAGGTGAGGGCAATGGCTGGTAGTATTGTCGGGCGACTATTGCTATGTGAAGGAGAGGCAGGCTTCAAACCAAGAGTCATGTATCATCAGTTGGGGGGTGGAAACAGTGAACAAAGAAAACGATAGATGTTGCAAGGTTTGTGATTGACCAGTCAATAGAGTGTCGCCCTAAGGTGAACAAGCCACTGCCCAGGGATCCCCAAATAAAGGGTCCGGGGAACATCGAAACCATCTATGGTGACGGCCGCTACCACTCTTAGGGGCTATACTCGTATCTGTACTTAAAAATAGGTAATCGCGGGGTGCATCTGGAAAGATTGATTTCTCATCAACTGTCTACTTTTTTCTCTCTTCTCTATGCTCTTCTATAAAGGTTACAGATGTAGCATAATTGAAAGCTTTGTTCTCAAGCCAAGGAGCAACAAGTTCGAAGATGACAGGTAACCTTTCTCGTCAACTGTTGGCCGCCCTCGAATTAAGGCTGAGTGCCAAGAGGTACATTATCGCTCCTTTCGCTCGTTTTAAGCCGAAAGATAGATAGTTCTAGATAGTGAACATATGGTCTGATTATGATTCGCATCGATTCCGCGATTACTGTACTTTCCAATCATAAACTCCGAACCTTCCGCTGATGTGCTTCGTATTTCAGGCTTCAGCCAGAGGCGAGGGGAAGAGAGATATCTCCAGAACAAAGGATTTGTGACACGTCGGGTTTTGGCTTGCTCACACGAGTCATGTTCATGGTCCATCAATCGCTCGGAGATGCTGTCATTGATTTGTTATTGCCTCCTTCGAAATGGGCCAGGAGCATCAGACGATTTGTAAAGCGGGACATTCAATCCATGCCTTTGGCGGATCGCATAACACAGCAAACATCATGCTGCACATTTCCGTTCAAATAGGCCGACTTCCGTGGTCCGCGAAAACGGTTGAAGTTCGACAGAGCCTCCACAGTTGCCAACATTTGCGCTCAAATCCACAGCATTCCCAATTTTTTTCTAGCTCGCGACCCATAAAGCATTTCACAGCCAGTGGGCTTAATGCGGGATAATCATCGTCACTAATCCGCATTCCAATCCTTCTCATCATTCAGCAAGCATATGGACGTATTTTGACCATTCTCGTTGTTTATTTCACATTCTAGATCGTGAGGCATGCGAATGGTATCGTGGTATAATTGTACTCCGTAGACTAAGGACGCAATGCCCTGCATCTTGCTTGAAAAACAAAGACAGGTCTTTGCGAGGTGGCTAATCGAAGGCAGAAGCAAGCGACATACGAATGTCTATCCACGATCAGGATGATGGCGCAGTAGAACTTACTTGCAGAAATGGACACGTTGAAGAGCGCTTCACGAGCAGAAGTTGGTGGTGAATGCCAAATGGTGAGATTCAATGTTTTGACGAATCCCCTGTTTTAACCGCCGAGGGGACCGAAATTGAAGTCTTGGCGTCAACATGCCCAATCTCGCTGACAACCTCACCTCTGACTCCTTTTTCCTCACCACCTCGACAACCTCCTCCCACGGTCAATCAACTCTTCAATTGTGCAGGTAACAGCTTCACTCATTTAGCTGTTACTTTGCCTTTCGCTCCTTCCTCATATTACATTCGGTGCCTTTCACGTTCTCTTTGTCCCGCTAATTAGCCAAAGTCAAAGGTATGTACGAGTACAGACGTCAACAACAGCCGCAATTTGCCCGTCACTGACTTAGAGGTGCTCGCTTCAGAACAACCAAAGCACCATATTACACTCTTTACGATATTCCAAGATCACCTACACTCATTGAAACTCGATCGCGCACCCAGAAGCCACCACAAAACCAAATAATGGCCGTCCTTCCTCTTCTTGCCGCCCGTGACGGCACTAACACCTCCACAACCACTACGGCCTCTACTTCCATCACCCCAGCAATGATGAACCTTCTCATCGCCCTTGTCTGCCTTCTAGCCTTCGGTCTCTTTCTAATCGCCTGTCTGCTCATCCTCCGCTGCCGCCGAAAGGCCCGCCAAGTGCAGAAAATGGGCGACCTCCCCTTCCAAGCCAACCGCCCATCCTCCAAGATCTCCAATCACCGCCGGCTCACAGTCACCGCTTCGCCATACGGCCGACACTCCAGTCCTATCAGTATTTATGGAGAGAAGGAGATTATGGTCGAACACATCTCGCGACCTAGCTCGCCCTCCAGTCCTCTGCCTGAAATCCGTATCACGCTCCCGGAAGAGGAGGATGAAGCGGGAACGCGCAAGGCTGGGCGCCAGGTGATTGTGAGGATTGGTGAGACTGGTGGTGTGGGATTGGAGCCGTACAACGACGATCATCTTCCACCGTATCAGAAATTGAACGCGGAGAGGTTTCAGTCTCTGGATCTGGACAGGATGGGTGGGCTGAAGGAGAAGCTGTGAAGCTGCTCCTCGGCCGTCTGCGGGAGATCACAAGCAGCAATACGATCCACTTCACGAACCGCACACAATCCTCCAAACGTACACCTACCACACCAGAATAATGACCACGACCTCGTACTACTCCCCAAAATCCACACCATAAAGTCTTTGTCAGACCCTTGTCGCGAGCAGCTATAGATGCATACTTTATGCTCTTTTCGGCTGTTCGAACGGCACATGGTTGGAAACTTAGTGCCCTCTTGCTCCAGAGAGCAGTACTCTAAGCCGCCTTGTACAATACTCTACAGTCGGATTAATAGCTTGTTTCTAATGTATTTACTTTAATCGAAAACATGCATCAATGTCGTTCCCCTTGCCTAGTGAATGTCCTTTTTAGAAGGACTATGCCACTTTTGTTCTCCATATCTTTTCCTATTGCCAGATACGAGCATCTCACATCCTTGATACATTCTCATCAGTTCCTTGTATGAAACACATCCAACCTATATATGCTCGCATGTGCTTGTCGTCACACTTCACCCCCAATGCTTTCAATCTTGCGATGTGAGATCTGCACGTACCTTTGAACCCTTAGTTGCGTCACGCGCTAACCCGAACGTTTCGTCGACGGATTTACTCACTCTGGCTCCACACAAACGACACCCTTGCCACAAAAGCCTCGCGGATTGATCAATTGCATGGGCCGTTTTCTCACGCGCGGCTAGTACGGCCAAGCTTTTTTACGCCCGTCTTGACCCGGCAATATCGACGTCCTATGCCATAGACTTTCGGTGGGAGACACGACGACAGCGGTGCACGCTACAACAACGCAAAATATTGAAGACATGCTTTCCTTGTCCCGACGCTGCAGTTGCCCTCTTCTTTATCGACGCCATTGAGAGATGGCAGGCTAGAGAATATCATAGAGTGGGTGGGTTGTGATTGATGACGAAGGTGCAGAACAGCTTTGCTCAGGATCATTTCACCAAAGCGCCACCAAAGGAGCGACACAAGGCTTCATATAGGACCTTGCCATGTCGAAACAAGGGGGACTTCTGACTAATTTGACTGCTAATACTATCTACAGAAACGCGCTCTCCCATCCCCTCCTCGCCCTCACCCTCGCTCTCCTAGCAGCCCAAACCCTCGCCGCACCTGGAAAAGCGGCTACCGCAGAAAACTACCATTACACCTCGACCGTCACCATCTATACCACAACTATAACTCCAACCACACCCCTCCACCCCACTCTCCATAACTACAACCCCGACCAGTACTTCCACCACGCCCTCTCCGACCGCTTCGTCTCACCCAGCTTCACCATCATGCTTGGCGGCTTGTACTGCATCTGGGGCGGGAAATAATTGTCAGGATTACTGTTCTGGGAGTCCGCAGGGGATGGGGAGCGCTGATCCTAAGGTTGGGTGTCCAGGGTGTGGGTAGTGAATTTGGTGTTTAGATGATGGGGACGTGAAGGCATGGTTTAGGAGGGATGGGTTTTAGATGAGGTGGGAGGGGTCTGGGGGGCGATGGAAATCAATCTGCATTCTTATCCTGCGGCACTCGTAGTTGAATCGATATGTAAGACTTGTAGTAAGTTTCCTAGAGCGAGAACACGCTTGCAAGCTCGTGGATGGCAATGATACCCAAAAGAGAACGAGGTAGGCCGTTTTGGAATGCAACAGCAGGCAAACTGTCAAAAGAAGTGGGAGCATAAGGGTCACAGAACCCTCCAGGCTTATGTGGTAGAGCGAAGAAGCGAATGTACGACTATCAAACAAGTCGTAATCAGGTTTTGACTGACTCTAGAGTAGATCAAAGAGACATGTTGGGAGCTTGAGTCAAGTAAACTTGGATTTTGACAGCCTGACGGCAACTGTAGGTATATAGCTTTAGGGTTAGGGTTAGAACCAAGAAGCGATCTCCAAAGTCCACTACGTCGATTACCACGCTGATTGTCTCACAACGCGTCGTGCACCATGAGATTCAAGGCGTCGATCAGGAACATTAATACCTTTACAAGTCTGTCAGACTTACTAATTCTCCGGTGAAGCGTACTGATGCGTTGTTTCTAGGATTGACCGCATCCCTCTCATCGCTGGGCAAAGATGTGTGGCTCCAACTCAACAATGAGCAGCTACGATTTACCGTAGTGCCAGAGCAGGGCAGTCAAGTGTGGGCGTATGTGCTACATTCTTCCATTTGGCTTACGCTTGCCTAACATATGGGCAGGGTACTCGCTATAGTGAGCAAATCCACCCCCCTTCCCCAAAGCGCGGTTTTTGCTGACCCTACAGGATACGATCTTCGAGGCATACACGATCCAATCGGCCGTAGAAAATAACACCATAAACCTCCGCATCCCTCTCCCGCCACTCCTCCGCGCCCTTCGCTCCGCAGCCACAGCATCTAGCGCCTCGATTCGCTTGACGAAGAAAGACAACATCCCACTGCTCTCTTTGACGATCATAACCAACAACCTGCCGTCCACGCGCCCGCCCACATCGATCACAACTACAACTCTCGGCCCGGATGCCCCACCTTTCCCCGAAGACACCACTGCAGATGAATCCTTCGGCGAGCCCAACGCGCAGGGCTTCTTCCCCCACGACCGCGAGACGACCATCACACAAGATATACCAGTGATTGTACTAGCCGCTGCGACGGTAGCTTCAATTCACGAACCGCAATGTCCCCAACCCGATGTTCACATCATGCTCCCATCCCTCGTACAGTTGAAAGCCATATCCGAGCGCTTCACAAAGCTTGCGCTCTCCACCACCACCAACAACCCCAACAATTCAACATCCTCTCGCCTCATACTCTCAGCAAATGCTCATGGCGAGCTACGAATTGGTGTCGAGACGTCACAGTTGAAGATCGAGAGCAAGTGGGAGGGGTTAACAAATCCGGAATTGGATCCTGGGCAGGTCGAGGGTGGGGAGGAGGGTGTTAGAGGGCATGCCAGTACGAGGATGAAAGAGAGGGAGGGCGAGGAGGCGTGGAGTACTGTTAGGGTTGAGGGGAGGGATTGGGGGAGGGTGCTAGGGGTGGGGAGATTGGGCGGGAGGGTTATCGCTTGTAAGTCTGGAAGGTTATGCTGCCATTGACGACGCGAGTGCAGTTGAGAAACTGGATTCTATATGGTCGTGTTCTCGTAAGTAGAGCTGATGATCTTTGGTAGGTTTCTGCCACGAGCACGCCCTGATACTCTACGTGTATCTTTCTCATGATGATATGGAATCTGTGCTTACGGTAAGCTTGCACATCTGATCTACCACTCCCTGCTAACGCTGGCATGGATAGTACTACATCGCATCTTACAGCGCTTGATACTCAACTTCGCCTCATTTAGCCTTTAGGTCAACATAAACATTGGCCTAAGGCACTCATGAATTTTCAATATGTATCCCAAAATAGTGCTAAAGCCTAGCTCCCAATACATATCAGCTTAGGTGTTGAAATGCTCGAAAACATCCTCAAGTGGCTTAACAACATCGCCATAAATAGCAGCACGCAGGCTAGCGTCTTCAAGATCCGCTGTCTTCGGCTCAGAGGCACAATTGAGGCATATACGAATCGCTTCGGCAGGCTCAGGCGCTGTATTACCCAGTGCCCCGTTTGTCCACCATCGTCGAGTAGTATAAAGATCAGTCACGCCGTTAAGCTGACCAAGAACGCCAAGGCAATTCCATCGGATTGGCTCATCTTCCACAACCTCCCCAAAGCATAGCTCGAGCAACACGGCACACAGGCTTTCGATGTTTCTGGCACTAAACCTGGAGTTGTGACCATGGTCTTACGGGTTGGTTGCTCGAGGCGCATCACAACTGAACTTCTGTACCAGATAGAGCTTGTCGAAAATTACAGGCTGTGTGGACCCCTCGGCGCTCTTGAAGAAATGTACCTCGTGCTTGCTCCAAAACTTCTTGATCCACGGAGAACTGTACAGCTGCAAGAGCGACGATGCTAGCGTCAGCGCCAGGGAATATCTCCAAGATCGAGACAATGTCATCATTGTTCCGTCGAGAGGAACATCTTTGCCATTCTTGGAGAGGAGCATCCCAAGCGTCACGGTCCCGGCACCCGTGGCGAACTCGGTGTGCTTTACTGACGTGTAAAAGTGTGCCGGCGGTTCTCCGCGTCCTGGAGGTACCCAAGTGGCAACGCAGGGAGTTACCTTGGTCGTAAGCGTTTTTCACCACTTTACACAGATCAGCTATCTCGACCAAGTCTGGGCCAGGAGGCAAGGCATCTACCGACGTTAGCGCACCCGCACTCTGAACAGGCTGAGGCACGATTCTCTGTCACGCATCTCGATCGTGGCGAAGAGGAAAAGCTTACCCACCAGCTTCCGCTATAGCTGTTGACATAGTCAAGGAAAGGCCGAAAGACACTCTCTTGGGCTGTCTCTTGAGGCGCTTGTACTTTAAAACAGTGGCATCGAAGCCTTGAGCGATACTCTCGGAGATTTACTGCTCTTCAAAGCTGCGGCATTTGTCGTTGCTCAGCTTCAACAAGGCTGAAATCTGTCCCATACTAGCTTATCGGTCTGTGTGTCCCCGCTCTGCGCATCAAAAGAACCTCTAGACTATTTTCAGGCTTACCCACCCTGCACATGTCCTGAACTCAGCACTGCAAGTCTGCCAGGCGATTTCTACCGTAATGGGCGCACATCGGGTCCAGGGGCGTGCCCGCTCAACCCTCGCTAGGCCTAGCTGCATACAGTCGTTGCATTTTGAAATCTGTCCCGCCGAAACAGTACGTACCCTTTGCACGAGGCTTCGGATAGAAATTGCCGACTCTCTTCTCCAGTAGAAGGCTCGGTTGGTGAGACGGCACAGATTCCGGGCATTGACATCTCCATCCCGTCGACAGAAAGTTGTACAGCGCACAAGTCTGAACTCTTATTCGAGTATCAGTATTTGGAGCCCTTCGTAGTCTTCTGTGCTGCACGTGTCTCTCGCTAGAAGAGAGCAACTGGCGCAGATCTTCATTATTTATAGCCAATTTGCCCATCAATCTGTCTCCTTCTGCTTGTTGAAAGCGAACTTCATCCTTTGGGAATCGTATCTTCAATCCGCTTCAGATGTGTTGATTTTGAAATCTTCGCTGAGCCAGGGCTTTTAGTAAAGACCATGAGCATCACTGGGAGTACCTGCTAAGGCCCTATCACTGATCTTGCCATCAACAATGCCCACTAATTTATGCAATGACTCTACACATTTCTTCATATCATGGATGACTTCGGCAGGCTTTCTCGCAGAGAGGCTTCCAGTTCCGGGTCTCCCCAGGTTTTACCGTTAAGTAGCTGAGCCATCCTTGCATCTGAGCTGATAACTTTCAATAGTAACTCGACGACGTTCTCGTGGAAAAAGTTGGCTTGGAGACGAAGATGATTTTCAAATCTAGAGAAATTGGGCTTGAATGTCCACCAAGTCTTCAAAGCCTCGAAGTCCTCGCGGTAGTGTTCATCTACGGAAAGCACCAAAGGGAAGCTAGCCAACCCAAGACCAACTGTTTCAATGCCAGTGATCATGATTGTGGTAACGATATCAAGGGACGAAACTGAGTTTGGGGGCAGACCTGGTATAGAGATCAGTCAGAGGAGTGCTCTCCCCCAATTCGAGGACTCGATATTCGGGAGTTTTGAAACGACTCATGTTGGGAAGGAGCTGGGATGCAGCCTTTGCCCGCGGTAATAGAGCGCAGAGTGATGCTGCGCCTTCCTTTTCGAGTCTCCCAAGCGGTTAAAGTCGCTGGTGATGAGACAACAATCGGAGCGAAGCAACCGAATCCAAATGCTGGCCCACCCTTTCATGGCTTACGGCCCTGACGGCGTCGTGCAGGTGACTCACCATCGACTCGAGTCCCACTGATTTTGTACCGATAGTAGCTCTTTCAAGCCTTTAATCAACGTCGACATCCCATACACGAGCGCAAAGATAGTATCGAAGCATTTGCAAGCATTGACACTTGCTGGACTTGGAGTGATGGACAGGCTTGGCATCAGAGTAAGTGGCAATGACGACTGCTACAAGAATTGGTATTAGCAGCACATGAGCACGCAAGAACAAAAGAAAATCCAATCAGATGTCAACAGAAGTCATGGTTGTGTGATGTTCGGCTTCTGAATAGGCTTGAATACCTAGTTTACCTTTCAGTTCAAGGACATACTTTGTTGCACTGGCGTCCAAAACTGCGACTTATTCTGTAACCGTGGCTATAGAATATGTCTATCGCTTCCCTTGGCCTAGAATGTTTGCATCTCTTGGAAATGTTCCTTCCGCATCTGCAAGAATCAGGTGGGTCCACCTGTCAACTCACTGGTGATGAGCAGGGAATCTGGCCGAGCTAGCCAGGTTACAGTGACTGTACTACCAGGTCAAGGGCTACCCAGGTCCGCTTCGTGCAGGTGACTCACCTTCGGCTCGAGCCATAATCACTGTGCACAGATGACTAGTCTTTCGAACATCCATCAAACCTCGACGATTCATCTGACCACGGCAATTAGTTTACCAATTCTTGACAGACGAAAGGACATACGACTCTCTTCAAGTCGACAGACATGGCTCTCTCGTCGCTCAGCCTAGAATGTGTGCATCTCTTTGAGAACATTCCCTCGCATCTGCAAGAATCGTACGACGAATATCCTCAAATCTCCGTATCAGATATCCGAGATGAGCTGGGTAGATTCAAGGTATGGGATGGCAATGTTGGCGCTTCGAACTAGGTTCAACGTCGCTGGATTACAAACTGCGCGAAGCTTCAAAGCTAAGAGGCCATGTTGAGAAGACTGTCGGAGGATTGCATGGGTTCTTGACGGATTGTCTTTCCATCGTATCTGGGGAAAGGCCTCAACGTCACTACTCTGGAGATGATGATATTGCTTTAGACTTTGTGCAGGATATTACGGATATTACACCGGATGTTGGCTCCTCAGAGTGTTCTTCTGAAGAAGCCGCGGGTTTGTTTCTCCCTAGCTCTTCCTGTACATTTAAGGCTGCGATGGGATTGCAAAAAGGGGATCGTCCTCTGCAGCTATTCTGTTTTGGAAAAACCGTACTCATACTTTGCCGCTGACTGCGAGAGCTCGAACAGATGACCTTACCTCCGAGCTAGAAGCGGTCTTCATTGGCATTAAACAGACCATTACCAGCTTTTTCAAGATGTCTATACTACTCAAAAAGCCAACGCCCAGGGACAGATATGTGAAGGCTTCCTCGCTGACACCGATCGATACCTCCTCCGACATAAGTCATGTCCAGGAGACATTTCCAAGACTTCGACTTAGACCCCTATTGATGAGGAAATTAGGTACAGCGGATACAAGGAGGCGAGAGAGGCTCCGCTACCAGAGAAAACACCATGAAAAGCTGTCTAACGTGCCGGCTACAGAGGCGGCCACCTCACTCGAATTACCAGATCCAGCAGGACATAAAACCACGGAAGAGCATGAGACTGGCACAAAAGCCTCTCATGACGTCGATTTAGTTGCTGAACTCAGGCGTTCCCAGAGCCAGCTTGCCAAGACGAAAGCTCCAACGTCCGTAGCTAACGACGCAGATGACTCGCTGTTTGAAGCCGAGACCGACGAGTCTGACACCTCATCCGTCACGTCGATAGGCATGAGCAGTATACCAAATGAAACGCGGATACCTGCTGCACCTAAGGAATCAGCAGGCGGCATACCATTCGAATGTCCCTATTACTTCACCATCCAGACCCTCAAGCATCCCAAACACTGGAGGTAAGACTCGCCCCAGCCAATGAGAACCGTTTACTAATTTCCAAAGGAAACACCTTCTCAACGATCTAGAACCCTACATCTGCACTTTCGACGAGTGTTCCTCACGCACCTATTCCAGCCGCCACGACTGGTTCTGCCACGAACTGGCCGCACACCGGCAGCAAAGGCGCTCCAAATCCTGCCTCGAAGGGCCGACATTCGTCTCGCCCGTCGAGCTCGAGGCGCATCTGCATATACGACATAGCGACTACAATGAGGCTCAAATTGCCACGTTGCTCACCATATAGGAAGTAAATCCGGAGAGGATAGCCTCGTCCGAGTGTCCTTTCTGTGAGTGGGAAGAGGGGCCGAGGGGTAGTGCGGAGGATGAGGCTGCTGTTGTGGTGGGCTGTGGGGAGTTTGAGAGACATGTTGGACGGCATCTTGAGGAGTTGTCTTTGTGTGCGCTTTCAATTTTTGGGGAGGGAGAGTAGATAGAGACTAAATGTGCATCATGGATTTACTCAGACATCGATTGTCTTGTTGAAAGCACTATTAGTGACAGATAGCCTTCCCTTTCCAACCATGGGTGTAAACGCTGAAACAAGTTCGCCAGAACCTTAGCACCATAGAAGCTCTCTCTCTAGTGCCTCGTGATGTCAGAAACTCGATACTCTTCGGCTATTGTACGCACCTCTGTATCTTCCCATGGATGGGAGAATCGTTTAAAAAAAAGGAAGTATTTTATTTTTCAGAGCTGCTGAAGGGCCTGACCCCATCATCGTTGACAGACTTTTCACCTCTGGCAAGCTTTATCCAAACATACTGACCTCTCCATCGATTTCTTAAAAGCAGTCACGTCGGAATAATAATAATGACACTATACTAAAAGAATCAGCAACCGCGAGGGTGGCAGACCCCGAAAACCACAAACATCCTCCGCAGAAGTGCGTATTTTTGGGCTTTCAAACGCTGGATTTAACTCCCAATCAAACAACACCTCCCTGCACTCTGTTCCCAAGGCCGCATTCGCCACTCAAATTAACAATCTTTAATGCTCCAATCGATGGTGCTGACATCCAAGTGTACCACTTATATCGACATCGTCCCTGCCAGCATACGAAATTTGGAAGGACTCGACGTAGATGTGTGTAAATCACAACTCATCTTCCGGTGCTCGAGACATTCATCATAGTAGTGAGTGTAGGAAACATCCTGAGAGTTGTCAGCCGAAATGGCAGTCACAGACAGCAATGTCATAGACGCCCACACAATCCACTCGCAAGTTGAGCGGAGGTTGTTTGTTCAAACAGGTTCTAGAACCACCAATTACCTGCTCGCGAAGCGTCTTGAGCGCTGATAGATCACTGAAAGTGAAACTTGAATAAGACCATCTACAGAAAAGGAACGCCGACAAGTTATCTGATCGAAAATAGGGTACTGGTGGAAAGATCAAGTTGGATAACACACCTGTACGCTATTACTGTCTTGAAGTCTGAAACCAGCAATGTCACGAAGTATCGTCATGCTTGACACATCAATTTGGTTCCTTCTCTTAGTAGTATTCCTCGAATGCTGGGCAAGAAGCGTTCAAGGGAAGGCTGCCATTACAAATAATTTCGATGATAGGTAACGAGCTTTGTGACGCACGAAAACGTAAAGAATGATTGCCTCCCTTTTCCAATCATGGGTATCAACCAGTTCCACCAAACACCAATGGTTAATCCAAAACGCCTGTAAAGCAGCGTCAAACGCGAGGGATTCCCTCCACCTTGCAAGTTTGAGCCAACCAAACCTCATCTAGATCCAAAGCTCTACTTAGCCCTCCGTTCTCCTCTTGAAGAATACTCTCTTCGTACCACCAACCTTCCCCAAATCACCCATCTTCTCAGCGCCGCCCTGTCGCGCCTGGTCCAACATCTCATCCACCCACTGCTGCTCTCTAGGCGAGATGTCTACTTTCTTAGTCTTAGGCCCAGCTAAGCCGAGAAAAGGTGAGTCCTCGTCCATCCCTGACCATGATGTCGAAGGACGGGAAGGTGGTCGAAGTGAAGGATCTGGAATGGGCGTTTTTGGTGCTTCAAATTGCGCTGGTGTGGTTTGCCCTCGCTTCAGCGCATGACCGATGCCGTCCTTTGATGAAGAAGGAGTGGTAGGTCGGCTTGATGCTTGCGAGGAGAGTGGAGAAGATGAAAGACCTTGGATGTCAAAGCGGCTATCTGATGCTGTTCTTCGACCATGGTGATTTGCGTACTCCCGCAGGTACTCGCCCAAATCCGCCCATCCACCGCCAATGCGGACCATGACCCGCTCGCCTGCTTCACCAACCAACCTTACAAATAGCTTGATTGGCGCATCTTTGCCTGGCTGATGCAAATGGTAAAGCTTTATCTCCGGTTCGCCATTTTGTGACTTTTGTTTCGAAGTCTTCGCTTGCGCTGGTGCTAGCGTCATAGTTGGGGTAGGTGTTGTCTGCGCTCGTGTCATACGAAGAGATGGCAAGCGAACCGCAGGGTTCCTAGGCGTTGAAGGGGCATGGGAGGAAACAACCTCGGGTGCATCGAGACCAAGGGCGCTCGTGAGTCGGATGTGAGCTGGGATGTTGACCAATATAGAGCTGATCCTGGCCTCGAGCTGGTCATCCATGCTCTTTGATACTGTCACCGCAGGCGTAGTCCCCGAAGTCCCGACAGAGACTACACCAGATAGATCAGAGATTTTCTTCTGGTGAATCTTGACGGGTGATGAGCCCGGGCCAAGATCCGAAACCTGCTCAAATCGATGGCGTGATTTAGGGGGGATAAGTGGCGGTAAGGGTTTCGAGTCTTTCTCTCGAGACTCCGCTTGCTGATGAACGGAGTCGTGTGGTAGTATTGTTGGCGATTGACATTTGACGACATTCGAGGGGCCAGATGCCGTGTCTTTGCCCGAAGAACTAGGTACAGGGGAAAGTGGACTAGGCGGTCCCTCGGAGTGCCGAAGGCCAGAGGAAGCAGACGAATAGCTTTCACTTCGTCGTACTAAGACTTGACGGATCTCACTCTTCGGTACAATTTCGAACGACTGTATAGAAGCACTCCTCGTTCTTACATGGCCGCTAGGAAGGGAAGTATTTATCCCGCGTCCATCTGAGAACTCTTGATCTTTAGAAACGCTATTTTCTGGAACAAATGTAGAGGCCCTGCTACGTTGACTATTTGGCGACGCAAAACCAGAAGGAAGGCTATTTTGGGATCTCGACTCCCCTCGTTCGGTTTGTTCGCTCCAGCGTCGAGGATTGACGTCTAGAGATGTACGCGGTTCTAGGAAAGTCCAAGTCGGGCTCTTCAAGCCTGGCGACCCTACGTACTCCACGATCGACGCGTCGAGGATCTCAGGGCTTGACTTGTCCGAGAAGTAGTCTGAGGTTGCTGATCCAGAGTAGGAGATGTCAGATTCCGCCTCTGAAGATGCGATGCTATGAGTCTTGAATTGTGTCTGGAATGCTAAAGGTGGAGGCTTGCGACCAGGTTTCGGCGAGGTTTTGGTGGTCTGCTCGGGATCGCGCACATGCTCTTGCCCTTCCTGTTCGAAGATAGGACTTGATTTTACGTTCTCCCGGTCTGAGCCCATAATGAAACCATTATCGATTGTGATTTCAGGAAGTGCACTTCGGTCCAACATGGTGTCGAAATCATTGTCTGCTCTTTGTCGAATATCATCAAATTGCGCATCAACGTCCATTAGAGGCTTAGCGAGCTCTGTTTCCAACGACATTTCCAGGTCATAGCTTGCGTCTTCTCGGAAACCCCCATCTCTAGCCTCATTGCTACCAACATCCATTTCGTTGTTCAATACCAGCTCTTCAGCCTTTACCACCCATGTACTATACTCATCCTCCAAATCGTCCATTCTATCAATCCATGGCTCGGGCAGGGTATCTTCGCTTCCCTCGAGAAGATCGAGTAGAGTGTCCAGCCTTCGACCCAACTGCGAAATCTTGTCTTGTAGGACGGCCTGTACCTCCGAGAAAGTATTACGCGAGAAGTCGGGCTTTCGTTTAGCCGTGGAGACATCGGGCTTCCCAACCGCAATCCAGGCAGGAAGCATCGATTCTTGACTGTGTGCCAACTCTTTTAGGAAAGCGGGCACTTGCCCTAAGATCAGCAAGCGCGTTGACCAAGTACTAAGCAGTATATTCAAGCGCGAGAGGGTCGGTAGAGCTTGGACTATTGTAGCAGTGATTATAGCAGTGAAGTCGTCCAGGTGATAATAGCTTGTTGCATACTTTGCCGCTCCGTGGAAGGTAGACGGTCTTGAACCGTGGGTACTTCGCACGTAGTTTTTGAGGTCCTCAACTTCCAGAGTTTCCATGTCATCTTTAATGGTCTCAATCCGTTCTTCATAGTCTCGGAATAGCCTTGCAGGCATAACCCCACTATAGCCATCCTCTTCAAGAGCCCGACTGTGTCGTCCCCCGCTGTATCCGTGCCAAGGCCAGCTAGAAAGCTCCTGGTGCCATTCTTGCAGCTTCTTGCTCGCTAAAGCTGCCTTGATGCCCCAAGCTCTTTTTGACCTTGATGCGGATTCAACACTCTGCTGTATGAAGGATTGGCCGTGATTTCGCTTTCCAAGGGATACTGCGTCTGTAGCTGCTAGAGCTTCTAGGGTAGATGAGGGCGACAGATCTGAGAGCAGAGGATTAATTTCTTTCTCTGTGAAGTGCTGCCGTCGGCTGGGTGTACGAGCAAGCGACTGTAGCTCAGCAAGGCGTTGCGAAAGCGAATCGTAATGCGCCATTGCTGGTCAACACGCCATCTCTCCACGAGAACTATGAAGACGAGCAGTGCAAAAAGGGTGTAGGTGTGAGACAATGATTGCGGGAAGCTGAGCGCATGAATGGCTGAAAAAAGAGAGCGAATGGTTTGATAGTGCAAGTACAACAAAAGCTGGCAGGTGTTTGGGAGCCATCCCGCGCGCTTGTTTGGGCGCCGCTGTGAGGTCATGGTGCCTAGTCAATTCTGTCAACTCTCCATCAGCATCTATCAAGATCTCAGCTCCCTTTATAGGTCTTCCATCTGCGTGTTATTGTGCCCTCTGACAGCTCGAACATTATGCTCTGGAGAGGCCTGGCAGCATGGAGCAACCAGAAAACGCTGAATGAGTCTATGCGCAGTAGCGCCTTCTTAAGCCACGCCGGGAGCTTGTTCGTCAACTGCACCTCACATTCTCACGTGTTTTCGATCTTTCAACAACGGTGGGTGTCTTGCTCGGATTCCTGAGCTGTCGAGAAAAATGCAGAACAAGCTTCGAAGTTTTGCTATAAGCGCATGTCGGTCGCGTGTATTTGTTCGGCCTAGAGCGGACTCTCGCTGAGAATTGTTGCCCTCTAACCATCTAGATCAGTCCATCGAAATCTTGTCCAATGACGATGTCATATAGAAAAGTTTGGAAAGGACCGGACATGTATTCTTCGAGGTCAATTCCAACGAAGGAGCCTCTTTGGGCATTGCCGAGCCGGGGGTGATGGTATATGCGAATTTCGGTCACCTACGTACCTATCAATTTCGCTCTTTTGCCCTTTTGCCCAATTTGTCCTTGAACATATTTTTGCCGGCCTTCAAATTTCTTACATCTGCAAGATTCAACGATCTCGGTCCTCATCAATCGACCGGTGCCACCTGCACGATGATTCGTGCATGTGGCCGTACCTTGCTTATATGCATCTGCGATTCCCAACTCGACGTGATGTACCTTTTATCTTCCGTTTTTTTTTTGATTGGTCAAGATGCTGTTGCTTAATGTTCTCCTGCTTGCGTGCAGCCAGGTCGCTCTGTCAAAGACCGTATATTATGACTGGAGCATCGACTGGGTTACTGCAAGTCCAGACGGCTTTTCTCGCCCAGTCATAGGCATCAATGGCCAGTGGCCATGCCCTCAAGTAGACGTCGACCTGGGGGACAGACTCATTGTTACCATTCACAACAACCTTGGCAATGAGTCGACCGGCCTCCATTGGCACGGAATCAATCAATATGGCCATGCCGACATGGATGGTTCCGCTGGAGTGGCACAGTGTCCAGTGCCTCCAAACAGCAGCTTCACCTATGATTTCCCTGTACGTTTGTTGAAATTCCAGTAAGAAGCTAGATCTAACAATTTGCCTAGATCAATCAAGTGGGGACATATTGGTACCATTCGCATACCCAAGGCCAATACCCAGATGGACTACGAGGACCGCTCATTGTCCATGATCCAAATTTCCCATACCACTTTGATGAAGAGATCACGGTGACTTTCTCTGATTGGTATCACGAGCAGATGCCGACGCTTCTCAATTACTACCAGTCCACTGCGGATGTCACCAACAATACGATCCAATCTGGCCAACCGCCCATACCTGAATCGGGTCTCATCAACGACAGCCAAAACAACACCATACATGTGAAGCCCGGCAAGACGTACCTCATTCATATGATCGACATGGCCAATCTTCCAGGTGTCGCGGTCTATTTTGACGGTCATCCATTCACTGCCGTTGAGGTCGATGGCACTTACACTGAGCAACATTTCCTGGGCGACCAGAATCTACGTATCGCGCCTGCGCAAAGATGGAGTGTCCTGATCACAACCAAGAATGACACCAACAAGAACTTCGTCATCTTTGCCACGCTCGACGTCAACATGTTATTCCCACCCCTCGGCATCCCGACCATTAAAGGATGGAACGGCAACACAACTGCTTGGCTCGTTTACGATGATGCAAAGCCTCTCCCACCGCAAAAGACGTTCTACTCTTTCGACTTCTTCGACGACGTCGCTTTGGTACCCTACGATCGCGCGCCACTTCTCGAGCCGGTTGACCGGCGCATACAAATGGACCTACAAAGCGCTACTATTGATGGCATCGCCCGATTCACCATCAACGACATTACTTACTTGCCGCAAAAAGTGCCGTCTCTCTACACCGCACTCACCGTAGGTAACTACAGCACTAACCCGCTAGTCTACGGCGTCCAAACCAACCCCTTCGTCCTCAAGTACGGCGAGATCGTCGAGCTAGTCATCAACAACAGGCACGAGAACCTCCATCCGATGCATCTCCATGGCCATCAGTTCCAAGTGCTTGAGCGCTCCTTGCCCGACACCGGCGTCTTCCCAGGTAGCTACATGGCCAATAACTCAGCAACACCCATCCGCAGAGACACAGTCATGCTGAATAAGAACGCCTGGTCTGTTTGGCGCTTCCGTGCCGACAACCCCGGTGTCTGGCTCTTCCATTGCCACATAGAATACCACGTCACCTCTGGTTTGATGGCGACATTCATCGAAGCACCTGACCATCTTGGCAACTTGTCAATACCAAGGGATCAAATCGAGTCATGCAAGAAATACGGCATGAACTATCAAGGAAATGCTGCAGCGAATACGAGAAACCCACTTGATCTGACTGGGCAAGTATTGGCGAGTAATGCTAGTGCCTTTGCTAACAATAACGTGTAAGTTTGCCTTCCATCTGTTACTACATATTTTGTTCCCACCGGACTTTGCTAATACTACCTTCTACGTAGCGCCATTTATCCACCACCAGTGGGTGCTGGGTCTTCGACCTCGAAGAAGCGGAGCGTCTACGGGCCTCCAAAGCTGGCCAGGTTAGGACTATGAGTATCCCATGGTTCGGCAGGGGCCTCGTTCAGAGTTAGAGTTAGGTCAACAAGGCCGAGGGTCGCCGAACCATGGGATAGACTGTGGCAGCTTCTGTACAGCTTGGTTGCCCAATGAAATCGCCCTTCAATAAATGCAGTCAACTTCAATACGGCCCTATAGAGCGGATAGAGGAGCTTTATTATAACTTATAATCTTAATCTTATTTCTCAAATCATATCATGCCACCCTCATCAACGTTCTTCCCAGTGTGCACTTCTTCGTTTGCCAAAACCAGTACAATGGCACCGCGCTATGGATTAGCCACAGCCTGCTGAATTGTGCACACAAAATCATCATCCTACCCCCTACTGCTGTACTTTCATCTGGCCACCGTTCCGGCTGATCGGGTTTTCCTTGTTGCTCTCTGGTCGCGATATCGCCGCATCACACCGAGGGCTCACAGCCAGACGCAATCAAACCTAGGTATGGCACCTCCATCATGGAGGGCAGGCCTCCACTAAGGTGCTGAAAAAGCTAGCCCACCAAGCACTGTATCAACGAAGGCCACCTCGACTCTACCTTAGAGCAGTCCTAAGAGCGAAATGTCTATAGGAACGGGGTTATAACACATAAAGATTGTCGAGCACCTCTTAGTGCGATCAAATCTTCGTCCAACCGACATAATCTTCAACAGCGCTTTCTTTACCGCCATCGAAGTTGGGAATGTGCGATTGGCTCAGTCTTTAATCATTAGTATGGGCTCTGGGGTGAGGATCCAGCGTTAGATGACATAGTATGCTTAACGGTTGGGAAGGTAACGAACTCAAGAATCATTGGTTTTGGTGAAGTGGAGAAGGAAATTAAGTGCGAAAGGTGAAGTGCGACGATACCCTTGTCTTGAGATATATGGTACAGTTAAAATGAATTAATATAGACAGGGACATATCTACCTCCACCAAGGGCGATTCGCACTCTACACTTGACCGGTAACATGAACTTTCTCTAAAGTGCTTGAGTATTAGGTAATAAAAATATTCTTGATAGTCTGCCAATGGTGCTTACACACAGACTTATGCTGCCTTCCCGCCTCAGGCCGCTTCTGGACACGCTTATGCAAGCTAATCGCTCGTCGCAGCCGCAGCCTTGTCCAGGTGGGCTGAACCCCGCTTCCAGCTGTCACCTCAGCTACACTAAACCACACAATAACCCGACTTCGTAGCCCCTTCACTGATCTTGGACGATTGACAGCAGACTCGTTTCAACATGGATACCCAAGCCTCACCCCTCCACCCCTCACGCCTCACCGATATCATCGAAGACGCCGTCGACGACCGCCTTACCCCTCTTGAAAGCTTCGTCCTCGATGGCATAGACAAACAAAATGATAGACTAGCGACTCTGGAAGCGATAATCTTGGCTATAAAGAAAGATCGAGCGGAGCGAGACACGGCTGCAGAGAAAATGGCCAAGGCAAGAGCTAAGTAAGAGAGGAATTGGTGGAAGTGATACGGCTTATGGCGCTGGAGGAGAAGGAGAAGGAGAATTGAGAGGAGGAGCCGGTGTTGTTGAAGGATTGTGTGGTGAGGAGTTTTATGTTTCCGTTTGAGGCGTGTAGGGGGTAGAAGGTTGGTTTTGTTCTACTACGTTTGACACTATAGTGGTTGAACGTGACTTCAATTGTTAATGATGACACTGTCCCAAGCGTTTTGCAGAAGTCATCCGCCAAGCCTTCGATCCTATCGAATTCCTTGGTCCGCGCGTAAACGATGGACACTACGACGTCCTCGACCCGAAAGGGCGCGTTGTGCTGCCGAGTGTTTGGGACGCGGTTGTTGAGCCAGGGTGGGAGGCTAGTATGCATATGTGGCCGATGAACCAGGATAGGATTGAGGAGAAGAGAGCCAGATTCGACGGGAGGAACTTAATCGATTCAGAGCGCGTGCGTAAACTTGAGCCTAGGAGGAATGACGAGCGGCGCAACGGTGATAGCGATGACGAGATTATCTCTGTTATCGATAATCAGCAGGGTTGGAGGCGGCCAACAGGATCAAGGAGGACTGGACGTCGTTGCGGATATGATAACGATGACGGGATTGTTCGGATTGAAGAAAGGCGTACGCGGCCAACTGAGCGTAAGATGGACTGGTCTGCTGATTCGGAGATCATTGAAGTTCACGAAGAGCGTGCGCGACCCACTCGGCTCGGGATGGACTGGCCCAGCCACAAACCCAAGCGTCCGGCTACTTTCATCGAAGGTATCGAAGGCAGCGATATCAGTATAGCTCCGCCCAAAGAAGGTCAGTCTGGTACTTAACCCCTACTGCTCTAAACAAAGCAGGCTTGCTGACTAGGAAATATCAGATTCCCGCATAGTCAAAGAACGCTTTGATCCGTACACGCGCATCCAGCAATTAGAGAGCCACCTGCACGCGGAGAAGCAAATCACTGCCATTCTCCAAGAGGCGCTTGTTGATCTGGAGTCGTCGAACAAGAAACTCAAAGTCCAGACGAAGAATTGGAAGACACGGGATGAAGTGACACGTCAGGTCCAGGACAGTAGACCAATCAAACCATTCGATTGGTGCGGACACGATTATACTGCAGACATCCCAAAAGATCAGCTCTGGAACATGGATGGACATTTTGTAGTGACGAAACAATCTGATGAGGGTGTAGGGATGGACAAGGACTGCAACCAACCGGCTCCCAGGTTGGTGGAGAAGGATTCGACGACTGGAAGGACGCTGTTTTTAAGGATTGAAACAGTACAAGGTTTTATTTCTAGATGTTTTATAAGCTATATTGGAATCCTGAATGGGTGCAAGTTGTTCATTAAGAAGGTCTATGCTATAGGAGCTATCTAGCGATATGCCAAGGCGCTAGGCCATATTCCAATACTCCCTTTTGGTCTTGCTACCGTATATATACTATCGCACCCTTTAAAATAGAGAAACAGGGCTATTCTAGCCTATATACTAGTAGTTCTTCTCTATTTAGTTATTAATATACTAGGTTTACCGTATATCCTTTAAATATACTAGGTTTACCGTATATTATTTAATTAATTAATATACTAGGTTTACCGCACGTTCTTTAAACGTACTAGGTTTACTATACGTTTTCTTTTTTATTCTAGAGATAATTAATTATTATTACCTAAATATCCTCGTTTCTATCGTATTTTTATTTTATTTCTTTTTAGTTTCTATCTTTCTAGCCCGCTAGGATCGTTTCTAGTCTTTATATCTCTAGCTCGTTTTTAAAGAGGCTAGTACGTTTTATTCTAAAATACTTTTAACTCCCGGAATTCCTCCGGGTTTAGTTTTATTAATTTCGGGATATAATTTCTAATAGTTATCGTCGTAGCCCGGTTTATTATATATAAAATATCCTATACTACCCTCCTCTTTTCTACGGCCGGTAAACTTCGTTTATTTCCTAAATTACTATTCCTTTCTCTTTTTTCCCGTTGTCGCCGTCTCGCCTTCTTTAGCCTCTAGACCGCCGTCGTATTACTCCCGCCTATATTTCTATAACTTTCTACTTCGTAGGTATACTTGTATATCGATTAACTAGTCAGTAAAGTTTTTTTCGGTAAAAGGTAGAGTGTAGGAGGAAATTATATTAATCGAGTATTTTATTATTCTAGCGATAATAATATTATAATTTATCGTAATTATATACGGAATAAATTGTTTGAAATTTCTACTAGAAGTATAGAACCCGGGCTTATAACCTATTAAAATCTTAAATAAATATAAGTTATTTATATTAAAAGATCTATACTATAAGAGTTATCTAACGATATATTAAGGCGCTAGGCTATATTCTAATAAATTAAACTAGATTTAACTCTATAATTACTTTTCCGTAATAGGTCTAATCTATTAATAATACTATTAAAGTAGTTCTACCTATATATTAATATAATTTATTAAGTAGTAATTACTATTAAAGAGTCGCTATCTCCGTAAAGAGATTACGGGGGCGGTAGGAATAAATATAAATAATATATAATATAATACGATCTAAATTATATAATATTAAATTTTATAAATCTACTAAGATTATTAAATATCGGTAACGATATATACGTTTTACGAAGTAAATACGCGGGATTATATAATTAAAAATAAATAAAAGGACCCCGAATAAATATTTATATAATTTATAGTCCCTTTAAAAAAACCTTCTAATTTATACTACTCCTAGGGTACGTATATATAGAACCCGTATAGAATTTTTTATATTAATTTATACTCTATCTATAAAGCCCCTTTTTATTTATTATAGATAAATTTTTATTTATATTAAACCCTAACTAACTATATAGCCCTATATAAATAGGTATTTACTTTAATTTTATTCTCTATTAATTTATATTAATTTATATATATTTTATACCTATCCGTACCTAGTTTATAATAGTAGGTATAATGTCTATAAATAATACTAAAGATAAAGACGAAATCGGTACGAATTTATATAATTTAAAGTATTTAAAATATAAAATACTACTGAGTAGTAAAATTAAAAACGAAAACGTATTAAAGATTAAAGAGAAAATACTCGAATGATATACTCCCGTATAGTATTATACTTTTATATATATAGAGGTTATCCGTAATATCGGTTTATATAAAAGTAGGACCGTCGTATATATTATATTATTATATTATATAAATTCGGGACTAAATTATATTAATCTATATAAAATTTTACGCGTCCGTTTAATATTAAAGATATTCTTTTATAATTTTATATAAATACTATATACCTAAATAAAAACCGTTACGCCTATTATATAAAAAGAAACGGGATTATATAGTTCTATAAAACTTTATCTAAATACCGTAACGAAGTATATATTAATTATATATACTTTAGTAATGGGTTAAAGTGCTCGTTTATTCCTAATTTATATTATATAATTTAGTATAGTAATCTTATTAATATTATATAAAAGAGGTTAAAGAAGTAAAGAAATATAAAGCGGTAGACCCTTTTAATAAAGAAATATATATCGTAGTATAAAATTATATTAATTAATATAATTAATCCGAAGTCTATATAGATTAAGGTATCGAGGTATATAGTTTAAAATCTTAAAATATATAATCTATATAAAAAGATTACGGCCGCGTATTATAACCTTAGGACTCTATATTAAATAGTAACGAATTATATCTATACGAATTAAGTATAATAGGATAACGGGGGGTAGTAAAAATTAGTATAATAAAGTATAAACCCTATACGGGTATTTATAGGATTATTACTTCTCGTACTAATTAATATAATTAATTAAGTTTCTATATCGACTCTATTCTAACTCGTATAGTCTTTATATTAAATCGTAACTATAGAAAAAATATATCCAAAGATTTTATAATAAAGATTTATTATATATATTTAAGTAATTTTATTTATATTTATTAATAATTATCTAACTAAAAATTATTTATTAATAATTATTTATAAAAATATTATAATATAAATATATTTAAAGATACTTTAATATATATATTATATTTTAATATAATTATATATAGTTATATTTTAATATCTATAAATATATAAATTAAAATATAATTATTAAAATAACTCTAAATATATATATATTTATAATTATTTAAATAAATATATAAATACTATAATATAAAAATAGTATCTATAATTTTAATATAGATATTCATT